>Ga0075160_10002645_pt1 | contig 10589 bp, 7 predicted proteins | sample JI91814C2DNA_FD_70969 | JGI IMG/M metagenome (GOLD analysis project Ga0075160, IMG submission 70969) | Wastewater effluent complex algal communities from Wisconsin, to seasonally profile nutrient transformation and Carbon sequestration -... | ecosystem: Engineered > WWTP > Effluent > Algae...
GCCGCCGTAAACATATCGGTTGCGGCGCGTGGTGCGATCTCATAAATGGAGGATCGCATTTCATAGATAGTGACAAAAATACGTTGTGATTTTGCGTGTGTATCTTGAGCGCTGGCGACAGATACCGCGCTGCTCGCAAACAAAGCCGCACTGAGTAAAATAATAGTACGCAATTTGTAGATTTTTTTCGTGGACATGATGGTTCCTGAATTGGGAATAGATTGGACGCGAGCTTATCGAAAGCTTATTGGAAACTTATTGAGACCTTATTGGTAGCTCAACGACAAACTAATAAGCGACCAACTCAACCCGACGATTTTTTGCTCGTCCGGCTTCGCTTTCATTACTCTCCACGGGAGCCGCAAACGAAGCACCAAAACTCTGTAAACGGCTGGCGTCAATGCCAAATTGGGCACGCAAAGCATTTACGACTGCGACCGCTCGACGTTGTGACAAATCACGATTGCTGTCAAACGCACCCACCGCATCGGTGTGACCGACCACCAGCAAACGTAACTTTGGCGTGCTCTTCATGAGTTTGCCAATTTCAGCGAGTGCAGCGCTAGATTCGGGTTTGATATCTGCTTTGGCGGTATCAAATAAAATGCCGTACAAGGACACTTTACCGGTTTTACTTAAGGCATTAGACATTTCACCGGAAGTAACGGTGACCATGCGATCTTCACGGCTTTTTTGTTCGATAATGTCGAGGCGAACTGCGGTTCTGCCAAAGGGTATGACTTCATCGTGCGCACCTGAGGTTTCAATATTAAAACCAGCGTAGAGCGCAACGAACATATCACCTTCGGCGCGTTTGATTTGCAAAGCGAGATAACGATATTCTTTATTCCACGCCATCCAGCGACTCGCTGGATTTTCATCGCCGTAGACTTGCCGCATAAAGGCCGTGTTAAAACTATCTAACTCTTCACGCCCACCTGCATTCACCCCTTGAAACAAGATCTGAACTTGCCCCAATTTGGCTAACTCGGCTTGATAGCCGCGTACCGCTTCGAGAGTAGAAATATCCTTGGGCATCACATAGACCAGTGTGGTACGCGCACCTTCGGCCGCACGCGGTTTTTTGCCTTCAGGCCCCATTGCCAACAATAATTCATCGAAAGCTTTTTTCTCGGCAAAACGAATACTTGATCCTTTAAAACGTTGAATCAAGGGATGATCGGCGCTGCCTTTGACATCGGTACCATCGGCTAACTTGGCAGGATCAGCAGCCCAAGCAGGTGCTTGTGCAAAGATCAATGCCGTAAAAAGGCCACAAAAATAAAGTCGGCTTATCCATTTCATGAGTGTCTCCAGTTAAATTGCTAGTCTTATCGCTTGCAAACACAGGCTTGCTATGAAATCAGACGCGCTTTATCTAGAAACTACGACATGGGTATTTGAAATTAGCCAAAGTTTGATGAACATTCACTGAAAACTCAGTGAAAATTCGCTGAAAACAAATCGTCCGCCGTCAACCAGCGGCAAACTAAACGAAACAATGTCTAGACCAACGTTTTTACAGACTATTTAGTTGCGGCATGCGCCACGGGGTGGGACGTGATCGTTGGTAAGCATTATCGACCGCATCCTCGGCAGCGCGCAGCTTACTCACATCGTTGGCAGTTTTAGGATCGATTCTTGTATCGGCATAGGCCATCAAAGCTAACCAGTGTGGTGAGGTGCTGCCTATGCGTTGAAACATGTTGCGCGCTTCTGCCAAGGAACTTGCCGCGGCCTTGCTATCAAATTCCAATTCATACATCGCCTTTTGCAACCAAAGTGTTGCATGACGAGGCGTATCTCCTTCGGCAACCCGAGCATATTGACGGAAACGGGCATCAAGTAATTGAACAGCGGATTTGGCATCACCGCGCAAGAAAGCGAGTAATCCAGCCGAACGATCAAGTTGGGCAGCAGTCGCTGGATTAGTATTATTCACTGCGGCGAGGTCAGCCCGTCCTTTTTTTTGCGCTAATTCGGCAAGCTCAAATGCGTGCGCCTCGCAAGCGGCATCTGCCAGCTGCCGATAATAATAAGCACGCTGTGCGGTCGCATCACTCAAGCTTTTAGGAATAGCCAGCCAAAGCGCATTTAACTGTCCTAATGCTTCAGTTTGACTGAGTTTGCCTAATTTTAGCTCTATAGATAATTGATCGAGCTGAGCGCTGAGAATACTTCCGGGATCAACCCCGACCTGTCGTTGCCGCATGGCGGTAATTTCACGCCGCAATTTGAGGCAATCATGGAAGCGCCCAGTTTCGCACGCAAGACTAGCCAAGGTATCCGTTGCACCTGCCGATTGTTGGTTATCCTTGCCGTAGAGCTGGTCATTTTCAAGTATCAATTGTTTGAGCCGAGCTTCCACTCCGTCATAACGTCCAATGCGGATACGGATAGCTTCCAGATTAAAACGCATAATCAGCGCATCACGTATGTGTTGTCCGCCCAATTTAGCGAAAGCCGGTAGATCTTTTTCTATCGTCGATAAGGTCTCGATTGCCTCACGCCACATAGCTTTTTGCGTTAACAACACCGCAGAGTCATTGACCAAATCCACCCGTTTAGCCAAGTCATTCGGATACAAACGCGAGAGAATACGGGCGCCTTCCAGCAAACGACGCTTGGCTTCATCCATGCGACCTAGGCCAGCCATGGAACCGCTTAAACCTGTCAGTAACTTGCCGTATTCTTCACTATCTTTGCCGTAACGTTTGGCAAATTTGGGAAGTAAAATTTCTTCCGTATCCAGCGCCTCTTGGTACAGATTAAGGCGCCGTAAAATCTGAGCGCGATGCTTGCGCACATCGAGTGCATCATCGGAATCAGCCGCTTGAGTTTGGTCGATTAATTTCTGTAGTTGCGTCAACTGCGCCAAAGCGACCGTATCACGATTGAGCGCGTCATTGGTATCCGCCAATTGCATCAAGAGTAGCGCGTGGGTTTTAGGATCATCGGCAAATACCTTATCCAAATCTTTTTCCGATTGTTCCAGCAAGGCCAATACCGTGGGCCAACTACCACCATGATTATCAGGGCTGGCACTTTGTATTAACTCTCCCAAATAAGTTGCGACCTTGGTCGCCCGTGCCGCCTCGGCTAAAGCTTCACTGCGTTGCCACAGACTAAAGCCTAAACCGACCGCAATCGCCAACACGGCCGTGCTGGCAAGGCTGGCGAATTTCCAATTACGCTGCAACCATAAACGCGTTCTATAACTACGCTCTTCGCCACGAATGGAAATAGGTTTCTGATTCAACCAAGCGTCCAGATCGCTGGCTAAAGCATGCACACTGGGGTACCGATCTTCTGGATTTTTTCGTAAAGTCTTGGCGATAATTAATTCCAGATCACCACGCGTTTTATCAACATCGATAGGACGTAACTTCAAAGCGTCGCCGGTAACTATGTCATCAGCAGTTACCGTGACAGCCGCTTGGCTATCTAACACGCTATGCAAAGATAATGCGTCACTATGCACAATCGCATGCTCTAAGGCGGCACGTCCCGGTTGAGCGGGTTGAAACGGCAAGCCACCGCTGAGCATTTCAAACAATAAAACGCCGATAGAAAACACGTCCGACGCGACACCCGTTGGCTCGCCTAAAATTTGTTCTGGCGCACAGTAACCCAAGGTATAACCGCGCCCAGTTAATCGTGTTAACGCAGTGTCGTTGTCAACACCTGCGTCTTCATCTTCTATCAGTTTGGCGATACCAAAATCTAACAATGAAGGTTCACCGGCATCGTTCACAAGAATATTTGAAGGCTTGAGATCACGATGTACCACCAATTGATTATGGGCGTATTCAGTGGCGCGACAGACTTTCAAGATCAGCGTAATACGATCAGCCACGCGTGGCGCGAACTGCTGCGACCATTTGATAATAGTCTGCCCTGACACGTACTCCATCACCAGATACGGTTCATCCAGATAAGTACCTGCATCAATCAGGCGTGCAATGCCAGGATGCGTGAGCCTTGCCAGCAAACGGCGTTCACGCAAAAATCGTTCGACAAGCTCAGCCTTACCTAAACCCGTGCGCAAAAATTTAATGGCGGTGCGGCCTTCGTAATTACCATCACGTCTTTCCGCTAACCACACTTCGCCCATGCCACCCTGACCTATAGCTTGCGTCAACCGCCAGGCACCGATCTCTAAACCCGCATGGAGTTGGATATTCGGTGCCGTGGCGCTATCAAGCTTCGCTTCGAAATCACTCGCGTCTAGTCCCAGCAAGCTGGTGGAATTGTGAGTAGGCGTTTTCGACTTCACTTGATCGCTGGTAGCGCGTTCAAGTTCATGCAACATCTTTTTTAAGGCCTCGACATGCTCAGGCTCGTTCACTGCTAAAGCAGCAAGCCATGCTTCACGTTCGGTTGGCAGCAGTTCTGCGGCGATATCAAACAATGCCGTGCGACGTTTCCAGAGCGACTCATTCATGGCATCTTCTCCACCATGTCTTCCAAAATAAATTTGGCCTTGATCCAATCACGGTCTATGGTGCGAGTAGACACCGCACGTTGCTCGGCAATCTCAGCAATACTCATCCCCACGAAGTAGCGCATCTCGACCAACTCGTACAGGTCTCTATCAATCACGCTGAGTTTTTCTAAAGCTTGATCCAGCAAGAACCAATTATCACGCCCCGATTGAACGATTGATTCTGCATTCGACAAAGTCACATGGACTTGATCACCACCACGCATTTCAGCATTTTTTGCGCGTAGATGGTCTAACACCACGCAGCGCAAAACTTTGCCAACATAAGCAAAAAACTGGCTACGCGACTCTCCCATTAAGCCTTCGCGATCGGCCATGCGCAAAAATCCTTCGTTTGCTAATGCCGTGGTATTTAAACTGGTCACGCCACCGACCGCATACAAACGTGAACGTGCCAAGCGTTTAATTTCGGGATACAACATGGCATACAGACGCGCCGCAGCGCCATGGTTTTCAGGCTGGCGCAACTGGGCAAGTAGTTCGGTAATATCGCTGTCAGGATTCATGATCGCTTTGAACAGAGTACAGATAAAAATCAGATACGGCTGTTACCTTCAATAAAAAACCAAATAATTCAAGCACTTAATCTAGAGTATCCATTATTCAAGTCATTTCAACAAGCGACAAATTTTCTCCTGAATCAAAAAAAATGGCACCTCAAAATGAGGTGCCATAAGGAATAACTTAGGAATAACTTAGGTCTAACTTGGTACAGCTTAAGAGAGATTAATTCACACGACGTTCCACGCTTACTTGCTCAACCTCAACACGACGGTTAGGTTCTAAACATTGGATCAATGCAGCACGTTTCAATGTTTTGGCTGGCTTACATTCTGCGACTGGATTTGCTTCGCCTTTACCGACCGCCGTTAAGCGTTCAGCAGCGACGCCTTGGCTCACCAAATACGCTTTTACCGCATTCGCACGTTTAGCGGATAAAGCCAGATTGTATTTATCTGAGCCTAAACGATCGGTGTAACCATTGATGGTGATGTTACTGATTTGTGGTGCAGATTTTAGCAAGGCGGCCATCTCATCTAATTTCGCTTGTGGCGCTTTCAATTCTGCGCGATCAAATGCGAATAACTCAGTAGCCGACAAAGTGATTTTTTCAAATTTTGGCGCTGGCGCTGGTGCTGGAGCGGGTGGTGCAACAGGCGCTGGCTCGGCAACAACAGGAGCTGGTGCCGGTGCTGGAGTGAACACGGGTGTCGGCTTTGCGATCTTGTCGAAAGCGTAGTTCAAACCTAAAGAGATATAAGTATTGTGCGCTTTACTAAATCCAAAATCATTCCCACGCAATTGACCTTGCAAACGACGTACATCTGCTTGGAAGGCTAATTGTTCAGTGATGTCAGCTTGAAAACCCAAACCAGCACCGATGAAGGGAGAAGTTCTACTTTTTTCCAAAGCACCCATGCTGGCTTTATCACGCTCGAAACCTGCACCGACCAATAAGAAAGGACGGAACGCGCTACGGGAAAACATGTACAAAGCATCGGCACCTAAAGTCTGTTGCTTGTAATGTGCTAAGCCTTTTTTGGTACTGGCCGCTGTGCCACCCAATTGAATATCCCAATCTTCGCTCAAGGCTTTACCAAAACGCAGACCCAAGCCTTGACCATCTTTGTTCACGCCAAAATCGCGATCTGGACTTAAGGAGTTTATACTCGGTGCGATGTACCAAGATGGATTAACTTCGACTTTGCTAGCAGCGTTTACATTACTTGTGTTGCTTTGGGCAAAAACGGCAGCACTCATAGACGCACCGATGGCGCTACCAATTAGGGCGATAGATAAAGCGATTTTTTTCATGATTTATTTTCCTTAGCAAAATGAGAATGGGCGAATTCTAAACCGGGAAAAGAAATCAGAAAGTTAAGCAATGTTACATTTTTCAACACCGTGGTCTGGCGTTTTACCTGACAGATGTGAAAACTAAAGTAGGAACTAAGTGAGCTTAATCTGGTCAGATCAAGGCGCCGATTTTCAAGTTTCTTCACTTTTAATCAGGAATAACATGATGAGCTATTCAGCACTTTTACTCTCCGCCGCACTACTTGCTCATGCGAGCGGTGCACCCGGCAGCACGGTCGATAAAGCGACCATCACAGCCATTGAAGCGACTTGTTTCGATTACATAGATGGTCAACTGGAGGCGAATCCTGCGCGGGTGGCGCGCTCCTTACATCCAGACTTAGCAAAGCGCTCAGTGATTGGTGACACGCCCGATGAGCGACTAGGCCTGCGCCGCATGTCCAAAGAGGAATTAGTATCTCTCACAAAAAACGGTGCCTTGAAAACGGCTCCGGAACAATGGGACCGCAGTTGCAAAGTGCTGGATGTCACCGATACGGCTGCCTCGGTTCGGTTAGAAACACCGTGGTTCGTCGATTATTTTCATATGGGGAAATTTGGCGAGCGCTGGATTATTGTGAACGCGCTCTGGTATAGCAAACCCAAAAGAACACAATGAAATTCTACGAAATCGACTCAGGCCATCTGCATCGAATAGTGCTTACTGACACAAGGTTTTAAACCGACCATCAACTACAGGTACTTAGTCCGAACTTAGATTCATTGACTAAGTACCCGATCATGCGAACTTTAGCTGCTAACTGCGCTTCTAACTGCATCAAAAATTACGCAGCAAACTAAACCGCTAACAATTTCCGATTAGCTTTTCCGGGCAATACTTTCAGTGTTTTTCCCGCGACCAGAGTGTAATTTTTTGATTTTACCGTACTGACATAACGCCATTCAGAACGAGTTTCACTAGGCGTTGCGGTCACGATCATGTAGCCACGATTTTTGGTTTCTGCATATACCAAAGGTCCAATGATTTGTTCAAGTCCTGCTGCGACGGCGGCCGGGTCTTCCTTGGCGAAGATTTCTTCAAAACCTGGCGAGGTCACCGAAGTGACACCAAACTCAACACCAATCGCATTGCCGCTCATATCAGTCAAATCACTAGCCCAAGTATTATGCGTATCTCCTGCTAAGGCGATCAAATTTTTATCTAAGGTTCTTGCTGTAGCAAAAACCGTTTCGCGCGCCGCCGCATAACCATCCCACGCATCCAGATTGTAAGGAATAGCGGGTTGCGCCAAGATGGCTTTATCGGTTGCGGTTAGCGTATCCGATGCAGTTTGTGCTTTCACCAGCAATTTGGTGTAATCAGAAAAACCGATTTGACCTAGCACCAAAGGCGCAGGAATATTCATACGTGCCATTAATACCTGTTGCCCTAATATCTGCCAAGTCGCTGTCGATTTCGTCATTTGCGATTGCAACCACGCGCTCTGTTCTGCCCCCATCAATTGGCGGGTAGGATTACTCATATCTTGCGCAAATTTTGTAGCATCAAAAGCACCTGTCGCACTGATGTAGCTGGTATATGATAATTGCTTCTCACGTCCGATCAAACGCGTGTCTAGCATGTGCAATGAGACCAGGCTACCGAAATCAAATGAGCGATAAATACGATCATTTTTACTAGCATCAGGCAAACGAATCGGCATCCATTCATGATAAGCCTGCAAGGCTGCTGCGCGACGTGCGCTAAACGGTCCTTCAGTGATTGGATCATGATTCTCCGCGCCACCAATCCAAGTGTCATTAGCGAATTCATGATCATCCCATACTGTGATAAATGCAGTTTTCGCATGCACAGCTTGTAGATCCGTATCACTGCGGTAAATCGCATAACGGCTGCGATAATCGCTGAGCGTAATAATTTCTGTTTTGGGTTCGACCAAACGATTCAAGCTAGCGGCATCTTGCGAGGCATAGCCATCGCGTGGATATTCATAGATATAGTCACCCAGATGTATCACGGCATCAATGTCGCTGAGCTTAGCGATTTCGCCATAGACATGGAAATAGCCAGCAGGATAGTTGGAGCAGGTAACCACCGCCAATTTCACTTGATCGACTTTACCAACGGGTAAAGTCTTGGTGCGCCCAATCGGGGAAACACGACTGTCAAAATTAAAGCGATAGTAATAAATCGTATTAGCGTTCAATCCTGTGACATCTACTTTCACCGTGAAGTCACGATTCGCATTAGTCACAAAACTGCCTGACTTCACGATTTTAGAAAATTGCTCATCGGCTGCGACTTGCCAAGTAATCTCAAAGTCTCTGCCATCGTAATTGGATGAAGGCGTGGCACGCGTCCAAATAATGACGCGATCACTGAGTGGATCACCACTGGCGACGCCGTGTTCGAAACTAGCAAACACTGGCGCAGTGCCAGCACCACCGCAGGCACTCAATGCAAGACTGCCTGACGCGGCTGCGGTGGACGCTGCGAATGCTCGGATAAATTGACGACGTGAATTTTGAATTTTCATGACCGGCCTCTAAGTAGAAAAGGCCTCGATCTTATTGAGCGAATATGACGCATCAATGACCTAATAGGGTAATGACAATAAGATTATTCGAATTAGAAGAAATGTTCGAAACATGAATTCTGAATAAATGAACTCTCAACAAATGAATACTCACCAAGGCTAAGCATAAAAAAAGTTAACGCACAATTTAGGTGCATTTCATCTAAATTCAGGCCGCATTTTTCCCATCATATTTTTTTCGCCTGCATCCAAAAGTCGCAAATGGCGTAAATACGCAACACTAAATTCGGTAAGACCACTTTTGCACCGGATAACAATCAGAAAATTATAAGAATGACTTATGATTAGAAATATCTATACCTTTACAAATCAAGCACTTTTCAAAAATGAAACACCTGAAAACCAAACTAATCACCTTACTCCTCACAAGTATTCTCTCCACCATCAACACAGCTAACGCAGGCAACCCTGAAGCTCTCGCCGCCTACAAAGCGGGCGACTACGCGACCGCTTATAAAGAATTCTCAAGACAAGCGAAACGTGGCGATGCTTTCGCCCAAGCGAATCTCGGCCTGATGTATAGCAATGGACAAGGCGTGCCGCAAAATTATGAACTTGCGATGAGCTGGTTTGACAAAGCGGCTGAGCAAGGTGATGTCTCGGCTCAATACTGCATAGGTGTCATGTATCACAAAGGTCAAGGCGTGGCACAAGACTTTGCGCAAGCGATCAGTTGGTATAACAAAGCGGCTGAATTAGGACACGCTCAAGCACAAACTAATATTGGTACGCTGTACTACACAGGCCAAGGCGTTCCTAAAGATGAAATCAAAGCCGCTAGCTGGTTCGCCAAAGCCGCTGAACAAAAACACGAAAGCGCGATCTATAACTTAGGGGTAATGTACAAAGAAGGTCACGGTGTCGCTCAAAACGCCGTAGTTGCTTTAGCACTGTTCGAGCTGATTGCGACTGACCCAGCCAGCAATGGTGCCAAAGCAAAAGCGGTGACTATCGCTCGTATGAGTCCCAAACAAGTTGAATCCGCCACCCAGTTAGCAGCAGAAATCGTCAAGCCAGGTAATTTTTCTAAGGCGATTGCTTTGGCGCTCAAAGAAACTAAATAAATTGTTGGTAGCTTAGGCTAAGTTCAGACTCGCAATCTCTCTGTACAACTAACAAGGCCAGTGCCACTAGGTTTTGGCACTCGCTTCTTTATTCTGCAACAACGGAATACAAAGAGGCGATTTTTTGCTTAGTCCTTTTATTAGTTTGTAGCGATGGTAATTGCTCTAACCACCACGATTGCCCCGCTTGCGCTTCTGCCATATCGACGGCTTCGCCCATCATGGGCGTGCTGATTTTGACTTGATATCGTCGCGCCAATTCAAGGATGCGATCAAAAGGTTCGTGCCAAGCGTGCAGCGCCAAATCAAAAGTCCCGTTATGAATGGGTAGCAAATATTTGCCGCGCAAATCCAAATGCGCTTGCAAACTTTCCTCCGGTTGCATGTGTACATCCGGCCATTGCTTATCGTAAGCACCGGTTTCTATCAGGGTTAAATCGAACGGTCCATATTTATCACCGATCTCTTTGAAGCCTGCAAAATAGCCCGTATCGCCGCTAAAGAAAATGCGCTGATCTTGATTCAAGATAGTCCAGGATGCCCATAAAGTTTGGTCACGATCACGTAAGCTACGTCCTGAAAAATGTTGCGCCGGTGTCGCCACCA
>Ga0075160_10002648_pt1 | contig 10582 bp, 6 predicted proteins | sample JI91814C2DNA_FD_70969 | JGI IMG/M metagenome (GOLD analysis project Ga0075160, IMG submission 70969) | Wastewater effluent complex algal communities from Wisconsin, to seasonally profile nutrient transformation and Carbon sequestration -... | ecosystem: Engineered > WWTP > Effluent > Algae...
ACAGCCCGACCGCCTCGACGAGCCCCGGAGCCTCGATGAACACGTCCCAGTGCAGGTCCCCGCCAGCGCCGGGCTGCCCCCATCCGCTGCCGAACCGGTCGATCCAGCACGGCTTCGACTTGAACGTCCGCTGCGCGACCACCTCGCGCCGCCACCACCGTACCGGCGGACAGAACGGATAGTGACCGCCGTCCGGCAGGCGATCGTCGAAGCGCGTCGTCCACCCCACGTCGACGTTTCGCCGGCTCCGCACGCACGGCACCGCCCGCGGCGGTCGTCCAGGCACGTGGAGCATGATCCGCCAGCGTGTCTTCTCGGCGAGCGTGGTCCGCCCGACCGCGTGCTGCACAACATTCCTGCCCGCGAACAGACGCGTCGCCAGCACCACCGGCTCGTCGAGCAGCACGCAGCCGACGAGCAGCCGCGTCATGATCTCGTGCCACATCGCAGGCAGCCGACCCCACGCGAACAGCGGCCGCATCCCCCACGTTCGAATCTTCCCCGTCGTCGGCAGCGCCGGCAGCGGAACAGCCCGCGCGTATCGCCCGAGCGCGTCGAGACCTTGACGCAGCCGCGGCCCCCGGGCGCCGCGCACCAGCGGCCGCACGAGCTCGGATTGCAGCTGCCGCCAGTACCAGTCGACGTTCGGGATGACCGCGTCGACGCCGCGGCACAGCCGCACGAGATCGTCGATCGCCGCCTCCAACACCTTCTCCTCGTCCCGCGAGGGCGCGCCGTCCCGCCCTTCGACCAGCAGCACCGCCGGATCGATCACCACGATCATGGCTGCACGTCGGGCTCCTCGCCGTCGTCCTCGACGACCTCGGCCAGCGGCGGCAACGGCTCCGGTCGCCCCTCGGGCTTGTCGAGCGACGCGTCGTAGATCGTCCGCTCCTCGTCCGTCGCCTCGTCCATGAAGTCCGCCGGCCAGCTCTCGAGCCCGCCCTGCGCCGTCAACCCCGCCACCTTGATGACAGAACACCCGTCCACTTGCTCGACCAGCAGCACGCGCACGTTGTCCAGCAACCACCGCTCCGCCGCGCTGCCAGGCTCCGCGCGGGCCACCAGCCCCCGCAGCCGCCGCACCATGTGATCGCTGTGCGTCTCGACGAGGAGCTGCCGCCGCGCCATCGCCAGCGACACCAGCCAGTGCGCGAGCCGCGACTGCACCTTCGGGTGGAGATGCGCCTCCGGCTCCTCGAGCGCGCAGTGGGTGTAATCCTCGCACCCCTCCTCGTACTCCGCGAGCGACATGTCCTGCGACTTCGAATCGAAGCGCCGGGGATCCGCGATGAGCCCGAGCTGGATCACCGGGAGCAGATAGCTGAGCCCGCGCCCCACGTGCTGCATGCTCGCCTGTCCGAACAGCAGCCTGAAGCCCACATCCTTGATCTCGTCCAGTCGGAGCGACGCATCGACCCCCAGCGCGGAGAACACATCATTGACCGCGTCGAAGAGGCTGCGTGAACGGACCTCGGTGGGCAAGGTGAGCGCGCCCTCGGTGACCTGCAGCGGCGGCAGATAATGCACCTGCTCGCTCTGCCGCGCGTGCAGCATCTGGGCCGCATACTCCCCGCTCACGCCGATGTCCTCCGGAGGCACCGTCGCGGGTCGATACAACGTGGCCGGCAAGGCCCTGCTGGACCCGAGGTAGGCGAAGTTGGCGAGCAGCCGCTTCAGGTCCTCCAGCGGCTGCCGAAACAGGACGTCGAACACCACGAACCAGTCTCTCTGCACATCTCTGGGTTCCCCCCAACGACCGAGCAGCATGTACGGTAAAAAATGATCGAGCTCGACGGCCAGATGCGGCGCGACCTCGGCGCCATACGAGCATTGATAACGACCATTGGCCTGCAGGACAAATGTGAATACCGTGCTCAGAGAGCGCGGCTCTGCCCCGATCCCGAGCGTCAACTGTCGGATCACTGTACGTCCCTGCTGCTCCGCGAAGTCGATGACGAGTTCATCGAACAACCGCTGGACCGGCTGAGATGGAGCAGGCCACGGCTTGGTACCAGCTATCGAGGCAAACAAGGAGTAATAGTAATTCGGCTCTCGGTGGGCCCGACGGATCCCCTCTTCTGTGTCGTGAACTGAAATCTCCGAGCTCCAACGCACGCTGATCTTCGGCCCCGGGACGTCGGGCCCCTTCGCGGGCCATCCGAACGTCAGCTCGCGCAGGTTGAGCGCGTCGACGAACCCCTCGAGGTGCAGCGGGACCTCAGGCCGCGGCAGCGCCAGCGTCTGTTTGAGCAGCAGCAGCGCCTGGATGATGCTGCTCTTGCCGCTGTTGTTGCGCCCGAGGATCACGGTCAGCGGCGAGAACTCGATCGTCGTCGCGTCACGGTAGCTCTTGAATCGCTCGAGGGTGAGCGAGATGAGTCTGGCGTTGGGCATGAAGCGAACCGTGGTCGCGACCGCGGGTGCCCGACTCTACCGGAACGGCACGAGCAAGACAAAAACGCTCCGCAGGCCCTCCCAACCCATCTCTCGCCTCGTTGCACCCTCCGGCGCTGCCGCGCCGTAGATCCACGTGGAGGGCCCGCGGTCGTCAACGACGCCGCCGTGTCGCCACGCAGCAGGCCCACGTCCTTCGCGTCCGCGTGATCCGCCTGCGCAAAAACTCGAGGCTGACCCTCCGCGGTCCGCGTGACACAATGCGACGCGGGCCGCTGCCAGGCCGCGGACCTCGCCATGCAAGCGACCAGCCCCCACCCACGCCCCGCCGCGATCCCTGCCGCGCTGGCGTCGGCGTCCCCGTGGGCCCGCGCCGGCACGAGCCTGCGCGACAGCCGGCTGGCGTTCGCCGCCGCCGCGGCCGGCCTCGCCGCGACCACGACCCTCGGCCTGGTCGGCTTCGACTACGTCACGATCGCCGACCTTGCGATGCTCTACCTGGTCGCGATCATGCTCGCCGCTCTGGTCGGCCGCGGGCTGGTGCTGGTGGCCGTGCCGCTCGCGGTGCTCACCCTCAACTTCGTGTTCATGCCGCCACGCTTCGCGCTCGGCATCACCGACGCGCACACCCTCGCGACGGTCAGCATCATGCTCGGCGCCGGCCTGGCGATCAGCGCGCTCACCACGGTGCTGCGGCGCAACGAGCGGCACGCCCGCGACCGCGAGCGGCGGACCGCGGCGATGCTGGCGTTCACCCGCGACGTCGCCGCCGCCACCGACATCGCCGGGATCGCCGGCGTCGCCGTCCATCACGTCGAGGACATCCTGGGCGCAACCGCGGCCGTGCTGGTCCACGTCGACGACCGCCTCACGCCGATGGCCGGCAGCCTGACCCTGACGGCGCAGGAGCTCGAGGTGGCCCGCTGGTGCCTCGAGCACGGCCTGCCCGCCGGGCACGGCACGACCACCCTGCCGCGGACCGCCGTCACGGCCCTCCCGCTGCGCACCGCCGACGAGATCCACGGCGTGCTGGTCGTCGGCGGCACCGGCGGCGCGCGCGGCCTCGACGTCGAGCAGCGCCACCTGATCGACGCGCTCGCCCGCCAGGCCGGGTTTGCGATCGGCCGGGCGCGGCTCGCCGTGCACGCCCACGACGCGACCGTGCGCGCCCGCACCGAGGAGCTGCGCAGCTCCCTGCTGTCGGCCGTGTCGCACGACCTCCGCACCCCGCTCGCCGTGATCACCGGCGCCGCGACGTCGCTGCGCGACGACGACGACGCCCGCATCAGCCCGGCCGGCCGCACCGAGCTGCTCGACACCATCGTGCACGAGGCGGGCCGGCTCGAGCGCGTGCTGCAGAACCTCCTCGGCATCACCCGCGTCGAGACCGGCCTGCAGCCGGCGCGCGAGTGGGTCCCGGTCGAGGAGCTGTGCGGCACGGCGCTGGGCCGCCTCGCCGCGACCCTCGGCGACCGCACCGTCACGGTCGACGTCCCCGGCGACCTGCTCGTCCCGGTCGACCCGGTCCTGTTCGAGCACGTGCTCATCAACCTGCTCGAGAACGCGGTCAAGCACGGCGCCCCGCCGATCGCCCTCGCCGCGCGCGCCGTCGGCGATCAGGTCGAGCTCAGCGTGCGCGACCACGGCGGCGGCCTGTCGCCGGGCAGCGCGGCCCACGTGTTCGAGAAGTTCTTCCGCGCCCCCGGCACCCGCGTGCCCGGCGTCGGCCTCGGCCTCGCCGTCTGTCGCGGCATCGTCGAGGCCCACGGCGGCACGATCACCGCCGACACCGCACCGGGCGGCGGCGCCCGCTTCGTGGTCCTCCTGCCGGCCGCCGACGCCCCCACCCTCTCACCCGCCGAGGTCGTTTGACCACCACGCCACCCGCACCCCGATTGCTGCTCGTCGACGACGACGAGCAGCTGCGCCGGTTCCTGACCACGACCCTCGCCGGCCACGCCTTCCGCCTCGTCGAGGCCGCGACCCTCGCCGAGGCCGCCGCCGCCGCCGAGGCGGAGACCCCCGACCTCGTGCTGCTCGACCTCGGCCTGCCCGACGGCGACGGCATCGACCTGGTCCATCGCCTCCGCGTGTGGACCACCGTGCCGATCATCGTGCTGTCGGCGCGCGGCCGCGAGGAGGACAAGGTCGCGGCGCTCGACGCCGGCGCCAACGACTACCTCACCAAGCCGTTCGGCGTGCGCGAGCTGTTCGCCCGCATCCGCGTCGCCCTGCGCCACGGTCGCTCCGGCGGCCCGCCCGACGTGCCCGTGCACGAGGTCGGCCCGATCCGCCTCGACCAGTCGCGCCGCGAGGTGTTCGTCGCCGGCGCCCAGGTCCACCTGACCCCGATCGAGTACAAGCTGCTGTCCCAGCTGGTCCGCCAGGCCGGCAAGCTCCTGACCTACCAGCAGCTCCTCACCGAGATCTGGGGCCCCAACGCCGTCGACCGCGTCCACTACCTGCGCGTGCACATGGCGTCGCTGCGCCGCAAGGTCGAGGTCGACCCGGCCCGCCCCGCCTGGCTGATCACCGAGCCCGGCGTCGGCTACCGCCTGCGCGACGCGCCCCCGTGATCGAGGCCCGCGCCGTCACGAAGCGGGCCCGAGGCTGCGGACCGGCCGCAGCCCGAGGTCGTCGACCTGCGTCGCCGGGTGGTGGCGAAACCGCCGCACGGGTCGGCACAGCTGCGCCGCGTAGCACCACGAGCCGCCGCGGTAGACCCTGCCGATCGTAGCCTCGTCGTCCGCCTCCGGCGGCACCTGCGGCGCGACGCGGCGCGGCCGGACATCGAATTGATCGGGCGGCACGTACGCGTTGGCGCACCAGTCCATGCTGTTGCCGACCATCCCGAGCACCCCGTACGGGCTGCGGTCGATCGGGTGGTCCGCCGTGATCGCCAGCGACGACGTCTGTGGATGGCTGTCGCGGATCCAGCACCACGACGGGTCGAGCCAGTCGCCCCACGGGAACAGCCGCCCGTCGACGCCGCGGGCCGCCTTCTCCCACTCGAGCTCGTCGGGCAGGCGCCACGGCAGCTCGTCGCGGGCCGCGAGCCAGCGGCAGAACCGCCGCGCGCTCGGCCAGTCGACGTGCACCACCGGCCAGTCCGGCGACACCGACGCGCGGCACACGTAGCGCTCGCCCGCGCCGCGGACGTACAGCGGCGCCGACGGCACGGTGCGCGTGTCGATCGGCAGGCAACGCAGCGCCTCCGCCTCCGCGCCGCGGGCCACCAGATCGTTGAGAAATTCGAGGTACTCCACGTTCGTCACCGGCGCCCGGCGGATCACGAACCCGTCCAGCCACAGCCGACACGCCGGCAGGGCGTTGAGCGCCGCGGGGTCGCCCCCGGCCCGAAACCACCCCGCCGGCACGTACGCCTCGTCGGCGCGCACGCTGCCCGCGGGCGGCAACCACAGCGGCGCGGGCCGATCGGCGCCCGGCGACGTCGTGTCCCAGCTGTGGCCGCGCCGGATCTCGATCGGGTAGCGGACCTCGTCGCGGCCCGGCGCGGCGACCCGCAGCAGGTACGCGCCGACCGGCAGCACGTGACCCGCGAGCGACGCGGACAGCGGCTCGCCCGACCGCTCCTCGTGCAGCCGGCGGTCGCGCAGCGCGTACGGATGCACGTGGATCTCCGCGCCCGGCGGGTCCGTGATCAGCGTCAGCTCGCCCTCGGCCCGCAGGTAGTTCGTCAGCTGCACGCACACCGGGGAGTCCCACGGCAGCGCCGCCGTGTGGCTGCGCAGGTGGAACTCCGCGCGGGCCGCGTCGTCCTCGCGCTTGTCGGCCTCGGCCTCGGCGTGCTCGGCGGCGTAGCGCGACGCCAGCGCCTCGTGGGCCTCGGTCAGCCCGGGCGCCAGCGTCAGCGCGGCGTGCAGGCGCTGCTCGCCGCGCAGGTGGTACTGCGTGGCCTGGCGGCCGAGGTGCTCCGCGTCGTGCAGCTGCTCCCAGTGCGGGTGTTTGACCTGCTCGCTCGACCACGGCGGGATCTTCTGCAGCGTCGCCGTCGCCGTCGCGCGCAGCGACGCCGCCTCGCGGCGCAGCGCCGCGGCGCTGGCCGCCAGGGCCGCCGCCTCGTCGACCAGCGCGAGCGCCTGCTCGCGCGCCCGCACCCCCTCGAGCCACTCGCCGATCGCCGCCGCCAGGGCCCCCGCGCTCTGGAACCGCCGGTCCGGGTCGCGCCGCAGCGCCCGCTGGCAGATGTCGACCAGCGCGTCCGGCAGCACCCCATGCGTCGCGACCTCGGCGAGCGGCCGGACCTCCTCGTGCACGCGCCGCATCAGCGTCTGCCACGCGCCGTCGGCGTCCGGCGGCGCGCCGAGCAGGATCTCGTGGAGGATCACCCCGAGCGCGTAGACATCGGTGCGCGCGTCGATGCGGTCCATCTGCCCGAGCAGCTGCTCCGGGGCCATGTACACCGGCGTGCCGACGAGGCTGCCCGCGACGTCGCCCTCCATCTCGCTCGGCCCCGGCGCGCCCACGCCGAGCGTCTTGGCGATCCCCCAGTCGACCACCAGCACCTGCCCCTCGCTGCCGAGCATGATGTTGGCGGGCTTGAGGTCGCGGTGGATCACGCCGCGGGCGTGGGCGTAGGCGACCGCGTCGCACACTCGGTGGAACGTGTCGATCAGGCGGCGCAGCGCCGGCGAGTCGCGCGAGGCCCCCGGCGAGCGCACGGCGACCGCGTGGTACAACTCGAGGTGCACGCCGAAGTCGTTGCCGTGGATCTCCTGCATCGTGAAGTACAGGCGGCCGTCGGCGAGCCGGCCGAGCTCGTAGACCGGCACGATGCCCGGGTGCTGCAGCCGGGCCAGGATCTGCGCCTCCTCGACGAACCGCGCCTGCGCCCCCGGCGACGCCGCGACCTCCTCGCCGATCAGCTTCATCGCCAGAGTGCGGCCGAGGTCGTGGTCGTACACCCGCCGCACCTCGCCGCGCCCGCCGCGGCCCAGCAAGCCGCGGTCGTCGTAGCGCGGCTCGTCGTCCTGCTCCGTGATCGGCAGCCGCTGCAGCCGACCCGCGCCCGGCAGCGGCGACGCGCCGACGTCCAGGGCCGGCGCCTCACGCCTCGCCGCGAGCGGGCTCGCCTCGGGCTGCCCCCACGTCGCGGTCGCGTCGAGCGGCGGCTCCGGGCGCGGGCCCTCCGTCGCGACCTGCGCCAGCAGGCGAGCGAGCTGCCGCGCCGCCTCGTCGCCGAGTCCGTGGGCCCGGGCGAACGCGCGGACCAGCTCGTCGTGCGTCGGCGTCGTGGACCGCACAGGTGTCGGCCTGCTTACCATGACTCAGCCGCGCACGAGTGTGGCGACCGCCTCCCGGAGGTCGCGCAGGATCGTGATGTCGGGCGTCTGGACGTCCAGCGCCACCAGCGTCGTCGCCACGCGCGGGCTGATGCCGACGAGGATCAGCCCGGCGCCGAGCAGCCGGATCGCCGCCGCGATCGTGAACAGGTGGCCGGCCGTCGCGCGGTCGATGTCGGGCACGCCCGTCAGGTCGAGGATCACGCTGCGGGCCGCGTGCCGCGGGATCGCCTGCAGCACCGTCTCGCGCAGGACCGTCGCGCGCAGCTCGTCGAACGCGCCGATCAGCGGCAGCACCAGCACCCCCGCCCAGATCTGAATGCACGGCGTCGACAGCGTCGCGATCTCCCGGTGCTGCGCCTCGATCTGCCGCAGCTGCGCCGCCAGCTCGCGGTCCACCGCGCGCGCCCCGGCGATCTGGATGTTCTCGATCTGGTTGAGCCGCTCCTGCTGCCCGGCGATCGCCGCCTCGAGGTCCGCGCACTCGCGCTCGCGCTGGTGGAGCTTGCTCGTCGCGCGGCGGGCGACCCGGTTGGCCTGGCCGAGCGCCGCCAGCAGCCGCTCCGCGACCCCCCGCGCCTCCGGGCCCGCGAGCTGCGGGCAGCCCTCGCACGCCTGCACGCGCCGCTGCAGCTCGTCCGGCCCCAGCTCGCGGCCGGCCTCGCCGAGCAGCACGCACTCGTCGCAGCGCCCGCTCATGCGTCGACCACGAGGAACGCGAGGGTGAAGGTCGACTCGTGGTGCATCGCCACGCCGTCGACCGGGCAGACCTCGCCGAACGTGTAGAACCCGACCGTCGGGACGCCGTCCGGCATCGCCGCGAACGCCGCGCGCAGCTCCTCCTTGTAGCGCGCGCCGAGCACGACCTTGCGCGAGATGCAGTCGAACACGAACGCCGCGCTCGGCCGCGGCATCCGTCCGGTGACCTCGCGGCACGCCGCGCCGGCCGCCGCGAGCAGCCCGTCGCGCGACCCGCGGGTCATGCGGATGATCGTGCCCTCCTCGATGTCGGCGCCGAGCACCAGCGCGTCGTCCTCCGGCTGGACCGCGAACACGATGCGGATCAACGGCGCCGCCTCGCCGCGCCGCTCGCCGCGCACGCCGACGACGCCGAGCGGGTGCTCGATCATCGCCCCCGGCAGCTCGCTCGCCCGCGGGCCGAGCGCGTCGAGGTACGCCTGCACCGCGCTCTGCCCGTCGATCTCGCGGATCTTCACGCCATCCACGCGGGTCACCGTGCGCTCGCTGCCGAACAGCGTGTAGCCGCTGTCCGCCGCCGTCACGACCCGCAGCGGCCCGCGCAGCGCCACCGCCACGACCCCGCCGGGGAACACCTCGCGGTCGCGGAACTGATGCGTCGCCGCGATGGCCCCCATGTCCGCCGGCGCCCCGCCGATGATCGGCAGCGTCCGCCCCAGCCCGCCCTGCAGCCCCAGCAGCAGGTGCGCGACGTTCACCGTCAGCACGTCGGGCAGCACCAGCAGCAGCGACGGCCCGAAGTCAGCGAGCTCGGCCGCCATCGCCGCACCGACCGCGCGCCCCGGCCCCGGCTCGCCGCGCACGACGCGGGCCTCGACCGGCCCGAGGCGAAAGCCCATCGCCGTCACCGAGTGGGTCAGCGCCTCCTCGCTGTTGATCTCCGCGTAGCTCGAGCACCCGATCAGCCGGACCGCCGCCGGCATCACCGAATAGAACCCGTCCAGCACCGCCTGCGGCGCGAGCGCGGCCGAGGCGAACAGCAGCACCAGATCCGGCGCCCGCCCGAGCTCGTCGAGCAGCTCCTGGGCGACGTCGGCGCCCGCACGCGACGGATCCGGATGCACGATCGACACAGTGACAGCTCGAAACACGAGACCTCCCCCGAACAGACCCGAACGACTCGCGAGGATCGCCCAATCACCCCATCCGCGCAACCACGCCGCGCTGTCCCGGTTCGCGGAGGTCCCACCACGTCACCGCCCATGTGGCCCGAAGCACAGCGAGACCCGACCTGGTCCACGCCGGCCTGCACCGACGCGGCTGGATCGCCCGCGCGTGCGCCGTGTTAGCCTCGCACGATGGCCGTTCGGTGGACCTTCGCTGCGACGCTGCTGCTCGGCGCGTGCACCGACCACGGCCCGCGCCCCGCGCCGTCCTTCACGGCACATGTCCCGAAGGCCAGCCACGCGACCACCATCGCCGTCCCGTGGTGGTGGCGCGGCCCGGACCCGCCGCCGCCCGAGCTGTGCGCCCGCCTGGACGGCGACACCAGCCAGCCCGCCGACGATCGACTCACCCCCGCGCTGCTGACGATCGACCGCCAGCGCATCGTCCTCGGCGACGCCGAGCTCCTCGCCCTCGCCGACGGCGAGCTCCCGCCGAACGCCGCCACCAACCGCGAGCTGCCCACCCTGCACGCCGCGCTGACCGCCGCGATCAAGCAGCACCGCGTGCTCCTGGCCGCCTGCGGCCGCCCCGGCGCCCCGATCGACCTGCTGCTCGCGGTCGCCCCGGGCACCCCGATGTCGATCTTCGTCGCCGCGCTGATCTCCATCCGTCGCGCCGATGTCCGGCGCGTCTTCCTGCTGGCCGCCGGCGGCTCCGGCCGACCCGCCCCGCAGGGCCCGTTCACCCGCGACGAGGCCCGCGCCGAGCTGCGCCGCGACAACCACTGGTTCGCCACGCTGGACGGCGACCGCGACGAGCGGCCGCTCGGTCCCTCGCTCGCGGCCCTGCAACCAGCGCTCGGCGCTCGGCGACTCGGCTGCGTCGACCTCAGCATCGACCTCACCCCCTGGGACCAGATCTTCGCCGACGTCGACGCCCTCACCGGCCTCGGCGCGCGCCGCTTCGACTTCACCCTCACGACCGAGAAGCACCCCGCCCCCGGCCCCGCGACGGAC
>Ga0075160_10002653_pt1 | contig 10572 bp, 6 predicted proteins | sample JI91814C2DNA_FD_70969 | JGI IMG/M metagenome (GOLD analysis project Ga0075160, IMG submission 70969) | Wastewater effluent complex algal communities from Wisconsin, to seasonally profile nutrient transformation and Carbon sequestration -... | ecosystem: Engineered > WWTP > Effluent > Algae...
CTCGATGAAGAGAGTGTGGCTAAAGCTGGTAAGCTGCTTGGGGCAGAGAAGTTTCTCACTGTATACCAAAAGGGAGAGTTTAGTTCTTTGCGGCTCGTTGACGTTGCTACGTCTTCTGTGGAAGGAGCATGGGTCTCCGATTCTAAGTCAGATAGAGAAGGCAAGGGACTCAAGATGGAAACAGCTAAAGACTATTCTGCGCTGGTGAATAAAATGCTAGAAGGTCTTGCAGTCCAGAGAGCTTTGGCGGAATTGTCAGGTGGAGATTCCAAAAAGATAAAAGTCCAAATTAAACTTCCTAAGTCAACATTTAAGTTCGGTGATAAGTTTTACTTTGATGTTGTTTCTAGCGAGGATGGGTACTTAACGTTAATCGACATACAACCCGATGGTAGCATCTTACAGCTATTACCCAATAAGACAGGACAATCCAATCAAATTAAAGCAGAGGAGCCTTTTCGTTTTCCACCAGAAGACATTGATCTAAAAGTTTCCCCTCCTGCCGGAAAGGATTCAATTAAGGCAATTGTTACAAAGAAACCTTTGAATTTATTTAACAAAGCAGACTTAGACAATGAAAGTATATCTTCCGTTAAACCCGGCAGTGGTATTCGCGCGGGTAAAGGTTTGAATATGACTATTAAAAAAGTTCCTGCTGGTGATTGGGGAATAGATGAAGTGAAGTTTCAAACCCTACCGTAGTGCTAGTCACAAAAAGAATCAACAAAGAGACCTGTATCCAAAAATCACCCAGCTATTCACAAAAAACATAACGCTATTTCTAAAAAAGGAAAGGCTATTTACAAAAAACATAAGGCTAGTCCAGAAAAAGTAAAGGCTGCTTATAAAAAACTTAAAGCTGTCTATGAAAAAACAAAGGGGTGTTTTGAATATTCTAAAGGGGTAGTTATCTTTTGATAAAAAAGATAAGGAATAATACAGGAAATAAAACTAGAAAAATTCAAATCCTTTTACAGCCGGCGAGGCAATCACTCCTGCTAGAGCTGTAAAAATAGATTCAAATTTTTGAATATTGATTGATAGGTATTCTTTGAGAAGAATTATTTAGAAAGTTCTTGTGCTTTAGCCACGACAGCATCTCTACCGCCAGGAATTTTTACGAACACAACGCACTCACATTCTTTCCATCCACTGTATGGAATTTCTGGATCATCTTTATACAAAGCTTTACATTCTTTAACGTTCACGCCTTGTAGTTTTCCTGAAAATTCTCTAACAACAACAGCACCTGTAGACTCACCGTCAGAAACACCAGATGCACCTTGGATACTTTCTCCTACGAGTTTACCGATCAAATCACCTTTTACTTTTGTTGTAGCAGCATCAGTGCATGTGCTTTGCATCATTGCACCACTTCTCTTGTCCATAGCTTTAGGGGAAGCTTTACCAACTGACTTCATGTAGTAGAAATCAAAAGGTTTCTTATTTACATCTTCAGGAGGACCGTGCCATCCTTCAAACTGTTTTCCACCTTCTCCAACATCGTGAGCTTCTTTACCGCTAGAACCGCAACCAGAAACAGCAACCATTAACATTGTAAAAAGCAAAATTGCTTTTATTTTCGACATCCTTAACTCCTTGAATTAAAAATTAAGATTATATCTATCATCCCCAACCCTTTGAAAAAATTAAAGCAAAATATTGATTTTTCAGAAATAAATTTCTAAAAAATTAGATTCCTCCTCCATGAATAAACTCTTGCAGTATGTCATCCTCTATTTTTCTTGGCTTTTTACTCGAATTTTGCTCGTGAGAGAGGTCTGCCATATCTTTTTGCAATGTTTCAATCTTCTCTAGGAGGATGGAAAAAACCTTCGCTACAGGATCCGGCATTTGTCCGTGATCTAGCATATGCTCACTGTTTCTTTCATCAGATTTGACGACGCGACCGGGAATACCAACTACTGTGCAATTTGCAGGGACATCACGCATAACAACAGAGCCGGCTCCTACACGGACATTGTTTTCCAAAACAATATTGCCAAGAACTTTTGCTCCAGAGCCAATCACTACGTTTTCTCTTAATGTAGGGTGACGTTTTCCGGATTCCTTTCCTGTTCCACCAAGAGTTACTCCCTGGTAAATGAGGCAGCCCGTTCCAATTTCGGCAGTTTCGCCAATTACGATTCCCATTCCATGGTCAATCATGATTCCGCTCGCGATTTTTGCTCCAGGATGAATATCTATTCCGGTTAGAAAACGGGCAATATAATTCAAGAGTCGTGGGATTAAAGGAATCTTGCAAACATATAGGAAATGTGCTATGGAGTGAAACCATAGAGCGTGCAAGCCCGGATAACAGAGGATTACTTCTATGTAAGATTTTGCCGCCGGATCATTGTCTTTGATTTTTCTAATATTATCGAACATGAAAGATGAATAAATTTGGGAAACTTTTTTTAAAAGAACTAAACTTTCGCATCTAGAAAATTATCTATTTACTCTTCATGTCGTAAACGCCTTCCCAACCTTCTGGAAGACCGAATTTTAAATACTCAATAGTTCTATCTAAGTATTGAACGACAGCTTTATCTTCTGGAAACTCACGATTCAGTTCTTTTAAAATTTCATTCGCTGATTTCATATCACCTTGTAGATAGAAATTGATACCTTTCTTAAACTCTGCATTCGTTTTAATTTTCTTTTCTCGAATCAAAGCTTCATCAGAGTTCATCACTTCATAGATTTCAATGGGTTGGTTTCTTCCTTTTACGCGCACGCGGTCTAAATATCGAACTGAATACTTTGATGGATCTTGTATTTTTCCTAGAACTACCGAGCTAATAATTATCTGTGCACCATAATATTTCGTTAGACCTTCAAGCCTTGCAGCCAAATTTACGTGATCGGAAAATGCGTCTCCTTGCATACGGTTTACTTCTCCAATCATCCCAAGCATCATAAAGCCTGTGTGAATTCCATATCCTGTTTTGATTGGAGAATACCCATTAGCCGTTCTCCTTTGGTTGTAATTGGAAAGCTCATTTAATTGAGCAATAGCTGAATCAATTGCATCTTCTGTTCTCTCTTTGAATACAGCCATGATTGCGTCTCCCACATACTTCACAATAATTCCTCGATACTCACGAACCTTCGGGCTTACTCTTTTAAAATATGCATTTACAAAATTAAAATTCTCTTGTGGAGTCATCGTCTCGGAAAGAGTAGAGAAAGAGCGTATATCTGAAAAGACTACTGACATATCTGTTGCTACGTTATCTCCAAGATTAACATCAATTATACTCTCTTTGGAAAGGAATTGTAGATAATCATGTGGAACAAATCTTTCGTAGGACTTATTAAGAGTAGAAATTTGAATATGTGTCTTGATTCTCGTAAGTAATTCTTCTTTCTGAAATGGTTTTGCTAAATAATCATTAGACCCGCATTCAAATCCATAAACGAGGTCACTAACTAAATTCTTAGCTGTCAGCATTATAATGGGAAGGTTTCCACTCGTGTGTTTTCTTCTCACAATTTTACAAACTTCATACCCGGAAAGTCTTGGCATCATTATATCTAAAAGGATCAGATTAATTTCTTCCTTTTCTAAAATTGCTAATGCTTCGTCTCCATTTTGCGCTTTGAAAACTGTATAATCAGCAAGGCTCAAGTGATTTTCTAATACTTGAACATTCACTGGCTCATCATCTACAACAAGAATCTTAATATTGCGATGAGATTCATCTACGATGCGACTATCAAATGACTCATCCGCATACTCAGGAGTAACCGCTAATGAGATGAGTGGAGCGCTTGTTGTCGTAGTGGTTACAGGTTTATCTTCGGAAATTGGGATCGTAAAATAGAACTGACTACCTTTGTCCACTTCCGATTCTACCCAGATTCTACCTTCGTGTAGTTCAATTAAAGTTTTTGTAATACTAAGACCTAGACCTGTTCCTCCGTATTCTCTTGAAATAGAGGCATCTACTTGTTCAAATGAATGGAAAATGGAATCAAACTTATCTGATGGAATTCCTATACCTGTATCGGAGATAACAATCGTTAGCTCTTCCTCGTTATTTACCTTTGCGTAGACTTCCACTTTCCCCATCTCTGTAAACTTGATAGCATTTCCTATGAGGTTAAGCAGGATTTGCTGCAACCGATTATCATCACCCAAAATCGCTGGAGTATTTTCAGGAATCCTGTTTATAAGTTCAATGTTCTTTCCGTTTAAAAGATGTCTGGACAGAAGCAATACCATATCGGCTAACGATTTTATATCGATTGGTTTTTTCTGAATAGCTATCTCATGATTTTTTAATTTTGAAAAATCTAAAATATCATTTACTAAGTTAGAGAGTCTTCTTCCGCTATCGCTTATCATGCGGAGATTTTTTACAGATTCTTTTTGTAATTTGCCTGTAGCCCCATCTATCATTGAGTCAGCAATTCCTATGATTCCATTGAGTGGGGTTTTTAATTCATGCGATGTGTTAGATAGAAATTCATCTTTTAATCTATCTAGTTTTTCTAACTCTTGATTTTTTCTTTCTAATTCAGTTAGACTAGAACTCAAGTCGAGAGCCATCTTGTTAAAAGTGAGAGAGAGTTCTCCTATTTCGTCTGACGATGCAACAGGAACTCTTTTTTCTAAATCACCACGACCAAACTCGTCAGCGGCTCGTTTTAGAATTAACAGCGGTGCAATCACTTTTTTAGAAAGGAAATAAACAATTAGAAGTGAGAGGGAAATGAGGATTAGCCCAACAGTAATTCCTTTATTACGAATAGTAATAATGTTAGCGAATGCTTTTTCGTTTGGAACTTGTAAGAATAATTGCCAACGATTTCCTTGAAAATCAAGAAACCCCTGTTCCCCTTCCTTTGCATAAATAGTATCCGCTGATAGAATTTCTTTTTCGGATTGCTTAAATAGAGAATCTTTTTTAAAAGAGCGATGATTGGAATAAATAGTATTACCCTCATGATCTAGTAAATCAATTAGCGTATAGTCTTCCAAATCTTTACTCCCACTTATAATCTGGTGAAGGCGTCCAATGGGGACAAATGCGGTAACCGCTCCAATTAGAACTCCGTCTTGATTCATTACAGGAGCAGCAAATACAATGACTTTGTTGCCTATTTCTTCTAGATATAAAATATCACTAGCTGCGCTGATTTTATTTTCAGAATATACTTCTCTAGTCCAAGTCGAATCCTTGCATTTATCTCCTATCGCCAAGCCATTTGTATCCGCTATCTTGATACAATTTTTGTCGTAATAAGATAATGAGATGTAAACCTTTCTTTGGTTTCGATAAGAGATAAGCTTTTTAGTAATTTCCTCTGGATTAAGTTTTGTGTCTAAGAAAATGGGATCAGCGCTGATTGTTTGCATATCGGAATAACGTTCAAATAGAACTCTATCCATTTTATCAAATATATGTCCGGCTTTCTCTTCTAATCCATCTTGAATTTGCTTTTCGACAAAACGAATCGCAGAAATATAAACAGAAATTCCAGTGGGAACTAGAATGCCAAGTGTAAAAAATAAATATACCGTGAATATTTTTAGGGATAATTTCATTTTGCCTCTGCACCCTTCACCAAGCTATCATCGATAATTGTCTTTAAATCTGGATTGCGGTAAATCTGTCCTCTTTCTTTTAAAAATCGAATTATTGTTTCTCCTGCCGTAAAAAGTCCAGCAACTTTTGATTTATAATTAGAATCCATTCTCTCATCGGGGCGCACGATTCCTGGCATACGAGGTCCCTCTTGAAGACCAATTGTTGGTCCTTCGTTTTGCATGATTCTTTGTGGATTTAATTTGGACATATCCTCTGTCGGTGCTTTGAGAGTTCCTTGATTTTCTTCCAATGTTAAAAATCTCAATCCGTCTAAATCTTCTTTAATTTCTGAGTCTGTTTTTTTGATTTTGCTAGCTACAATAGTAATTGCTTCTTTTGAGTTATGAGAATAAAACTGATTTGCCTCATCCAGAGATTGAATGAGTTTTTTTAATTCAGAACTATGAGTTTCTAAAAATTTTGCGTCAGCGCTCAATGTATCAGAAAGTAGATTGGGATCATCGGAAGACCTTCCAATAATATTCCATTCTCGTTTCGAAATTTCCGATAGACTAACGCCCGTTGTATGTCCTGCATCAATTTCACCGGATTCTAGCTTTGCAAGGACTTGGTTCACTGGTAGGTTAACGGCAAAGTATTCTCCGTCTTGAATTCCATTTTTTCCTAGAAGCTGTTGGACAAAAATATGGGAGGATGAATTTACTCCATCGAAGGAAATTTTTTTCTTTTTTAGTGAGCTTAGGTCTTTTATTTTAGATCCGGCAATGATAATGTCAGTTGTAAAGGAATCGCTGAAACGATAGATTATTTTTGTTTCATGTCCTTCAGAAGAGAATACAATGGATTCAGTCAGACCCGTGCAGATAACGTCGATTTTTTTTTCGGAATACAGTTCGCTTAGATTTTCGGCTTGGAATAACTCTACATTGAGTTCGTTCTTTTTAAAGAGACCTTTTTCTTCTGCAATAAACACATGCATAAAATTTGTTCTAGGCGGAACACCTAGACGAATTTTATTTTTTCTAGTCTTAGCCTCCGTGCAGGAGACTAAGAGGATAAGAAAGAGTATCTGTGGTAGTCTATTTATCCGCATAGCTAGCGCCGGAAGTAACTCTTTCCTCGTTTGGAATTACTTTTTTTAAAGACGCAAAAAGCACTTTAGCTTTAGCTTTATTTCCTTGCTTTAGATAAGACCATCCAAGTCCAATCAGCATTTCTGTATCAGCAGGATAATCCGCAGTAATCGACTCATAGTATGTTTCAGCTTCTTTGTAGTTTGCTAGCACATAATTGGTGTAAGCCAATGTGCTTCTTGCAAAGTAATTTTTGCTGTCTAGTTTTAAGATTGTTTTGCAGGCAACGTCTACTTGTTTGTATTGTCCCAATGCGAGTAAAGCTCTTACATTTCCTAGTCTTGGTTCAATTGCATTCGGTGCTAGCAAGGTTGCTTTTTGATAGTAAGAAGCAGATTTTGTAAAATCTCCTTTCACAAGTGCAATCCAACCTGTTCTGAGTTGAATGAAGTAATCATTTGGACTTTCTTTACTTAATTCCTCCATTGTTTCCAGCGCTTTCGCATAATCTCTTTTTGCCTCTTGCGTATACGAGTCGATCAGTGTATTTGATACGATCTGTGTCGCAATTACAAGTATAAATAGTGATAGTATTCTTTTCATTAAATTCTCCATATAAGCATAAATTTTACAGTATCTGAACTAGGTCTTTCATTTCTTGAATCAAGCCATTTATCATGACTGAATTGCAATTGAATGGAAAGATTCTCTGTTTTAATTCCAATTTGCCCGTATCCTCCGTAAAGTAAATCAAATCCTGTGTAGATCCAATTTTCTCCCATGAATGGAGTTCGCGCCGTTCCGTATCTTCCTCCGATTCCTGCATAAAAATACTTCAGTGCAAAACCAAATTCTTGTTGGAAGAATCCATAGCCTTTTGATTTTTTATACGTATCAGTTCCAAAATAAAGCGGTGAAGTAGAAAGTAAATAAGTATCAGAAGCTGCGACTGACATGGATTGACCACTAATGGTAGAAGAAGAATAGAATTTATCTAAAAACGGATAATAGAAAGTAACCGTTCCTTGACCACCTTTACTGTTGGGAGCCGAAATCGCCGCACCCGAAACTGAAATAGTAAAGTTATTTGTGTAGCTAATTCCAATTTGCCCGGCAGCGCCACCATTTAGGTAAGGAGTGTTTGACTTTAGAACTTGCGGAGTAAAGTTCAAAGAAAAACGATCAGATAATTTGTATGATACACCGACTGCATACTTAGTCGTTACATAATTTTGAGATGTAATTAAATTTCCCAGATAATACAAATTAATCGCTGAAGTATAATAGCTTGGAATGGAGGATGGGTAGGCTAGGTATCCATACGATGACAAATAAGCCAAGTTAATCGGATCGGTGATATAATTCGTAACCCCTTTGCTTGAACTAAGATTTTGTGTGACGTCATGAATGGCACTTGCTCGTATATTCCAATTTTCATTCGGACTATACGTTACACCCAATCCGTATTTTTGTCCATTGCCAATAAAGTCCGATCCTTTGAAACTATATCCACTATATTCTGGGATAACGGCAAAATAAGGGTATGCGCTACCGCCTGACAAAGCCTTTTGAATTCCTTTGTGTTCAGGAGAAAGCTTACTACCTTCTTGAAATAGTTTTGTTGCCTCGTCTTTGTTTCCCGCATAGTATTCACAGAGACCGATTTTCCAAAGAAGATCAGCATTCTTACCGTATTGGGCTTGCAGTTGTTTATAATTCTCGGAGGCTTTAGCATATTCTTTTTTTTCTAAGTATGCGTCGCCAATTCGTTGTTTTGCGTAATAGTTATTTGGATCTAACGCTAGAACTTTTTGACCGGCGGCAATGCTTTCGTCATTCTTACCCATCGCAAGAAGCGCCCACTGGATGCCGGATAACGTATCAATTGTAGAATAAATACTATCAGCCTTTTTATAATCTACCAATGCCTTATCATAACTACCATTCATCATATGGGCATAGCCTCTATACATATAAGTGGCAACGGAGTCCGGATATTTTTCAATAAGTTGATCTAGTAAATCAATTGACTTCGAATAATCTTGTTTAGCCTTATATGCTTCGGACATTCTAAACTTTGCGAAGTAATTATCCTTATCGAGTTTTAGAATACTTTCTCCAGTAGAGATGCTTTCGTCATACTTTCCATTGGCAAGAAGAGCCCATTGGATGCCGGATAACGTATCAATAGTTGAGCTTATGCTGTCAGCTTTTTTGTAATCGGCTAGTGCATTCTTAAAATCATTGGTCATCATGTAGGCGTAACCTCGATAGGAATACGCGATAGCATCATCGGGATTCTTTTTGATGACCTTATCGAGTGTTTCGATTGATTTTTTGTAATTCAGTTTTTCCATTTGTGTAACAGCCTCGGCTACTGTTTGCGAAAAAATTGAATTCGTATTCCATAAAAGAAATACTAAAACGCCGACTACTCTGATTTTTTTAAAATCCATTGATCTCCCTCTCTATTTTTAATTTGAATGACTCCAGGAGCAGACACATCGGGTGATAAATCTAGCTCATAGAGGATAATACTTGTATTGCGTAATACTTTTACTTTTAGACTGAGGTTTGTATCTTTCTCAATCATTTCGCCTTGCCATTCAAAGCCAACACTGTCACTGAATGGATGAATTAAATCTTTTACAAGACGAACAGGTAAACTGGAAAAATACTTATACGACATTCTATCTTTCCATTGGCTGGAATTATTAATGAATGGAACGCGGTAACTTGCAAGATAAAAGAAGAAAAGAGCTGTATTTTTTTTGCCAATATAATCTAAACAAGAAAAATAATCCGGAGATACATAAAAGTAAACTCGGTTGTCTTTTTCATCTTCTAAAAATCGATTGCCTAATAAATCTAAATGCACTTTCCATTTTTCAGTATAGGTCTTCGTGTTATTCTTCGTGAGGCTAATTTTAAAATCCTCACCGGGAGAAAGAGAATAAAAGTTTTTCAAATTAAAATCTGAATGTAAATTTGAAATAACTTGTTCCTCTGTTGGGATTTCGTTGAAATGAATCAATGTCTTACCATCGGTTTCATTCTGGTATTGAGTGAAGCTAACTGGAATGGTTGAACTTCCTAATTCTGGCGTAGATTGAAAATGCAAATGAATATGTGGCTCTAAACTTCTACCGGAATTTCCCGCAAGACCAATCTTAGTCCCAGCAGTTACGTAATCGCCTTCTTTTACTGAAATAGAGTTTTTTAGAAAATGAGATACATGAGAAAATAGAAATGGAGTGTGTTCGATTAACACGAAATTACCCCAATTATTTTTTGTATCCACTTCACCGGGTTTATTGTCCTCTAAATGCTTTACCACTTTAGTGACTCTACCTGCACAGGGGGCAAGCACTGTTAGCCCGTAAGTATAGAAGTCTTCGCAAGTGTTTTCTTTCCCTTTGCGGACGTTTCCTTCTGAGTCAATCGCCATAAAATCAAGGCTTTCTTTCCATGCATCGCGGTGGGTATACTTACCGTTAAACCCTTGCGACACTTTCCATTTTCCAGAAAAGGGTAATCGAATATAAAGACCACTTACACCAAATCTCTGCAACCTAGTTTTGTAATAATCTAAGTTGGACTCTGGTGCGCCGGGAAGAAAATCAACAGCCACAAAGTTTCTGTTGCGTACTAGCTTTATTGTATAAATAAATAAAAGAGAAACACTTGTGAATGGCAAAGCCAAAATAGGAATGCCAAACGGAGTAAACAAAACACTCGCGAAGGAAGACACTAGAGCGCTGACCATAGAGGCGAGAGCGGCAATTAAGAAAGTGGAAGGACTAGGAACAAGGAAAATTCCTCCGACAGCAATTGCGGTTAATATATAATTAAACCCAACTGAACCAGCAGAAATATTTCCCATCTTTCCCTGAAGAAGAATATGGAAAGTAATTCCAGTTATAAATCCTATGATAGAA
>Ga0075160_10002659_pt1 | contig 10562 bp, 6 predicted proteins | sample JI91814C2DNA_FD_70969 | JGI IMG/M metagenome (GOLD analysis project Ga0075160, IMG submission 70969) | Wastewater effluent complex algal communities from Wisconsin, to seasonally profile nutrient transformation and Carbon sequestration -... | ecosystem: Engineered > WWTP > Effluent > Algae...
CGGCCCGGTTCTTCGAGGGCCGCCCGCGCGCCATGCTGGCGGGCGGCGGAGAACAGCAGGGCCGGAATGGTGGGGGCGATGGCGGGAAGCATTGCGTCGTTCATGGTTCAGGCACTCATCACAAACTGGCCGCTGTCCACCCGCAATTCGATCCCGTTGATGGCGCGGGCTTCGTCGGAGGCCAGGAAAAGCACGGCCGCGGCCACATCTTCGGGCTGGCAGGCGCGGAACATGGGGTCCACGTCGATGGTGAAGCGGGCCGGATCGAGCCCCGGCGGGTAGGCCGCGGCACTCATCGGGGTGAGCACGCCGTCCGGGTGCACCGAGTTGCAGCGGATGCGGTATTTCTGACGCCGGCAGTGGGCCGCCACCGCCCGGCTGAGGGCGGCGATGGCGCCCTTCGAGCCGCAATAGGCGGCGTAATCGTCCTTGCCCGCCAGGCCGGCGATGGACGACATATTGACGATGGAAGCGCCGCCGCCCTCCTTCATCAGGGCGACACCCTCCCGGCAGCCCAGAAAGACGCTGTCGGCATTGATGCGCATCAGGCGCTGCCAGTCGTCCAGGCTGGCGTCCTCGATGGAACCCTTGATGAGGATGCCGGCGTTGTTCACCAGAATGTCCAGGCGGCCGAAGAGGGCTTTGATTTCGCTCATGACCTGTTTCCAGTCGGCCTCGCAGGCCGCGTCCTGGCGCAGAAAAATTGCACTGTCGCCGATGTGCCCGGCCAGGGCGCGGCCGGCCTCCTCGGCGATGTCGGTGATCACCACCCGTGCGCCCTCCCTGGCCAGCAGTTCGACCGTGGCCTTGCCGAGGCCGCTGGCCCCGCCGGTGACCAGCGCCACCTTGTCTTGTACGCGTCCTGCCATGTGTTTTTCTCCTTGGAATCCGCTGCCGGGGTTCAGGCGCCCCGGGCGATGTGGTGGGCGGCGATGTAACCGAAGGTCATGGCCGGGCCCAGGGTGCCGCCGGCGCCCGGATAGGCGGTGCCCATCACCGAGGCCGAGGTGTTGCCGATGGCGTAGAGGCCGGGGATCGGGCTGCCGTCGGCGCGGATCACCTGGGCCTCGGCGTTGGTGAGCAGGCCGCCCTTGGTGCCGATGTCGCCGGCGTCGAGACGCATGGCGTAAAAGGGGCCCTTGGCAATGGGCGCCAGGCAGGGATTGGGCTTGACGTTCACGTCGCCGTAGTAAAGGTCGAAAGCATTGCCCCCGCGGGCGAAGTCCGTGTCGATGCCGGTGCGCGCGTATTCGTTCATCTGCCGCACCGTGGCGGCGAGGCCGGCGGCGTCCACACCGATCTGGCCGGCGAGCTCGGCCAGGGTCTCGGCCTTCCAGTAAACGCTGTTGAGCCACTCCTTGCGCAGGCGGCTGTCGGGCATCACCTGGCCGGGCATCAAGGGGCCCATCGCGTAGTTGAAGCGGAAGTGGGCATCGAAGATCACCCAGGCCGGGATCGAACGGCCGCCGCTGCTCGCGTTGTCCTTGTACATGGCGTCCACGAATTCCAGGTAGGGCGCCGCTTCGTTGACGAAACGCCGGCCCAGGCCATTCACCACGATGGCCCCCGGAAAGGCCCGCTCGGCAAACACGCCGCGGGGCTTTTCTTCCTTCGGCACCGCGATGGTGGGCGCCCACCAGCACCATTCCAGCAGGTCGGTGGCCGCGCCGGCCGCCTGGCCGGCGATCAGCGCCGCGCCGGTATTGCAGCCCGGCGGGGTGGCGCTCCAGCCGGCGCGGGTGGGGGCAGGCAGGTATTTCTCGCGCAGTTGCTGGTTCTGCTCGAAACCGCCGGAGCCGAAGATCACCCCCTTGCGGGCCGTGAGCGTGCGGCGCGCCCCGCCCTGCTCCACCACGATGCCGCGGACTTTGCCGCCCTCCAGCACCAGCTCCCGGAAGTCGGTCTTCAACCACAGGGGCACATCCCGGTCCATCAGGGAGCGGCGCAGGGAACTCACTAGCGCGCTGCCCAGGCCGGCGCGGCGGTCCATGCGGCTCTTGCGGCGCCAGCGCAGATCCAGCTGGTAGCGCAACATCAGGCCCATGATCTTGAAGCGCCAGCCGCGCTCCTTGGCCATGGCCTTGTGGGCGTCCCGGGCGGTCCAGGCAATGCGGCCCATCAGCAGCGTAGAGGGGGACGGGCTGCGCAGGTTCTTCAACTCGTCGCCCAGCAGGCTGGTGTCGAAGAGTTCCGGGTCCAGGCTGCGCCCCCCTGGCAGGGCGCCGGGCAGATGCTGGTAGTAGTCCGGGTACTTGTGGGCCACCGCGTAACGCACTCGGGACTTTGTCTCCAGGTACTGGATCATCTTTGGCGCGTGCTCCAGGTAGGCCCGCAGGCGGCTCTCGTCCACCCGGCCGCCGGTGGCGGCACGCAGGTAGTAGGTGAGCGCCAGCTCGCCGCTGTCACGGCCGCCGATGCGCTAGAAGTAATGGTTGTCGGGGATCCAGATCCCGCCGCCGGAGATGGCCGAGGTGCCCCCGAACTTGTCGCTTTTTTCCACCATCAGCACCGACAGGCCCTGGTCGGCGGCGGTTACCGCCGCGGTCATGGCACCCGCGCCGGAGCCGACGACGATGACGTCGAAGGCGGTCTGGGACTGATCTTGTGCGCTCACGCTGGCCTCGCTGAAGTGGATGTCGGCCCCGATATTCCCGCGGGTATCCGATGCGGCCATCGTCAAAGCGGACTAGCCCGATCCGGCGGCGGGGCCACGGCCTGATTTAGTCCAATTGGCCGATGCCGGGCGGACGGGCCGACGCGATGATTTCGTGAGCTGCTGCGTTTTTGTGTTTGGTGCCTGGCTTTCCGTTGTTCTACGTTGGATTGGCCGGGTGCTTCCCACGGCCGGGTTTGCACACCCGGCCGGCTACGGCGGCGCGGAGCGATGCTCCGCGAAACCCCGCCTCCGCCCCCGGCGGGCGACCTTCTTCTTTGCTTCGCCAAAGAAGAAGGCAAGAAAGGCGACCCGGCTTCCCCGGTCGTTCGCGTTGCGAACGACTGCCCTGCGCTGCTCGGCGGGTCAGGACGGGCTTTTCCGCAAACACCGAGCCTTTGCTGAAACGGGGGGTGGTGATCAACAGGAAAAGCAGAACCCCGACGTCTCGTAAGCACCTGCGTCTCCGTAGAGGCTCGGTACCCGGCAAGAGCCCGTTCCGACCCGCCGAGCAGCGCAGCGACAGGCGGGGTAGTCCGGCGCGGCTGTCTGAGCCCGAAGGGCGAGTTCCGCGCTGGCCGCCTGGCGTGAGCAGCGCAGGGCAGTCATTCGCCTAAGCGAATGACCGGGTTGGCCGGGTCGCCTTCTTTGCCTTCTTTCTTGGCGACGCAAGAAAGAAGGTCGCCCGCCGGGGCGAGACCCGGCCAACGTAACGCCAAACAACGGAAAGCCCCTACCCGACTCACCCCCCTGAAAACCCCATCAACCCCCGGAGAACCTCATGCCCCAACCCCGCCGTTTCAGCCCTGCCCGCTCCTGCTTCATCGAGGACGTTCCCCACTGGGATCTGGAGACCGATGTGCTCGTCGTCGGCTTTGGCGCCGCCGGTGCCTGTGCCGCCATCGAGGCCCGCCAGGCCGGAGTCCGGGTGCGGGTGCTGGAGGTCGCATCGGCCGGTGGAGGCAGCGCGGCGTGGTCCGGCGGCGAGGTGTACGTGGGCGGCAGCGGCGGCACCAGCGTGCAGCGGGCCCACGGTTTCGAGGACAGCACCGAGGATCTGGCCGCCTACCTGATGATGGCCGGCGGCCCTGGTGCCGACGGCGAGCGGGTGCAGGCCTACGCCCACGGAGCCGAGGCCCATTTCCGCTGGCTGCAGGACCAGGGCGTGCCCTTCAAGGGCAGCTACCTGCCGGGCAAGTGGATCGAACCCACCACCGACGACACCCTGCTGTGGTCCGGCAGCGAGCAGGCCTGGCCCTTCCGCGACAAGGCCCGCCCGGCGCCCCGCGGCCACACCGCCCAGTTTGTGGGTTGGGGCGGTGGCAAGGTGCTGATGGAAAAGCTGTGCGCCCGTGCCGCCGAGCTGGGGGCCGAAGTGCACACCGACAGCCGTGCCCTCACCCTGATCGTGGATCACACCCATGCGGTGGCCGGCGTGGTGGCCCGCATGGACGGCGCCGAGAAGTTCATCCGGGCGCACAAGGGCGTGATCCTGTGCGCCGGCGGCTTCATCCTCAACAAGGCCATGCTGGCCCGCTTCACCCCTGGCGCGCTGGCTTGCAACAAGGAAGTGTCCGGCGGCAACGACGACGGTTCGGGCATCCGCATGGGCATGGCGGTGGGCGGCGCGGCCATTCACATGGACCAGTTTTTCGCCACCGTGCCCTTCTTTCCGCCCGCGTCCCTGGTCAAGGGCATCTTCATCAACGGGCGCGGAGAGCGCTTCATCAACGAGGATGCCTACCACGGCCGGGTGGCCCACTACGTGCTGCACCAACCGGAGGGCAAGGCCTGGCTGCTGGTGGATAACGAGATTTTCGGGCGGCCGGTGATCAAGCCGGACGTCACCGTCGCCGCCGTGGGCGAGACCTGGGAAGAGGTGGAGCAGGAGCTGGGGCTGCCGGCGGGCAGCCTGGTGCACACCGTCAAGACCTTCAACGAAGAGGCCGCAGCAGGCCGCGACCCGCTCTTTCACAAGGCCGCCGACTGGCTGCGCCCCCTCACCCAGGCGCCCTTCGCCGCCATCAGCTATTGCAGCGCCGAACTGGAAGCCCACGCCTTCACCCTCGGCGGCCTCGCCACCCGTCCCGGCGGGGAGGTGCTCGATGGTGACGGCCAGCCGATTGCGGGCCTGTTTGCCGCGGGTCGCAGCGCCTGCGGCCTGCCCCGCTGGGGCGAAGGCTACAGCTCGGGGCTGTCGCTGGGGGATTCCACCTTCTTCGGACGCATGGCCGGGCGGACGGCTGCGGCCTGAGGGCTGCGGCAAACGCCGGCTCCGGGGGAGCCGGCGGAAAGGCCGCCTCAGCCCCGCGGCATGCCGAGGCCGCGCTCGGCAATCAGGTTGAGCTGGATCTCGTTGGTGCCGGCGTAAATGGTGTCGGCGCGAGAGAAGAAGAACACCTGCTGCAGACGGCGCAGAGGATCGTCCTGGGCCTGAAGATCGCCGGCCGTGCCCATCACGTCCATGGCCAGCTCACCCAGATCCCGGTGCCAGTTGGACCAGGCGTATTTGTAGACCAGTGCTTCCGGGCCGGCCGCCGCTTCACCCCTGGCGAAGATGCGCAGGGCATTGGCCCGCAGGGTCCGCAGACCAATCCAGGCGTCGGCGATGCGACGCCGGATGGCCGGGTCGCGGTCAACAGCGCGGGCGCGGGCGGCGTCCACCAACAGCTGGAGTTCATGGCTGAAGTGCATCTGCTGGCCGAGGGTGGATAGCCCGCGCTCGTAGCCCAGCAGCGCCATGGCCACCTTCCAGCCCTCGCCGGGCGCGCCGACGATGCACTCGGCAGCGGTGCAGGCGTCGTCGAAGAAGACTTCGTTGAATTCCGCCTCGCCGGTCAACTGGCGAATCGGGCGGATCTCCACGCCGGGCTGATCCAGCGGCACCAGCAGGAAGCTGAGCCCCTCACGCCCCACGCTGCCCGGTGTGCTGCGGGCAATCACGAAGATCCACTCGGATTCGTGGGCCAGCGAGGTCCAGACCTTTTGCCCCTGAAGATGCCATTGACCACCTTCCAGCCAGCAGCGGGTGCGGATGGCGGCCAGGTCCGAGCCGGCGCCGGGCTCCGAATAGCCCTGGCACCAGAACGCCGTGCCCTCCCTGATGCCCGGCAAAAAACGCTGCTGTTGCTCGGGCGTGCCGAAATCGATCAGGGTGGGGGCCAGCAGGGTTTCACCGATATGGCCCATCCGGCCGGGGCCACCGGCGCGGGCGTATTCCTCGTGGAAGGCCACCTGGAGCGACACGGGCAACTCGCGGCCGCCGTGGGCGCGGGGCCAGCCCAGGCCGATCCAGCCGCCCGAGGCCATCACCTGCTCCCATTCCCGACGCAGTTGCGAATGGGCGGTTTCGTCCCCCGGCCCGCCCCGGTGGCGCAGCACTTCAAAACGGCCGCTCAGATGGCGCGCCATCCAGTCGGCCACTTCGGCCCGGAAGGCCTGCTCGTCAACGGCGGGCGCGGGTGCCTCTGCGTGCTGCGCGCCGTGATGCCGGGTATCCGGCGTCTGGCCGAGCACGCTGTCGGCCACCGCAGCGCGCCACGCGTCGGGGGTGCCGAACCACTGGCGGCCCCACTGGGCGCGCTTGAAATGCAGCTGGGGGTCGTATTCCCAGGTAAAACCCACGCCACCGTGGAGCTGGATCGCCTCTGCGGCGCAGAAGCGGTAGGCCTCGGCGGCCTGCACCCGGGCCACGGCGATCTCGTCGAGGGCCGCCCCGGAGCTGGCGGCCAGGGCACTGCCCAGAGCCGAGCGGGCGCTTTCCAGGTGCACCATCATCTGGGCGCAGCGGTGCTTGACGGCCTGGAAGCTGGCCACCGGACGGCCAAACTGCTGGCGCTCCCGGGTGTAGGCAACAGTGAGTTCGATGCAGCGGGCTGCGCCCCCCACCTGTTCCGCCGCCAGCAGCACAGCCGTGGCGGCCAGGGCGCCGCAAAGCCCGTCATCCAGCGCACCGGGCGAATCCAGCCGGGCCTCGGCAGCCAGACGCACCCCGTCCAGCTGCCAGCCAGCCTGGGGGCGCGTCAGATCCCAGGCCTCAAGAGGATTGCACGTGACGCCGGCGAGCCCTGCCGCGACTTCGAACAGGCCCATGCCGCCTTCCGCGAGCCGGGCCACCACGAGGGCCATGTCGGCCGTATCCCCGTCCAGAACCTGGCCGGCGAGGCCATCCAGCACCCAACCATCGCCGTCCCGGCGGGCCTGGATGTCCAGCCCGGCAGCCGCGACGAAGGGCGACAGGCCGGGGCCGGCGATCACCGTGGCGGTGCAGCGGCCTTCCGCCATCGCCGGCAGCAGGCGCCGGCAGGCCGGGTCGGTGGCACAGCGCACCAGCAGCGGGTGGGCCAGGACCACGCTTGCAAACAAGGGCGAGCGACTGAGCTGACGCCCGCTTTCCTCCAGCAGCACGGCCGCCTCGGCCAGGCCCAGCCCCAGGCCGCCAAAGGCTTCCGGCACGATCACCGCGGCCCAGCCCAGCTCGGCGATGCCCTGCCACAGGGCCTGGTCGCCGTCCCGGCTCTCACGGGCATTGGCGTGGCTGGCCAGATAGGCCGCCGCGGTTTCCTGGAGGGCGCGCTGCTCCTCGGTCAGGACTGCGCTCACGGGGTAACCTGCGCTTCCATGGCGGCCAGAAAGTGCTCGCCATAAGGCGGCAACATGCCCCACTCCCGGCGCGGGTCATAGGCCGGCGCCCTGAACACGGTGCGCACGTGGCTCAACTCGATGAAGCCCTCACGCCCGTGGTAATGGCCCATGCCGGAGGCGCCGACACCGCCGAAGGGGGCGTCGTGCATCGCGGCGTGGAACATGGCCTCGTTGATGGTGACACCGCCGGACAGGGTGTGATCCAGCACCCGCTGCTGCTCGGCGGCATCCTCGCCGAAGTAGTACAGGGCCAGCGGGCGCGGACGGCTGTTGATGTCGCGGATGGCTTCGCCGACTTCGTCGTAAGCCTTGATCACCACCGCCGGGCCGAAGATTTCCTCCTGCAGGATGCGGGCCTCGGCGGGCGGGTCGATGACGATGCGCAGGGGACAGCGCCGGCCGGCCACCGGAACGGCCGGGGTGGATTCCACCCGGGCACCGCGGGCGATGGCGTCGGCCAGGCAGCCCTCGATGCGGGCCAGGTGGCGCTCATTCACCACTGCGGTGAGATCGCCATTGCCCGCAACCGTGGGGAAAAGGCCGGCGAAGGAGTCCTTCAGGGCACTCACAAAGCTTTCGAGCTGCTCCCTGGCCACGTAAACCACATCCGGATTGACGCACAGCTGGCCCGAGTTGGCGCCCTTGGCGGCGGCGATGCGGAAGGCGGCGGTGGCCAGATCGGCGCTGCGCCCGACGATGGTCGGCGACTTGCCACCCAGTTCCAGGGTAAGCGGCACCAGGTTGGTGGAGGCATTGCGCATGATGGCCTTGCCGACTTCGGTGCTGCCGGTGAACACCAGGTGATCGAAGGGCTGGGCGCTGAGCGCTGCGCCCATCTCGGGCCCGCCGGTAACCACCGCCACGTCCAGCGGATCGAACAACTCGGCCACCGCGTCGGCGATCACCGCAGCCGTGCGCGGCACGATCTCGGAAGGCTTGAGGATGGCCCGGTTGCCGGCCGCCAGCGCATAGGCCAGCGGCGCAAAGAGCGTGAACAAGGGCGCGTTCCAGGTGCCGATGATGCCCACCGAGCCCTTGGGCTGGTACTGCACCCAGGCTTCGGCGCCAAGCTGGTCGTAAGGCATGAAGGGCTGGCGTTGCTCCGGGGCCATCCAGGGCTCGAAGTGGTCGCGGGCATGCTTGAGGGAGGCCAGCGAGCCCAGCACGTCGTTCATCAGGGAGAAGCCCTGGTGGCGCCCCCCGAAGTCCTCGTCCAAGGCTGCGACGAGGGGCTTGTAGTACTTCACCAGCAGGTCGATGGCGGCCTGGATGCGGCGACGACGGGTGGCGCCATCGACGGCGCCGGCAGCGTTGAAGGCCTGTTTCTGGGCGGCCAGCATCTTGGCCAGGGCCGCGGGGGTGTGGTCGTGTGTGCTCATGGTCTCCGGATCACCTTGGTTGGAATGGGGGAATGACGGGGTCTGGCCAGCCCGGTCGGCAGCGCAGCGTCGCCAGGGCGGCCCACAAGCACAGGCGCGCATGCCAATGGTGAGCTTGTCGGGCACGGGTCGGGCCTGCCAACAGGTCTGTTCCGCACCTTAGCAAGAGATGCCCGCCCGCCCATCGTCCGATTGGATGAGACGGGCGGCCGGCGTGACGGCCTGGCGATTAGTCCGTTGGGACGATGCCTGTGCCGGGGAGAGCTGTCGATACTGCGTTCATGACCCACCGCCCCAGCGAGGCATGACATGACCCAAGCCAGCTTTGACCCCCAAGCCTTCCGGGCAGCCCTCGGCGCCTTTACCACCGGGGTGACCATCATCACCACGCGCGCCGCTGACGACACGCCCGTCGGGATTACCGCCAACAGTTTCAACTCGGTGTCCCTGAATCCGCCGCTTGTGCTCTGGAGCCTGGCCAAAACGGCCAAGAGCCTGCCGGTCTTCGAGGAGGGCCTGCACTGGAACGTGCATGTGCTGTCCGCCAACCAGGAGAGCCTGTCGGGCCGTTTCGCCTCGCAAGGCGCCGACAAATTTGCCGGGCTGGCGCTGGACATGGGAATCAGCACGGCGCCCCTGATCCCCCAATGCACGGCCCGTTTTCAGTGCCGCACGGCATTCCGGTACGACGGCGGGGACCACGCGATCTTCGTCGGCGAGGTGCTTGCCTATGACCACAGCGACCTGCCGCCCCTGGTCTACCAGGCCGGCCAGTATGCGATTGCCGCCCGCAAGCCTCGCCAGGAAGTGCGCCTGGGGGCCAGCCCGCCGCCGGAGTGCAGCTATACCGAAGACCTGCTGGGCTACCTGATGGGCCGGGCCCACTATCAACTGCTGTTTGCCCTGCGCCAGTTGCTGGCCAGCCATGCGCTGGACGAAGCGGCCTTTTTCATCCTGTCCACCCTCAGCGTACGCGACCGGCTGAGCCTGGCTGAGCTTGACGGAATCATCGGCTACACCGGCTTCGAGGTGACGGCCCCAAAACTGGCCGCACTGGAGGCCCAGCGCTACATCGCTCGGGAAAACGACGGCGACGTGCTGCGCTTCGTGCTCACCGCCGACGGTCGCGAGGCCTCGCTGCGACAGATCGCACATGCCAAGGCGGTGGAAGAAGACCTGGTGGATGCCTTGGGCGTCGGTGACGTGATGGCCCTCAAGCTGCTGCTCAAACGCCTGATCGCCAGCACAAACCCCGGCCTGCCCGATCTGTGGGCACAAGCCGGCGAACCGGCCGCCCTCGCCTGATCCCGCCAGGCCCCCCTCGCTCCACACCCGACATTGATTCCAGGAACCTTCCGATGCCTTTGATTGATCGCTTTACCCTTCACGACCAGGTGGCCCTGGTTACCGGTGCCGGCCGCGGCATTGGCCGGGCCATCGCCCTGAGCTATGCCGAGGCGGGTGCCGACGTGGTCTGCGCCGCCCGCACCCTTGCCGACGTGGAGGCGCTTGCCGGGGAAATCCGCGCCCTCGGCCGACGTGCCCTGGCGGTGGCCTGCGATGTGAATGATCCCGTGCACCTGGCCGCCGCCGTGGCAGCCACGCTGGCCGAATTCGGGCGTTTGACCCACCTGGTCAACAACGCCGGCGGCGCCGGCCCCAACGACCCCCTCAAACTGTCGCCCCAGCGCTTCGACGAGATCCTGCGTTTCAACGTGGGCAGCGCCTACGCCCTGACCCAGTTGTGCGTGCCCGCCATGCACGATGCCGGCGGCGGCAACATCATCAACATCACCTCGGGCGCCGCCCGCTACGCCCAGCGCCACTTCAGCGCCTACGGCGCCGCCAAGGCGGCCCTGACCCAGCTTACCCGCCTGCTGGCCCAG
>Ga0075160_10002664_pt1 | contig 10549 bp, 8 predicted proteins | sample JI91814C2DNA_FD_70969 | JGI IMG/M metagenome (GOLD analysis project Ga0075160, IMG submission 70969) | Wastewater effluent complex algal communities from Wisconsin, to seasonally profile nutrient transformation and Carbon sequestration -... | ecosystem: Engineered > WWTP > Effluent > Algae...
CGAAGGCATTGTCGTGATCGACGCTGTGACCATCGAAGCCTTGCTCAGTCCCGTAGTACAGGCAAGGCACCCCCTGGCTGGTCAACAGGTAAGCGACGGCGAGTATCACCTGATCCTGGTGCCTCGCGCTGTGGCGGAACCGCCAGTGCCGATCGTGGTTGTCGATGAATGTGACGAAGTGCTCGCCGGCGGCGCCGTGATCGGCATAGTCCTCGTGGAGCCTGCGGTAGCGCTCGCGTAGATCGCTAGTCCCGGTCTGGCCGAGGATCGCATTCTCGAGCGCCCAGGCGAGGGGGAAGTCCAGCGCCGCGTCCAGCGACGGGAAGCGCTCGTGGGTCCGCTCGTCGCGGGTATTACGCCCGAGATACTTCTGAATCGTCGTGTCGTCGGCCATGACCTCGCCGAAGATGAAGAAGTTGTGCTTGCCGAGCTCCCGCGCGTACTCGCGGATCGCGTTGCAGAAGATCGCCACGGCGCTGCTCTCGACGTGCTTGACGGTGTCGATCCGGAAGCCGTCGACGTCGGCCGCCAGCAGCCAATACTTGTAGATCTTGATCAGTGTGTTGAGGACGTGCGGCTGGTTGATGTCGAGCTCCTTCATGCCATAGAAGTCGCCGTCCCGGATCTGCGCCTCGTCGTCCCGGTTGGTGATGTTGCCGCGGCGCTTGAAGCAGGCCGGGTCCTGGAGTTCGACCGGCCACACGGCGTCGTCGAGCTGCGGGCCGGCCGCGGGGTCACGCACGCGGAACTCGCCGAACGGCCACACGACGCCGTCGCTGTAGTCGCACGGGTCGTCCCGGTAGCGCCAGGTATCGCCGGTATGGTTGATGACGATATCGAGGATCACGTACATGCCGCGCGCGTGTGCGGCGGCCGTCAACCCCTGCAGGTCGTCGAGGGTGCCGAACCGCGGGCCGACGGCGAGCAGGTCCTGGGCTCCGTAGCCGTGGTACGTGCCGTCCAGATCGGGCCGATTCTTGAGGATGGGGCTGATCCAGATCGCCGTGCAGCCGAGCCCGGCGATATAGTCGAGCCGCCGCGTGATCCCCCGGAGGGTAATGGGCCTGGAAGTCGAGCTCGCTGATGGAATAGTAGGGTTCGTGCATGCCGGCGATGCAAGAGCAAGGATCGTGCCGCCGCGGACGCGTCTCCATCAGCGCCGCGAGGCCCCGCTCGAACCGCAACTCGTGCACGAGGGCGCAAGCCGCTTGCGGGGCGATTCACGGCCGGCACGTTACCCGCAGCAACTTGAACGCCGGCCGTCCGTCGTCCTCACTGAATCCGTCCTGGAATTCGATCTCGACCTGCAGCCCCGGGCCCGGCTTCATCGAGCCATACACTGTGACCGCCTTCGGCTCGTAGTCCAGCTCCAGCGATCCGTCCAGGATCGTGGGCCGGACAATGAAGTAGTCGACCCGCAGGACGGCGCTCAGCGAGCGCCTGCGGACCACCAGCTCGAAGCCAAAATTGCCGTGGATGCCGCTGAAGAACCGCTCCGTGGAGAGTTGACCGTTTGGGCCGACGACCGTCTGCTCATAGGTGATCTTGAGGTCCTCCTCCTCGGTCCAGTACTCGCGGTACCGGCTGGACTTCGCGCTGAAGGGCGTGACGCTGGCGCCCTCGTCGAGGATCGGCACGATCTGGCCGTCGATGTTGATGATTTCGATCGTGCACTGTGGTTGGAATCGTCGATTCATACAATTTCTCCGTCACATCGGGATGTGGAAGTCGTAGGCGAGTCCGTCCTCGCGGCGTGTCACGCCGGGGGTCGAGCGCCGGTTGCCGGTGCCGTCGCTGCGTATTACCCGCCAGTCGAGGTCCCGCAGCGCCTTTAGTAGTGGCGGGCGCGGGATGTTCTTCCAGCTGTTCGTCGCGGTCGGCGCCGCCGAGACGGCCGCCCAGCGCACCCGCGGCGGAACTGTCTCGAGCACCTCGCGGACGAGCTCGATCGGTGTCGCGTTGTGGCTGCCGTGGTGGCCGACCTTGAAGAAATTTGTGGGCCGACAGGCGTCGACCCAGGACGGTGATCTTGGGCTCCGGGTCCAACTGATCAGACCGAGTAGCTGAAATAGGACCACGGCGACCACGCACAAGCGACGCCGTTGACGTGCGCCCGCACCCGCCAGCGGCCCGGCTGGGCGCCGACGAACTCGTGGGACATCGTCGTGTCGGTGATGTTGTGCGTGATCCATCCGGGTGCGCCGGACTCCTCGGCCCACTGTCCCGAGCGGGATGCGCCCCAGGCATCGACCTCCACGCTGTAGGTCACCCCGGGGATTTGCACAGGGTCCCAGCGCAGCTGCATCTTGCGCGGCCAGTGGTCGAATCGGTCGCCGTTCTCCGGCTGTCGGGGCGTCGGGACCGCGCCCTTCCACCAGGACAGCGTCGGGTCACCGAGCAGCACGAGCCCGTAGTGCCAGGATCGCTCGCCATCGTCATGGTCCGGGCCGAGCGCCTGCCACCATTGTACGAACGCGTCGCCGATCACCGCGTTGGTCCCGTTCGGCCCGTTGCCCATCGGCTCGTAGAAGTCCTCGAAGAACAACATCGAGCCGGTCTTCGCGCTGGCGATCGCCGCGAGCCCGTGGTGCTTGCCGGTGGTGTTGCGATCGAAGATGTACCATCCGGCGAGGTAGTCGGGCTCGGTGTACCGGCCGGGACCGCAGCAGAAGAGGTTGTAGAAGTGGGCGTTTGGCGGGTTGAGGTCGCGGAAGTAGCTCGCGTCGATGTACTCCCTGGCGCTGTCAACGGAGAACGCGTGGCCCTGCGGCCACGAGTGGGCGCACAGCTGGACAAAGGAGCGCTGCGAGTTGACCTCGGCCTTGTAGAGATCCGCGTCGGTGGCGGTGGGATTGGTGTAGGTCGTGATGCTGGCGGTCGGGAACACGGAGTCGAGCGCGCAGCTGCCGAAGCCCTGCCAGTCGTCGTCGACAAAGGCGAGAGCCCCGTAGCCGTGGCCGAGCTGACCGAGCCGGAACAGGTGATTGCGCCGGAAGTAGTCGTTGATCAGCGTGGCGTCGTTGCCCCCCTGTGTCGGGGTGCAGATGCGGCCGATCCACAGCTCCGGGTGGACGTTGCCGTCGTGCGTGGTGTACTTCCCGTCGCCGTCAGGGTCGGTCCAGCGGCCGTCGGAATCCATGTAGAACAGATCACACGGAAACTGGTCCCCACCGAGGTCGAACCACGGCGCTGCGACGGCGCCGACCATGACCACGCCGACGACGCTCTGGCTGCGGATGTAGTCGCGGATCGGGCCCGGCTTGCCGCCCGTGATGACGTGGATTGTCGCCCAGTAGCCGTCGCGGGCGACGTCGAGCACGTACTGAGCGACGCTGTCCTTGACTTGCGGGTAGACCGTGGCGTCCACCATCACCATCATCTTTCCGCGAGGAAAGCGCCGTTCCGTCCAGACGGCGAGATACTCCTCGCCCGCGGGGGCGCCGGGTCGTGTCTCGACGCTGACGATCAGCTCGTCGCGGAACAGTTGGCCCTTCTTCCGCTGGAGGACGTACTCCTGGAAGCGCTGCTCGATGAATTGCTCGCGCGAACGGAACTCGAGGTTGCGCACGCTGCGATAGGCGTCCTGGAGGCGGTATTGACGGCCCTTGCGCCGCAGGTCGAACAGGGTTCGTGAACCGCTCTGGAGGGTCTTGGGGGCCGGATCTCGGCGGAGCTCGTCGCGGGGGAGCTCCGACACGAGGGCGCGGGCCGACTTCGCCCTGGTCTTCGTGTTGTCCCGGGGCTCCGCATCGAGGGCCTTACCGGAGGGCATGATCAGGACTTTATCGAAGGGATCGTTCTCTCGCATTGCTATCTCTCCTTGAGGGCCACGCCCTCTGCAGTCGTCAGCGCGTCATGTGGCCACTATCCGAAAAGGCGGACGGGTATGGCCATGGAACAGCAGAGCACTTGTAGCAAGTCGCGTACCATGAAATTGATTCGGAGGATTCCGAGCCCGCGAGGGCAAGTCGGTCCTGACGTGCGCCGAGACGCAAACCGTTCAGGAAGCCCGGCCGCTGTGCGGTGATCGCTGGCGAGAGATGGCGGCGGAGGGACCCTGCATGGCAGATCAGGGGGTCGGCTGGGCCTCGTTGCTCTTGAACGCCAGGTACGTCCCGTTGCTGATAGCCAGGAGGAGGAGGAGGGTCGTGTCGAAGGCCGGCATCGACAGCGTGCAGGGGACCTCCTGGATGAACACGAACCCCATCAGGACTGTCCAGGCGACCGTCTGGACGCGGTGCAGCGCGAACCCACTGGCGTCGGTCATCAGGTCGGGCAACAGCCCCTGGCTGCGCCCGAGCGAGGCCTCGTACTCCTTCTGAACGGCGGCATCCTCGCTCTTCGTCGCCCCCCGGTTCGCGTCGATCCGCTTCCTTCTCCGCGCCTCGCCGGGGCCGTTCGAGCGATCGATCTGGCCGGCGATCAGCGTGGTTCCTCCCGACAGGCCCATCAGGGCCAGCGTCTGCGGGGTGAGGAGTGTGTTGTATACGCCGAGGACGGCGTACAGGTAGATGAAGCACGTCAGGATGATGCAGGACCAGAACAGCATCTGGACGCGCGCGAGGCTGAAGCTGCGCTTCGCGGCGACGACGTCGGGCAGCTTGAGCGCCTCGCCCGTCTCCGAGTCCACGGGGGTGCTGTCCCGCAGCATGTCGCGCCCCTTCCGCGACAGCCAGAAGCCGAACCCGAACATGAGGGAGCCCGCGACAGCGGCCAGCCAGACCCAGGTGTACGGGGTGGCCACCTCCAAGTTAACCGCTCTGGCCGGAGACGTGGCCAGCGGGCGCTCGCCGGGCTCTCCGAGGCTGACGAGGAGGGGCCGTCGACCGCTCTCAGCGGGCCGCAACAGGCGTCGCCAGGTCGTGTTTGGTTCGGGGTCCGCGTCCCCGTCTCGACGGTCCAGGAAGACGCGAGCCCGGATCTTGTCCTCGCTCTCGGCCATCAGCGCGGGGTTGTCGAGGCCCTTCATCTCGATCCCGTTGAGGAACACGGCGATACGCGTCGGAAGCTCGCGCTCGCAGGACACGGACACGTCGTTCTTCCGCCTGCTCAGCTGGAGGTCGACGGCGCCGCCCATGCGCAGTGTTTCGTCCTCGACCGCCCGAGCCGGCTGACCTGCGCCACCCTCGGCCTCGATGATGGAGACGGGCGCCGGCGTCGTCGCGGTGATCTCGAAGCACTTCGTCCATGGCTGGGCTTCCGAGTCGGGAGTCGCAGCAGTCGTCATGGTAAACCAAAGAGGAAGAGAGAGGAGCAGGTGGGTCATGGGCGTCTTTCACGCTCACCCGAATGCGGGCGAGAGCATCATTCGTCCGCGCGTCAGCAACTTCCGTGCCACCCAATCCTTCATTGTGGTCTCTGGCGGCGCCGCGGGTGGAATGGGCTGCAGGTCCACGCCGCAACGCAGATTGGGCGCCCGGGGTGCATGCATTGCATGTGCTGCACAGATTGCATCTTTTGTCGCTCTACCTCGCCCCATGCTCCTTGAAAAACCTCTGGTACGGAACTTGCCAATCTAAAACCCCACACGAGACTATGCGACTCAACCGACAAGAAATTTTGCAGTTCGATCCGATCCCCCGCAAATACCTCCGACAAGCGCCGCAGTGGTACGCGACGAGAACTCGCGCCCGATCACGGAAGCTGACGGCCGACGCCCTGCATCACTGCCATCCGGACGGAGTCCCCCTGGCGATCTGGCACGATGCGGCGAACAGGTCCGAGATGTACACCTTCCAGGGTTGCGCGTTCCGCTGGGCGACCGTCCGCAACGCGGTCGGGCCCGGCCTCGCGCTCGCGCAGACGTGGTCCGACGGGCAACCGCTGGCGGAGATTGTGCGGACGACCCACGAGGGTCTACGCGCGCTCACCGGCGACGATGGCAGCGCGACCAGGATCCGCGACCTCGTCTTGTTTTGCCACGGTCACACCACCAGCATTTCTTACGGCGGCGGCGGCCACCAGCTTCGCATCGCCGACCTCGAGGCGCTGACCGCTGAGATCGCCGACGCCCTGAGCCCGCAGCTCCGGGTCATCCTCTACGCCTGCAACACCGGCCGCAACGCGAATCCTGCCGAGGCCGCGGAGTGGATGCACACGTCGCTTTACGAAGGCGGGTCGATGTCGTTCGCCGGAGCCCTGCGAGACGGCCTCGTCGGCCGAGGTAAGTCGGAGTGCGAGGTCTGGGCCTCCTCAACTGCACTGACGACGCCGCGACTGCGTGGCGACGTGCAACGCCGACGACGACGCGACGGACAGCCAGTGTTTGGTCGACCGTTCTGCCGACCTCTGTCCGCGAAGATGCGTGCGCCGTGGCGTGAAAAAATTGCCGAGCAGCGCACGGTATGCGAGTCGGGCCGGCTCAAACGTGATGATTTGCCAACATGCTGCCTGGCATGGTCTTTGCTTGGACTCATGCGGCGGGCTGCACCAGATCACCGTCACCCGCACCACTGCTCGGGGATTTCATGATCCAGGCCGAGTTGGTCGATTTCTCGACCAGGCGTCGCGTCGCCAGCGGCGCGGCAGTTGTCTCGCTGTTTCTCCTGCCCAAGGAATTACTACCATGCCCGTATATGCGATCTCCCCGGAACTCGACAGCGGGGGGCGGCTGGCGCACCTCGCCAGCATCCTCGACGATGACAAGAAGCAGGGCGCGATCCCCCTGCCACGACCGGGCCCGGTCGTCGGGCCGGACGGCACAGTGGTCTGGGCCGTCGATTACAAGGACCGCCAGGACAGCGCCGAGGTGTACGCAAAGCTGGGCGTGGGGGCGGTGTTCGCGGGGCACGCGACGATCCGCCACCAGATGGTGGTCTGTGAGGCGCAGGTCGGGTTATGGGCCTATGCGACGGATCCCAACGCGTTCCTGATCAGCGTGTTCTACGGGGTCGGGTTTCGGGTGGCGCTCTCGTTCCTGGGCTTCGAGGGGGGGATGAATCTCAGCGCCGGGATCGTCGCGGCGAACGTTGAGGCGAAGGGGCTGCAGGTGAGCTACGAAATCGAGTCGATCGGGCTCGACAGGGGGGAGATGGCGGCGGTCCTCGCCGCGTTCCCTGCGCTGGAGAAGTTCGATGTCGGGGCCTACGTCAAGCTACAGCAGCTGCGCAAGGGGCTCGTCGACAGCCTGAAGGAAAAGATGAAGGATCCCTCCTCCGTCACACGGCTGCAGCCGACGATCATCGAGGTGTCCGACCTGCCCATCTCCGACACGATGAAGGACGCGACCGAACGGCGGTACGTCATGCAGTCGATCGCCGACAAGCTGAAGCTCGAGGACATGCTCGCGGGGATCGGCAAGAACGGCTACTTCGCAGGGGTGAGGCCGGAGCGAGCCAGGAAAATCTACGCGGACTTCACCCTCAACGTCAGCCCCCCGTCGCCGCTGGTCGCGGCGGCGGCCGCCGAATGGCTGAAGTGCTAGTCGCCGAAAAGGAGAATGGATCATGAAATGGTCGATCACGTTCCGTGCGATAACTTTGCAAGCTGCGGCCGACATCAAGATGTCCCCGCTGTTCGAGGCGAATGCCACCACCCGGGGGCTCGGTTTCTATTTTGACGCGTTCTACTCGAACGATTACTACCAACCGGTCCCGAACAAGAACTTCCCGTACGCCCTCCGCGAGGGCAACGGCCTTCGCCTCAGCCTCGTCGCCTTCGACGTGGACCTGAAGTCCACGGTTAGTGTAGGGGCGGTGGCCGCGGAGGCCAACCTCCGCAAGACGAAGGTCCAGTACGAGCTTACCGGGTTCGGGTTGACGATGGACCTCATCGCGGCTGTCATGAATCTCAAAGGCGACCTCTCGATGGAGCTGGTCGCCGACCTCGACGACATCGTCAGCCACAAGTTGCCGGAGATGCTATCCGCGACGGGTCTGCCGGTGATGCGGTACCGCGTCCCGCTTCCGTCCCTGGCCGACGACGTCAAGCCCGAGGTTCGGGCGCGCACGGTGGCCTTCGCGATGGCGCGCATCGGCAGCGGGTGCACGCTCGACGTAGCGACGCACACCATGCCCGCGTGGGCGGTCGAGAACGTCGTGATCGCCACGTATGCGTGCGTGGCCCCCGGACTCGACCATGGCATCAGTCCGAGCCCTCAACAACAAAGCAAGGCCAACCTCTGGCTCTCGACAGGACAAATCCCATGAACAAGATCAAGACATTGCACATGCTCGTGCTCGGCGCGAGCTTTGCTGGATGCGCGGCCGCCGGCGTCGCTGCGAACCCGAGGGACGGCGCGATCGTCGGCTTCCACGACAAGGCGCTCCAGACCTGCCCGCCGGCAGGCAACGCGTGCTCCGAACCCGTCACACTAGGGTACCGTCCGGTGGCCGTCGCCCAGACGGCGAGCGGAACGATCGTGCTGGTGACCCGCGACGATATCCGGCTCTGCGACGACATCGGCAAGTGCACCAACGCGGCCCCTTATGCGCGGTTGCCGAGCGGGTTCCAGGCCGCGGGGGTTACGGTCGGACCATCGAACGTCCCGATCGTGATCTCGCGGTCGGGTGGACGTGTGAGCTGCAGGACCGACGCAGCCCACTGCGACGAACTCCCGTGAACGGCCGACTCGTCGGCGCACAGCACAGTAGCAGTGCACGACCGACCAACGAGCTCGGGTGCACGAGCCTCGGCGAGGACGGCGACGCGAAGTTCGTCCGCCAGGACCGAGGGTCAGGACTTCGGCGGGTCCTTGCGGGTGGCGCCGGCGATGGCGCCCCCGACGGCGGCGCGGGCCCGGGCGACGAGGCCGGTGATGTAGTTGTTGCCGGCCAGGCCGGGGTTCTGGGCGTGGGCCCGGGCGATCATTGTGTCGAGGTCGGGGGGCTTCTGCGGGTCGTCGGTGTCGCCGCGCTGGATGGCCTCGAGCACGCTGATGAGCAGGCGCTCGCTGCTGGCCCGCTCCTGCTCGAGGCTGCGGCGCACGAAGATCGAGCGAGCGAGCCAGATGCCGAGCGCGACGATCACGAGGGCGAGGATCCAGATCGCGGTCTGCCCGGCTTGTTGACCCTGGTTAAAGAGCTTGTCGAGGCGGGCGTCGATGCCGACGAGCTTCTTGTCGACCTCGAGCTCGACGAGGGCGTCGTGGGCGCCGAGCACGGCCTGGCGGGTGACCTCGCGGGTGAGGCGGCCGGCGGCCGGCACGAACTCCTGGTCGAGGGCGCCGCGCAGGCTGGGGACCAGGCGCTCCTCGATCAGGTGCTCGAGCGCGGGGCCGAGGTTCTGCTCGATGACGTGCTGCATCGCCGGGCCGAGGTCGTCGCGCAGGATCTTCCCGGTGCTCTGGCCGAAGGTGGCGATGGTGGTGCGGGTGATCGCGTCGACGAACAGCCTGGCGTGCTGGCGGTTCTCCGGGCTCAGCGCGGCGCCGACGGCCCCGCCGACGATGTCCTCGACGGCGCGCGTGAGCGAGGGCGAGATGTGGGCGTCGAGGTCGCGGGCGACGGAGGTGGAGATTTGCTGGACGAACTGATCGGTGAGCTGGCGCAGTCTGGCGGCGCGTTGCTCGTCGGTCAGACCGTCGAGGGCGCCGCCGGTGATCGCCTCGGCGAGGTCGTGCGCGGCCTTCTGGACGTCCGGGAGGTCGACGAGGCGCTTCATCAGCGCGCGGTTCTCGGGGTCGTTTAATGACTTGAGGGTCTCGTTGATGCCGGCGGGGATCGTGCGGCGGACGAGCTTCTCGGCGCCTGTCGCACAGGCCAGGTGCATCGTCGCCAGCGCGAGGACGACGGCGGCCAGCGTGGAGGCGCGACGAGGCATCAGAGCCGACAGGATACGCCAACGGCGAGCCGCGAGCGCGTGCGCGGCCGCAACCCCGCGGGCTACCCGGGGCGGGCGCCGGCGAGGATGCGCTCGATGCCGGCGAGGTCGCGGCGGGCGGCGACGTCGACGTAACCGGCGGCGAGGAGGAGGTCGCGGGTGGCGTCGGCCTGACCCATGCCGATCTCGAGCAGGAGCCGGCCACCTGGGGTGAGCACGCCAGGGCGGGCGGCCTCGGAGATCAGCCGGCGCACGAGGTCGAGGCCGTCGCGTCCGCCGTCGAGGGCGAGGCGCGGCTCGAAGTCGCGGACCTCGGGCTGGAGGTCGGCGAGGTCGGCGGTCGGGATGTACGGGAGGTTGGCGGCGATGGCGTCGTACGGGTGGTCGGGGACCGAGGCGAGCAGGTCGGACTCGAGGAGGTCGATGTCGAGGCCGAGGCGCGCGGCGTTGTCGCGGGCGACCGCGAGGGCGTCGGCGGAACGATCACTGGCGGTCACGTGGACGTCGCGGCGGGCGTGCTTGACGGCGAGGGCGATCGCCCCGGAGCCCGTGCCGATGTCGCGGACGTGGATCGGGGTCGGGGCGAACGGCAGCCGCTCGAGCAACCAGTCGACCAGGTGCTCGGTCTCCGGCCGCGGGATCAGCACGCGGCGATCGACGGAGAGGTCGAGGCCGAGGGCATGAAAGCCGCGATGACCCGCGATGTACGCGACCGGCTCGCGGGCGAGGCGACGGCGGATCAGGTCGCGGAGGGTCGCGCGCGCCGGCTCGGCGACGACCTGATCGAAGC
>Ga0075160_10002673_pt1 | contig 10529 bp, 9 predicted proteins | sample JI91814C2DNA_FD_70969 | JGI IMG/M metagenome (GOLD analysis project Ga0075160, IMG submission 70969) | Wastewater effluent complex algal communities from Wisconsin, to seasonally profile nutrient transformation and Carbon sequestration -... | ecosystem: Engineered > WWTP > Effluent > Algae...
CATTTTTTTCAATCCCAACGTATCATGTATCCAAGTATTTTAAAGATGCATCGAATTGTGCCCGAGGAAGAATATCAGATAATGATTACTGATCCCCACTATAGAGAGACTATCGCATTTGCCAAACACAGGTCAATGGTGAATAGCCGCTACAAATTTATCTACATTCCTACAAGGGATGGTGTTCTCTATGAACTTTACGATAGAATTTCCGATCCACTCAATAAAGTTAATATCGCTGATTCAAATCCCTATATTGTTGAGCAAATGAAAGCAGAGCTTTACAAACTAGCCGAAGAGAAAGAAGGTGCCAATATCATCGGCGATTACATTATTCCTCCGGCGGTTAATAAGGAGTAAAGCTGATATTATATAGAGAGTTTTTAAAACCCTCTCCATAAAAAAACAATTTACATTCTATTTCCTTAATAAACAATCTACTCATTGAAATTCATTGTAGGAGAATTGTATGGCAGTAGAAAAAGTAATTAACATTAACAATTTTGGAGGCACGAGCACGCTTACTAAAGTTGGATTAGGGATTGCGGCACTCGTTTTAATTTTTATCGTTAATCCCTGTGTAATCGTTAGTCCCGGTCACAGAGGAGTCATTGTAAATCTAGGAGCTGTCTCGGATAGAGTTTTAGATGCAGGGGTTCATTTCCGTATGCCGCTAGTGCAATCAGTCATTGAAATAGATACGCGTGTATTAAAAGAAGAGACAAAAGCAGAAGCAGCATCTAAAGACTTACAAAATATTTCTACCGTTATCGCTGTGAACTATCATTTAAAACCTGATATGGTAAATGATCTTTATAAAACAATCGGTCTTAATTATGAAAGTGTAATCATTGATCCGGCAATTCAAGAAGTATTAAAAGGGGTTACTGCTAAGTATACCGCTGCGGAACTAATCACTCTTAGAGAACAAGTCAGTCATAGTATCAAAGCAGCATTGGAAGCAAGATTGGAAAAATACCATATAGTAATTGATGATTTCTCAATCAAAGACTTTCAATTCTCTGCAACATTTGCAAAAGCAATTGAATCAAAACAAGAAGCAGAACAGCTTGCTTTAAAAGCAGAGCGAGATTTACAAAGAATTAAAATCGAAGCCGAGCAGCAAATAGCAACTGCCCGCGCCGAAGCAGAAACTCTTCGTTTAAAAAATGTATCTGTTTCTCCTCTCATGATTCAACTCAATGCAATCGACAAATGGGATGGTAAATTACCGCAATATATGCTCGGCGGCAACAGTGTTCCATTTATAAATATAAAGTAGAAGAAATAAGATTTTTATTTAATCTGTCTGTTAATGACAGCCCTTTCGCTTTGTTGCCATATCAGTGAAGCAAAAGGGCGTCAGTTTCGGGATGACACCCAATCCAAAAGAAACCGATTTTGTATTGTTATTCTCGTAGCATTTAAAATCATTGGTAGTAATATTCTTTAGGATTTTAGAATGCCAAAATTTATTTATAACCTATTACGCGTAATACCATTTGCTATCGTATTATTCTTTTCCCATAATTGCAAAGACCCCGTTGAGGAAAAATGCACACAGGCTTGTGGCTTTTTTGTTAGATGCACGGAAGAAGCACAGAAAATGAAAATAGAAGGCGAGCTTCTAAAGAGTGCAACGATTCAATGCACTGATGGATGCACAAGATTTCAATCTCAAATCTTAACCTGTTATGATGCGGAGCCAAATTCCTGCAATGGGATGGCGGAATGTATGAAGCAATCCGGCTTAGAGGAATAAAGGGGTTATCCGCATGAATTTTACAAAGTATTTATTATTACTCGCTCTAGCAACTATTCCTTATTTCTTAACTATTTTTCATGATGTGATTGACATTGATTCATCGCAGTATGCAGAGATTGTTCGTGAGATGGTTGAGTCAAATACCTTTTTCCAGCTAAAGGACAATGGCAAAAACTACTTAGACAAACCGGTATTAACCTTTTGGACGATTGCAATTTCTTATAAGCTTTTTGGAATTTCTAATTTTGCCTATAGGCTTCCGTCTATTCTTATTACTCTATTGTCTTTTTATTCTATCTTCCGAATAACAACACTTATCTCCTCTAGTAAAGAGCGTGGTATTCTTGCTAGTATTGCCTATGCTGTTGCGCCGGGCGTATTTGCGATGGTGATTGATCCAAAGATTGATGTGTATCTTGTCGCCTACTTGACATTTGCCTTTCATGCATATTTTCTAGGCATTAAGAAAAATCCCAATTGGTTTTATTTGATGTATTTGTTTGTCAGCATGGGATTTATCACAAAAGGTCCTATTTCGATGGTGATACCTGCTTTGGCTATTGGTGGAGATATTCTACTTAGAAGAGACTGGAAATTACTCGGTCGAATGAAAGTCATTCCGGGTATATTGATAGTAGCCTCACTTCCTGCCTTTTGGTCTTATTTATTGTATCAGGAATTTGCTTCGCACGGTCCTGTGTTTTTCTTATGGATTCAGTCTTTTGGTAGATTCTATCGACAGATGTATAATCAGAAATTTGATCCTCTGTATTTTGTTACCAACTATTCATGGGCGTTTGCTGCATTCATTCTTCCTATTTTTTATTCTTGCTATTTGTTTTTTAAGGATGTAAGAAAAAATCCTTCCAGGGAAAATTTCTTTCGTAGAATACAAAATAGCATCGATGAAAATAAATCTATAGAATCTTACTATGTAATTCCGATTTGGTTATTTGTATTCTTATTTCTAATTAGTTTTTCTCGTTATCAACTTCCTCAATACATCTACTGGGCATTACCCGCTGGTGCGATTTATATTTCCAAGTTCTTAGAAGAATATCTTGTATCTAATCAGGAATCGAACTATCTAAACAAGAAAGTGTTCAATATTTTACTTATCATCGTTCCCGTTGTTCTATTGATTGCGATTGGTTTAATTCCATTTCTGGTAGTGGATGTAAATTATATATATTTATTGGTTACTCTTTGTTTTGCGCTTGCGGTATTTTTCTTTTATAAAGAAGTTCCCATTTCATTTAGTTTAGCCGCCCTTGTTCCGATTTTTTTCTTTAGCATTATGGCGTTGTTTATTTATCCTGAACTAACTTCTTATCAACCTTCTCATAAATTTGGAACACTGATTCGCCAAATCGAGCCAGATAAAAAAGAAATCTTTACCTATCGAATGTCTTTTTCGAAACGCTCTTATGGGTTTTATGCTGCTAGGTTTACTAAGCCTATTTTCGATAGAGAGAAATTTAGGAAGGTATTAGAGAATGATGCAGAGCGATTGGTTATCGTATCGAGAGAAGATTTACCTCAGTTCGAAAACTTTCTAAAACAAGATTATTTGTTAGAAGAAATTGTAGAGTATCCTAGTTATAAAGTTGCTACACCTAAGAATGATTTCTTTCTTAAAAACAAAAGAGCAACTCTTACTAAAAATATTTTATTGTTAAAAGTAAAGTATATAAGAGGAAGTTAATTTTGTCAGAAGAATTACCTGAAATAAACGTAAACGAATTTAAAAAAGTAGTAGAGTCTAGAAGAAGTGTTAGAATTTACACAGAAGATTCTATTCCTGAAGACGTTATGCGACAATGCCTCGACCTTGCACTGCTTGCACCTAGTTCGTTTAACTTACAGCCCTGGGAATTTTATTGGGTGAGAAGTCCTGATAAGAAAAAGAAATTAATAGAAGCTTGCCTTTCTCAGATTACGGCTAGAACTGCCGCCGAGTTAGTGGTCTGTGTTGCGAGACGCAGGACATGGCGAAAGAATACAAAGGAAATTCTAGAAAAGCTAGAAGCGGATAATACCGGTATTCCGAAAAATCATATTCTAAGTCATACCAATGTAGTTCCCTTTTTCTATACACAGGGTTTTTTAGATACGTTAGGATTTCTAAAAAGTATTCTGTATTATGTTAGGGGTTTTTTTATGCCAACACCTAGAGAGCCCGTCAGTGTAAACGATATGAAAATATGGGCAGTCAAATCAAGTGCCCTTGCTTGCGAAAACTTAATGTTAGCCCTTAGAGCGTTTGGATACGATAGTTGTCCGATGGAGTTTCATGATTCCAGTCGCATCAAACGATTGTTGGAACTTCCGTCTGATGCGATGGTTACGATGGTAATTTCTGCCGGCAAACGTGCGCCTAACGGCGTGTATGGCGACAGAATTCGTCTTGATAAGATTAACTTTATTAAGGAAGTTTAATCTTTACTTTTTCCAAATAAAATCTTCAAATCTCATTTCAGGGAAAATAGGATGTTCTTCTTCAATCTCCGTTAAGCGTTCCTCATTTAACCCATCTGGTTTAAGCATATCTGTAAGCTCAAAGAATAAATTCGTGTGAACGTTTACTCTCTTTCTTGCATAGTCGACCATAGTTCCCATTTTAATGATGAAAGGCCAGTCAGAACTTTGCAGTAAGAGCAACTCACGTGCCATTTGGTTGATAATTCTACGCCTTATTGGATCCTCAGTGTGCTTGTGAAGATGAACTGTTTGATCCATGATGATACAGCATTCCATGATATGACGGTAAATCCATTCATTACCAGGATTTAGCCAAACATCGGCATATCCATCTTCGCCCCAGCTTGACATATCCATTTTAACGCTCTGGATACGAGGGACTAGCCCCAATACCTGCATTGGATGAACGGCAAGAATTTTGTCTTGGTCGAAATGCATTTTCTTAAACAAGAATTCGATGAACTTCGGTCCTTCATACCACCAGTGTCCGTAGAGTTCTGCATCATATGGAGAAACGATGATAGCAGGCTGACCTTCTTCATGTAGTATTTTTTCGGATTGAGCGATACGGCTTCGCATAAAATCTTCTGCGTGATTTCCGGCAGCTTCAATTGCCCAATCTGGATGATAGTAATCTTTGTAATCGGACTTGCCAGTAATACGATGGTATTTGATTCCAGTGTTTAATCGAATTCCTGTTGGGTGAACATAATCCTTAATGTATTCATAGTCTAAGTCAAAGCCTATATCACGGTAGTATTCTCTATAACGGAAATCTCCCGGATACCCATGAATGGAGCTCCATACTTGTGCGGAGCTTTCTTTGTCACGAGCAAACGCAAACACTCCATTACCCACTTCCACAGGTGCATATACTCCATAGCGTGGTCTAGGTGTAGCATTTGCAATACCGTGTGTATCTACGAAGAAATATCGAATTCCTTCATCTGCTAAAAACTTTTCTACTCCAGGGTAATAGGCACATTCTGAGAGCCAGATACCGCGTGGTTCAAGACCCCAGAACTTCTTATGAACTTTTCTTGCGATATGTATTTGAGCATGAACAGAAGAAGGCTCACTTTCTAGGAGTGGGAGAAAACCGTGAGTTGCCGGACAGGTAATGACTTCGAGAGAACCGTCTTTGACAAATTCTCTAAATCCTTCCACAACGTCTTTGTTTAATTCCAAAAATAATTTACGGTTCTCATGAAAGTTATCCAAATAGAATTTAGAAAGGTAGTTTAAGTGTAAATCATACGTTGTGCGCTTTACTTCTTTTTCTGATAGTTCAATTAGATTGTCTAAATAAGCAAGAAACTTATCTCTTAAGTATTCATCGTCTAGCATAGAAAGAAGAGTTGGTGTAAATGTCATTGTGATCTTGAAATGAACATTTTCTTTTTTAAGATTTCTAAATGACTTGATTAGCGGTAGATATGTCTCTGAAATCGCTTCGTTTAACCAATTCTCTTCCAAAAATGCTGGAGAGTAACCCTTATGTCGAACATACGGTAGATGTGCGTGTAATACTAATATTTGATAACCGACTTTACTGTTCATTTTATTTCCTCATATGATTAGATGATGATGCGAAGATTCCCGAAGAGCCCATGAATCCAGAAGATCCGTCTGACCATGTAAAAAACCCATCATGCCACTCGACGTCATCGGTAGTTGGCGTTAAATGCAATTTGTCTACTGCACTTCCTGTATCAACTTTTTTCTCGCCTTCTTGTATTTGTAGTTCACCGTTCACTTCTACTATATGGTGTTGCTCTATCCAAGTAGCTTTCAACCAATCTTTATGCAAAACTTTGCTTGGTTTGTAATTTGGTATAGAAAGCTCAGCGGAGTGCAAGAGACTATAGGTGTTTCCAAATTGGCTATACGCAATAACTTCTACTTTTAGATTCTTAATTCTTTGCTCGAATTGTAAAAACCAGTTGTTTGTAAAGGGAGGAAGAAATATTTCTTTATGTCTGTGAACTTTATCCTCCTGAGCGTAATTGACCATCAATTTAAAATAGACTTCGTTTTTCTCGCAATTAAAAGCACTTAGAATTTTGCTAAAACTATTTGAACTGATTCCCCAAAACACGTAGGCTTCTTTTAAATTTTTAGTAAGCACTTTTACAATATCCCGATCATAATAATCTGGAAGGGTATTTAGCCTTGGATCTAAATAAATTCGTTCTTTCTTTCCTTCGTTCATGAAAATATTCCCTCTAGATTACATAGCAAGGGTTGTACCAAAATTGTAAATGATTTTATATATCTTCAAATTAAGAAAAACTATGAGATTTGTCATTGATAAAAGGACAAATTTGCTATAGTAAATCGGGATAATGATTATATTTTACAAGTCTAGATGCTAATTGAAGACTCTGATTGTTCATTGCAAATTGAACTAAATCCAATGCAGCAATATATTTTTATTTTGAACCAAATCATCTCTTTAAAAAAAATGCAGATAATAATGATTAAACTCAATTTAAGTGTAAGGCAAAAATATTCAATCAAAAAATGAATCTATTTAGGCGCATTGCTAATTTGCTTTAGACTATATTAGTTAATATATAACAAAAAAAATTGTATTATTTTAAAAGGATTCTTTTGGAAATTTGCAAAAAAAACTTTAACATTTAATTTCTTTTCTTGTACTTTTTTTGATAAAATGGAGAATTTTTTCGATAGTACTTGACTATAAAATTATACAAGTGTGAAAATTGTCTTTATTAAATTAGGAGATTGGAACTATGAAAATCAAATACACTTGGAAGCATTTAGATCATTCAGCAGCAGCAGAAGAATACGCAACAAAAAAGCTTGAAAGAATTAATAAGTATTTACACAAAATCACCTCATGTGATGTGTCTTTTCAAATGGTGCATGGGGAGATTCATATCAACATGAACGTCCGTGGTGACCAATCGACTTTTAATGCCCATAGCATAAACAAAGATATATATGCTTGTATTGATGGGTTAGAGGATAAAATTGAACGTCAGTTGAATCGCTTTCACGATAAGAAAGCAGCGCATTCAAAGACAATGAGGTAGATGCTGGTTAAGTTTGAAGAAGGCAATTTTAAGTTAAGAGAAGGGGAATTCGAAAACGCGAAGCATATCTTCTTTGAACTATTAGACATTGATCCAAATAAGCAAGAGTTCGTAGCTGGATACTATATATCCAGCTATTGGGACAACCGTATTGAAACCATCCTATCCACCCGTGAAGGCAAAGACCGCGGAAATCTACTGGTTGATATGTTCAACCAATTCGTCACCGAAATCACAAAGCGCAGCTTTCCCAAAAATGAAACCTATGAATCACTTACTTTCTGTATCTTAAGCGAAGCATCTACTCAGTTTAGAATTGCCTATCAAAAAGAAGGTATGAGCGGTCTAGACAAGAATGTCCTTTCTAATCTAGCGATGTGCCTCATTCGAATCGGGGATTATAAAAATGCGCGCGATATTTTGGACTATTCCAAGAAATTCCAAGATGTATCTATGCAAAATCTATTTTACGAAGCAGAATGTCTTTATCATTTAGGAGAGCATTCTAAAAGTCGCCTGTATTATAGAACGGCAATGTTAAATAATGCAGACCTTTTGAATTTAGAAATTGTAAAATCAGAACCACTAGCCACTGCCATTTTAGAATTAGGGGAACAATTTGAATCGCAAGACGAAATCAGAGAAATTATTCCTGTCTATTGCTTAGAAAAACATTTGATACCAGAAATTCGAGATTACACTCGCGAAGACGTAAATCAACTTTTTCTAGAGATGATGCGCCTCGAATCCAACTTAAATACAGAAAAACCAGATTTAAAATTTAAACTAAATTGTCGCATTCTTCATATCGGTCTTACAATTCTAGATACCCTGCCTGGTCAGATTAATTCAGAACTTTCTAAAAAAGTAAAAAACAAAATCAACATGATTGATCCTGAACTCCTAGATAGAAGAGCAGATAATAAACGAGAGAGAGGATTGTAGTAAGTAGGACTTTTTGTGCAGCTTCAACGAACGGTAATGTTTTAAACCAAAACCTCAAATATTTTCTTGCCATTCACTTCATTCCATTTGGATGAAAACTCTTTGTTCTTATTAAAATTAAAAGCAACCAAGTAGCCTGTCGCATGACCTTTGCTTTCCAAATATCCGGAAAGTTGTTCGAGTCCTTTTTTGTGATATTCTTCGCCATACCAAAGCTTGAGTTCCAAAATATATTCTTTTTCATTGAAAGTAATGATTATATCGGAACGTCTTTCGTAACTATGCTGGCTCTCTAGATAATAAAATCCTGTGCCATTTATGATTGGTTTGATGAAGGCAACTAAGAGTAGCCGTCCCTGTCTTTCGTAAAATTCAGTGTCTTTTTCGGAATAATTTTCTTTGATGAATTGCTGAAATTTTAGAAGAATTTTCTCCATTTCCAAATGACCATTCTTATCAATGTAATTATCCCGAAAATTATATTGGATTGATACATTCGAAGTTTCTAATTTAGATACGTAATAATCAAAAAGGAGAATTTCATAAATTTTATTATTGATTTCCAATTTACCATTCTTTCCTTTTTTTGTTATACCAAACATTTCTGAAAATTGAATTGTTGGATTTGAAATGTTATATGTTATATCTTTTTCCTGAATAATCATAGAAAAAAGTAAATCGGAAAGTTCTTTATTGTTTTCTATATTCTTTATCAAATCATCAAATAGAGTATTTCTAAATCCTAAGATTTCATTTATAGCATCTTGAATTCCAAGCATTGTCCAATTCCTGTCCAACTTCTCATCGATGACTTTGCAAACTTTACTTACCAAGAAGGGATAACCATTTGTATACTTGTAAATTTCATTCGATATTTCCGATATATTTAATCCCAAATGATTTTCCTGTTCATAATCCGCTATTATTGTGCTGATTTCTTCCGGATTAAAACTCATATCTATATCGAAGTCTGCTGCAATATTCCAGGGACTATTGAATTGTTTTTCGTCATCAGGACGCATTTTGAGTTTTATGTTTTTAATGTCGTGGACTCCAGCAAGGATCACGCTATGAAAAGTAAAATCTTTTCCTGTATCTCTGCTTAAAAATTTATTTCTTAACATTCCAAGAAAATTCAAAAAAAGCCTGTGGTTACTTGCCTTATCTACTTCATCTATGAGAACTACAACTTTCTCTTTGGAATGTTTTACAAAATCTGTTATGAAATTGCTTAATTCCATAAGACTTTTAGGCGTAGGATAATTTTTTAAATAGGTAAGAATTTCTTCTTTTTCAGAATATTCTAGAGCTCTGATCAGTAGAGTCATAAACGCATGGGAAACCGTTTCTTCATTTTCAAAGGACTCATCTCCAACTCCTTCAAAGCTGGTGGATATGAGTAGATACTTATCCTGTAATTTTTTTTCTAAAAGATGTAATGTTGTAGTTTTTCCAAATTGGCGGGGACGATTGATGATAAAATATTTCCCTTTTTCAATGAGCCTTGTAACGACTTTTTCTATTTTATTGCTGGTATCTACCATGTAGTGTTTATGGGGAATGCAAGTGCCTGTGATATTAAATTCTTTCATTGTAGGTCTCAATTTAAGTAAAATTATCTCTTTAATCAGAATGATGGGGTTAGGGAAAGATGTAAAGCAGGAAAAGAAGAGGAGACAAATCTCTAAAGGCTATTAATTACGATTGGTCAGTGCTTTACATTGCTTATCCCCTCATTGCAGTTCATCTTGCGGTTCATGTTGCAGTCCATATATACTCTGAGATTTTTTAGAGTATAGTTGAACTGCTAGGAGAACTGCAATAGGAACTGATACTTGGTGTGATGGTTAATGCTGAGTGAGTAATGCGTAATGTTGAATTGGTCGCTTCGGAATCTAACTTCTAGAAATTCTTTTTGAATTTATATATGAATGAATGTTTGCATGGGTTGAAAAGATGCCCATGCGGAGAGTATTGCTCGCCGTTGGGGCATTAAGCATTAACCCTTGACTATTAACAATTATAGTCTGTAAAAATTACTTGGAAAAAACTTTTCGAAAGTGCTACACATCTATAACTATAAAAATCTTTTTTAAGTTTGACAAAAAAACAGACTAGAGTTCTCATGTTCCAAAATTCCTATCAGAAAAAGACTATTTCTGTTAGTAACATGGAGAAATAAAATGAAAGAAAATCTTTCTTACCGCTTACCGCTTACCGCTTACCGCTTACCGCTTACCGCTTACCGCTTACCGCTTACCGCTTACCGCTTACCGCTT
>Ga0075160_10002678_pt1 | contig 10519 bp, 9 predicted proteins | sample JI91814C2DNA_FD_70969 | JGI IMG/M metagenome (GOLD analysis project Ga0075160, IMG submission 70969) | Wastewater effluent complex algal communities from Wisconsin, to seasonally profile nutrient transformation and Carbon sequestration -... | ecosystem: Engineered > WWTP > Effluent > Algae...
AACCGCGCCGCGTCGCTGGCCGATGCCTGTGCCGTGTTCCGCAAGGCCCGCAGCAGTTGGGCGATCGACGAGATCGTGCCCGGCGCCACGGCGGCCGGGTCGTTCGGCCTCGCCGCGGCCTACGTCGAGCTCGGCAACCTGTGTGCGCTCGGGCCCTACACCGACGCGGAGCTGGCGCTGCAGTGCTACCAGCGGGCGTTGCAGGCCGGGGCTGCGGGGCCCGACGCCAGGCTCGTGAAGGACGCGTTCGCCAACAACACCGCCTGTGTGCTCGCCGCCGCAGGGCTCCCCGACCAGGCCAACCAGGCGCTCGCGCTCTGCTCGTCGTCGCTGCACCGCCAGCACAACGCGGCGCTCCTCCGTGCGGCCCAGCCGACCCTGCGCGACCTGCGGTTCGTCGAGCTGTTGCCCGAGGTGGTCGTGCAGAGCCGGGCGAGCCGCGGCGTGGTGGTGGACGGCTCTGGCACGGTGCTCGACACGGCGGTGGTAGCGCAGTGCCCGTGGGACGTGTTCACCGGGCCGAACGGGGTGCCGTGGTCGACCGCAGCGCGCGGCTCAGCGTTGCTCGGGACTCGTTGACGGAAGCGCTGCCGCCGCACTGGCGCGGGCCACGAAGCCGTGCAGCAGCACGCCCTGTTCGAGGTCGAAGCGGCGGATCTGTGGCAGCCCTGCGGTCGGCACCCCGATCTGCAGCAGGACCGGGAAGCGGATGTCGACGCCCGGCCGATCACGCCACAGCGTCAGCACCACCGCATCTGCCTCGGGCCGCACCAGCATCTGCCCGAACCTGAGGTCCTCGCCGGGCGCGAGCTCGGGGCGTTGCCAGCGATGGGTGACGCGGCGCTGCACGCGGTCGTAGCGCAGCAGTTCCTGGTCGTGCGTGAACCACACGACGAGGCCGTTGCCGGTGGTGCCGAGGGTGCGCACGAAGGTCGCGTCCCGCTGCACGACCTGGCGGACGGTGCCCTGGCCGAGCCGATCCTGCACGACGAGGTCGAAGCCGGGCTCTGCCCGTGGGTCGTCGCTCGCGCGCAGCAGCAGCCAGTGGCCGTCGGCCAGCAGTCGGGGAGTCGGCTGCAGGCGGACCGAGGGCTCGTCGACGAGCTCGACGCTGCCATTGCCGAGGTCGTAGCAGGCGATGCTCGGCGGGGAACGGCCGTCCTCGGCCTCCTGCACGAACCAGAGGTGGCGGCCATCGGGCAGCCATGCGGGCGTGTGGCACTCGGTGCGACTCGGCACGAGGCGGGGGACGCCGTCGTCGCCGAGCAAGGCGAGGCGCGGCTGGGCGGGGCGTTGTCGTACTGGGCGTTGGTCCACGTGTACGAGGAACGCGATGGCGCGTCCGTCCGGACTCGGGATCGCCGGCCAGTCGGCGACCCTGCAGGTCATGCCCTGGTCCTCGAACGAGCCGAGCCGCAGATGGGGCGGCGTGTCGTCGGGAGCGGCGCGCAGGGTCCCGGTCTCGAGGTCGAGGCGCGCCGTGCCTGCGTCGGTGCGCACCAGCAGGTCGGGAACCTGCGCCGTCGCATGAGGCAGCAGGACTGCCACGGTCGCGGTTGCGTGTTGCAGGCCGCGAAGCAGTCGGGAAGGCGCGATCATGGGCCGGAGACGGGCGTGGGGCGGGCCCTATTCCCGTCGGCTCGCAGGCGACAGGCCGTTGCCTCGCGAACGAGCTGCAGAAGGGTCCCGCCGGGCCGCCTAGCGCTTCTGCTTGCCGACGTGCTGGTCGACCAGGATCGGGTTGCCGTCGGGGTCCGTGACCTGGAAGAACGCGGGGCCGTCGGTCTTCTCGTCGGCCTCGAGCGTGAAGGGAATGCCGCGCTCCTTCAGTACGCGCTGGATCGCACGCACGTCCTGGAAGTCCTTCAGTTCCTCCTTGTCGCTGCCCCAGCCCGGATTGAAGGTCAGCATGTTCTTCGGGAACATGCCCTGGAACAGGCCGATCTTGGCCGAACCGTTCTGCAGCACGATCCAGTTCTGCTTCATGTCGCCGGCGACCTCGGTGAAGCCCAGCTTCTCGTAGAAGGCCCGGGCGACCTTGAGGTCCTTGACGGTGAGGCTGACGCTGAAGTTGCCGAGCTGCACGGGCTCGGCCTTCTTCGATGCTGGCTCCTGGAACAGGCCGGTGGTGACCACGCCGGACAGCAGCCCGGCGGCGAAGACGGTGGCGAGTGGGTTCATGGGTCGTGTGCCCGCGCGCAGCGGGTCCTTTCAGGCATTTCGAGTTGCTACCATGCCACGCCGTCGCCGTCGCGACTTGCCAGATCTTGCGAACTCGCCCGGAAGCCCCCGATGAGCCGCCCGTGGACTACGTGGCCCGCGTCAACCGCGCGATCGACCACGTGGTCGGCAACCTCGACGGGGATGTGAGCCTCGCATCGGTCGCCCGGGCGGCGCACTTCTCGCCGTTCCACTTCCACCGCGTGTTCCAGGCGCTGGTGGGCGAGACCCTCGGCCAGTTCGTGAAGCGCCTGCAGCTCGAGCGGGCGCTGTCGTTGATGTCGCACGCACCCGGCCGGTCGCTGACCGAGGTGGCGCTGGCGTGCGGCTTCGCGTCGTCCTCGGACTTCTCGCGCAGCTTCAAGCAGCGCTTCGGCGTGCCGCCCAGCGCCTTCGACCTCGAGGCCTTTCGCAAGCAGCGGCGCGCGGAGTTCGAGCGAGCACACGTCGGGCCGGACGGCGTACAGCACTTCTCCGCCTTGCCGGCCGGCGCGAACCCGGACGGGTTCTCGGTCACGTTGCGCGACCTGCCGCCGCGCACCGTCGCGTATGTGCGCGTGCTCGATCCGTTCCGCTCCTTCGAGCGCGTCACGGAGGCCTACGAGCACTTGCGGCTCTGGGCCGAGCCACGCGGCTACGCCGACCGGCAGTGGCTCGGCTACATGTGGGACGAGCCGGAGATCGTGGCCCTCGGGGACTGCCGCTACGACGCCGCCGTCGAGGTCGACGACGTACGCCCCGAAGGTCGCATCGGGCGCTTCCAGTTCCCGGCGATGCGGGTCGCGGAAGTGCGGATCGCCGGCGACATCGCCCTGGAAGTGCGCGCGCTGGACTGGCTGTACGGGACCTGGTTGCCGCGCAGCGGGTACGAGCCGGACGACCAACCGGCGTTCGAGGCCTGGCTCGGCCGACCGTTCGCGCACGGCGTCGAGCACTTCACGATCGCCTGCCAGCTGCCGGTTCGGCGCAGTCGGGGCTGAGACACCAGTAGGGCCACAGTGGAGGCGCAGAGCCGGCGGACAATCGTGGGGGACGAGGCGAGCACGGGCGGCTACGTTCCCAGTCGTGTGATCGAACGGACCGGATCCAGCCGGATGGGTTGGATCCGGCAGTCGGCTGCGAGGAAGCCGGCGCGACTGACACGAAGGTGTTCGGCATGTCCAAGAGCCCAGAGTCCGAGAACTCGGCCCCGCAAGGCGGGGATCCTTGGGAGTTGCGAATGCGCCGGGCCTCGGAACGCTATCGCGTCCTGGAGGAGATCGCCCGAGGTGGCATGGGGAGGATCGTTCGGGTCTGGGACGAGGATCTGCAGCGCGTCTCGGCGATGAAGATCGTGCTCGACGAAGCGAGCCGCGGCGGGTCCGAGGGGAAGGACGCCGCCTCCTCGCTGCTGCTGCGGTTCACGGAGGAGGCCCAGGTCACCGGCCAACTCGACCATCCGAACATCGTTCCGGTGCACGACCTCGGCCGACTGGTCGATGGTCGGAGCTACTTCACGATGCGCCTCGTGCAGGGCGAAGACCTGTCCGCTGTGTTCCGGCAGGTCCAGCAGGGCAGCCGAGATTGGACGAGGGAGCGTGTGCTCGGAGCGCTCCTGAAGGTCTGCGAAGCGATGAGCTATGCCCACGCGAAGGGCGTGGTGCATCGCGACCTGAAGCCGGCGAACGTGATGGTCGGCAAGTTCGGAGAGCTCTACGTGATGGACTGGGGATTGGCTCGGGTGCTCGGCCGCACCGACCTCCGCGACATCCGCCTGCAGGCTCCGGCTGCCGCGACCACACGGATCCGGAGCGATCGCGCTGGGCAACGCGCGGACGACCCTGGCTCCCCGTTGCTGACCATGGATGGCGACGTGGTGGGCACGCCCAGCTACATGGCGCCGGAACAAGCCAGGGGTGACATCGAGGCGATCGGGCCCCATTCGGACGTCTATTCGATCGGTGCGATGCTCTACGAACTGCTGGCGGGTGCGCCTCCCTACGTGCCCAAGGATGGGCGGGCAAGTCCGCACACGATCCTGGCGGCGGTCCTGCACGGGCCACCGCCCGAGCTGCCAAGGGCTGCCGCGCCGATCGAACTGGCCGCGATCGTGGCCAAGGCGATGCGCCGTGACATCGCCGACCGGTATCCGAGCACCAAGGAGCTGGCGGACGACTTGCGCAGCTATCTCGAAGGACGCGTCGTGCAGGCGCATGCAACGGGGAGCTGGCGCCGGCTGTGGAAGTGGGCCCGACGAAACCGGGCACTCACCGCGGCCTTGGCCGTGTCCATCCTGCTCGCTCTCGGCCTGACGATCGCGGGAGTGCAGTGGTGGGTGCAGAATCGCCTCGCGGAGGCCGCGCAGCACTCCGCACTGGGGTCGCTGGACGCCAGTACCTTCGACGCGTGGCTGGAGGACGTCGAGGGCAGTGGGGTGCCCGCGCCGTCACCTGGTCACTACCGGTTCGCGGACCTCGCTGGAGCGAACAACCTCGTATCGCAGGTCGATACGATCACCTTGGTCGACTATCGCGGTCCAAGGACGGACCTGGCCGTATGGCACGAAGTCTTCGAGTCGGGCCAGATCACCTCGAAGTCCCTGCTCTTCCAAGTCCCCTTCGGTCAGCGTGTGATCTGGACGCAGGAAGAGGGCTACCACTCGCACGAGGTCGGCCCTCCGCTGACCGAGGGACTGCAGGCCTTGCTGTTGTCCGTCGACGAGCCCCACGACGGCTCCAAGACCCATCGGGTCGAGCTGCGCTTGCTCGGCTCTTCCTGGCACCTGGCGACTCGGTATGGGTCGACGAGGCTTCCTCCTCGCCCTTCGCGTGGCGAGTTCGAGTTCCAGCGGCCAGGCGGGGGATACATGGGCGGGCGCTCGATACCGAATATGATCGCGCCGCAGCAGCTGCTGGAGAACCACCGCTCTCAGGACGAGCCCCTGCTTCTATGGCACCAGACCTTCAACTCCAGGGACTGGGAGGCGAGGATCGAGTCGCGGATCGTCGCCGAGTTCGTGGAGCACTGACGGTTCGAACTCGATCGCTTCGCAACTCGACAGCTGCGTGGCGAAGCACCACGAACGCGTCACCGTCAGCGGGTGCTTTGCACCGGCAGCGTGCACAGCGTCGCCAAGGCGATCATCCCGGCGGCGGCCAGCAGGCAGCCCTGCAAGCCCGCCGGGCCTTCGCCGGCGGCGGCGAACAGGGCCCCCGACACGACCGTGCCGACCAGCCGGCCGAGGCTGTTGGCGGCGTAGTAGAAGCCGACGCGTTCGACCGTGCCGTCGCCCCCCGCGACCGCCAGCACGAGCCAGCTGTGCAGGCTCGAGTCGAGCGCGAACACGGCGCCGTAGATGCACAGCCCGACGACCAGCACGAGGTCGGTCGGCATCGTGGTCGGGAGCAGGAACGCCGTCGCCAGCAACGGCACCAGCAGGCTCGCGGTGGTGGCGGCGACCAGCCCTGCACCGTGCTGCGGGTCCCGCGGCCGGACGAGCCGTGGCGTCGCCGCCTGGACCACGCCGTAGCCGATCACCCAGACCGACAGGAACGTGCCGACCAGCGGGGCCGGCCACTGCTGGGTGCTGGCGAGGAACAGCGGCAGCGCGATGCTGAACCACGCATCGCGGGAACCGAACAGGAACAGCCGCGCCGCGGCGAGCCAGCGCACCGGGACCGGCTGGGTGGTGACCGAGCGCAGCGTCGCCTTCGCCTTGCCGGCCATCGGTGGCAGCAGCAGGAACGCACCCAGCAGCAGCGTGCCGAGCAGCACCGCCAGTCCCGCGTTGGTCCAACGGAACCCGACCGTGGCCAGCAGCGCGCCGCCGACGAAGAAGCCGAGCCCCTTGGTGGCGTTCTTGCTGCCGGTCATCCAGGCGACGAGCCGCAGCAGCCCGTGCGAACCGGCCCCGTCGTCGGCCGGTGCCAGCGTGCGCACGTAGCTCTTCGCGGCGGTCTTGGCCAGGTCCTTGGCGATGCCGGACAGCACCTGCGTCGCCATCACGTACGGAATCGACAGCCAGGCCGCGTCGGCCGCCAGCAGCAGGCAGGCGACCACCTGCAGGAACAGTCCGAGCAACAGCGGCACCTTCAGACCGAAGCGCGCGCCGAGCCAGCCGCCGAGCAGGTTGGTGAACACGCCGGCGATCTCGTACGGCAGCAGCACCAGCACCAGGGCGAGCGGCGTGCGGCCGAGTTCGTGCAGGTGCAGCAGCACCAGCATGCGCAAGGCGCCGTCGCTGAGCGTGAAGCCCTGGTAGCACGTCGTCACGCACCAGAACGACCACGACGGGCGCTGTGCCGTGCCAGGCCGGTCCGATGGCGACGCGTTCGTCATGCCCTGGCCGCCTGGAAGCGCTGCACCAGGTCGACCATGCGGTTCACGTAGCCCCACTCGTTGTCGTACCAGGCCATCACCTTGACCATGCGGCCGTCGACCACCCGCGTGCACAGGGCGTCGACGATGGCGCTGCGTGGATCGCGCGCGAAGTCGCTGCTGACCAGCGGCCGTTCCTCGTAGCCGAGGATGCCCTGCAACGGGCCTCGTTCGGCGGCCGCGCGCAGCAGGCCGTTGACCTCGTCGACGGTGGTGCTGCGAGCCATGTGGAACGAGCAATCGGTCAGCGACGCGTTCAGCACCGGCGCGCGCACGGCGATCGAGTCGAGACGCCCCTTCAGCTCCGGCACGATCAGCGTCACCGCCGTGGCCGAGTTCGTGGTGGTCGGGATCAGGTTCAGCAGCGCCGAACGCGCGCGGCGCGGATCGGTGTCGGCGCGGTCGACGACGCCCTGGGTGTTGGTGGGATCGTGGATCGTGGTGACGAGGCCGCGCTCGATGCCGAGTCCGTCGTGCAGCACGCGCACGACCGGCGCCAGGCAGTTCGTCGTGCACGACGCCGCGGTGACGACGTCGGTGCGGGCGAAGTCGACGGTGTGGTCGTTGACGCCGACGACGAGGTTCGGCACGCCGGGCACCGGGTTCGAGACCACGATGCAGCGCGCCCCGGCGGTTTGATGGGCGGCCAGCAGCTCGGGCTTCTTGATCTTGCCACTGCACTCGACGAGCAGGTCGACGCCGAGTTGGCGCCACGGCAGTGCCGACGTGTCGGTGGTCTGCAGCAGGGCCAGGCGCTGCTCGCCGACCTGCAGCACGCCGGGCTCGCCGCGCACCGGCAGCGGGTAGCGGCCGTGCACCGAGTCGAACTCGAGGCCGAGCGCCAGCGTGGCGGGATCGCCCTTCGGTTCGTTGGCGGCGACGACGTGGAGGCCGCGCTGCAGGGCAGCGCGCAGGAACAGGCGGCCCATGCGGCCGAGTCCGTTGACGGCGACGTTCATGCGGTCTTCTTGCGGGAGGTCGTGGTGCTGCGGGAGGCTCGCGCGGGCGGGTGGTCGAGGTCGTGCAGCCAGCGGTCGAGGCGGGCCCCGATCGCGTCGCGCGCGCCGCGAAACGCCGCCAGCTGCTGCTTGTGCGAGCCGCGCACGGCGGCAGGGTCGGCGAACGGCCACACCTGCTGGTCCGGCGCGAACGGAGCGCGGCGGGTCGCTTCGACCGCGGCCTCCGGGCACAGCACGAAGGCGTGGTCGAACGACTGCTTGCCGAGCAGCGAGCCGAGGTCCTTGCTGTGCAGCCCGTCGTTGGCGACGTCGACTTCCTGCAGCACGACCGCCACCAGTGGGTGCACGGACGCCGGCTGCAGGCCGGCGCTGGTCACGCGGAAGCGGTCGGCGGTGCGTGCGCGCAGCAGCGCTTCGGCGAGCTGGCTGCGGGCGGCGTTCTGCGTGCAGACGAACAGCACACCGGGAACCGCACCCGGCTCGGCAGGTAGCTGGCGCAAGCGGATGCGTGCGGTCGGGTCGGGACACAGGTCGATCCGGCCCTGGCAGCAGTCCTCGCCGAGGAACCAGAGGGTCGCCCGCAGGGTGTCGCCGCGCACCGCGTAGGCGATGCTGCGGCCAAAGCGGCGGGCGCGGACCAGGCCGGCTGCCTCCAGGTCGCGCAGGTGGAACGACAACGACGACGGCGGCAGCTGGAGACGTCGCGCCAGTTCGCCGGCGGCGAGGCCCTGGTCGCCGGTGCGCGCCAGCAGCTGGAACACGGCGAGGCGCTGGGGGTGCGCGAGCGCGCCGAACACCCGCACGTGCATCGAGGTTTCCATGCTTCCAGAATCCTCGAAACGAATGCGAAGGCAAGACCAAGGCCGCCGCAATTCCCGCCGGGTCGCCGCCCTTTCTCCCGGCATGAACGAGGTCCGCCGCGTCGTCGTCGCCGGGGGTACGGGCCAGCTCGGGCGCCAGCTGGCCCGGCGATGGGCTGCAGCCGGTCACGAGGTGGTCGTGCTGACGCGCGACCCGGGCCAGGCGGGCGCGTCGTCGACGGCGGGGCCCTCGGGCGCGGTGCGAACGGTCGCGTGGGATGCGGGCCGCGCGTTCGCCGGCGGCGGCGCGCTCGGCGCCTGGCAGCACGAACTCGACGAGGCGGACGTGGTGGTCGGGCTCGCGGGGCGCTCGGTCGACTGCCGCTACTCCGCCGCCAACCGGAGCAGCATCGTGCAATCGCGCGTCGACAGCACCCGCGCCCTCGCCGCGGCGATCGCCGAGGCCGCATGCCCACCGCGGGTCTGGTTGCAGGCCAGCACGGCGACGATCTACGCGCACCACACAGGGGGCCCCGACGCCGCCGCCAACGACGAAGCGAACGGCGTGCTCGGCGGCGACGAGCCGGGCGCACCCGACACGTGGCGGTTCTCGATCGACGTCGCCGAGAAGTGGGAGGCAGCGGCCACCGAACGGCCGCTGCCGAAGACGCGCACGGTGCTGCTGCGCTCGGCGATGGTGATGAGCCCGGACGCCGGTGGGGTGTTCGACGTGCTGCTGCGGCTCTGCCGGTTCGGGCTCGGCGGGACCTGCGGCGATGGGCGGCAGTACGTGTCGTGGGTGCACGGCGACGATTTCGCGCGTGCGCTCGAGTTCCTGGTCGACCACGACGCACTGGCCGGGCCGGTCAACGTCGCGTCGCCGGGGCCTCTGCCGCAGGCGGAGTTCGCGCGGGCGCTGCGGCTGGCGTGGGGCACCCGCCTCGGGCTGCCGGCGACCCGCTGGATGCTGGAGGTCGGCGCGTTCTTCCTGCGCACCGAGACCGAGCTGATCCTGAAGAGCCGGCGCGTGGTGCCCGGCCGGCTGCTGGCGGCGGGGTTCCGCTTCGAGCAGCCGGAGTGGCCGGCGGCGGCCCGCGACCTGGTCGCGCACTGGCGGGCTCTGCGGGCCGTCGGCTCGACCTGAGACGGGGCGGGCCGGTCGCCCGGGCTCAAGCGATCGACGCCGTGGCTCCGATAGGACCGGGGCATGCGCGTCACCGACACCGAACTGCACGGCGTCAAGCGGATCGAACCGGAGGTCTTCTCCGATCATCGCGGCAGCTACGTCGAGATCTTCGACACGGAGCGCTACCGCGAGGTCTGCCCCGGCGTCTCCTTCGTCCAGGACGACATCTCCGTGTCGCACGAACGCGTGCTGCGCGGCCTGCACGGCGACTTCGCGACCTGGAAGCTGGTCAGCGTGCTGGCCGGCACCGGCTACGCGCTGCTGGCCGACAACCGGCCCGAGTCGCCGACCTACCGCCGTTGGCAGGCGTTCTCGCTGAGCGGCGAGAACCGTCACCAGCTGCTGCTGCCGCCGGGCATCGGCAACTCGATCTGCGTGCTGCAGGGCCCGCTCGTCTACTGGTACAAGCAGAGCACGCACTGGGCGAGCGGCCGCCAGTTCACGATCCGCTGGGACGACCCCGAGTGGGGCTTCGAATGGCCGATCACCGACCCGATCCTCAGTGCTCGCGACCAGTTGGGGGCCTATGTCGCGGCGACCTAGGGCGCTGATCACCGGTTTCACCGGCATGGTCGGCAGCCACCTCGCCGACCACCTGCTGGCGCACACCGACTGGGAACTCACGGGTCTGCTGCGCTGGAACGAGGACCTGAAGAACGTCGACCACCTGCTCGACCGCGTCAACCGGAAGGACCGCGTCGGGCTCGTCTACGGCGACCTCAACGACCATCCGTCGCTCGGCCGCGCGATCGACCAGGTGCGCCCCGACTACGTGTTCCACCTCGCGGCGCAGAGCTATCCGCAGCAGAGCTTCGTGGCGCCGATCGAGACGCTGCAGACGAACATCCTCGGCACGGCCGGCCTGCTCGACGCGATCCACCGTTCGGGCCTGCGGCCGGTGATCCACGTCTGCGCGTCGTCGGAGGTGTTCGGCCGCGTCGGCAAGGAGCACCTGCCGATCGACGAGGAGACGCCGTTCCATCCTGCCTCGCCGTACG
>Ga0075160_10002679_pt1 | contig 10517 bp, 9 predicted proteins | sample JI91814C2DNA_FD_70969 | JGI IMG/M metagenome (GOLD analysis project Ga0075160, IMG submission 70969) | Wastewater effluent complex algal communities from Wisconsin, to seasonally profile nutrient transformation and Carbon sequestration -... | ecosystem: Engineered > WWTP > Effluent > Algae...
CGTCGTTCTTCTACGTGCATGCCCGCGAGGAGCGCGACCACGCGATGATGATGGTCCGCTACCTGCTCGACACCGAGGCCGAGGTGACGATCCCCGGTAGCGAGGCCCCCATCACGCGCTTCGACGGGGTGGTGGAGCCCATCGAGTTGTCCCTGAGCCAGGAGCGCACGGTCACCGAGCAGGTCTACGCGCTGACGCGGATCGCCCGCGAGGAGAACGACTACGGCGCAGAGCAGTTCATGCAGTGGTTCATCAAGGAGCAGGTCGAGGAGGTGGCGAAGATGTCGTCGCTGCTGACGGTGGCCAAGCGCAACACCGACTCCATCGCCGACCTCGAGGCCTATGTCGCCGGGCAGCAGGCCAACGGGGGCGGCGTCGATCCGACCGCGCCGTCGATCGCCGACGCCTGATCGGGCCGGGGCTGCCAGGGCCAACCGGACGCCCTTCGCGGAGCGTTGGCCACCCCGGGGTGTGGGTCACACTCCGCGAACCCGGTCACCGCTGGATGAGCCCGAGTTCAAGGCCACGCAGGACGGCTCGGGTCCGGTCACGGACGCCCAACTTGAGCAGGACCGCCGACACGTGGTTCTTGATGGTGCCCTCGGCGAGGAACATCGCCGCCGCGATCTCCCGGTTGGAGTAACCCCCCGACAGCAGCCGCAGCACCTCGGTCTCACGCGCAGTGAGCGGCTCCGGCGCGAGACCGACCGGGTCCACGTCAGCCGACGTTCCCGCGAGTTGACGCACGAGCGCCTCGGTGACCGACGGCTGGATGATTGTGCCCCCGCCGGCGAGCGTCGTGATGGCGTCGACGAGTTGATCGAGGCTGACGTCCTTGAGCAGGTATCCGCGAGCGCCGGCGCGCATCGCCGCGATCAGGGCCTCGTCGTCGGGGAAGGTCGTCAGGACGAGGACCGGGGTGCGATCACCCGCGGCGGCGAGGGCCTGCAGGACGCCCAGGCCGTCGAGGATCGGCATCCGTAGGTCCAGGAGCACGACGTCCGGGCGCAGCGCCGCGACGACCTCCAGGCCTTCGGCACCATCACTGGCCTGACCGATCACCTCGACCTCGCCGGAGAGTCGGAGCAGCCCGACGATCCCCTGGCGGACGAGGGTCTGATCATCGATGACGACGACGCGGACCGTCATGTCGCAGCCACCCGGCCCACCGGCACCGACGCCTGGAGGGTGAACCCTTGGCCGGGACGCGCGGTCCACGCCACCGAGCCTCCCAGTGCCTCGAAGCGTTCCACCATCCCGGTCAGGCCGTGCCCCATGACCACGTCCGCTCCGTCACCCCCGGACCCTTGGCCGTCATCTCGCGCGGTCACGCTGACCACTCCGTCGAGCTCCTCGACAGCGATCCACACCGAGGTGGCGCCACTGTGGCGCACGGCGTTGGTGACGATCTCCTGGATGCAGCGCCGCACGACGTCGGCCTCGGCGGCACCCAGCGGCGGCAGGTCGTCAGCAACGTCGACATCCACGACCGGGCTCGGCACCGAGTGCCCGATCGTGCGCAACTCTTCCGCGAACTCCGGCCCGGCACTGGGTGTTTCGCGCAGCTGACTGACCACCTCGCGAACGTCACGGAGCAGGTCGGAGGCGACGGCGCGGCATACCTCGAGGTCGTCCTTGGCCGGCCCGGTGGCGGTCCGGGAGGCGACCTGGAGGTTGACCGACAGGGCCGTGAGTTGGTGGCCAACGACGTCGTGCAGGTCGCGGGCGATCCGCAGCCGCTCCTGCGTGCGACTGGTCGTCGCCAACTGCGTCTGCGCGGCCCGCAGCGCCGCGTTGGCCGCCTCGGCCTCCCCGCGAGCCCGGTCGGCCTCGTTCCGCGCGGCCTCGGTGGCCCGCACCGACACGACCATGAGCAGCGCGAAGAGTTGGAAGGCGAAGAACGCGACCCCGGTCGACACGGCATACGCCATCCCGCCGTCGCTGAACGTGGTCCACAACAGAGCGACCACGGCCAGCGTCTGGACGAGGACGATGCCGACCACGACACGCACCGACACCAGGTTGGCCAGGAGGATCGCCGTCATCACCAACGAGATCGAGGTGAACCCGCTCGAGGAGGAGAGCGCGACGACGGCAACTCCCAGCGGGGTCACCACGCCGAGTGCGATGGCCCGCTCCCGCCTGGGCCAATGACCCTTCGGCGCCACCACGACACACCAGAGGTATGCCGCGCCGTAACCGAGGTAGGCCAGCCACCACCAGTTCGACGCCCGGTCCGAGAGCCCGATGAGCTCGACGACGCCGATCGACAGCCAGGCCATCCCGGCGGTGGCGATCCCCAACGGTTCGAGGTGGCGTTCCTGCATGACGTCGAGCGTAGGGCGGGCGACCCCGTCGGCACCCGTGCCAGTCGTCATGGGTGCCGGTCATGACGACCGGCACTGACACAGGGGTATGCCGCCCAACTACCGTCGACGACATGACCTCCACACCCGCCTCCGGCTCAACGACCACGCCTGCCGTGATCCGTGCCAGCGGCCTCACCAAACGCTACGGCGACCTCGTGGCCGTCGATGCCCTCGACTTGGTCATCGCGCCCGGCGACATCGTGGCGATCCTCGGCCCCAACGGCGCAGGCAAGTCGACGACCATCGAGATGCTGCTCGGCCTGCGCACCCCCACGGCCGGGGAGGTCCGTGTCTTCGGCGACGCCCCCAACGCGAAGGCCACTCGGGCTCGGGTCGGCGCGATGCTCCAAGAGAGCAGCGCCCCCGAAAGCCTCACCGTGGCCGAGGCGGTCGATCTGGTGCGGCACTACTACCCGTTCGCCCTGAGCCTGGACGACATCCTCGACCGCGCCGACCTGTCGGAGAAGCGCGGGAACCGGATCGCGCAACTCTCCGGAGGCCAGCAGCAACGCCTCAACTTCGCCTTGGCCATCGCCGGCGACCCCGACCTGCTCTTCCTCGACGAGCCGACCGCAGCACTGGACGTCGAGGCGCGACACCTGTTCTGGGAGCAGGTGCGGGGCTTGGCTGCGCACGGCAAGACGATCCTCTTCTCCACCCACAACCTTGCCGAGGCCGATGCCCTCGCCGACCGGGTGATCCTCATCAACCGCGGCCGAGTCATCGCCGACGGCACGCCCGAGCAGATCAAGGCCACGGTCGCGACGCGAACCGTCCGACTCGTCACCGACGTCGGCGTCGCGGCGTTGGCCGCCTTCCCCGGCGTCCGCGGGGTCGAGGTCGCTCCGGGCGAGTCCGTGGGTGCCACGCACCCGACCCTGGTCGTGCAGACCGCCACGCCTGAGGACCTGCTGGCTCGACTCTTCGCCGGTGGCCACCTGGTGTCGCAGTTGACCGTCACCGACACCGACCTCGAGACGGCCTTCATCCACCTCGTCGGTGCCACCACCCAGACCGCACCGACCGCCACCCCCGACACCACCCCCGAGCACGTCATGGAGTCCGCATCATGAGCACCGCCGGCCGCACGGCATACCCCGCCGACTCGTCGACCACGGACAGCGGTGACCGCACCCCCCGACGGCTGAGCCCCGAAGCATCCCGTATGCCGGGTGCCCTCGGCACGTTGGCCGCGCAGCTGCGCGCCGAACTCCTTTCCAGCTCAAGGGTTCCCGAGTACGTCGTCGGGGTGGTCGCCGTGCCGATCATCCTCTTCACAATGTTCGGGCTGCCCAACGCGGGGGTAAAACTCCCCGGCGGGACCGATGTCGGGGCGATGATGTTCGCCTCGATGTCTGCCTATGGCGTCGTCAGCCTGGCGATCTTCACCTTCGGGGTGGGCGTTGCGGACGAGCGCGGCAAGGGCTGGCTGCGGCGGATGCGCGCGACGCCGATGCCGTTCTGGGCCTATTTCGTCGCCAAGGTCGTCGGCTCGCTGGCGTTCTGCGGGCTCATCCTGCTCGGGACCTGGGCGGTGGCTGCGCTGGGCGGCAAGGTGCCGTTCGACGGCGTGCGGCTCGCTCAGACCGTGCTCATCCTGCTGGCCGGGACGGTGGCGTTCTCGACCATGGGTTTCTCGCTGGCCTATTGGTTCCGCCCCAAGGCGGCGTCAGCGATCGGCAATCTCGTCTTCCTGCCACTGTCGTTCCTCTCCGGCTTCTTCTTCCCCCTCGACCAACTCCCCGACGTACTGGCCAAGGTGGCGCCCTATCTGCCGACCTACCACTTCGGGCAACTCGTCTGGTCGGCGATCGCCCCGGCGCAGGACGTCATCGCCTTCGGCGCCCATCCTGAAGGCAGTGCCTGGGTGCACGTCGGCTGGGTCCTCGCGTCGTTCGTCGGGTTCGGCCTGCTGGCTCGCGCCGGCTACCGCCGCGAGTTGTCCCGCGCCGCCCAGTAGTGCGGCGGGCAGCAAGCGCCGGGGCAGCAGCGCGGCGGGCGGCACTGTGCGAGCGCCGTCCGTGGCAGGCTGAAGGCATGACCGAGACCCCCGCCGCAGCCGCTCCTGTCGGTGACGACCTCTCCCTGTCGCACGCCCTGCTCATCGACGCCTTCGGTCGGGTCGCCGAGGGCGTCCCCGCCCTCCTCGACGGCCTCGGCGGCGAAGAGATCCTGTGGCGGCCCGACGAGGACTCCAACTCCATCGGCTGGCTCGTCTGGCACCTCGCCCGAGTGCAGGATGACCACCTCGCGGGAGTGGCCGGGCGCGAACAGATCTGGACGACAGCCGGTTTCGCCAAGCGCTTCGACCTCCCGTATGCCGCCCGCTCAATCGGGTACGGCCAGTCCAGCCAGGAGGTCGCGGCCTTCTCGGTCGCCGACGGGAGCCTGCTCGCGGCATACCATGCGGCGGTCCACGCCGAGACGGTGGAGATCGTGCAGGGTTTGACCGCAGCCGACTTCGCGCGGATCGTCGACCGGCGCTGGGACCCGCCGGTCACCGCGGCCGTGCGCCTGGTGTCGGTCGTCAACGACATCACCCAGCACGCCGGACAGGCCGCCTACTTGAGGGGTCTGGTCGAACGTCGCCGCGCGTGAGCGCGGGCGGGGACGTCGCGGGGGTATGCCGTTCGCCTCAGGACTACGCGAGGGGCGGCAAGGACTCCTAGGCTGCCTAGGTGCTCACCGCGTTCGCCGTCCTGCTGTGTCTGTCGGCACTCCTCGCCTGGGCCAACGAACGTTGGGTTCACCTGCCCAGCACGGTGGCCGTCACCCTCGCGGGAGCCGCCTCATCGATCGTGCTCATCCTGCTCGACACGCAAGGCTGGACCTTCGGGCTGAAGCAGCAGGCGATCGAGCTCTGGCAGGCGCTGGACTTCACCGCTTTCGTCCTCAACGGCATCCTCAGCCTGATGCTCTTCGCGGGAGCGATGAGCCTGGACGCCACACTGATGATGCGCCTGCGGGCCGGCATCCTCACCTTCGCCGGGGTGAGCACCGCGATCAGCACCGTGCTCATCGGCTTCGGCGCGTGGGGCGTCTTCCACCTGGTCGGGCTCGACATCCCGCTCATCTGGTCGCTGCTCTTCGGTGCGCTGTTGTCGCCGACCGACCCCGTGGCCGTGCTCGACATGCTCAAGCGCGCCAAGGTGCCCAAGAAGATCGAGACCCTCATCGCCGGGGAGAGCCTCTTCAACGACGGCGTCGGCGTCGTCTTCTTCATCGTCATTGCCTCCGCCGCGGGGGTCGGTGGCGGCCACACCGAGCCCAGTCTCACGGGAGCGTTGGTCGTCTTCGTCCAAGAGGCGTTGGGCGGCATCGCCTTCGGCGCCCTGATCGGCTGGATCACCTATCGGCTGTGTCGCTCGATCGAGGCGGCGTCGGTCGAGATCCTGCTGACCCTGGCTTCGGTCGTCGGCGGCTATGTCCTCGCCGCGAGCCTCGGCCTGAGCGGACCCCTGGCGATGGTCGTCGCCGGCCTGGTGATGTCGGCCGGCAAAGAGCGAGCGTTCGGAGAGCACACCCGGGAACGGATCGAAGGCTTCTGGGAGACCCTCGACGAGGTCCTCAACATCCTGTTGTTCGCGTTCATCGGTCTCGACGTGCTGCTCACGCCTACCGCCGTCGGCGAAGTGCTCGCCGGGCTCCTCATGATCGTCGTGGCCCTCGTCGCGCGATTTGTCAGTGTCGCGCTGCCGATGACCCTGGTCCGCCGCCGGGACGGCTACGGGCCGTGGACGATTCGGGTGCTCACGTGGGGAGGCCTGCGAGGCGGCATCGCGATCAGCCTCGCCCTCGGGCTCCCGGCCAGCCCCTACCGGTCCGCTCTGGTCACCGCCACCTACGTCGTCGTCCTCTTCACGATCGCCGTCCAGGGCCTGACCGTCATGCCGATCGTCCGTCGCGCCGCGGCGGCCGAGGCGGCGGCCGAGGCGGCGGCGGGCGAGACTGAGAATCGCGCTGCTCGTCCGTGACGTCAGGCTGAGGCACGTCGTTTTCGCGGGTGACCACGATCGGCGTCGACTCGTGGAACCGAATGCACCGGCATACCATCGAAGAAGACGGTCGGGACAGGAGGGCCATGCTGACCGTATTCCTCGCCATCGGCGCCGTTGGTTTGGCGCTGCTCGTGATTTCGCTGGTCGTCGGCGAGATTCACGGCGGCCTTTTCGAGTGGATCGACAACGACCTTTTCTCCGGCGCCGCGGTGTCGGCCTTCCTGTCCGCGCTCGGTTTCGTCGGCGCGCTCGTCGAAAGCACCTCGGGCAACACCACCGTCGCGACTCTCGCGGGCACGGGGGCCGGCGTGGGCATGGCGTATGCCGCCCGCGGTCTCACGCGCTCGCTGCAGTCCGGCGAGGGAGACACCACGGTGCGTTCCGGCGACCTCGTCGGCCACCGAGGTCATGTCGTCGAGGCGATTCCCCGCGATGGCATGGGCATGGTCAGCGTGAGCGTCGCTGGGCACCTCACCCGGCTCAACGCCCGCTGCGAACAGCCGCTCTCCGCGGGAACCGGAATCGAGGTCACCTCCGTCCTATCCCCGACGGCAGTGACGGTTCGACCCATTGTCGTCACCCCTCAGGATCGCGCGCTCGACTGAGCGCGCATAGCCGCCGGAAAGGCGCGAACAATGTCTGCCAATGAGTTTCCTGTCATCCTCGTTGCCATCGTCGGGCTGATCATCCTGCTCGTCGTGGTGGGGGTGCTCGTCGCCTCGCGCTACAAGGTGGCCGGGCCAAACGAGGCCTTCATCGTCACCGGACGCAAGGGCAAGGAGATCCGCGACGTCGAAACCGGTGAGGTCTCCACCGATCTGTCCGGGCAGAAGGTCGTCATGGGTGGCGGCATTTTCGTCGTGCCGTTCGTCCAGCGCCTGCACGTCCTGGACCTCTCCAGCCGCCGGATCATGATCCAGATCCGCGGCGCCGTCTCGGGCCAGGGCGTCAAGCTCAACCTCGACGGGGTTGCCCTCGTCAAGGTCGGCGGCAACGAAGACTCGATCCGCGCGGCGGCCCAACGCTTCCTTACCCAGCAGCGCGAGATCGAGACCTTCACGCAGGAGACCCTGGCGGGCTCGCTGCGCTCGATCGTGGGTTCACTGACCGTCGAGCAGATCATCCGTGACCGGGCCGCCTTCGCCCAGCGAGTGGCCGACGAGTCGGAGACCTCGCTTACCGGTCAGGGTCTGGTCCTTGACACCTTCCAGATCCAGGACATCACCGACGACGGGAGCTACCTCTCCGACCTCGGCCGCCCCGAGGCCGCCAGGGTTGGGCAGACGGCGGCGATCGCCGAGGCCAACGCCCGACAGGCTGCGGAGCAGGCTCGGCTGGCCGCCGAGCAGGAGATCGCCATAGCCAACCGTGAGTTGGCCCTCAAGCAGGCCGAGATCAAGGCGCAGACCGACGCGGCCACCGCTCAGGCTGCCGCCGCCGGCCCCCTGGCTCAGGCCGACCGCGACCAGGCGATCCTTGCCGAGCAGGAGAAGGTCGCCGTGCGCAAGGCCGCGCTCACCGAGCGCCAGTTGGACACCGAGGTTCGCCGCCCGGCCGACGCCGCCCGGTATCGCGTCGAGCAGGAGGCCGACGCCCGCAAGGCGGCCTCGATCGCCGCGGCCCAGGCCGACGCCGAGAAGGCCCGGCTCACAGGTGAAGGCGAGAAGGCTCGGCGCACCGCCGAGGCCGACGCCCTGCGAGCCGAAGGCACCGCCCAGGCCGCCGCGATCCTCGCCACCGGCGAGGCCGAGGCCCAGGCGATGAACAAGCGCGCCGACGCCTACGCCCGCTACAACGAAGCCGCCGTCCTGCAGATGCTCGTCGAGGTCCTGCCCAAGGTCGCCCGCGAGCTCGCCTCGCCCATGGCGGCGATCGACAACCTCACCGTCATCTCCACCGACGGCGCCGGGGCCCTGCCCAAGCAGGTGACGGCCAACCTGGTCCAGACCATGTCGATGCTCAAGAGTGCGACCGGTTTCGACCTGGAGGACATCGTCAAGCGGTACTCCGGGTTCGTCCCGGCTCCCGCCACGTCGGTGACGGCGGCCACGACGGCCCCTGCGGCACCGGCGGCCGAGACCGCGCCGCCCGCCACGCCTGCCACCTCCGCCTGACGGGCGCAGGCTAGGGGCTCGCGCTCGAGTTCTTTCTGCTCGAGCCGGGTCCTGGTCGCCCGGGCGGACGCTGCGGATCGTTACCCGTTTGTGTTGCGTTTGCCTGTGGAAGCGGCGGTTTGGGGTGGGTGGCCTGTCGGTGGTCGCTGTTAGCGTCGGGGCTATGGACAGCAGCGAAGTGACTCGTGACTCGGCATCTCGCCGGGCTGAGATTCGTGCTGCGACGAAGACTGTCGCTGAGTTGGTGGCGTCGTTGTGGCAGGTCCAGGGTGGCGAGTTGGGGGCCTTGTTGGGTGAGTTGGACGCTCTCGCTGCGGTCGTGTGCGGTGCTCGGGTCGCGGTCGTTGGCGAAGCGGAGGCGCGTGGTGAGATTTCCGCGTCGCAGGCGGGGTCGACGGCCGGGTGGGTGGCTGAGCACGCCCCGACGTTGGCGGCTGGGAGTGGTGCGGGGCAGGTCGCCCGGCTCGTCCGCGAATGCACGCGTCCGGACCTGTCGACGGTCCACGCGGCGGCTGTCTCTGGCCAGGTGAGCGTTCCGACGGCTCTCACGGTGGTCACCGAGTACGCCCGGTTGAAGCCGCGCCTTCGGGAGGAAGCCGCCCCGACCGTCCTGCAAGGTTTGTTGGATATGGGGATCGCGGACGGGCCGAAGGGTGTCCGGTCGCTGCGTCCCGCGCTGTTGGCGGCGCATGGTGCGGATGGTGAGTTCCAAGCGGACGCCGACACCGCCGAGCGCCTCGTCTCGCTGTCGCGCCCGTCGACAGACGAGCTCGGCGCCCTCACTTATCAGTTGATCTTGGACCCGGTAGGCGCGGCGGCGCTGGAAGCAGCCATCGGCCCCTTGTCGACGCCGGTCCCCGGACCGGACGGGGAACGTGACCCGCGCAGCCCGCAGTTGCGTCGTGGGCAAGCGTTGATTGAGGTATGCCGCCGCGCCACCAGCGCCGGCGACCGCCCACCGGCTGGGGTGAAGACCACGCTCATGCTCACCATGAGCTACGACGACCTCGCCGCGCGGGTCGGTGCCGCCATGGTGATCGGCTCGACTCAAGGCGGCTCGCTCATCGCTCCCGAGACGGTCCGTCGACTCGCGTGCGACGCGAACGTCATTCCCGCCGTCCTGGGTGGACGCGGGGAGGTCCTCGACCAGGGCCGATCCACTCGACTGGCGACGCCCGGACAGTTGGCGGCGCTCTGGTTACGGGACGGGGGGTGCAGTTTCCCCGGCTGCACGACTCCCGCCCACTGGTGCGACGCTCACCACCTGGTCCATTGGGCCGACGGCGGGGCATCCGATCTCACCAACCTGGCGTTGTTGTGCGGGCGACACCACTCCGTCGTCCACCGAGACCAACTGGCCGGCCACGTCACCCACGCGGGTGCCGACACCGGTGCCGTCGCAGCGGCTGTCACGTGGAATCTGATCCCCGGCAGCTACGGCCGAGGCGACGACGGACCCCCACCACCACACGGCGACAAATCCCCAGGCGAACCGCCCGCGGACGGCCGACCACCCGGTGACCCGCCCGGATCCCTGAACCGTCCATCACCCGACCACCATGAGTGGGACAACTCTGCCCCCGAGGCCGACCCCTGGGGCGGCTCGCGACGCCATGACGACCGCCCGGCGTTGGATGGCCGGGACTCATACATCGCCAATCCCGAGGCAGACCCCTGGGCCGACTTGTGGCAACCCAGCGGTCGCTCGTCAACCAACCAACACGAGCAGTACGTCGCCAACCCCGAGGCCGACCCCTGGGCAGATCTCTGGGCAGCCTCGGGAAACGGGAACGACCGTCGAGCAACTGATCCCCGGGACCGATGCGACCCCAACCCCGAGGCAGACCCTTGGTTCGACTCAGGCGGCCCGGCCGCGTAGCCGGGCCGCCAGTCGGATCACGCAATGGCGGTGAAGCGCCCCCGGTGATGAGTCGGGGTCTCGATCTCGTCGAGGATCGCCAGCGCGAGGTCGGCAGCCGAGATGGTCGACTTGCCGTCGGCGTCGCGCTGCAGCACGTCGCCGCCCAACACATACG
>Ga0075160_10002681_pt1 | contig 10516 bp, 9 predicted proteins | sample JI91814C2DNA_FD_70969 | JGI IMG/M metagenome (GOLD analysis project Ga0075160, IMG submission 70969) | Wastewater effluent complex algal communities from Wisconsin, to seasonally profile nutrient transformation and Carbon sequestration -... | ecosystem: Engineered > WWTP > Effluent > Algae...
GCAAAAGAGAAATAAAAATATCAGTCTCATAAAACTCTCCTATTCACAATATTGTTTTTATCTTAAATTCAATCAATGATTTTAATTTCAATGATTTCTAAATCCTCTCTCTCACTAAGAAGTAAGTCTCCATTAGCCCCTTACCTTTGACTTGGATTTCTCGTTTGTCTTCGAATTCAAATTTGTCTTTGAGTTTTAAGTAAACTTCTTTTGATACATGAATTTTATCTTCTAAGCCGTGAGATTCCATGCGGCTTGCGGTATTTACGCTATCGCCCCAGAGATCATAGATGAATTTACTTTTTCCAATTACACCTGCGACGACTGGACCTGTATGAATTCCAATTCGAACTTTGAAATCTTGTAAATCTTTGGAAATTCCTTTGCGCATGATGGATTGCATTTCTAAAGCGCATAACGCTACTGCTTCACAGTGGTCTCGTCTTGCTTCTGGAATTCCTCCAGCAACCATATACGCATCGCCTATCGTTTTAATTTTTTCCAAATTGTAGGCTTTTGTAATTGAGTCAAACTCGGTAAACAAATCATTTAACAGCGCAACTAATTTTTCTGGCTCCATAGTTTGGGATAATACGGTGAAGCCCACAACGTCGGCAAATAGGATAGTAGCCTCATTTGTTCTATCGGCAATGACTGCACTGCTTGCTTTAAGTCTATCTGCAATTACTGGTGGTAGAATATTTAGAAGTAATGTTTCTGATTTTTGATGTTCGATTTCTAATAAGTCCTGGGCTTTGTGGAGAGAGTTGTAGTTATACAATGTTACAACATAAATCAAAATGCATAGTGCAACTAACGTTATCAGTCTGCCTAATTGAAAAAACTCTGGCGGTGCTTGAATGATTGGACCTTTGTTTGTTAAATATATTTCAATTCCTACAAATAAAACAAGCGCTGAGATCGAAACTCTTGTAATATATTTTAATTGGTTCGGCGGATAAGTATAAAATGCCATTACACTGATTAACAATAAAAACAGGTGATTGTCGGATTCCCTTCCAGTTTGTAAAGAGTTACTCGCAACACAGAGCATAGCCGTATAAGAATAAAAAAGTTTCGCAAAGATATACCAATGTTTATGATTAAAATACAAAACAAGAATCCAGATGAGCGGAAAGAAAATCGAATTGAATACAATATATTTGCTAGAAGGATAATAAATTAATATTGGCGGTATAAGCGAGAAGAGCCAGATTCCAACTATCACCACAAGTGCATTTGTTAAACGAACATACTTTGCATCTTTCTCGTGTAATTCAGGGGTAATACCAATATTAGTAATCCTATTCCAAAGAGCTTTCAATGATTTCATAAAAGCGTATACTATTTTAAATTTACCATTATAGCAATCAGAAATTATTCAAAGTTTAAAAAAACGCTTAATACTCGTTATTCTCATATTTGCAAAGAGTAACGTTAGTTACAAAGCATTACTCTTTAAAGATTGAGTTAATATATCTCAGCCTTTATTTTTTTCAATTTATCAGGGTAATTGGTAAATACGCCTGCAACACCGAGTAAATTCACTTCACGCATTTCACTTATCGTATTAATTGTGTATACGTATACTGGAATATGTTCAAGAGTTGCTTTTTCAAAAATTTCTGTTTCTAATAGTGAATTATGCATATTCAGCGATACAGCTTTCAATTGATGCACGAAAGAAATTGGATCTAGTTTTAATTTTTTATATTTTGTTCCGATTAGATAGGCGAGCTTTACGTTAGCGGATAATTCTCGTAGCCGCATGAGAACTCCTGGCTCAAAGGAAGAAATTACAATTCTGTTAAAAAGCTTATACTTTTGAATGAGCTGCAATGTTTGTGACTCGATGCAAAAGTCAGAATATTTTTTTTCAAAGGCAGACGATTTAATTTCAATATTTAAACCAATCTTCGATTTTTTAATTTGCTGCAAAACTTCTTCCAATGTTGAAATTCTCTGGTCGGAAAACTTTGAACTCTGCCAAGAACCAAAATCCAATAATCGTAATTTATCCAAGGTAAGATTTCTTACTTTGCCTTTCCCGTCACTTGTTCGATCAACCGTGTCATCATGGATAACAACGGGGACTCTATCACGGGAAAGAGTTACATCTAACTCAATCATATCAGCCTCTAATTCTATAGCCTTCGTAAAAGCGATTTTAGTATTTTCGGGATATTTGCCGCTAAATCCCCTGTGTGCAATATTTTTCATGATTTCTCCTCGGATGTTAAAAAGTAGTTTATTTTAATCCCTATTCCTTACATGCATAACCTAAGAATAAAGAAAGGAATTTTTATGACCCCCGATCAAGTTTTTAAAATTGCAAATACTATCGCGCTTATCCCTTGGATTTTAATGGCGATCTTACCTAGATGGAGTGTCACAGAAAAAATATTAAACTCCTATGCATTTCCTGCCTTACTTGCTTTTGTTTATATTTTCTACATAAGTATGAGCATAGGAAAGGCAAGTGGCGGATTCTCAACGCTTGATGGAGTTGCAAAATTATTTCGCAATAAAAATGCCCTTCTTGCTGGATGGGTGCATTACTTAGTCTTCGATTTATTTGTTGGAACATGGATTTGGAGAGACTCTATTCAAAATGGAATTTCTCATTTTATACTTCTGCCTTGTTTATTCTTAACATTGATGTTTGGTCCTGCGGGATTCTTAGTTTATTATATCATTCGTTTTTTTCTGGTTGGTTCTCTAGTTCAATTCTAATCCTTCGAACACTATGAAAAACAAACACTTCAAACTTTTCTATCTTTTATTTATTATAACTGCTAATACAATTTATCCAGAAAAAATAGTTACGACTAAGGATGATTTGCCGGATGCTTACTATGGGCTAAAAGTAGGAGCAGTAGTATCTCCTTCTTTTGGATACAGACTCCGGGACTCTTCTTCTGGAACATCCAATGCAAAGAAAGATGATCGCACTGGCTTTGCAATGCCATGGACTCTATTTATGGTAAGCAAAGAATGGGAAGATAAAAAAGTCACAGTAGAGTTCTGGGGAGAAATTCTTCGCTCTAGTGTCGTTACCTCCGACACAACAGCGGATAATAACTCTAAGGCGAATGCTTATATACTTGGAATCCGTCGAGCAAGCGTAAAGAAAAATATCGATGTCGGAATATTTAATCTTTCTTTTATATTTGGAATTCATGAACTACCACATGTTTATACTCAGTGGAATGGATATTGGAAATGGCGCTATGTAGATAAGGCTCCAATGGAATCTCTCGGATTTTCTTCGCAACCTGCAGACTTAGGCGGTTCATTTCTCATGAAGGTAAAAAACTTTAATCTACATGTAGGAGTCGTAAATGGAGAAGGATATAGAGATATGCAAAATACCAACTCTAGCGGATATGACGCCGTTAGCCGCTTATCTTTCGAGCCTCAATTCGAGAAATTCAAGATGGGTTTTCATGTATTAGGTAGAGCGGGTAACGTTATTGGTGCTGCTGGAGATGAATGCCAAGAAGGAAAAACAAATTGTCTTGCCTCGGATAATAATCTTAAAACGAAAAAAGAAAGAGATCTCCGCGCACAACACAGTGAATCACTCGGGGGTGAATACACATTCTTATTCGCAAACAATATAAATCTAGGAGTCGGTGTGCTCTGGAAAAAACAATACAGAGGAATTACGATTGATAAACTCAACCAAAATACAATGCCTGTTTATCAATCGGATTTAAAAGACCGAGCATTCTATGGATGGATTGGCTTTGGACTCGCAGATTTTCAGTTTGTAATCAGAGGAGAGACTGGAAGAGGGGTTAACGGAGCATTCACCCCTGTAGCAGATAGAAAGAAATTTGTGCGAAAATCTTTTTTTGTGGAATATAATTATTCTGAGTCAGTGCGCTTTGCTATTGGTGGGTCAGAACTTATCCAATACGATAGTGATGGAATTAGGGAGAGAACTTATGTAGATCCATTTGGAGATATTTCTACAAAAGAAAAATATAACTCTCAACTACTAAGCGGAACTCCAACAATCACAGCTTACTCTAACCGCGATAGGCAATTATTTATAAAATCAACTATGGACTTTTAGGAAACAATATCATGAAATTAAATCGATCTAATTTTTTAAAAAAAACGGCGGTGGGAATAACAGCAGTAACCGCTTTAAGCAAAACATTCGCTCAAGCTTTGCCATCGGAAAAAAAGGCTGGTAGTGCAGCCATAAAGAAAGTAGCCATTGTAGGAGCAGGTCTCTCGGGACTCTATAGCGCCTATCTTTTAAAAAATGCAGGTTATGATGTAACCATTATCGAAGCAAAGAATCGAATGGGAGGAAGAATTCTTACTTTTACCGATGACGAATCAAAATTGACAGCAGAACTAGGAGGAGAATGGATTCAGGAAAATCACTCTGCAATCAAGAGCCTTTGCAAAGAATTAGAAGTTGAATTGAAAGCATACATAACAGCAAAAGATATTCTTATTGGAGATAAATTCACAGAATCAAATCTAGTAAAACCAAATCTAGAAACAAAAGAAATCTTAAGAAGGGTTCTTTCCCTCTACGAAAAAATGTCTCCTGAAAAAAAACAAGGTTTAGACAAACTAGACATTTATTCCTTTTTAAAATACCAAGGAGTAACAGAAGATGAGCTTTATCTACTGGAAATGAAATACAGTGTATTGCTCGGAGAAAGTATCCGAAATATATCTGCAGAGAAAGCAATTGGAATCTTTGAATCTCACGAAAATGGATTTCCATTTCAATACAAAATACAAGCCGGTTCCGATAAAATCATTGAATCTTTAAAAAGCAAACTCAAAGGAATTAGTTTCTTAATAGCTGATCCGGTTCTTTCAATAGAAGATGTGGCTAGTAGCGTTAAGCTTAAAACAAAATCAGGAAAGGAATTTATAACAGATGTTTGCATACTAGCTATTCCAGCTACACAACTTGGTTCAATTAAATTTTTACCTGAACTACCGAAAGACAAAAAGCTTGCAATTCTTCAATCCCGCTTAAGTAGAATGACAAAAGGATTTGTAATTTATAAAGGAACTGATTATGTTAGAGATAAACTTTATGTGCAAAGTGACGGAACTTTCCAGAGCATTTATTCTGGTAACAAGAACAAAGGATTAAACAAAGGAATGCTTACGTTAGTCACTACAGGTGATCGTGCTGATGTAAGTTCAAGAATATCTTCTGAGTTCCAAAATACTTTTATTAAAAATGGCTTAGAGAATATTGAATTACTTTCTACATTAAAATTAGAAAAGATTCAATTGAAAGCATGGCAAAACGAACCATACATAGAAGGGGCTACTTCTGTTTATTCGACAGGGACCTATGACATAAAATCAATCTTAAAACGTAATCATGGACGAATCCATTTTGCAGGTGAGCAATTAGGAAATCATAATGGAACAATGGAAGCAGCTCTCTTGTCTGCCATCGAAGTAATTAATAGTCTATAACCGACTTAGTGATGATGGTGATCCACATCATCCACTTTTTTTTCTGCATCTACTTCTCCGTTTATAATCGGACTAGAAATACTATGAGCTGAATGATTATGGTTCATGCGAAAGTATACAGTGCTAAGACCAATGATGATTATCCCAATCCCGACAAGAGAGGCATAATCTTTTAAAACATAAGACTTAATCCTATGAAAGCCAAGCCCGAAAAGTAAAAGCCCTGGCAGGGTTCCAAGAAAGAAAGAACTCATTGATATTCCGCCTAATAGAGGATTGCCGGTAGCCAGTGCCATAGCGAATGCAGGATATAGAATCGCACAAGGCAACAATCCTGTAAACATTCCAAACACAAAAGAAAATAAAATAGTATGAGTCGATTTTCTCATAAACTCGATGAACGGGAAAAAGATTTTTTTGATTATCTTATTGGCACCACTATCTGGAATTAATTTCTTATTCATAATAAGAGCAATGCCCGTGATGACGATGAATACAGTTGAGAGGATAACAGATATATTCTGTATCCTTGTAACTTCACCAGATAGATTTAAGCTAAATCCAAGAAAACCCATCAAGAATCCGATAAGAGTGTAAGAAGTAAAACGTCCTAAGTTATAAACTACATTTGTGATTAACTTTGATTCGCCGATGATGTTGAGCATCCCAACAAACGGACCGCACATAGTAATACAATGAAAGGAACTACTTATACCATATATAAAGGAAGAGATGAAAATAATTTCATAACTCATTTTTTATTTCCTTTTCATCGTCAAAAAGAATTCTATATTTAGGTGCCTCGATGTCTTCAAACTGTCCATTCTTAACGGAAACTAAGAAGATAACTAATCCAGATAATGCTATTATAAATGCGATTGCAATTGTTAAAAATAAAGCTTCCATTTTAAACCTTCCTGGCATATAATTTTAATAGAAAAGAATTTGCTACTACTGTCAAAGAACTGAGTGTCATAAATAGTGCACAATAAACAGGCTGCATGAGACCAAATGCGGCTAAGGGCAACATAATTGAATTGTATAAAAGCGAAATTCCAATGTTTTGTTTTATTGTGCGAGAGGTTAGTTTTGCGTAACCGATAGCTAGTCTAACACCTTTAAGATCATTCTTCATTAGAATAATATCAGCTTTGTCAATGGATATGTCTGATGCAAGTTCTAACGAGATTCCAACATTCGATTTTGCTAAAATTCCTGCATCATTAATCCCATCTCCCACCATTGCGACAATTTTATTTTCTGCCTGTAAGGTAGTTAAGAAATTTAATTTTTCATCCGGCTTCAATTCCCCTTGAAACTTTTCAATTCCTAATTCATCAGAAATTCGTTTTACGTTGCTGATTTCATCTCCGGATAATAGTTGTATATCCCTAACTATTTTTTTTAGTTTAATAATTTCTTCTTTAACTCCAAAGCGAGGAGTATCATTTAAAAGTAAAAACCCCATATAATCATTGTTAATACTAACATGAATATAAGTTCCAGATTTATCGTTTTCCTTGGCACTTTCGAGAACTTGTTCGGGAGACTTAGTTTGCTTTGCTATAAAATTGAGATTACCCAAGCATATACGATAATCAGTATTCTTGTGTTTAATCATCCCAATAATTCCTGAGCCCTGAACTTCATTTATTTCTACAACTTGAAACTCTATCTGTTTATTAAATGAATCATCAGTTTCATCAAATGCGGTTACTATAGATTTTGCAATAGGATGAATCGATTTTTTTTCTATTGCATAAATTAGATTCTTAGTCAAGGTTGAATGCTTAACGGATTCTTCTGTTACTTTTAAAGTTCCTTCTGTCAAAGTTCCTGTCTTATCAAAGATTAAGGTGTCTAACTTCGATAAAGGCTCAATGATATCAAGATTCTTTAAGATGATTCCTTTTTCGGAATTAATAATATTGTTAATGACAAGAGTAGAAGGAATTGCAAGACCAAGAGCACAAGGACAAGCAACGATTAACACAGATATTGCGCTGATAAGAGAAAATTCAAAGTTAGATGAATAAAGCATCCAGCCAACGAAAGATGCAGAAGAAGTAAATAAGACAACGGAAATAAACTTAGTTGCAATCTTATCTGTCTTTCTCTGAATAGAAGGCTTTTCTAAGAGTGCATCTTCAATCATTCTCTGCAAGACTGAAAGAGTAGAATTCTGACTTGAGTTTAATACTCTCAAATAAATTCCACTTGAAATGGATAATGAGCCTGCAAAAACTCGTTCACCTTTCATCTTAGTAACTGGCTTTGATTCACCGGTTAAGAAGGATTCGTCTACGTGTGCCTGCTCTGATTCTAGAATTCCATCAACGGAGAGTCGTTCTCCCGCTTTAACTATAATTAAGTCTTCTCTTTTTACTTGGCTAGCAGATACTTTCTTTTCTAAACCATCTTCAATGACTGTGCAAAGTTCAGGAAGTTTACTGAGCAAGCTGTTAATCTTCCTATTGGCGATATTTCTAGATACAGCTTCAAGGTATTTTCCAATTAGAATAAATAAGAAAATGGTGCAGATAGAATCAAAGTAAACCTCTCCTTTGTCGCTCAAGGTCACATATACACTATAAAAGTAAGCGAGTGAAATTCCTAGAGTTAAAAGGAAGTCCATATTTAGAGTTTTGTTTTTTAGTCCATAATAGGCACCGCGAAAAAAAGGGACGCCCGAGTATATATACACGGGCGTGGCTAGGAGCCAAGAGTAGAAATGGAATAATCTTTTAAAACCTGAATCAATGCCAGAAAAGTATCCAGCATACAATGAAACTGTGAACGCCATAATGCTTCCAAACGAAAAAGCAGCTACAACCATACGAGTTAATAAATCTGTCGCATAATTATTATTTGCCTTTTCCTTTTTCCAAGGGGCATACAGTTTTGGTATATATCCAATGCTTTGAATAATGGAAAAAATTTGAGATAACTTCAATACGGAGTCATCCCAAACGATATGTGCTCTACCTGTAGAAAAATTAATTCGGACCTTTTGAATTCCTTTTGTTTCAGATAATACTTTTTCATTTAACCAAACGCAGGCTGAGCAGTGAATGTTGGTTACATTAATATAAACTTCGGAATGGTTTATATCCTTTCCGGTAACAAACTCTGTATATGTAAGTTCGCTATCTAGATTTTCAGCTTCTTCCCCTTTATAGGATACGATTGGATCTAGGTTAGAAGAACCACGAAGATTATAAAAATAATCTTTTCCCATTGCAGAGATGAGTTCGCTTACAGTCTGACAACCTGTGCAGCAAAAATATCTCTGCTCATTGTCAACTGTTGAGGAAACAATTATATTTTTTGGAATTGGATTATGGCAATGATAGCAATGATCTAACTCCGCTGCCAAAGATTCTACTTTTTCATTACCAGAGTTGGTATCTGTAGGTTTAGAATCTTTCAGCAGGCTTTTTATCATTTAACAAGAACCATATAAGTCTTTTCAAATTTTCTTCCCTTAAGGTCAGCAGTCAAAGTAACTTGCCAAGATCCATCAAAGGGAAATTCGAGATTTGCTTTATAAACTCCATCTTTATCAAATATGAGTTCTGTTTTCTCAGTATATTTGTTCGTTGCAGTTCTTTCTCTAGTAAGGAAAAGTTTTGCATCATTAACAGGCGCATCTTTTTGAATGAGCTTTACTTGAACTTCTTGCTTTGCTTTTGTTAGATTTGATCCTGCTTGCAAAAGAATAGATTCAAATCTATAACCCTCTATTTGCAACTGTTTACTCTTTGCAATTTCCTTTTCATAGTCCATCCCTTTTTCGTAATAGTTCTTATCTATCACAGGCTCATGTCCCGCCATGGCAACGTTAATTGTATGCCATGTAGCAACAATCAAAGCAGCAAATGCAAGACCTAAGATAGTAAATAGGAATCTGACGCTATTACCACCTTCGGATGGCTTTGGTTTTTGCTCATTGGATGGTTGGGTCATTAGGTAACCTCAAAGGTAAAGTTTTTGTGATTTTATAAGATGGATTATTTACATCTTCAATGTTCATCATAATCTGAAATGTGGAAGAAGGTTTTTCTGCTTTGGGCAGATTTTTAGTTTCAATGAAAATTCTAAGTTGAGCACTACCATTAGCAGGAACATTAACTGTAGCCCCTTCTTTTCCTGTGTGGATAACAGGGTTTAACTTTTCACTGTCAACGATTTCCATTTTTAATTCTCTGTCTTCATAGGTCATGTTACGAAGGTTCATATTATAGAAATTACGAACTTGTTGTCCTGGAATAATCATAGGTTCTAAGCTTCTTTCAGGAATAATGCTTGCATAGATTGGAACACGATTTTTCAGCAATACCGCTGCTGTAGTAAGAGTTGTTGTTATAAGAATTGCATATATTACTGTTCGAGGTCGAATCCATTTTATCTTTTCATTTTTTTCGACTCTGTTTAGCGAATCATAATTGATAAGCGATTTTTTATTTTCTTTTCCCATTTGAATTGTGCAGGCATCAACGCATTTACCGCAGGCGATACATCCAAGATTCAATCCATCGCGAATATCAATACCAGTAGGACAAACCACAAGGCACATATTACATGCAGTGCAATCCCCAATTTTTTCTTTTTTATTTCTACGAGGCTCTCCTCGTTTAAAATCATATGTTATATTATAAGAATGCCCATCCATCATAACAGTTTGAAATCTAGCATACGGACATGCATATTTACAAAACTGCTCTCTCACTACGGTCATATCAATGTATAACGCCATAGCGAAAAATGTCCAAAAGTATGGAAAACTTTTGTCCTTTAAATCAAAATTCATTAATTGAGTAATCATTTCAACGGGATCATTGAAATAAGCTACTATATGAAAGGCAGCAAAGAAAGAGAAAACAATCCAAGCAAAGTATAATAGAAACTTTCCTATTGGACTAGCATCTTTCTTGCCGTATTTGCTTCCTAAAATAAATCGACCGATTATATCAAAAAAATCGGTAAAAACGGTCTGCGGGCAAGCCCAACCACACCATACTCTTCCTATAAGGGAAGTAAAGAAGAA
>Ga0075160_10002683_pt1 | contig 10514 bp, 10 predicted proteins | sample JI91814C2DNA_FD_70969 | JGI IMG/M metagenome (GOLD analysis project Ga0075160, IMG submission 70969) | Wastewater effluent complex algal communities from Wisconsin, to seasonally profile nutrient transformation and Carbon sequestration -... | ecosystem: Engineered > WWTP > Effluent > Algae...
ATCTGAACCTTTTTTTGTGCTTGCTTTTTCTTTTATATAACGATTTTGTGCGGCTTTATTGGCATCAAGCCTTTCCGCATGCTCCATATACTCTTTAAATTGAGACTGCATGAAGGCAAAGCCGCGATAACTTTCAATTCTGCCATATGTCATTAAGGTTAGCAGCATAAGCATTGTCATGACAAAAAGTAAAATATTCATCGTTAATCGTTATACGTTATGGGAATTGAGGTGTTGGGCAAGGGAAACGTGAACGCAAGCGTTTCTTCATTCCCTTTATAATTTTTTCGTACTACTTCCATGTGGATGATTGCGGGAAGTTCATGATAGTCTTTATTCCAAACCTCGACAAACTTGTCTCGAATTTCCGGGGGAATTTCATGGCTTTTCGGATCCGGTTTTGTTTTTCGTTTATCTGGTGGAGCGTAAAATGAAAAAGAGAGCTTTTCGACACCCTCAAGGAGTATTTCCTTTGTGATCGGTGGAGTTCCATTTTCGGGCCATCGTTTCTTTGCCGGCCATTTTGCAAGAGTGAGATTTCCTAGAGGATCAAGGAAAATTCTGCCAAGAACATGATAAGACATGAGTTTGTCTAATTGAACGCCATTGCTATAAGAAAATACTAAACTAGGACTTCCGGGCATAAACAAGCCGCCAGGATCTCCGCTTGTGAAAAAATGAAAATCTTGACTCGCATCATTTGGTTTAAGCGTTTTTGGAAAAATAGAAGAAAGCCGATTTTCAACATAACGTTTTTGGAAATTTTCATTTTGCACATGATCCATTTCTATATTGATCATGCTTATTTGGTAATAAAAGAACGAAAGGGTTGAAAGAACGGTTACGGCAAGCGACATTGCAATAATCATCTCAAGGAGCAAAAATGGACGTCTATTTAATTGAATCATACCCCTTCAAGGTCTCTGACTAAAAATATTTCATAGTGATATTTCAAAGTGCCTATAATCTCTCCGTTTTTATCTTTTTTATCTTCGTTTTTCGGTGTAAATTTCAATTCTAAGCTATAAAGATAAAGTTTACGTTTGGCTGTTTCACTTGCAGGCTTATGCTTAATTTCCCGAAAGCTATAAATTCCTTTGTAGGGAAATGGTTTTTCAAATTTAATCCGTTTTAAAAGGGCATCATCGATTTCTAAATTTCTTTTTTCAGCGATATCGTTCCAGGAAATCTCATTTCTATACAATCTTTGAACAATGTCTGCAAAGCTAAGGTTTACCACATGATCGAGTTCTATCTGGTGAATAAATTTTTTCTGTTCTGTAAAAATAAAGGTATGAGGAGCAATGAGCGGAATAATACACATCACAACAAGAAAAAAAGCGATAATAACTTCAAGAAGCAAAAAAGAGTTCTTACGGAACCGGTATGGCATCCTCTTCCTCATCTTCTTCGTCTTCCTCATTTTCTACTTCGCCATTTTTTCCTTTCTTAAAAATGTCTGCTGCTTTAACTAACTCATCATCTTCTAAAATTTCTTGGACTGTGAAGAACGTCAATTTGTTATTAAGCTCGTCATCTTCCTTGTTTTCACACTCTATAGGATGTTCTTTCTCTAAAACGCTCACAATCGGATGCGGATAACCTTTAAGGCAAACAGCCATGACTTGAGCGCCCTCAACATTTTCCCGGTCTACGTCAGATAAACGAAGAACTCCCTTACTCATCATGGAGCCGCCGGATTCAAAACGAATATCTAGCTGACCTGCAGTAACGGGAAAGGGTTGTAAATCTCTAAAAAAAATTCCATGAATTTCTTTAAGCACATGCCTTGTGCCGGTTACGATCGTTTCCCATTGTTTGGGAACTCCTCCTTCGACCTCAAGCCAGTACTCGGCTCCTTTGCCATCTTCCATCGCTTTTACGCGCACACTGACATCTGCGCCCATGATGAGCATCAAATCTTGAGCGAGCCGGAGGGTGTCAACCATTTGAGACACCTCCATCCGGAATTTTTGCTCCTTTACAGACTTCATGATATTGATTCCGATGACACTGCTTACAAGAGCTAGAATCATCATGACAATCAAAATTTCAACAAGAGTCATGTAACGGCGGATAATCAACATTTATTTATTTGTTACCTTCGCTGCCAAAAAGAGTGGGATTACTTTTGGTGTATTCTTCATATTTTGGAGAGCGAACGACAACTTTTCCGTTTTCTACGGTTACTTCATATTTCTGGCCCCAGCCGTCGCGAATTAGGGAATTTGCATCGCTGACTAAAGGCGATGTTCTTATAATGTCTTCCCATTTGGTGCCTAAATCATTAAGAGATTCGGAATTTTCGGCGACAGATAGATTGAGAATCGTAGCAATTTTTTCCATGCCAGCTTTAGTTTTAAAAGCTTTGCCTTCTTCAAGACTTCCTCGGTAGTTATAACCCACAACACCGATAATGAGTGCGATCAAGAACATCACGATCATCATTTCGATCAGAGTGACATATTTTTTTTTCAATAGCATGATTTTCATAAAACTCCTCCTAAAGAATTAAATTTCTACATAGATAATGATTTTGTATCGGTTAACGGAAGCAAGATTGCAAGAAGTACAGATCCAATCACAGATCCCATAATCAACAAAATAGCTGGCTCAATAAGAGCCATAAATCTTTTAAGGGTTTTTTCGAGATTTTCTTCATACATATCCGCAATTTTATTCATCATCGTTGTTGTCGATCCCGACTCCTCGCCGATTGCGAGCATTTTTGAAACCATACGAGGGATCAAACGCGATTTAGACAGCTCGATGCTAAGAGCGCTCCCTTCGATAATTTTCGCTTCCGCTTTGCGAATTTCTTCTTCAAGGGTAACATTGTGCATTACAGCGCCGGAAATCCTTAAGGAATCAATAATTGTGAGTCCTCCTTTTTGCAAAGTTCCCATGGTGCGGCAAAATCTTGCAACGGCGGCTTCAATGAGCATGGTTCGAATGAGCGGCAATTTCAGTAAAAATTTTTCAAAAAAGATCTTTCCTGAAGGAGAGCGTGCTGTATACACGAGCCACCCAATGGTTGCTGCAAGGACGGGGAAGTACACCCACCACCAATTTCGAAAAAAATGACTGATTCCAATGACGAAAGCTGTAAAACCATTGAGTTGCCTTTGTGAGAAAATTCCTTCGATAGAAGGGATCACAAATCCCATTAACATGATAATTACAATGAGTGAAAAACTCGCTAAAATAGAAGGGTAAATCATCGCTGTCATGATCTCTTTTTTTAATTTATCCTGTTTCGAAAGCAGCCCGCTTAATTTTTCTAAAATAACATCAATTGCTCCGGCGGATTCTCCGGCAGAAATCATAGAACAATAAAGCCTATCAAAAGTGTTTGGAAAATCGGCCATTGCCGTCGATAAGGGAGTTCCTGCTTTGATTTTTTCGCATAAGCTAAGCAAGACTCTATCAAAAGCTTCTCCGCGGTATTGTTCCTCGAGCGCCATGAGCGCTTGGTAGATGGGGACTCCTGCTGCGACAAGATGGGAAAGCTGAACAGTGAACGTCACGAGTCGTTCTCCTTTTAAATTTTCTTTTCCAGCGGCTCCTTTTTTTTCTTCTAAAGAGACAAGCATGATCTCTTGTTCTCGAAGCTTGCGTTTGGCATCTACTTCATTTAAGCCTTCAATGAGTCCTTTTCTTTTTTTGTTTTCCTTATCAAAAGCTTTGTAACTATAAAGAGGCATAAATTTAATCCTGTTCCTCTATTCCTCTAGACACACGAAGCACTTCTGCGATGGTAGAAATGCCTTGCTTCACGATTTCTGTTCCATGGGTCAATAGACTCACCATGCCGGTATCTAGGCCGATTTGTCGCAATACAACGGCGTCTGGACTTTTGATGATCTGTTTTTTTATTGCATTGTTTACAGTCATCAATTCATATAAACCATGGCGTCCGCGATAACCCGAAGCATAGCATGCCGCGCAGCCTTCTCCTTTATATAAGTTTCCGCCGATCAATTCTTCTCGATTTAAACCGATATTTTTTAATTCTTGATCGCTCGGTCGATAAGGGGCTTTGCAGTCCGGGCAGATCTTCCTGACGAGCCGTTGGGCAATAACGCCAATTAAAGAAGAAGAAAGAAGATAAGGTTCAATTCCCATATCGACAAGCCGAGTAATTGCAGAAGGTGCATCGTTTGTGTGCAAAGTGCTTAAAACAAGATGTCCTGTAAGGGCTGCTTGAATCGCAATTTCAGCAGTTTCGACATCGCGGATCTCCCCAATCATGATGATGTCTGGATCCTGGCGCAAGATCGTTCTCAGGCCCGCTGCAAACGTTAAATTGATTTTTGGTTTAACGCCGATTTGAGCAATCCCCTTTAAATTATATTCTATCGGGTCTTCAATCGTCATAATATTTGTTTGGTCATTATGCAATTGACAAACGGCGCTATAAAGTGTAGTTGTTTTTCCGCTTCCTGTGGGACCTGTTACAAGTATGATCCCTTCGGGAAGCGATATCAAACGACGAAATTCATCATAAACTTCTGGGAGCATTCCTAGGCTATCTAGCCCAAGCATGACATTTCCTTTAAGCAAAATTCGCAATACAATGCGCTCTCCACCGGAAACGGGCACTGTGCTCACACGGAAGTCAACTTCCCTTCTTCCCATCCGGAGCTTGATTCTTCCATCTTGCGGCAGCCGGTGTTCGGCAATATCCATTTTTGCCATGACTTTGATTCGAGTAAGCAGCTGGGCTTGGTATTCTGGAGCCGGGGAGTGTTTGGTCTGCAAGACTCCGTCGATGCGGTAGCGGACGCGAAGGCCTCCTTCGCTCGGTTCGAAGTGTATATCGGAAGCTCCCTGTTGAATCGCTTCTGTTAAAATAAGATTGAGCAGTTTGACGATCGGCGATTGTTCTTTTGAAATATCAAGAAGATCGTAAATTTCAACTTCTTCTTCTTTCCCTTCCTCACCCTCTTTCTTCATGGACTCAATGAGTTCAGAAGCCGCTCCTGTTTCCTGATTATAGCATTCTCCGATAGAGAGTAAAATAGAATCTCTTGGCGTATAGACAGCTTTGACTTCGCGGTTCAGCATTAAACGCAATTCTTCAAGAGACTCCATGTTTAATGGGTCAGAAACTGCAACGAGTATTTCGCCATCTTCTTCCTTAAACGGAAGGACTATATGGGATTTGACAAACCGATAGGGAACTTTTTTTAAAAGTTCTCGCGCAAGAAACACGCCTCCAAGATTTGGATAGATCGTCATTCCGAGCTGCTCTGCCAGTGAACGATTGACATCTTCTCCACCCAAAATCCCTTGACGTGCGAGTTCGTCTGACGTAAGAGGAGTATTTGGGGACGAATTTTCATCGTCCATCATATTCGACTCCTTCGCATATAAATCTCTGTTTAGGACGACCTAGCATCATCTCTAAATACTGACCAAACATGCGATTTTGCTCATAATCTAGAGCTGCATTCAATCGGTGCATAAATTCAGGAAGATCTCCAGGTCTTTGGCAAAGATGTTCCGTCCTAAGCTTAACAAAATCTTTAGCCGGATCAGAAATAATTTTTGGCGTCATGAACACAATTAACTCCGTATCTTCATCCGTCAGCGCTGTTTGACTGAATAATTTTCCAATACCGGGAATTTCACCCAAAAAGGGAACGCGCTCTATCGTGTCAGATGTTTGCCTGCGTCTTAAGCCCCCAATGATCACACTTTGACCGTCCGGAATCCGCACTTCATTCACGATTTGTCTTCGATTTACAGTCGGTTGCTGAGAATTTTCTTGACCGGCAGGGAACGTATCAAAGTTGATTTGAGAAACGAGTGTGACATAATTTTGAGGATCGCTAAAAAAATCACGATCATCGGCAATATGAACAGTCGGTGTAACGGTGATTTGAATACCATATTGAGCACGTGTATAAGCATCTTGCGCGGCCGTTCCAGAATTGGATTCGGGAAAAACAGTTCCCACTAAGATAGATTTTTCATCTTTAATGGCAATGATAGCTTCTGTGTGATTCATTGTTACAACAGAAGGAGAAGCGTTGAGCGAAACGTTATCTTGGCTCATCATAAATTTGTAAGCAAAGTCGATCGGCACACTTTTACAGCTATAAAAGAACTCAAAGATCCCAGATCCGACAATAGGAGTATAATTTGGAATCAAAGAACTGCCGACGACGCTCCCTGTTCCATCCCCGTCAAAAACAGCGGCGCTTAAATTTGTCCTGGATGCTGCACTCCCAAGTTTTAATAAATTCAGTCCATAATTTGTCTGCTTGGTGACAGAGCGTTCAAATAACAACACATCAATCTGCACCATTCTTTTGGGGACATCCAGTTTTTTAAGTACGTCGGTCATTTTTGGAATGAGATCGGTTTCTACAACCATTACAAGAGAACCCGTTTTTGGATCGACAATAAAATTCTCTCGGCCCCTGTTATACTCCTTTTTTTTCACTTCTTGTGGTCCGATCGGTTGAGGATTGACTACATAACCCCCTTGTTGATAGTAGGGAGGAGCAAAAAAATAGGGCTGAGAGACTTGGTTTTGGTACAGATTTTGTTGCTGTTGTTCAATCAATCGATCTTCTTTTGCAACGTCCGATTTTAACTTGTTTTCTTCATCTCGTTTTTCTTTAGCTTTTTCAGCTCCAACACGGTTTTCGACCATCATAAAATAGATTTTTTCCATCACCTGCGCAATTTCTTCAGGATCAGAGTGTTTGACGTTGTACCAGAAAATTGATTTATCCCGAGCTTGCCCGACCTGGCTCTCTACTTCTCTAATAATTCCTTCTGCACGGGCAATTTCTTCTTTTGTGCCGATGAGAAACACAGCTTGTGCAAGTTTTGGAAGGGCGATGACGTTAAGGGCGTTGATATCCTCATTCGATTTGGACGCGCTTTTTCTTGACTTTTCCTCTTTTTTCTTGGATCCTTTTTCTACCACAGCCTCTTCCGTATTGGACTCTTGAACAAGTTCTTCAAAAACAACCGCTAAAATTTTTGCCATTTCTTCTGCATCGACTCGATGAAGGGGAACTGCCTTATATTCAAGCTCTCGTTTGTTTTTGGCTACAAAATGATAAATGCGGAGAAGATCTTTGACGGAAGAAACTTCTCCCACGATCAAGATGGCTCTTCCAATTCTTTGCAATACCGTAGTATTCGGATTCATGAATTTTTCAAGGAAATACCAGATCCTTTTAACGTCTAAAGGCTCTGGCGTCAGAACAAAGCCGACTCTTGCGTTTGAAGGATAAGCTTCCAAGTCATGACTGTCTGATGTGATCAAACGCAGGGAAGAAAAATCATCTTGAACAAGATATAGAGCTCTTAAGTAAGGGTTTAATGTTCTAATTCCAACTCCTGATTGAAGAAGAATTTGCTCAAGCATCTCACCCCAAGAGGAAAGGGGTATGGGGATATTAGAGGCAATACTGATATCTATTTTTCCAATTTCAGGTGGAATGACATAGACATAATCTAATGAACCATAGTCAATGACAAGCTGTTCAAGAGTTGTTTCTGGTTGATGCCATAAGGCATACCCTTCATCATGTTTACCAGGCTTCGTAGCCATTTCCCGCCAACTTTCTTGTAAAATACGTATATTTTCTTTCGTATTGTTAATTTTCACAAGAAGTTGTTTATAACTTCCTTCAGGCGCATTTTTGACGAAAAGTTCGCTCACTTGATCCTGATAACGATGCAGCTCTTCTTGACGGCTCTTAAGTTCTTTGTTAATTTCAATAAGAAATTTTCGCATTTCAGGATTGAGTTCGCTTGCCCCTCCCGTAATACCCGCTTTTTTTTCGGCTATTGTTTGAGCTGAAAGAGAAAAGAAGCTGTGCGCGCACATGCAAACTATTAATAAAAGAAAATTTCTTGATTTGAGCTTCATTTGATTTTAATACCTATGTTTCTATGCGTTTTTGGGAAAGAGGCTCTCCCTTTCTTTCGGGGGAGGTTCTTTCTTGTCGTTGTTTCTTTTTTACTTGAGTTTGCCGCTCTTTTGCACCATTTGTTTGCGGAGGGGTTCCTTGCACTAAGGGGATTTCAATTTCTTTCATTTCAGTCCTCGTTGCATTGAACAGTGTTCCCGCTAAAGCTTGTTTTCCTTCATCACGGTTTATTTTATCAATTACAAATAACGGTCCTATAGTTTTTCGCTCCACATAATTATCAATATCTGCAGATGATTTTAAATTTATCCATTTTCCATTCAAAAAAAGGAGCCAATCTCCTGGGCCGATGAGCATCCGCTCATTATTTACCTCAAACATAAATTGAGAGCGTGTTCTCGCTCCGACGAACTTGAATGTTTGCGCAATATTTTGTGGAAGCGCGCTTTCTGCTGATTTAATTAGGTTTAATAAAATTTTGGATTTGCCATCGACATCCCATAATTCCATTTTTAATAACCTCTCTTCTATTGCTTTAATGACAAGAAGAGGGTATCGCTCCATTTGCATCTCGGGCTTTACTTCAATCCATTTGTCGTCTTTCCATGCCAATGTATCCCCTAAGGTGATGTAAACGGAATAAACATCTTCATCTTGACCAAAATCTATTCTCTGTTTGTCTTTAAGTTCTTTATATTCTTCGCCGCCGTGCCGTTCTAAGAACAAATCCTTACCAAACCATTTTGCACGCTGCCTTGCAAGCAGAGTTCCATCCACATTCCATTTTCCCATGACCCATTTTTCGGCGCCAAATCGGGCAAATTCTTTTTCTTTAAGTTTAAATTGAGAAAATAATTCCGGTTTTCGAATAATCTCTCCAGCCTCATTTTTCATAGCGACGTTGACTGTTGCTTCCTTTTCTGCGGGTATAGCTTCTATCCATAGAGATGAGGGGGCATTACCAGGACTAAACCTATATTTTATTCTAGGCTGATCTTTGTCATAGACAAGATAAAGAGGTTTTTCTGGATAAGCAGAGGCTATTTCTTTAGAGCCAAGAAATGAGAAATGGAGCATCGATTGTTCGGGCGATGCGTCTGGTCTTTCGTTTCTACCATAATAAATTAGATAATTGCGAAGATCTGGCAGCTGCAGAGCTATTGGAGAAAAGCGAAGAGTTAAGAGAGGCGGACCGATTCGATCATATTTGTCTTTGTCGAGCTCAAAGGCTCCCTTTGGAAGAGAGGTTTTTTCGGGCGGTAATGCTAGGATGGGGATTTCTGATGGGCGCAATAAGTGTATTCCAAAACTTAATAACAGAAAAAAAACAGCGAGAACACTCAAGCTAATGTTGATCCAATTAATCCAATTTTTAATCATAGAATACTTTTGCTTGTCCGCTTACATAAAGCATTAATATGCCTAACTTCTCTAATGCTGACAACTGGAAAATCCTCTTAAGAAAAAAATCAAAAAAAATATTGTACACATTGAAAGGTTTATTATATATAAAAGATGCATACACAATCCATTAGGGGAGGATAAAATGGCGCCACAGGGTGAAAATTCCGATAGAGAAGACATAGAAATCGAAGTAAAACCTAAATATTCAACGGATGAAGAAAAAAGAGCTAGTAGAGATTCGATCTCTAAAACGTTTGATTCCCTCAAGAAAAATGCAAATGTGGATTCCATTTTAAATTATGCGAAAAATAATACTCTGGATACCATTGCCTATGTATTGATTTTTGTGGGTATTTTGTGGTCAATTTTCCAAGGGTTTTATGGGGATCTCTTAGTTGGACTCGTGGCAGGTTTTTATTTTTCCAAAGAAATTGTTAACCATGTTAAAAACTATAACGAGTTTGTCCAGCAGCAGGGGCTTGCCCGAAGCATTATTTGTGCAGCAACAATGTTTGTTTTATTCATTTCTAATCCGGGAGTATTTATAGGAGCTGCGATTATGGCGGGAATTAAAATGATTCTGCGTACGGATAGATAAGGAGGAATCCTTTTCTTTGAAAAAATAGGGTCATCCTGTTAGAATCCATTCTTAACTCAGAACCTGTCTTCGCATTGCTAATGGTCTAGATTCGAGTTCTTTTCCTCTAGGAGACGATTTAAAATAACGGGCTATATTAATTAATATTGTCCCATTATTTTAAATTGCCTCCTAGAGGAAAAGAACTCGAATCTAGGCCATTATGAATGTGAAGACAGGTTCTCAATTTAAGGATCGCTATGAAAAAATGGACTTTAGGGTGGATGACGAGCGCAGCTCTTTTTTCTACAAATTTTCTGTCTGCTGAAGAAAACAGCGCTTCTATGGGAAGAGATCAAGGAATGTGGCAAACCGTGACAATGATCGGAATTGCCGTAATCTTTTTTTACTTTATTCTATGGCGTCCGGAACAAAAAAGAAGAAAAGCACTTGACGAACAACGAAATGCCATGAAAAAAGGGGACAGAGTAACTGCTATGGGCATTTTAGGTACCGTGTATCAAATCAAAGATCAAACGGTTATTTTGACAATGTGCGATGGATCAAAAATAGAAGTTTTAAAAGGCGCGATCAACGATGTAGCGCCCGAGACCGAGACCGCTTCTTAGAAGATG
>Ga0075160_10002685_pt1 | contig 10502 bp, 5 predicted proteins | sample JI91814C2DNA_FD_70969 | JGI IMG/M metagenome (GOLD analysis project Ga0075160, IMG submission 70969) | Wastewater effluent complex algal communities from Wisconsin, to seasonally profile nutrient transformation and Carbon sequestration -... | ecosystem: Engineered > WWTP > Effluent > Algae...
CGCCGTCGAGGTCCTCGGTGTCGACCGCCGGCACGACGAGTTCGCCGGTGCGCTCGCGATCGCCGCGGCCGTCCGCGTCGCCGACCTGGCTGCGCACGCGCACCGCGATGTTCGGCAGGGCCCGGAACGTCGGCGTGCCGTCGTCGGCCGGCGCTTCCTGCCGGAACGGTTGCACGCCCTGCAGCGTCGGCAGCAGCACGTCGAGGCGCCCGTCGCGATCTAGGTCCTGCACGAACGGCGAGCGCTGGGGTGCACCGAGCGGCAGGGTGCTGCGCGCGCGGCGCAGCAGCGGCACGGGCCGCGGGGCCTCGTCCATGGGCCACGCCCATGCGGTCGTGCCGTTGCCGTCGGCGACCACCAGCTCGGTCCCGGGCGTCGGCAACAGGTCGGCGAACGCGAACAGCGAGCGCTGCGGATCCGGCAGCTCGAGCATGCCGCGCGCGACGAAGCCGCCGGCGGCGACGCCGTGCCGGGCGACAGTGCCGTTCCGGTCGACGAGCAACAGCTCCATGCGGCCGTCGCCGTCGGTGTCGTGCAGCACCGCGGCGACGATGGTGTGTTCCGGAGCCAGCGACACATTCGGCGCCTGCGCCGAGGCGCCAGCGACGAGCAGCAGCATGGCCGTGAGAGCGGGGGCGCGATTCACGGCAACCTCACGACGAGCAGTTCGTGCGCCGTGCGCACCAGCAGGTCGCCCTCGTCGTCGTTCGCGCCGTCGTCCGCGGCATCGTCGTCGTCCTCGTCCTCGTCGCCGGGCCGCGAACTCGTGCCGTGCGCCGCGAAGCGCGCCTTCGCCGGCAGCGGCAACGCGCCGGTCGCTTCGCCGAGGCGCAGCCGTTCGCCGTCGCGCAGCAGCGGCCGCAGCACCAGCGCGTCGTCGACGCACAGCAGCACGCGGCCCGGTTCGCCGGCTCGCCCGGGCAGCACGCGCAGGAGGGTGCCGCGGTCGCCGCCGGCCGGCAGCTGCAGGCGTTCGGCGAGTGCTGCCGGCTGGCGGAAGCGTGTGCCGTCGCCGCGGAACACGTGCAGCTGCGCCTCGAGGCTCTTCGGCGCGTTCTCGCCGGGCATGCGCAGCGCGTCGGTGCGCACCGTGGTCACGACCACGTCGAGGCGGCCGTCGCCGTCGGCGTCGACCAGTTGCGGCGGTCGTGCGAGCGGTTGCACGCGCAGGCGACTGTCGGGCTTCGTCGGCCAGCTGCCGTCGGCGCCAGTGCGGAACAGGTCGATGCGCACTTCGACTTCGTCGTCACGCCGCGCCGAGCTCGAGAGCAACAGGTCGAGGCGCCGGTCGCCGTCGACATCGCCCCACTGCACCGAGTACGCCGGGTCGAACAGCGACAGGCGGTCCTGCGGGAGTGGCAGCGCGCGCCGTCCGACCGCGGCGTCCTTCGCCATCGGTCGAGCCACGAAACAGACGCCGTTGCGCGACGCCGCGAGCTCGAGCGTGCCGTCGCCGTCGAGGTCGAGCAGGCGCGGACGCGGCGTGCGGGCGCGCAGTTGCACCAGCGGCCGCCGATCCTGGCCGTCGCCCGACGAGAGGGACAGCGCGAAGCGGCCGTCCTCGAACGACGCGCCGCCGTTCTTGCCCTTGGTCAACGGGTTCTGTCGCGGCGGCAGCGTCAGTTCGAAGCGGCGCGTCGGGTCGGCGAGCGACTGCAGCAGCGCCCCGTCCGGCGTCGGCAGCAGCAGATCCTCGCGTCCGTCGCGGTCGAAGTCGCAGCGCGAATCGGGCAACGGCAGCACGAAGTCACGCGCCGCCGCCGGCCAGACCAGCCGGTGCTCGGCGAGTGCTTCGTAGCGTGGCTCGCCGTTCTCCGCGAACGTCACCAGCACGGCGCGGGCCTGGGTCAGCAGCACGAGTTCGCGGCCGGGCGAAGGCCGGCAGTCGACGCAGGTGAACGCGATCACGTCGCGGTCGATCGGCAGCGGCGGCCGCGACGGCTCGTTCGCGTAGAGCGTGCCGTGCTCGGCCAGCGCGCGGCCGCGGTGGAAGCGCAGTTCGCGGCCGGTGCGCGCATCCGCGGTCGCGTCGGTACGCACCGCGAGCACGAGGTCCGGATGCGCGTCGCCGTCGAGGTCGGTCGGCAGCACACCGGTCAGCGTGTGGGTCGTCGGCAACTGCAGCGTGGCGACGATGCGCGGGGCCTGGGCGCAGAGCGTCGCTCCGCCGCACAGCAGCATCGCGAGCACGACGGGAGCCGGGTGCTTCACGGGGTGCGCTCCAGCAGCGTGTCCGCGTCGCCGCCGCCGAACGTGATCAGCCAGAGCACGCGCATGCGCCACGCGGCTTCGGTGCTCTCGTGGCCGAGCAGGCCCCACAGCAGCGACCAGTCGCTGCGGCCACGCGTCGACGAGTACGAGAACAGGATCGGGATCGACAGTTCGCGCAGATCCTGGGCGCGCGTCGTCAGCAACGCGTCGCAGGCGAACGGGGCGCCGCCGCGTCGCCCGGTCAGGCGCACCTGGTCGCGGTCCGGTTCGCGCAGCACGGCGAGCACGTCCTGCGGGTGCGCGATGGCGCGGTCGTCGACGTGGGTCAGCACGTCGCCGAAGCCGAGCCCGGCGTGCCGCCACGGGCTCTGCCGCGACAGGCCCACGATCACCGCACCAGCACCGGGGCCGAGGCCCGCAGCGCGTGCTTCGACCTCGGTCGCGGTGCGCAGCACGACGCCGACGCGCGCTTCTTCGCGGAAGCGTTCGCTCGCGGTGCGCGCGGCCGGGCGCGCGCGCGGCACCAGTTGCAGCGTGGTCTTTGCTTCGCGGCCGGCGCGGTCGACGACCAGCGTGACGGCTGCGTTGGTCGGCGCCTCGAGCTCGAGCTGGCGCCAGTCGCTCGGGGCGCGCAGCGCGCGCGGCGGCTGGCCGGGCAAGGTCGCTTCCAGCAGTTCGTCGCCGACCTGCAGGCCGGCGGCGTCCGCAGGCGAGTTCTCGACGATCGCGACGATGCGCAGGCTGCCCGGCTCGTCGAGCTTCGCGGCGAGCGTGTCGCGCGCGTCGTCGACGACGAGGCCCGAGAACGCACCGGCCGGCAGGGCGCGCCGGGCGGCTTCGTCGTCGGGCTCGCGCTGCAGGTCGAGCGGTTCCTCGAAGTCGGCGAGCGGCGGCGGCACGTTCGGGAGCGTGCTGCTGCAGGCGGCGAGCAGGCCGAGCAGCAACAGACAGGACGTCGACTGGGTGTTCACGCGGGCCGGGGCGGTGGGGGCGCGATGGTAGGTGGGCGAATGGCCGGTGCCAGCGGCGCTTCGGCTCGATCGGGTCGGGTGGAGTTGCCGAGCGGGACGAGTCCGCCTTCGGTTCGCTGGATCCGTTCGCCATCGGCGCCGAGAGGATGCAGCTTGGGCGCACGGCGAACGGGAGCGATGCGCACGAATGGCGACCTTCGTCGCGCGTCGCTCAGTAGCGAAACGTCAGCACGTCCAGTCCGTCGGCCGAAACGGTGACGAGGACCAGCTGGTCGTTCTCCAGCCTGTCGAGGGAGACGACTCGCAGGTTCCTGAGCAGCGTGGCCACGGCGTCGGTGCGGTCGCACACCAGGACCGTGCCATCGTGCTTCGCCATGGCGCGATGCACGTCGGTCTCACGCCAGGCAACTGGAGTGGTGAAACGACCTGCGCACAGCGGCGCAATGGTCTTCTGCGCACCAGGCGCGTCGCTCGCGTAGACGGCCGCGATTGGCAGGCTCTCCAAGAAGCGGGCGAGCCGCTCCGCCTGCTGCTGGCCTTCCGGGGTCAGCTCCTCGTGTCCGGCGGCCGGTTCGATCTGGGGCACCAGCACGATCCGCTTCGTGTGTGGCGCCTTGTCCTGGAATGCGCGGATCCGGGCCACCACCTGCTTGGTGACGTCGTTCGGGACGGGCACCGTCAGGTGGTACTGGCGGACGACCCAGGCGCCAGCGCGCTTCTGCATCACGCCCGAACCACGGCATTCGCCGTAGGCCGGGTGGTCGAAGGTCTCGTCGAAGCAGGCGAGCGTGCCGTCCGGGTCGACGTCCACCACGCGGCGCAGGCAGAGGTAGGTCCAGGCCGAACCCTTCTGGAAGTAGAACCTCGCGTAGCGGCGGAACTGGGTACCGGTCCAGCGCTCGGTCCCGTCGGTTCCGAGGTACACGGCGTCGGGCGGCAGGATCGCGAAGTAGCGGTCCGCGTCACCGATCGCAGCGGCGTGGTGGAAGTCGTCGAGCGTGGCGGAGACCTCGCCGGCAGCGCCGGGCAGCGTTCGCGTCGCGTGCACTTCGACCAAGTGGTTCACGAGGGCCACGGCGTCGTCCTCCGCCATCGTGTGCACCCGGCGTGCCGGCAAGCGCAGCATGGCTGGCTGGCCTTCTGGATGCTGGTCGCCGAAGCACGTGATCGACTGGAAGTAGCTGCGGTGCTCGAGCAGCACGGGGATCACCGGATCCGCGTCGCCGCGCACGACGGCGTGGAACGCACCGTGCTCGCTGTGGCAGTGGCGTGGCAGCCCCGACAGGAGAGTCTGCCACTGCGTGCTGCTCGTCGTCACGACGACGAACCCCCGCCGCGTGAGTTGCGTGACGGCCTCGACGTGTGGCTCACCGAACCAGACGACGAGTGGTGCCGCTCGTTCCTTCTGGAACGAAGCTGGCAACCAGGCTTGCCAACTCGCGGGTTCCTGGCTGCGTCGCGCCGGCGGCGTTTCCCACACCTCTTGGCGCGGATCGTCCTGGGCGGGCAGCTGGAACGCGATCGTGAGGGACCAGCCGACAGCGATCAGTCGAGCCTTCATGAATGCCGTCATGGCTCTCGTTGTAGCGGCTTGCCACAGGGGCGGTGCCTGCCTGTCGCTGCTGGAGGTGCAGGCGCCACACTCGAAGGAGCGTGCATGCGCGGACCGGCCGGCGCGGGCGACCCGCAGTACCACGGCCGGTGCCAGCGGCGCTCGGGCTCGATCGGGTCGGGTGGAGTTGCCGATAGGCGGGGAGCATGCAGAAGCGCCCCTGGCTGTGTCTCTTGTCCGTGTTCGCCGCCTGTGCGGCGAGCGATGCGTTCGAGAACGAGAACGAGCCCGACCAGATCGATCTGACCCTGCCGGCCCAGACGCCGGCCCAGCTGGTCGCCTTCGAGTTCCCGCCTGGCCTCCGGCCGCGGGACACGCTGCGGCTCGCCGACCGAGAGGACGCGTCGCGACAGCGCCGCTTCGCGTGGGTCGCGCCGATTCGTTCGCCGGAGACGGCACCGAGCTCCGTCTACATCATCGAGGCGTTCGGACGCGACGGCCGCATCGGTCTGCTGCAGGTGTCGCTGATCGACGCGCGCCAGCAGCCGTTCGATGCTTGGGCCACGGCCGCTGGCCTGCGCGTCACCGGCCAGGTCGGCGCGATCAAGCTGCCGTACTGCCGCGATCGCATGACGATGAGCGCGGACCATCTGCACAGCGAGGGTTTCTGCGACAAGGGACGGCTGCTTGCCACCGACCGCGACGGGCTGTTCCTGGCCGTGCGCAGCAACGGCAAGGTGGACGGCTTCCTGTGGGTCGGTGACGAGAGCCTGCTCGGCGTCGTCGACGCGGTGTCCTACCGCCGGGTGCTCGACGGCGCGGAGAACGCGCTCGCCGGCACCGACGTGAAGGCGATGATCGCGGCGAAGTCCGCACTGCAGCTGAGCGGCATCGAGCGGGATCCGGGGGAACCGTCGGCGCAGGCGATGGCGCTGATCGCGCGGGTCGACGCCAAGGTGCTCGAGCACGATGCCCCGCTGGTCGCCGAGATCGAGCGCATCGCTGCACCCGCCGCGCAGCAGGCCAGCGGCGAAGACTTCGCCACGGCCGTCGTCACGGTCGGCCGCTGCGCCAAGCAGCTCGGACCGGTGGTCGGACAGCTGCTCGGGGGCTATCCGCCGAGTCTGCACGAGCCGTTCCTGCAGCTGCAGTACCAGGCGAACGAGTTGACCAGCGCCAGAGGGAACTCGGCACTGGTCGTGGTCGCCACCCACGTGGCCCAGGCGATGTCGATGTGGCACGACGACATCCACAGCTACGTGGGGATCGCGCAGGCGTTCGACGCGGCGCCGACCTACACGATTGCTCGCCAACGCCGGGAAGAACTGAAGAAGCAGCTCGGCGACGCCTGCGCGGGGTGGGACTACGTATGGCGCCACGGCATCGCCGCCGCGTGCGATCGCGAAGCGGCGGCGTTCGACGGCCAGGGCAATCCGGAAGCGGCTCGCTACCTGCGCGACCTCGCGGGGCGCGTGCGCGACGCCGCCGGTGCCTTCGCGCCGGAGAAGTACGAGCACGAGAACGCGGTCGCCGGGTTTTGCCAGAAGCTCGGCGAGTACTGCCAGCTCCGGGACGACGCCGCGCGCCTGGACTGGCTGCTGCGCGAGAGCGGCCCCGACCGTCTCTTCCGGCGCAGCAATCTTCGTCAGCAGGACGAGTTCGAGTACCGCTCGCACGTGCACCTCACCGACCTGCTGCAGGGGTTCGTCGACCGCGAATGGGCGGCGGCGGCGACGGCGCGGTCCCAGGGCCTGCCTGCGACCGCGGCGCTGCACGTGCTGCGCTCCATCGCGCTGTTCGGGCGGGCCTCGCATCGCTGGGAGGAACCGGTCGGCATCGCGGCCGCGGGCCAGGGCGTGGCCACGCAGGAGGGCACCGCCGCGCGCGTGGTCCAGGATCTGCTGCCGCTGCTGCGCGTCGTGTTGCCGCCGATCGCGGCGTCGACCGACGAGAGTGATCGGCTGGTGCAGCTGTTCCGCGAGGGCGAGTGCCTCGACTGGCCGCTGATGCGCCAGGCGACGTTCCAGTTCGCGCCTGGCGATCCACAGCGGCCCGCCTGGCGCGGCGAGACCGCGGCGCGCTTCGCCTGGCTCGAGTCGCGCGGCGACGACCAGCTGGTGCTGTCGGTGCACGACCAGCCCCAGCAGGCGGCGGGCCTCGGCTTCCTCGCCCGGTTGAGCGGGCTCTCGGCGGAGACGATCGCCGAGAGCCAGGCACTCCGGGTGGAGAAGGAGCAGATCGACCGGCAGCAGGCCGAGATCGATGCGGAGCGCCCGGCGATGGACGCCGACGCGGCGGACGTGAAGGCGCGTGGCGCGGCGCTCGATCGCGAGCGGGCCAACGTCCGGGACCCCAGCGACAGCGTGGTGAAGGCCTTCAACGAGCGTGTGCAGGCCTTCAACCGCGACCTCGATGCAGCCAAGAAGCGGCAGGAGGACTTCAACGTCAAGGTGCGTGACCTGAACGCCCGCGTCGCCGCCTACAACCCGCGCGTCAACGTCTACAACGAACGCAGCATGCGCGAGCGCGCCGCTGGCGGGCATCGGGTCGACACGATGCTGCGGCGGGCGCTGTCGCAGTGGCTCGACGTCGCGTTCGGGGACTACGAGGCACAGCTGCGCCAACGCGGCGTCGACGATTCGGCGGTCGCGCGCGAGATCGAACTGGCGAAGTGGTGGTTCGGTCGTTCGCGGCCGACGATGCCACCGTGGCTCGACTTCGCCCCCAAGGCCCTCGCCGACATGCAGCGGCTCGCGCTCGAGCGGACCGTGCACGTCCAGCCGACCAGCGAGGCGCTGGCGCGCGCGGTGGTGTCGCACTGGTACTGGTCGCGGCAGTGCTTCAAGCTGCGCGAGCAGGAGGCCTTCTTCCGCGAGTGGGCGAAGAACTTCCGCTGGCAGCGCGACGTGAAGTTCCTGCAGGACGCGATCGCTGCCGACAACCGCCTCCACTCGGTCGACCGGAGCACGATGGAGCGGCTGCTGCGCGAAGCCGACCAGCGCTGAGCCCGGGCAGCGTCCGGTTCACGCCACGCGAGCGCGGTGCAGCCGCCAGGCCGCGAGCCCGAGTCCGGCGAGCAGCCAGGCGAGTGGTGCGGCGAACGCACTGGTTTGCCACGGCCACAGCGCGTCGGCCGCACCGCGCGCGAGTGCTGTGAACCAGCCGAGCACCGAGTCGTCGCGCAGGCCGGTCGGCAGATGGCTCGTCAGCAGCCAGCCGGCGTGGTCGCGCAGCCGTTCGCGCAGCAGCTCGGGCAGCAGCACGAGACCGAACGCGAGCACCAGGGCGCGGGTCGGGCGCCTGGTCAGCGCCGACGCGCACAGTCCGGTGGTCAGCACGGCCAGCAGCGGCCAGCCGGCGTGGCGGATCGTCGACCACAGCGCGGCTGCCACGTCGCGCGCATCGGCGAGCACCTGGCGGTCGCCGTTCTTGCCGACTTCCTCGAGGTCGCCGAAGCCGAACCAAGCGCTCGCGGCCGCGAGCGTCGCCGCGACGAGCAGCCCGTAGCCGAGGGCTGCGACCGTGGCGAGGGCGAAGAACTTGCCGAGCACGACGTGGCCGCGGCGCACCGAGCGCACCAACGTGTTGCGCAGCGTGTCGCCGTGCAGGTCGCCGGCGATCGACTGGCTGGCGAGCCACAGCAACATGGCCGCCAGCAGCGGCAGCGCGTGCTGCAGGGCCAGCGCCGTGGCGAGGTGCCCACTGCCGGCATCGCAACTGAACAGTTCGCCGCGCTGCACGCGCGCGAGCTGGTGCTGCACGTGGCGATGGTGCGAGAACACGCGCCAGCCGGCCAGCAGGGCCGGCAGGGCCAGCAGCACCAGGGTGCTGCGCTGGGCGCGCAGCAGCCGAACTTCGTGGGCGAACGCGCGCCACAGCGGCCAACCGCCCTGCGGCATCGGTGGCGGCGTCAGCCGCGGCGGTTCGACGGCGGGCGTCGACGGCTGGCTCTGCAGCGTGCTGGCGGCGAGGTAGAGCGCCTCCATCGTCACCGGCTCCGGCGCGAATGCGTGCACGTCGCCGTTCTGGAGCAGGTCGCGCAGTAGCGGGGCTGGCGGCTCCGTGCCGAGGTCGAACCGCAGCTCGTCGCCGATCCGTTCGCTCGGTAGCCCACGAGCCGCGAGCCGGTTCGCGAGCGCGTCGAGCGGCGTGCCGCGCAGCCGATGCTGCGGGCGCAGCTGATCGCGCAGCCAGGCAAGGTCGCCTTCGACGACCATGGCCCCGTTGCGCAGCACGCCGATGCGGTTGCACAGCCCGTCGAGCTCGGCCAGCTGGTGGCTCGACAGCAGCACCGCGGTGCCTTCGTCCTGCACGAGACGGCGCAGCACCGTGCGCAGGTCGGCGATGCCCTCGGGATCGAGCCCGTTGGTGGGTTCGTCGAGCAGCAGCAGGCGCGGCCGGCCGAGCAGGGCTGCGGCGATGCCGAGACGCTGGCGCATGCCGAGCGAGAACGTGCCCACCGCGGCGTCGGCGGCGGCACCGAGGCCGAGCAGGTCGAGCACGCGCGCGCTCTCGGCGGCGGCGAGCGTGCGTGGCAGGCCTTGCAGTCGCGCCAGCGCGCGCAGGTTGCCGCGTGCGGACTGCGCCAGGTGGAAGCCCGGGCGTTCGACCAGGGCGCCGACCTGCGCGTGGGCCTGCACCGGATCGCGCAGTGCGTCGACGCCGAACACGCGCACGCTGCCGCGCTGCGGCCGCACGAGGCCGAGCGCCAGGCGCAGCACGGTGGTCTTGCCGGCTCCGTTGTGGCCGAGGAAGCCGTAGCAGTCGCCCGGCCGGAGCGTCAGCGACACGCCTCGCACGGCCGCGGCCCGGCCGTAGCCGAAGTGCAGGTCGCGCAGTTCCAGGGCGGCGATCACGGGCCGGCATGGTCGCGGTGCCGCGGGCTGCGTCAAGACGAAGCGTCCGTTCGTGCCCGGGCTCCGTATCATCCGCGCCCTTCCGCCACCGCCGATCATGAGCCAACTCCACCGCGCGTTCGCGCGCACGGCCGCCCGCCGCCGGCATCTCGACCAGGGCAATCTGCTGCGCTCGCTGACGCTGGTCATCAACCAGGTGCCGGGCGGCATCAACCTCGGCCAAGGGGTCTGCGACCTCGACACGCCGCGCCCGCTGGTCGACGGGGCGCTGCAGTCGATCGGCGGCGGCGATCGCCAGCTCTACACGCCCTACGCCGGTCTGCCCGAGCTGCGCGCCGCGATCGCGAAGAAGCTGCAGCGGCACAACGGCCTGCCCTACGAGGCTGCGAACGTCGCGGTGACGACCGGCAGCAGCGGCGCCTTCTTCGCGGCCGGCATGACGCTGCTCGAGACCGGCGACGAGGTGGTGCTGTTCGAGCCCTACTACAGCTACCACGGCAGCACCGTGCCGCTGTTCGGCGCCGTGCCGGTGGCCGTGCCGCTCGACCGGCAGACGCTGGCGTTCGATGCACAGGCCCTGCGGCGCGCGCTGACGAAGAAGACCCGCGCGGTCGTGGTCAACACGCCCGGCAACCCGTCGGGCAAGGTGTGGAGCCGGCAGGAACTCGACGAGCTCGCCGCCGTGCTCGACGGCAGCGACGTGCTGGTGCTGACCGACGAGGTCTACGAGTACATGTGCTTCGACGGCAAGAAGCACGTGTCGCCGGCCAGCGTGCCGGGCCTCGCCGAGCGCACGCTGACGATGAACTCGTTCAGCAAGACGTTCTCGGTGACCGGCTGGCGGGTCGGCTTCCTGGCCGGACCGGCGCCGATCGTCGAGAAGTGCGGCATCGTGTTCGACCAGATCGAGGT
>Ga0075160_10002686_pt1 | contig 10500 bp, 12 predicted proteins | sample JI91814C2DNA_FD_70969 | JGI IMG/M metagenome (GOLD analysis project Ga0075160, IMG submission 70969) | Wastewater effluent complex algal communities from Wisconsin, to seasonally profile nutrient transformation and Carbon sequestration -... | ecosystem: Engineered > WWTP > Effluent > Algae...
CCGCGCGCGCGTTAACGACGTCTCCTGATTCAGAGGATCGGCAGACCGCGCGAGGCGTTATGACTCGCGGCAGAAGGACCGTTCCCATGCGCGCCATCATCCTCGTTCTGGCTGCCTCCGCTTTTGCAGCGCCCGCGTTGGCGGACTCGCTCGATGCCGGCGTCTACAAATGCCGGACGCCCGGCGGCCGTGAGACGGGCAGCAGCTTCGTCGTGGACGCCGCAGGCCGCTATGGCGATACGCCCGAGGCCATGACGGGCCGGCTCAATTTCGAGCTGGGCGAAGTCCGCTTCGATGGTGCCGGCAACGACGGCAAGTTCGCGCGTGTGATCTCCGATCGCCGCGTGAAGATCGGCAAGCGCGTCTTCTGCAACTGGGAAAAGCCGCTGCCGCAACCGGCCGCTGCGCCTGCCGAAGAACAAGCTCCCGAGGCGGAGGCCGCAGACGCGCCGCGCGCCAAGCTCGTCATCGTGCAGCCGGAACTTCGCCGCTAGATCGCGGCAACCAGCGTGTAACCGCCCGCGAGGGCGAAAATCAGAACGAGAACGACGGCCCAGTAGAGGGCAGGACGAACACCCTCCCGTGGAGGCTGGGCGGCCAGCTTGGCGGCCTTCGCGGCCTCACGCTCGGCGCGCTCCCGCTCGCGGCGGGCGCTGTTCAGATCCACGATCTTGCGCTCGTCACTCATAGCCGCCCTGGATTGTTATGGTTCGCGCAGGCGAGGCATCCAGACCATTTCCATGCGCGATGTCAAAGGCTGGGCTCTGCCGGAAGCGCCCTTGCGAGCGGCCATACCGCTGATACGTAATAGGCCGATGTCAAAGCTGCTCATCTCCTATCGACGGGCCGACACGGCCGCTATTGCCGGCCGAATCCGGGATCGCCTTGCGCTGCATTTTGGCGAAGATCGAATTTTCATGGACATCGACGCGATCCCGATCGGCGTCGACTTCCGGACGCATCTTGGCCGGGCGGTGGAAAGCGCCGACGCGGTGCTCGTCCTGATCGGCGATGACTGGGCCGGCGTCAGGCCCGATGGCTCCACCCGCATCAAGGAGGATCAGGATCCGATCCGCATGGAGGTGGAATCCGCGCTGCAGATGAAGCGTCTGGTCATCCCGGTTCTGATCGACCGGTCCGTCATGCCAGCGGAGCGCGACCTGCCGCCGGGAATGTCAGCCTTCGCCTTTATCAACGCTGCACATGTGGATTCGGGTCGCGACTTCAACGCGCATATGGAACGCCTGATCCGTGCACTGGAAAACAGCATTGGTCCGGCGAAGGCTGCTCTCGCAGCAAAGCCGTCAGAGGCTCCGCCCGTGGCCGGTCCAAAGTCAGCCTATCGCAGCCGGGCGATCCTGATCACATCTGTGCTGGTGCTTGTCATGGCGGCCCTCATCGCGGGCCTCGGCAATCTCGGCGGAGGTGACGGGGCGGCAACGCCGACAGCGTCCGGACATCGCGACAAGATCAAGGCGAGCTGCATCGCCCATCCATCGCCAGGCCTCGACTGTGAATGCTTCTCCGCCCAGCTGGCCTCGGTGCTGACGCCGCCGCAGCAGATGGTTCTGCTCGCCGCAATGGAAGACGGCTCGACGCCTGCATCGATTCAGAAGGCGATGGACGCGAACGGCGTCACGGATCCAAATTTTCAGCCAATGCTGCTGGGCGCCGTTACCCAGGCCGCGAGCGTCTGCATGAAGCAGTCAGCCGCTCAATAGGCAAAGAAGCCGCCGGGCACTGTTGCCACTGTCTCGGCTTGGCTCGATCGGTCGGTCTATGCCGGCCGCGGAATGAGGTGGTGGGGATTCTGTTGCCCAGCTCCCCACCGGGCTGCGCTTACCTATTAGGCAGCGAGGGCCATTTCATTGTCGTTGGCACCTAAACAACGGCCCGATAACCGCGGAACCATTCGGAGCAAAAGCCACGTCTTTACACGTCCGTCGATGCTATTTCGCCCCCATCAACTGCACCTCGTAAGGTCCACTTGGTGGAGGCGCCGGGTACCGCCCCCGGGTCCGAGCCGCTTATTACACGCGCGTTTATCGCCATAGCCGGGCAAGCCCGGCACCGATGAATATAGGAGGTCGGCATTGAAAAATCATCTCCCTTGATGCGCAGTCGGTTCCCGACATGGCAAAACCGCTGAAATATCCACTTCTTCTGATCGCCCTGCACTGGATCGTGGCGATGGCCGTGCTGGTGCAACTGGGGCTTGGTCTGCGGATTTCCGCCGCTGGACCGGCACCCGACCGCGCAACGCTCGGGTGGCACGCGGCGTTCGGGCTGGCGATTCTCGTCATGGCCGCCATCCGCCTGCTGGTCCGCTTCAGCCGCCCGATGCCGCCGCTGGGAGGTGGCCTGAAGGGCTGGATTGCGAGGGCCGAATATACCGGCCTCTATATCCTGATGGTACTCACGCCTTTGGCCGGGATTGCCGCCTGGAGCGAGGCGACACGCGGCGCGCCGCTGATGCTGTTCGGGGTGGTCGACGTCGCCTTCACAGATCTGCCCGTGGCGGCGCTCCATCCGCTATTGGGGCTGATCCTCGGGGCGCTGGTTCTCGCCCATATATTTGCGGTGATGTGCCGGTTTCTGCTGGATGGCCCTGCGGCTGTGCGGCGCATGCTGCCCGGGCGCGATGAGGGCCCGTCAAATTAGCTGGGGATGACCGGTCGCCGCGTCTCCGGCGGGCGGAGCGCCGATGTTACCCTGAGAGCCACGAATCAGAGGCAAGGGCGATGCGCCAATATCTCGACCTGATGGAACTGGTGCTGAAGACCGGGGTCAGGAAGACCGACCGGACCGGCACAGGCACGCTCTCGGTCTTCGGTCACCAGATGCGGTTCGACCTGTCGGAAGGGTTTCCGCTGGTCACCACGAAGAAGGTGCACCTGAAATCCATCGTCCACGAGCTGCTGTGGTTCCTGAAGGGCGAAACGAATATCGCCTATCTGAAGGAGAACGGCGTCAAGATCTGGGACGAGTGGGCCGACGAGCGCGGCGATCTCGGCCCGGTCTATGGGCATCAGTGGCGCTCCTGGCCGGCCCGCGACGGCTCCACCATCGACCAGATCGGCAACCTCATCGACATGATCCGCCGCACGCCGGATTCACGCCGGTTGATGGTCACGGCCTGGAATCCCAGCGACGTGGAGAAGATGGCGCTGCCGCCCTGCCACTGCCTGTTCCAGTTCTACGTCGCGGAGGGGAAACTCTCCTGCCAGCTGTACCAGCGTTCGGCCGATATCTTCCTCGGCGTGCCGTTCAACATCGCGTCCTATGCGCTGCTCACCATGATGATCGCGCAGGTCACTGGGCTGAAGCCCGGCGACTTCGTGCACACGCTGGGCGATGCGCATCTCTATTCCAACCATCTGGAGCAGGCGGCGCTGCAGCTGTCGCGCGCGCCCAAGCCGCTGCCGGTCATGCGCATCAATCCGGCGATCACCGACATTTTCAGCTTCACCTATGACGACTTCAAGCTGGAGCGCTACGAGGCGCACCCGCACATCGCCGCGCCGGTGGCGGTGTGAGCCATGGGCTGATCATCCGGCCTTCGACCGCTGACGAGGCCGGACTGGTCCACACGCTGCTGCATGAGCTTGCCGTCTACGAGAAGCTCGACGGGCCTGAGTTCTTTCACCTGACGCCGGCGATCATCGCGCGCGATTTCTACGGCGACACGCAAAATATCCACGCCGATCTCGCTTTCCTTGACGGCCATCCGGCAGGCGTCTGCCTGTGGTATCGGACCTACGCCTCGTTCCGCGCCGCGCCCGGCATTCATCTGGAAGATCTGTATGTGCGCGATGCCTATCGCGGCAAAGGCATCGGCAAGGCGTTTTTCGCGCATCTGGCGCGGGTCGCGGCCAGCCTCGGCGCGCGGCGGCTTGCGTGGACCGTGCTCGACTGGAACGAGACGGCGATCAAATTCTATCAAGGCATGGGCGCCGCGCCGACCGAGGGTTGGACCGAATACCGTCTGCAGGGCGAGGCGCTGAAACACATGGCACAGACATGACCTCGCTGAAGGATCCGCTGATCTCTCTCATCGTCGCCGTCGCCAATAACGGCGTCATCGGCAACAAGGGCGCGCTGCCCTGGCGCATTCCGGAAGACATGCGCTGGTTCCGCATGCACACGCTGAACAAGCCCGTGATCATGGGGCGCAAGACGTGGGAGTCGCTGCCCACCAGGCCGCTGCCCAGGCGCGAGAACATCGTCGTCACGCATGACAGCGGCTACCGGGCGGATGACGCCAGCGTCGCGACCAGCTTCGATGCCGCTATCGCCGCAGCGGCGGGAAGCCCTGAGATCGTGGTGATCGGCGGCGCGGCGCTCTACGCCGAGGCGCTGCCCCGGGCAGGGCGCATCTATCTCACCAGCGTCGGGCTTTCGCCTGAAGGCGATGTTTTCATGCCGGACTTTTCCCCGGACGACTGGAAGCAAACCTTTGCCCAGCCGCATCCGGCGCTCGGGCCCCTGCCGGGCTTCACGTTCCGGATTCTGGAGCGCGCCTGACGCTTGCGCCTCCGCGCGATCTGCCTAACGTGCGCGCGCAGCAAAATCACAAAGCGTCAGGGAGCGTTCAGGACATGGCCATCACCGAAATCGCATCGGGTCTCAAATTCCCCGAAGGGCCCGTCGTCATGGATGACGGCTCGGTCATCGTGGTCGAGATCCAGTCGGGCAATATCACGCGCGTCACGCCGAACGGAAAGAAGAAGGTTCTCGCCTCGCCTGGCGGCGGGCCGAACGGTGCCGCGATCGGCCCCGACGGCGCGCTCTATGTCTGCAACAATGGCGGCTTCGAGTGGCACAAGAACGGCAAGCTGACGATCCCTGGCCACAAGCCGGCGAGCTATGACGGCGGCCGGATCGAACGCATCGATCTGTCCACCGGCAAGGTGGAGCGGCTCTACACCCATGTCGACGGAAAGCCGCTGCGCGGTCCGAACGACCTCGTCTTCGACAAGCAGGGTGGTTTCTGGTTCACCGATCACGCCAAGTCGACGCACGATCACCGCGAGTGGGGTGCGCTCTACTACGCCAGGATCGACGGCAGCCACATCTCGACGCAGATCCACCAGATCATGGCGCCCAACGGCGTCGGCCTCTCGCCGGACGAAAAGACGGTCTACTACGCCGAGACGTTGTCGGGCCGTCTCTATGCAGCGCCGATCAAGAAGCCGGGCGAGCTCGCCAAGTCGGCCGGCGTGCTGCCAGGCGGCGTCTATGTCGGCCAGACGCCGGGCTACGCCTTCTATGACTCGCTGGCGGTGCAGGCCAATGGCGATGTCTGCGTCGCCACTATCTTCCAAGGCGGCATCTCCACCATCTCGCCCAAGGGCAAGGTGAAGCTGACCTCGTTGATGCAGTTCGGCGATCTGCTGGTCACCAACATCGCCTTCGGCGGCAAGAACATGAAGACCGCCTACATCACGCTCTCGGGCTCGGGAAAGCTGATCTCGATGCCCTGGGCGCAGGCGGGCCTGAGGCTCAATTTCAACGCCTGACCCATTGCTCCCCGGAGTGATCTAGTTTATATTCCTATTCGAAGGCGGCGCCGCAGTGGTGCCGCCTTCGTCGTTAGAGGAGCGAAACGAAAATCAAAAAACGCGAAAACGATACGTTGTGGTCATAGCCGGAGCTTACCCACTATATATAGGCCCTAAGTCCTAACGAGTTCCCGGTCGATCAGTACAGCCAGGAAAAGGGCGGGGCCGCCATGGGCGATCCAGGCGTGGTTGGTGCCGCGCTGGATCACGATATTGCCGGGCTTCAGCCGTGTTTCGTCGCCCTCCAGGATCAGCGAGGCATCGCCCTTGATGAGGCAGATGACGTCGATCGAATGGGTCTCGTGCATGCCGGGCGCGCGGGTCTGGTCGATGATCGCGTCGGCTGCATGAAAGCGGCCGAACGCCTCCTTGGTCGCCTTGTTCATGGCTTCCACCGGCACATCGGCGGGGGCAGGCTCGATCACGAACCAGCGCACCTTGAAGCCGCCCTTGGGCGGATGAAGGTTCACGGGCTCGAGATTCGCGGGCGCGTGGTCCTTGGGATCGAGTGGTCCGTGCGTGTCGGCCCAGATGTCCAGCAAGCCGCCGAGCCCGCCCTCGGCCATGCTCGCACCCGGCGCGCCGTCGATGATGATGACGGATTTCCCGTCCTTGTCGTCGCCGGTGATCACCCGGCGGATGGCATCCTCAAAACCCGGATACGACATTGGCTTTTCTCCCTGAAGTTTCTTGTTGTCAGACGAAGACGATACGCGGCGGCGGCTTGACCGCGCCTTTGTCGAGTGCGGCCAGCACGGCGGCGGCAATGTCGAAGAAGGGCCGGGCCTGAGGCCCGCCAGGGTCCGCTGCGACGACGGGTTCGCCAGCGTCCGAGCCCTCCCGGATGGCAAGGTGCAGCGGCAGTTCACCCAGGAAGGGCACGTTCAGCGCCTCGGCCGTCCGCCGCGCGCCGCCGTGACCGAACAGGTGCTCTTCGTGGCCGCAGTTGGAGCAGATGTGGGTGCTCATGTTCTCGACGATCCCGAGCACCGGGACCGAAACCTTCTGGAACATCGTGATGCCCTTGCGGGCGTCGAGCAGGGCGACGTCCTGCGGTGTCGAGACGACCACCGCACCCGCCAGCGCGACGCGCTGGGTCAGGCTGATATGGATATCGCCAGTGCCGGGCGGCATGTCGATCAGCAGGATGTCCAGATCGTCCCAGGCGACCTGGGTCAGCAACTGATTCAAGGCACCGGTCGCCACCGGCCCGCGCCACACGGCGGCGGCGTTCGGATCGATCAGCAGGCCGATCGACATCGCCTTGATGCCGTGCGCGACGATCGGCTGCAGACGCTTGTCGGGACCGGCATGGGGTTTGTCGGTGATGCCCAGAAGATGCGGAACCGAAGGGCCGTAGATGTCGGCATCCATCAACCCGACGCGCTGCCCGAGCGACGATAGCGCGAGCGCGAGGTTGACCGCCACGGTCGACTTGCCGACGCCGCCCTTGCCGCTGGCGACGGCGATGATGTGCTTGATGCCGGGAATACCCTGCGCGCCCGGCGGTGCGGCGCGCGCAGTCGGGGAGCTTTGAGCAGGTGCGCCGTGCGCGGTCAGCACAGCGGTCACACCGGCAATCCCCGGCATGGCTCTGACGGCACGTTCGGCTTCTGCCCGGATGGGCTCGTATGCGGCAGCGGATGCCGCCGGGACATCCAGCATGAACCCGGCCTTGCCGTCGCGGATGACGAGACCTTGAAGCAGCCCTGAGTCGATCAGTCCGCGACCACTCGCAGGGTCGCGTATCGCATTGAGAATGGCGGCAATTTCGTCTCTGGACGGCACTGTCATGACGACCTCTGGATAGCATGCCCGGCGGCGGCGCACCTTGATTTCATGCCCCCCGCATCGGATATGGGGTGCAGGGCGCGTTCTGCGCCATCCTGACGCATGTCTGCGTCACACTTGGGAGGACCGGCACTTATGCCGTGGCAGAATAATTCCGGAGGCCCCTGGGGCGGGGGAGGCGGCAAAGATGGAGGCCGTGGTCCCTGGGGTCAGGGCGGTGGCGGCGGCGGTGGTGGCAACAGGGGCGGCGGAAATCAGCCTCCGAACCTTGAGGACCTGATCCGGCGCGGCCAGGAACGCATGAAACAGGTCATGCCGGGCGGGCCCATGAGCACGCGCGGCATCCTGCTGATCGCGCTCGTGGCGATCGGCGCCTGGCTGGCGACCGGCTTCTATACGGTCCAGCCGGACGAGCAGGGCATCGTGAAGACCTTCGGCAAGTTCAGCCGGCAGACCGGTCCGGGCTTCAACTATGCGCTACCCTGGCCGATCGAAACGGTCGAGAAGCCGCAGGTGACACGTCAGAACTCGGTCAGTGTCGGCGTGCGGGCTGAAGGCGCGCGCAGCAGCGCGGCGGATGAGAGCCTGATGCTCACGGGCGATGAGAACATCATCGACGTCGACTTCACGGTGATCTGGATCATCGCCGACGCCAAGCAATACCTGTTCAACGTCGAGAACGTCGAAGGCACCATCAAGGCGGTGGCTGAATCCTCGATGCGCGACGTCGTGGCCCGTAAGAACCAGCAGCGTGTCCTGACCGAGGAACGCGAGCAGATTCAGACCGAGGTCCAAGAATTGATGCAGAAGATGCTGGATAGCTACGGCGCCGGCGTGACCATCAACGAGGTTCAGTTGCAGCGCGTTGAACCGCCTCAAGAGGTCATTGCCTCGTTCCGTGACGTGCAGGCTGCCGTCGCGGACGCTGAGAAGATGCGCAACCAGGCCGACACGTATCGCAATCAGACGGTGCCGGGTGCGGAAGGTCAGGCTGCACGCATCATGCAGCAGGCCGAAGCCTATGCCTCGCAGACGGTCGCCGAAGCGACCGGTGAAGCCAAGCGCTTTATGGCGATCTACGAAGAGTATCGGCTTGCGCCGGACGTGACGCGCGAGCGCATCTTCCTGGAAACGATGGAAAAAGTCTTCAGCGGCACCAACAAGATTATCGTCGATGGGGCCGGCGCCAATGGCGTCGTACCGTATCTGCCGCTGGATCGCCTGAGGCCCAACACGACTGAGCCGACGACGGGGGGAGGCCGCTAATGCGTATTGTCCTGATCGTTTTCGCCGCCGTCCTGGGTGTCCTGTTCTTCCTGTGGAACTTCGTGTTCTTCGTTGTCGAAGAGCGTGAGCAGGCCATCGTCGTTCAGCTCGGTAATCCGCAATCCACGGTGACCGAGCCCGGCCTCTACATGATGATCCCGTTCATCCAGAACGTTGTCTATTTCGACGATCGCATCCTGGAGATCGACACACCGCAGGCCGAGTCGTTGTCCAGCGATGAAAAGCGCGTGGTCGTGTCGGCGTTCGCGCGGTACCGCATCGTCGATCCGCTGCTGTTCTATCAGGCGGTGAACAATCGCTCGGTCGCCGAGCAGCGGCTGAGCCAGCAGCTCACCTCGAACATCAAGGCGACAGTCGCCGCGAACAAGTTCCAGGTTCTCCTGTCAGCGGGCCGCGCCACGATGATGGAGACGATCCGCGAGCGCACGAATGTCGACGCCCAGAAATGGGGCATCGAGGTGGTGGACGTCCGCATTCGCCGCGCCGACCTGCCGCAGGCAAACAGCGAGGCGATCTTCAACCGGATGAAGACGGCCCGTGAAAAGGAAGCCGCCGAAATCCGCGCGAAGGGTGAAAAGGCCGCCCTCGAGATTCGGGCCAAGGCCGACAAGGACGCGACGATCATTGTCGCCAATGCCGAGCGCGATGCCGCCATCATGCGCGGTACGGGCGATGCGCAGCGGAACAAGATCTACGCTGACGCCTTCTCGCAGGACCCCAGCTTCTTCGAGTTCTACCGCTCGATGCAGGCCTATGCGGCCTCGATGTCGGGCAACGACACAACGATGGTGCTGTCGCCGGACTCGCCGTTCTTCCGGTACTTCAAGGAAGGCGCCGGCAAAGGCAACGCGCCCGCCCCGGCGCGGGAGCCCGCGCCGCAGCCGACTCCGGCGCCTGCGACGCCCTGAGGCAAATTGGCACGGCGGGCGCTGATGCGCCCGCCGGTCGCCGCAATGTTATCAAGATCGTCCGCTCGACTGGGCAATATGCGGCATGCTTCGCGCCGCGAAGCGCTTTTCCAAGGAGCCAGCCCTTTGTCCCCTTTCGCTCTCCTGCGCGGTTGCGGCCTGGCGGTGATCTTGGCGATGGCACCCGCCATGGCGCGCGCGGCTCCTGACAGTTTTTCAGGGCTGGCTGCGCGCCTGTCGCCTGCGGTCGTGAATATCTCGACCAGCCAGAAGATCGAGCGGCAGGATCTCAACGAGATGCCGCAGTTTCCGCCGGGCTCGCCCTATGAGGAGATGTTCAAGGACTATTACGACCAGCAGCGCGACAGCGCCGTGACCTCGCTGGGTTCGGGATTCGTGATTGATCCAGCCGGCCTGATCGTGACCAACAACCACGTCATCGAAGGAGCCGACGAGATAACGGTCAATTTTCCGGACGGCCTGAGCCTCACGGCGGAACTGGTAGGTAAGGACGAGAAAACAGACCTCGCGGTGCTGCGCGTGAAGCATGATGCACCTCTGCCGTCCGTATCTTTCGGGGACAGCGACAGCCTGCTTGTCGGCGACTGGGTGATGGCGATCGGCAACCCGTTCGGTCTCGGCGGCACGGTGACGGCAGGTATCGTCTCGGCGCGCAATCGCGATATCGAGTCCGGCCCCTATGACGACTTCATCCAGACTGACGCCGCCATCAATCGCGGCAATTCCGGTGGTCCGCTGTTCGACATGGACGGCAATGTCATTGGGGTTAACTCGGCGATCATCTCGCCGTCAGGCGGCTCGATTGGCATCGGCTTCGCCATCCCGGCGTCGATCGTGAAGCACACGGTCGGGCAGTTGATCGAGTTTGGTGAGACGCGGCGCGGCTGGATTGGCGTTCGTGTCCAGGTCGTCACCCCGGAACTTGCGGAAAG
>Ga0075160_10002688_pt1 | contig 10498 bp, 8 predicted proteins | sample JI91814C2DNA_FD_70969 | JGI IMG/M metagenome (GOLD analysis project Ga0075160, IMG submission 70969) | Wastewater effluent complex algal communities from Wisconsin, to seasonally profile nutrient transformation and Carbon sequestration -... | ecosystem: Engineered > WWTP > Effluent > Algae...
TCGGCGGCGAGCTCGAGGTCGAGGCCGTGCGGGGTGACGGGCAGGGCCGCGGTGACGCGGTCGCACAGCGGGGCGATCGCGCGGCGCAGTGGTTCGGGGAGGAGATCGAGCGGGGCGGCGAGCGAGGGGGTCGCGCCGGCGGCGAGCGGCTCGTGGGTCTTGCGGGACAGCGGGCGGGCGGCGGCGGCGACGTGTGGTTCGGTGCGGGCGTGCGGGTCGACGTGGCGGGTCCGCGGGGTCGGGCAGTCGGTTCGGTGGATCTCGACGTGGCGCGTGAGGCCCTGGGCGACCACCGCGAGCCAGGGGCCGGAGATCTGGCGCTGGACGAGGACCTGGGCCCGTGGGTCCGGACCGAGGTGGGCGCGCAGCCACGGATCTGCCAGCGACTCGGTGATGCTGGCGAGGGCGCGGCGGACCGCGGCGAGGTCGCTGCAGTCGGGGATCGAGGTGCCGAGGCCGGCGGCGGCGGTGTGCTCGCGGTCCTCGTCGAACAGGGCGGTGCGCACGATGACCGGGCCGCGCTCGAGGAGCTTTGTAATTGCCGACCAGCGATCGGGGTCCTGGTCGTGGGGATCCGCGAGGGCGACGAATTCGGGGACGGGCAGGCCGGCGAGGTGGAGGTCGTGCAGCGCGGCGATCTTCGGCGCGAGTGGTTGCGGGTGGCCAGGGTGCACGCGCGCACTCTAACCGCCGGGGGCTCGTCGTCACAGGGCGTACTCGCGTGGTACACGGGGCGGATGCGCGGGGCGGATCAGCTGCCGGGGCCGCCGCTCGGCGAGTGGTTGTTGCATGTGCTCAAGACGCGCGTGGCGATCGTGTGCGGGCGAGGTGTGCGGTCGGAGCTCGCGGGCGAGGTGCTCACGCTGGCGGCGGCGCAGGGCTGGGTGGCGGGGGGTGACGGGCCGTTCGCGGCGCTGGTGGTGCTGCAGGTGCTGGGGGCCGGTGATGTCGCGGAGGACGTGGGCGGGTTCGCGGGGCGGGTGGTGCCGGGCGGGCTGGTGATCGAGCTGGGGCATCCGCCGACGGTCCGGCCGTGGCACGTGTGGCGGTGGCTGCGGGCGGGCAGGCCGCTGCGGACGGCCGCGGAGCTGCGCGCGCAGGCGTGGCTGGGGTTCGGGCTGTACGCGGTGGAGCAGTGGTCCCCGGTGGACCTGCCGCGGGTGCTGGTGACCTGCGGGCGCCGGCGTGCGATACCGCGGGCATGAACGGGCCGATCGGCGACACGTACCTGTGGCTCGAGGTCGACGACGACCGCTACGCCGAGCCCGTGCAGCGACAATTCAAGCGCATCGGGGAGCCGGTGCGGGTGGTGGCGGTCGACCTCGAGGGCGACGGAGCGCGGCCGGTGCGGGGGCTCGAGGTCGTGGACGGGGAGGTCGTCGCCGGGCCGGCGTTCGCGTGCGCCGTCGAGGACAGCGGGTCCGGCGTGGTGTGGCTGGTGTACGGCGGGGCCGCGGGGGTGTGGGTCGGCGAGGGCGATGTGTTGCCGCGGCCGGACGACGGGGTGTTCGAGGCGTACTTGCTGGTGGATCGGTCGGCGCTCACCGAGGGGTGAGGGTCAGGCGAGGGCGACGGCGCGGTCCCAGGCGCGGCGGAGCTGGTCGCGCTGCGAGGTCGAGGGGGTCGGCTGGAAGCTGCGGTCCTCCTTCCAGGCGGCGGCGAGGGCGTCGGTGTCCTTCCACAGGCCGACGCCGAGGCCGGCCATGGCGATCGCGCCGAGGGCGGTGGCCTCGAGCATGGTCGGGCGCGCGAGCGGGACGCCGAGGAAGTCGGCCTGCATCTGCATGAGCAAGTCGTTGGCGGCCGCGCCGCCGTCGACGCGGAGCACGCGGAGGGCCGCGCCGGTGTCGGCGGTCATCGCGTGGAGGAGGTCGGAGATCTGCAGGGCGATGCCCTCGAGCGCGGCGCGGGCCAGGTGCGCGCGGGTGGTCCCGCGCGTGAGGCCGGTGATCAGGCCGCGCGCGTAGGGCCGCCAGTGCGGTGCGCCGAGGCCGGCGTGGGCCGGGACGAGGGTGACGCCGCCGCTGTCGTCGACGCTGCGGGCCAGGGCCTCGATCTCGCTGGCCTTGCTGATGATGCCGAGGCCGTCGCGCAGCCACTGGACGACCGCGCCGGCCATGAAGGCGCTGCCCTCGAGGCAGTAGGTGGTCTTGTCGCCGAGCTGCCAGCCGACCGTGGTGAGCAGGCCGTGCTGCGAGGGCACCGGGCGCTCGCCGGTGTTGAGCATCACGAACGCGCCGGTGCCGTAGGTGCACTTGGCCTCGCCGACGGCGAAGCAGGCCTGGCCGAACAGGGCCGCCTGCTGGTCGCCCGCGTTGCCGGCGATCGGCACCGGCGCGCCGAGCAGCGCGGCGTCGGTCTCGCCGAACACGTGGCTCGACGGGAAGACCTGCGGCAGCAGGCTGTCGGGCACGTGCAGCAGCTTCAGCAGCTCGTGGTCCCAGACGTTGTGGCGGATGTCGAACAGCATGGTGCGGGCGGCATTGCTCACATCGGTGGCATGCACCCGGCCGCCGGTCAGCTTCCACAGCAGCCAGCTGTCCACCGTGCCGAAGGCCAGGTCGCCATGGGCGGCGGCGATGTGGGCGCCGGGCACGTGGTCGAGGATCCAGCGGATCTTGGTGGCCGAGAAGTAGGCGTCCACCACCAGGCCGGTGCTGCGGCGGATGGCCTCGGCATGGCTCTGGTCACGCAGTTGGGCGCACAGCGGCTCGCCGCGCCGGTCCTGCCAGACGATGGCGTTGTGGATGGCCTGGCCGGTGCGGCGGTTCCACACCACCGTGGTCTCGCGTTGGTTGGTGATGCCGATGGCCTTGACCTGCGCCGCGGTGATGCCGGCCTGGGCCAGGGCGTCCCGGGCGGTCGCCAGCTGGCTCTGCCAGAGGTCCTCGGGGTCGTGCTCCACCCAGCCGGGCTGGGGATAGATCTGGCGGAACTCGCGCTGCGCCATGGCCACGATGCGGCCGTCGGCATCGAAGACGATGCTGCGCGAGCTGGACGTGCCCTGGTCGAGGGCGAGCAGGTAGGTCATGGGCTGGGGCTTTCCGTGGGCAGGCTGCAGGCCACGCCGGCCGAGTCGAGCAGGGCCTGGAAGTGCGGTGGCGGGGGTTGGTCGGTGAACAGCCGGTGCACCTGCTCGAGGTGTCCCAGGGCCACCATGGCCGGGCGGTCGAACTTGCTGTGGTCGGCCGCCAGCCAGACCTGGCGGCTGGCGCGCATGATGGCCTGCGCCACCTTGACCTCGCGCACGTCGAAGTCGCGCAGGCTGCCGTCCGACTCGATGCCGGAGATGCCGATCACGCCGATGTCGACGCGGAACTGGCTGATGAACTCGACCGTGGTCTCGCCGATGATGCCGCGGTCGCGGCTGCGCACCTGGCCGCCGGCCACGGTGACCTCGCAGCCCGGCGCATCGCTGAGGATGGCAGCGACGTTGAGGTTGTTGGTGATCACCCGCAGGCCGCGGTGCTGCAGCAGGGCCAGGGCGATGGCCTCGGCGGTGGTGCCGATGTTCAGGATCAGGCTGCAGCCATCGGGCACCTGGGCGGCCACGGCCTGGGCGATGGCGCGCTTGGCGTCCTCGTTCAGGCGCTGGCGCTGGCGGTAGGCGATGTTCTCGGTGGTGCTGGCCGGCAGGCGCAAACCACCGTGGAAGCGCGCCAGCAGGCCGGCGTCGGCCAGCAGCTTCACATCACGCCGCACGGTCTGCAGCGTCACGTCGAAACGGTCGGCCAGGGCCTCGACCGAGGCCGAGCCCAGCTCACGCACGGTGGCGAGGATGCCGGCCTGGCGCGGGTTGGGGATCAGGGAGGTCATCGCAGGGCGGGCGGCGGGTTCTGACGGCGTGCATGCGCCGGCGCCCGCAGGCGCCCACGCGGTGCGACGCCCTATTGTGTGCTGCGCTGGTGCACCGTGCGTCAGCGCCCGGTGATGCCGCGGATGAAGGCCAGGGTTTCGCTGCAGATCAGCGGCAGGTCGTTGTCCAGCGTGGCCACGTGGTACGAATCGTTCAGCCAGCGCAGGTCGATGCGGCTGCTGCCCAGGCGGCGCACGATGCGCGGGCCGTTGCTGGGGTCGACCACATGGTCGTCGCGCGACTGGATGACCAGCACCGGGCAGGTGACCTTGGGCAGCAGGTCGTGGGTGACGGAGAACAGCGCATAGGCCTGGCGGAAGGCCGGCACCGGCACCTCCTTGTAGGCCAGCTCCACCACGCCCGGCTTCTTGATGTCCGAGCCGATGCCGGGCACGGTGGCCGGCATGTGGGCGTCCAGCGCGGCGCCGGCCATGTCGGCCGAGTTCAGCTGCACCGCGGCATTGATCGGCACCGCGCCCTGGATGATGTCGGCATGCTTGGCCGCGGTGTACAGCGTCAGCGTGCCACCCATCGACAGGCCCACCATGAAGATCTGCGAGCAGGTCTCGCGCAGCTTGGCCAGCGCCTCGTCCACCGAGGCGATCCAGTCGGCCGCGGTGGTGCGGGCCAAGGCTGCCGGCGAGATGCCGTGCCCGGCCAGGCGGGGCCCGATCACGGTGTAGCCGGCTGCGGCCAGGGCTTCGCCCAGCGGCCGCATGCTCTGCGTGGTGCCGGTGAAGCCGTGGCACACCAGCACGCCGATGTCGTTGCCGGGGAAGAAGAAGGGCTCGGCGCCCTGCAGGATGGTCTCGTCGGTCATGGTGCGTTGCTCAGGGTGGAGAAAGGGTGGGCGGCGGCAGGGGTGGGGCGCCCGCTCAGCGCCGCCGGCTGTAGACCAGGGCCGCCGCCGCGATGATGGCGCCCTGCAGCATCAGCCGGCCGGGTTCGCCCAGGCCCAGGCTGGTGAGGAAGTTGAACAGGAAGGTCAGCATGAACGCGGCCACTGCCGGGCCGGCCATGCCGCCGCGGCCGCTGCCGAAGTTCACCCCGCCCAGGATGGCCGCGGCCAGCGAGTTCAGCGCCAGGTCCTGCCCCAGCGTGATGCTGCCCTTGCCGACGAAGCCCACCAGGATGAAGCCGCACAGCACCGACACCAGGGCCGAGGCCACATGGCCGGCGAACACCACGCGCAGGTGCGGCAGGCCCGACAGCGCCGCGGCCTGCGGGTTGCTGCCCACCGCATCCAGGCTGCGACCGTAGGCGCTGTAGCGCAGCAGCAGCGCCGCCGGCACCAGCGCACCCAGCCACACCAGCACCGGCAGCGGCACGCCGCCCACGCGCAGGCGGGCCAGCTCGCGCAGGAACTCGGGCGCATCGCCCGGGGCGCGGAACTGCGACAGCGCCACCACGATGCCGGTCAGGATCATCGACACCGCCAGGGTGACGATCATCGATGAGGCCCGCGTCTGCACGATCAGCACGCCGTTGACCACCCCCACCACCAGGCCCAGGGCCACGCACAGGCCCATGGCCGTGGCATCGGAGACCTCGAAGTAGCCGCTCGTCAGCAGGTAGGAGACGGCCACGATCACGCCGCCCGACGACAGATCGATGGAGCGGGCGCGCATCACCAGCGATTGGCCGATCACCGCCAGCCCCAGCGGCGCGGCCTGGCGGGCGATCAGCGGCAGCAGCATGGCCGACAGCAATTGCGGGCGCAGTGCTGCGGCCAGCAGCAGCAGCACCAGCAGGCCGGCATAGGCCGGGGGCAGGGCCAGCGCCGCCCGCAGCAGCCGGCGCCAGACCGGCGCGTTGGCCGGTTGCATGGTTGCGGTGTTCACAGGCCCACCACCTTTCTGCGCTGGGCGCACACGGCCGCCAGCAGCAGCACGCCGGTGAGCGCGCCGCGCAGGAACGGCGAGATGCCGAACAGGTTGATGCCGTTGGTCATCAGGCCCAGGCTCAGCGCGCCGGTGACCACGCCCAGCACGCTGCCCACGCCACCGGTGAGCTGCACGCCACCCAGGGCCACGGCGGTCACCGATTCCAGTCCGAAGCTGGCGCCCATGGTCGGGTCGCCCGAGGCCACGCGCGCGGCCAGGTAGATGCCGGCCACCACCGCCAGCAGGCTGCAGGCCACGTAGGCCGATACCGTCACCGCCACCACCGGCACACCGTTGAGCTGGGCGCTGCGCGCCTGCGCGCCTACCGCGAACAGGTGCAGGCCCAGGCGGGTGTGGTGCAGCAGCAGGGCCACCGCGCCGGCGCACAGCGCGCACCACAGCAGCGGCTGCGGCACACCCCAGAGCGTGCCGTTGACCAGGCTGCGCAGGCTGGCCGGCACCTCGCCGCCGGGGATCGGCAGCACCAGGTAGGCCAGGCCCTGCAGGAAGGTGGCGGTGGCCAGGGTCATGATCAGCGGGTGGATGCCCGCCACCGCCACGCCCAGGCCGTTGACCACGCCCACCAGCAGCCCCAGCAGCAACGCCAGGCCGATGCCCAGCAGCGGATCGGCCTGGGTGGCCACCAGGCTGCCGGCCAGGCTCATCACGCTGCCCACCGACAGGTCGATGCCCGCCACCAGGGCCACCAGCATCTGGCCCAGGCTGACGATCAGCAGGGCGGTGATCTGGCCGATGATGTTGGCCAGGTTCTGCGGCGCCAGGAAGCCCGGTGCGGCCAGCGCCAGCAGGGCAAACAGCACCACCGGCAGGGCCAGCGTGGTGCGGCGGATGCCCGAGCGCAGCGCGGTCATGCCGGCACCCCGGGCGCGCTGGCCGGCGCATCCACCAGGGCCAGCGCCAGCAGGCCTTCTTCGGTGGCCTCGGCCGCCGGCACATCGCCCACCACCCGGCCGCCCCGCACCACCAGGATGCGGTCGCACAGCCCGATCAGTTCCGGCAGGTCGGACGACAGCGCCAGCACCGCGCCGCCCTCGGCCACGAAGGCCCGCAGCAGGCCATAGATCTCGGCCTTGGCGCCCACGTCCACGCCGCGGGTGGGCTGCTCGACCAGCAGCGTGTCCACCCCGGCCGCCAGCCAGCGGCCGATCATCACCTTCTGCTGGTTGCCGCCCGACAGGTCGCCCACATCCTGGGTCAGGCTGCCGGCACGCAGCTGCAGTTGCTTGGCCAGGTCGGTGACGACCGCGCGCTGGCGCGGCGCCCGCCGCACCAGGCCCAGGCCGCGCAACAGGCCCAGCCAGATGTTGTCGGCGATCGGCAGGTCGAGGTACAGGCCTTCGAGCTTGCGGTCTTCGGGCACCAGGCCGATGCCCAGCGCCACCACATGGGCCACGCCCTGGCGCGGGTCATAGGCCTGCGGCTGGCCGTCGCGGCCCAGCCGCTGCACATCGCAGGCGGCCGGTGGCAGGGCGCCGGCCAGGGCCCGCACGATCTCGCGCTGCCCCTGGCCTTCCAGGCCGCCCAGGCCGACGATCTCGCCGCGGCGCAGCTGCAGCCGTGCGCTGGCACCACCGGCCAGCGGCGTCAGGCTGCGCACATCCAGCGCCGCCACGCCCGGCGGCGTGCTGGCGCGTGGTGGAAACAGGGCCTGCAGCTCCCGGCCCACCATCAGCGTGATCAGCCGCTCGGACGTGAGCGCGCCGATCGGCTCGGTGGCCACCCAGCGGCCGTCCTTGAGCACGCTCACCGTGTCGCACAGGCGGAAGATCTCGTCGAGCCGGTGGCTGATGTAGAACACCAGCTTGTCCTGCGCCTTCAGCGCATGCAGCAGCTGCTCCAGCTTGTCGACCTCGGCGCGGTTCAGCGGCGCGGTCGGTTCGTCGAAGATGAAGACCTGCGCATCGGTGCTCACGCCCTTGGCGATCTCCACCAGCTGCTGCTCGCCGACGGTGAGGCTGGCACCGCTGCGCTGCGGATCCAGCGTGATGCCGATTCGCGACAGCACGGCCTGCGCCTCCGCATGGATCGCGGCATGGTCCAGCAGGCCGGCGCGGCGCGGCTCGCGGCCCAGCACCAGGTTCTCGGCCACCGTCAGGTTGGGCAGCACGGTCAGTTCCTGGAACACCGTGGAGATGCCGGCCGCCCGCGCGGCGGCCGGGCTGCGCAGCTGCAGCCGCTGCCCGGCCATGCGGATCTCGCCCGCATCCGGCTGGTGCACGCCGGCCAGCAGCTTCATCAGGGTGGACTTGCCGGCACCGTTCTCGCCGGTGATGGCATGGATGGAGCCGGCCCGGCCGCGCAGGCTCACGTCCTGCAGCGCGGCGGTGGAGCCGAAGCGCTTGCTGACACCCTGCACCACGATCAGATCGGGCCGGGCATCGGCAGCCGCCGGGTGGGCGAGGGTGTCGGGCATCGTGCGGGCCGCCTGCAGCATCAGCGCTTGAACAGTTCCTTCAGCTTGGCGTCCGGCAGGGTGCTGGGCAGCCAGTAGGCGTCGTTCAGGTCATCCCGGAAGAACTTGCCCAGGTCGGTCTGGGTGATGGCCGGCGGCGACGAGAAGTACGAGCGGTACAGCGGCTTGCCCGCCAGCAGGGCGGCCGAGGCGCGCACCACGGCAGCGCCCAGGCCGGGCGTGAACTGCGGGGCCACGCTCTTGACGCCGGTGGCCTTCCACACGCGCAGGAAGCCGTTGTTGCCCTCGCCGGTCATCGGCACCAGCGGCTTGCCGCTTTCCTTGAACACGTCGATGCAGGCGCGGGTCATTTCGGCGCCCGAGAACCAGATGCCGTCGGGGCTGTTGCCCGAGAGCACCAGGTTCTCGCACAGCTGCTTGCTCTTGGCGTAGTTCCAGTCGCCGAAGACCTCCTGCGTGATCTTCAGGCTGGAGCCTTCGATGGCCTTCTTGAAGCCGTTGTAGCGCAGCTGCTCTTCTTCCACGCCGGCCACGCCGCGGAAGGCCCAGAGGTTGCCCTTGCCGTTGAGCTCCTTGCGCAGGTACTCGCCACCCTGGCGGCCGAACACCTCGCCGCCGCCCATGATCTCGACCGCCGACTCCACCGACTTGCCGAAGGCGCCGAACACCACCACCGGGATGCCGGTCTTGGCCGCCTTGGCGGCCAGCGGCGCGCCGGTGGCCGACGAGATCGGCCCGATGATGATGGCGTCGACCTTTTTGGCCAGCAGGTCTTCCACGTCGGCCACCTGCTTGGCCGCCTGCCAGTTCGCCTCGACGAAGATGAACTCGCCGATGCTCTTGTCCTGCGCGGCGGCATGCTTCATCTCCTGGATCATCTGCACGATCCAGGTGTTGCCCACCCCGCCGAACGACACGCCGATGCGCCAGGGTCCGGCCTTCTTGTACTGGTTGGCCTTGGTCATCTCCTTGGTGGTGGGCGTGAGCAGGCCGGCGGGCAGCAGCTCCACGTCGGCAGCCAGCGCCGAGCCGCCCAGGGTGGCGGCGGCCAGCAGGGCTGCGAGGCGCAGGCGGACAGGTTTCATCAGGGAGGGCATGGGAGGTTCCTCTGGGAGGTTGCAGGGGTTGGGTCGGCCCGCAGGACGGCTGGGGCACGGGTGTCGGGCCTGGCGGACCGCAGGCGGCGGCGGCTGCCGGCGCGGGTCCCGGGTCGCCGGCGCGGGCGGTCTTGTGGACCGGCCCGGTCTGCTGGCGTGCCCGACGGTGTCCAGGGTGGCCTTGCGGGCGGCGGACACGTCGGTGCGCTTGAATTATTCAGCGATCATGTTCGTTTCCAGCGAGCGTTTTCCCTAGAGTTTTTCGTTTGTGTTCAAATTTGGGGTGCTGGCCTGCGGATACCGGCCGCGGATGGGAAAATCCTGCTTGTGGCTGGGGCGCGTCTCGGCTACAAAACGAACTTGAACGAACAAATGCGACGGGCCCCGCGTGCATGCGGCCCCGCCGAGGCCATCCACATGCCCAACTTCCACGGACCAGTCCTTGCGGCTGCTGATTCCGCACTGCTGCGTTGCCGGCCATGCCGTCTGCAGGGAGCACAACCGTGAGCGGCGCGGCTGGCCCGGTCTCGTGCGACGTGCTGGTGGTGGGCGGCGGCATCAACGGTGCCGGCATCGCGCGCGACCTGGCCGGCCGTGGCCTGACCGTGCTGCTGTGCGAGCAGGACGACCTGGCGCGCCACACCTCGTCGTCGTCCACCAAGCTGATCCACGGTGGCCTGCGCTACCTGGAGTACTACGAGTTCAGCCTGGTGAAGAAGGCGCTGGCCGAGCGCGAGCTGCTGCTCAAGAGCGCGCCGCACATCATGTGGCCGCTGCGTTTCGTGATGCCGCACGATCCGTCGATGCGCCCGGTGTGGATGGTGCGCATCGGCCTGTTCCTGTACGACCACCTGGCCAAGCGCGAATGGCTGCCGGCCAGCGGCACGGTGGCCCTGCGCAGCCACGCCACCGGCGCGCCGCTGAAGCCCGGCTACACCCGCGGCTTCGTCTACAGCGACGGCTGGGTGGACGACGCCCGCCTGGTGGTGCTGAACGCGCTGGATGCGCAAGCCCGCGGCGCCACCATCCTGACCCAATGCCGCTGTGAATCGGCCCGCCGCACGGCGCAGGGCTGGCAGGCCACGCTGAAGCCCGCCGGCGGCGCGCCGCTGCAGGTGCAGGCGCGTGCGCTGGTCAACGCTGCCGGGCCCTGGACCGGCGAGTTCCTGCGCGAGCGTGCCGGCCAGACCAGCGCCCGGTCGCTGCGCCTCGTCAAGGGCAGCCACAT
>Ga0075160_10002691_pt1 | contig 10489 bp, 7 predicted proteins | sample JI91814C2DNA_FD_70969 | JGI IMG/M metagenome (GOLD analysis project Ga0075160, IMG submission 70969) | Wastewater effluent complex algal communities from Wisconsin, to seasonally profile nutrient transformation and Carbon sequestration -... | ecosystem: Engineered > WWTP > Effluent > Algae...
ACACCGACGGCCCCTCCGATCACGAAAATAGAGATTTACGAACTAGCCAATCAACCTACTCTCGCGCATCATTCCATGATGATCAAGGCGGGTGATTTTGAAACGGAGATTCAAATTCCTGCTGAAGCCAAAGGGGCTTGTGCGATTCGCGCTTTCGTCGAATCCGAAGCGAATTGGGGACTCGGAGCCCATGAACTCACCATCCGAACACCCAAAAAATGAAACTCTCCTCGGCATTCTCTCGCTCGTCAAGCGATAAAAATGGAGGAGAGTGAGTAGTGTCAATTTGATGGTGCATCCTTGCATTCAACTCCTTTTGTGGCAGACTCTTATCGGCCGATGCTGAACGAGTAACGACCGCTTCGAGTTTGAATCGAACCTTGGAAGCCATTACCGTTGTTGCCGATATTGTTCCCTCCGTTAAAGCCGATTCCATTGTTGCCGAAGTTACTTCCACCGTAGTAGCCAACACCTCCAGGTGTCGAGCGATAGTAGCGAGTTTCACTTCGCCACGAATCATCATAGTGACGATTCCAATCATCTCCGAATCGCGAGTCATAACGCGAATCATGACGCGAATCAAATCGTGAATCGAACCGATCGCGATTACCATAGCCGCTACTGTAAGGTAGACCGCCAGCGACACCACAATCCAAGGGATCCACAGTCACACGGCGCAGGGCCAATTTCAATTCAGTAAAGCGTCTTGCCAAAGTGTCAGCTTGAACACGCAATGTATTGTCGTTGCGGCGATTGGTTTCAATCAACACTACCGATTGCACTCGCTCGTGCAAAACGTCGAGTTCATTCATAAGTTGGCTCACTTCCCCGGGGCGCGATGAATTGATCTGCAACAGGTTGACCATCTCACCGGCAACTCGCTCTAGGCGAACGGCTTGTTCGATGGAGTAGCGATTGTTGACAACACGTTCCATGCGTCGACGCAAGTCACGAGCTGCATTTTCAACCGTGCGAGCTGGCCCAACAGCTCGATCCCATTGTCCTGCATAAACCAAGGAACTGATGTTGGTAAAGATTCCGGCTAGGCCGAAGACGACGAGTAATCGGATCATTCCCCTCATGGCATTGGTCCTCCCTAAAATTCGCTTGAGGTGAACCTGACCGCGTTGTCAGCTTACTGGGGCTGGCTCGATAACGTTTCGAGCAGTGCTACAGGTTCATGATCTTGTACTAATTCGAATTCCGTGCCAATTCGCAACGAAATCGCGACACAACGCCATAAACCCATATAAAACAAAGACTTAAGACCGCCGGAATATTTTCCCGGCGGCGTTAGCCAGCGTACACCTTCAAAAAATGACATCATAATGACTAGCCACGCGTCGCAAATACGCGACACTGTATGTCGCTGGCAACATCGAGCCCTTCTGATACTACACATCTTCTGGCGTATCAAAATCATCTCATGAAAATGCGATAGCTGAGGTCGTTCGCCCCATACCTGGACGCGGCGGACACGCCAGCGCTACGGGGTATCAGAGCGGTATAGGTTGAAACTGCTGCAAATGGTCATTGGGCGAAAGCCCGAAGGGCTGGTACATCCTCTGCCGAGGTCGAAGGCCCCAGTTCCGATCACAGAGAAACGCAAAAGGCCCGGAGGGCCGACACATTAGTCGAACACATACCGCTTGCCATACTCAACTTCATGTTTCGCTTACATCGCTAAATATTCATCCTCGAACGATTGAGCTTGCCGACAAATCAGAAACAGCAACCTTGGCGGGAATACGCACTGTTAGCCATCGTTGCCGGTTCTTCGTGCTGAAGATGATATGATAGAGCAGTTGTTGATGAGTACTCATAGATGTGCTCCAAGACTTTGGCTTTTGTCTGACCATACTACAGCACATTTGGTCATATCGATTGCACTTTTGTACTTTTATGGGGACAGCAATTTCGCACAATGGCCAGAGGAAACTAGGAGACTTTTTGGGCGGATCGCGCTAGGGTGCGTCGGCCCTTCGGGCTTAAGGCCGATATATGTTGGAGCTGTTGCAATCCGTCCTTGGGCGAAAGGAGAGGTGAGTGGGCAAGGTCGCCAACTGCTGAATACGCTCTCAAAAAGATGTGTCGTATAACTAGGGATGGAACGTTGGAGTTGCTTGGCCCGATCTACTCTGCACATCTTTTTTGAGAGCGCTTTCAGGGGATTGCGTCTCTCCCCCGTCCGCCTAGCCTCCGCTGCGCTACAGCTACGGGTTAAACGAACTCCAGCTCCCTGGTTTATAGAGCGCTTTCAGGGGATTGCGTTTCTCCCCTGTCCGCCTAGCCTCCGCTGCGCTACAGCTACGGGTTAAACGAACTCCAGCGGTGTGGTTACGATAGACGAAGTGCAAGGTAACTTGGGCTCGGCCCCTACTTTTCATCGCCCTCTTTTACCTCAGCGTTTTTTTCATCGTCAGGTTTGATGCTCAGCACCAAACGGACTGGCGTTTGCTCGGGCGGAATTCGATCGGTGTAAGCGGAAAACAACAACGACGAATTGGCTTGGCTCGAACGAATCGGCAAATCGAGGGTTGCGGTTGTAAAATTGGAAACGCAGATCAGGTCCCCACTTTCCGCCAGATATTGCTCTGTCCCCGTATCAGGATCTTTCCACATACCGCTCCCGGCAAAGACCCAGTCCATGTCGAGGGTCTTTTCCGTCCCAACTTGCCGAACCCAATCTTGAGCTAACACCCGCTTTTTATTTCCCTTGTCATCTACATACAAAATCTCGATCTTGATTTTTGATCCATTGGCAGCTGTGTAGGTTGGCTCGAACTTAACTGGACTTCCGGGCTTGGCACCAATTGCCAATAGCCCAGCATGTACATATTGAGCTTTCGTAAGCAGGCCGATAACCGATTCATGTTCTTTGGTGCCGGCTGGGCAAGCAAACATCTCCAACTGTCCTAAACGCAGAGCAACGTAACCGTCAACCACAACGCGTTTATTTTTGACATCGAGCCAGATACGAGCATCTTTGGCTAAGCGTGTCATGCCCGGTGGAGGCCCGAATACTCGAGCAACCTTTTGTTCTAATGTGGTTCGCTTTGGCCAAGCCATCGACTCCTCAGCAGCCGGAGCCGCTTCCTGCGCAGGATCGTTCTTCGCTTCTTCTTGCTTATTTTCTTCCGTTTCTTTTGCTGGTTCTTGTCCTGGCTCTTGTGCCAAAGCCACTGCCGACAAGCAACCTACCAGTAGACCGCACAACATGCTGAGGAAATGCGTTCCCAAATATCGCTTCATCCTTACATTCCTTTCGTGTTCTCGATGGAGCCCCCGATGCATATCAACCTTGCGGTCTCCGAATTAGCAAACATTGTACCGCCATTTGGATAGATACCCAATGATTACCAAAATTGGCCACGCTGCCAAAGCGAAAAACCAGAGAGTTACCCAACTACAATCGTTCCAAAACATCCAGATTTCAGACACGATTTGCCCAGTGCTCTCTTGTCCATCTCTCCGCTTTTCCCACAATTCGCTCGTTATCGGACAGCGTCCCCCCGGGGCTGCTTTGTACAACTTTCGGTACATTCTCGCTTTACCCGCAGACTGGATGACAGTCCGAACGCCACGGATTATCAGGTTTTTTGGCTCTTTTCCGCGATCTGGCAAACTTTCGATTCGCCCGTGTACCGAACCTGCTGCCAGTCGAGTGTGACAGTATCGGGGCTAGCACAAGAGAGTCAAAATCAGCAAAATAGTGAACTTGTAGTGGAGCACACTTGCGCATCCTAGAAAGCAATGTCCTATGGCCATCGAAAATAAGCCGCTCGAAAAATCTTCCGTACGCAAAGACAAAACGAGCAAGAAAACGAAGAAGCATCAGGTGGAAAAAACACCATCGCCTGCCCGCGATGTCGCTTTAACCGACTGGCTGCGAGCTGCCAACATTGCGCCTGCTCACATTCGCTCCCGGCTCCTAACTCAAGCGCCCCCCAAGAAGCTAGCCCAAGCTGCCTTAACTCGACTGCAACAATACAGCTGGGGACTAAGCCCGCTGCGAGTTCAGCGTTTCGAACAGATGCTCGCTGCGTTGCAGTGGCTTATCGAATCGGAAACAAGCGAACGTTCCGCTGAAACCGAAGAGCCAGCGCTTCCTTCATCACTGCAATGGGTTTTCCAAGAAACGCCTATGCGAACTCTGCATGCCGAGACAATGCTTGGCGCTGCTGCATTGGCAACCTGTTGGCCCTGGCTGCAGAAGCTAGATACGGAGTGGATCGACAATATTCGCAACGGCTGGATCGATTCGCTTGAAGTCGCCCACCGTTTGCCCGCCGAAGATGTGGACATGATCAGTTGGTTGATCACGCATGTAGAACTTCCAATGATCTTCGCTTCGTGGGGCGAAGATTCGCGGATGTCAAAATCATGGGGCGAAACGGCTGCCCATTCTTTGCATGAGACGGTAGCTGCCGCCAAAGACGATGCAGCCGCCTGGATCCAAAGTGGTGGCCGTCGCTTGCGGGCATCAATGTCCGTCGCGATTCGCTCCTTGAATTGGTGCGAAAGTTTGGGACTCACTCCGATCGACACTGAATTCAAGAGAGGCTTTTCGAACCTGCTTCTGGAAACATTGCGTTGGACGAGAAAAGATGGTTCGCTGCTTCTTTCGCCGCACCGTGCCTATGCGGGCGAAGTCTTCGACGAGTTTTGGGCGATGGCATTTCGGATTGCGGGGCGTCCGAAGGGACTCGGCACATTACTAGCTGCGCGGCTCCCTAAACGATCCGCTGCCTCATTACCAACGAATGCGGAAACAGCGAGCAAGAAATTGGCTCCCCCGACATCCTATTGGACCAATGGTGAAGCGGGTGTGATGCAACGCGATTGGGAATCACATGGATCGCGCGTGGCGGTCGACTATTCCGTCGATCCGCTGCTTCTAGAAATTGTCGGTATAAAGGGCGAATCTTTGGTGGCCGGCCCTTGGAGTTGCACTGTGTGGTGCGATGAGCGTGAATTGCCAATCACGAATTCATGGCAAGAAGTCTGCTGGTTCTCCGAAGATGATGTGGATTACCTGGAACTCGAAGCCCATTGCGACGACCATTGCAAAATCCAACGCCAAATTTTGTTCATTCGCGAAGCGGGAATCGTCATGTTGGCTGACGCGCTTATGGGGTCCCGCAAAGCGAACTGGCGGATTCAATCGACCTTACCGTTAGCGGGTGATTATCAGGTTGAACATCCCGAAAAAACGCGAGAGTGTTGGTTGACATCTGAAGGCAAACGTCAAGCATTGCTGGTACCAATGGCCAGCGGCGAATGGCGACGTCAAGCTTCTCCACATCAATTGAGCGTGGAAGATGGCTGGATCTGTGTGCAACATTCGTCGGAATCACAAAACCTTTATGCACCGCTGGTCATGGCCATTCGCCGCGAGCATCAAAACGCTCCACTGACATGGCGGCCATTGACGGTCGCAGAAAACCTTCAATTGGTTTCGCCCGATGTAGCTGTTGGCTATCGCCTACAATTAGATCGAGCCCAGTGGATTTTTTATCGTTCGCTTGGGACTCCCGTTCCACGCACGCTGCTCGGTTGCCATACTGCGGCTGATTTTTGTGCGTGCAGTTTTGATTACAAGACAGGCAACACCGATTCTTTGATTGAAGTGAGCGGTGCGGATGATGACGAAGAAGAAACGGATACTTCAGCCAAAACTTAGGTATGCGATCGTCGTCGCATCCATGAACTGTTTTTAACCGAGGCGAGGCGGTTTTGTGACAAGCGATGAAGTTCTGCGTATTCGAATCGCGGACAACTTGGCCCGAGTCCGTCAACGCATGGCGGATGCCGCTCATCGAGCAGGTCGACCTGTCGACTCGGTGCGACTGCTGGGCGTGACAAAATATTCCTCTCTATTGGAAACACGATTGCTCATTGAAGCTGGCTGTCATGACTTGGCGGAAAGCCGGCCGCAGGATCTGTGGGACAAAGCTAAGGAGCTAACCGCCTCCGATTTACGATGGCACTTTATCGGCCATATGCAACGCAACAAAGTGCGCCGCACCCTGCCGTTGCTTCACCTATTGCACTCACTCGATAGCGAGCGATTGCTTCTGGAATTAGAAAACGAAGCAGCCAAGCAAAATAGCAAACTTAAGGTTCTTCTCGAAATCAATATCTCCGGTGACGAATCAAAAACCGGTCTGGCTCCTGCCTCAGTAGAAATGACTCTTGATCGAATTCTTGAAGCACCGCACCTAGAGCTGTGTGGTTTCATGGGAATGGCTGGGCTGGGAACCGATAATGATTCCGCTCGCCCTTGTTTCGAACGGTTGCGTCAATTGCGTGATACACTGCAAACAAAGTATCCAACTCTCCAGCTTGGTGAATTGTCGATGGGGATGAGTGGAGACTTCGAGGCTGCTATTGAAGCAGGTTCCACAATGATCCGAGTTGGATCGGCATTGTTCGAATAGTGTGTCGAGATGTGATTCGGAATGACTGCGGATTATCGCAAAGGTTGGATTCCCATGGCGATTGAGTGGACTGAAGAACCTCGCGGCATTATCGTCCCACTTCATGTTCAACCTGGCGGAAGAAAGAATGAGATACGAGGTGAACAAGCGGGTGCATTAAAACTCAGCGTGACAGCGAAACCGGAAAATGGAAAAGCAAATGAAGCTGTGATCGAATTGCTTTCGAAAATCTGGCGATTGCGAAAATCACAAATCCATATTCTCAGCGGTGATACATCGCGACAAAAACGTATCTTGATCACCGAAGTTTGCTCCGACGAATTCTCCGCCAAACTGCAAGCCTGTTTAGATCATGCGAAATAGGTCGAGCCATTCCACGGCTTTAGCCCTCTGCCAATTGTGACGATTTTTTTCACAGCTCGTTTGCACACCTGAACGAGCGTCTTACGGCGGCAAGCGATGCTTGGAAGCGTCCAGCAGCCGGCAGTTGCCAACGAAATCCCCCTCCCAAAGGGTCAGGCGCCCCTCGCCACACACCACTATTTAGAAGGATTTCTGGCAGTTCCAGACGTTATCGTCGAGAAACTCCTAGTTGAAACGCGAGGTAAAGAGAACAATAGGAAGAGCGATGTCGTACATTGGGCAGTCGGCAGGCAAGGAAGTCCTACGAAAGTAACTATACGGTCACAAGATGGATTCGTCAGAGAAAAACGAAGACGAACTAAAACTCGATTCAGCTTGGGCTGAATATATGCGCCGTTGCGACGAAGGGGAGAAGCTCGATCGTCAAGCATTCGCGAGTCAATTTCCCGAAATCGCCGAACAGCTCTTGGGATTGCTTGAAGCCGCCGATGCTTTGGAAAAAATGGCGGGCCCCAATGGAAGCTTGACGAATCTAATGAGCGTCGTTCGCTCGCCGGCTCCAACGCCCCCTGTTGACGATCCTGTGAAAGATTCGACGTTACCTGTTCATTTTGATGCCAAACTGATCGATGAGCCGCAAGGCTCGATGGATATCACCGTAGGGGTCGATGTCCGTAAACAACCGGAAGTCGATTTGACGAACGTGCCGACCGAACGGTCTGTCGATACGACGGCACCGAAGTTGCCCATGCGGTTTGGCGAATACACACTTGAAAAACTTCTCGGTCGTGGTGGCATGGGAGTGGTGTACCGTGCCAAGCAAGATCACCTTGATCGTATTGTCGCTGTGAAAATGATTCGTTCGGGTGCGTTGGCGAGCGAAGATGAAGTGCAACGCTTTTATGCAGAAGCTCGCAGTGCAGCCAAGCTCGATCATCCCAACATCGTGATGGTGTATCAGTGCGGTGAATTAGCCGGCCACCATTACTTTTCGATGGACTATGTTCCCGGCACCGACTTGGCGCGTTTAATTGAACAAGGCCCTATAGATCCACGGCATGCGGCTCGCTATGTGCGCGATGTGGCCAAGGCGATTGATTATGCTCATCAACGTGGCGTCATCCATCGTGATCTTAAGCCGGCCAACGTATTAATTGATTCCGAAGATCATGTGCATGTGACCGACTTTGGATTAGCCAAAGTGGTTGGCATGGATAGCGGCCTGACGCGAAGTGGTTGCGCATTAGGCACGCCAAGTTACATGTCACCCGAACAAGCGCTAGGCCGAACAGACCAACATGCGGCGACCACGGATGTCTATTCGCTCGGTGCAATTCTATTTGCACTCTTGGTAGGTAAGCCACCATTCCAAGGCTCGACGGTCGTTCAAACGATGATGCAAGTGATTCATCGACCAGCCCCATCGGTGCGACAGTTGCGAGTCGGCATGGATGAAGACCTCAATACGATAGTGGCAAAGTGTCTTCATAAGCAGCCCTCGAAGCGTTATCAATCGGCAGCAGAACTGGCTGCGGAGTTGGAGCGTTATCTCAGTGGTAGACCGATTGAGGCGCGTCCGCAAACACAACTGCAACGTTTCTATCATTGGGCATTAGGCATCCCGCTGCTGGGCGCATTAGCTGGATACAAGGTACTTGATCCAACACCGGGGCAACGTTTAGCGCAGCGTTGGATGATCGCCACTGCGTTGTTGTTGCCGTTGATATTGGTGCTAACGTTCGGTCTTTCGAATTGGATGGGCCAACAGCTTCCCCGCAAGATTCATATTGCAGGAGGTGAGGCGAATGGCTTGTATCATACGATTGGCCAGAAGTTAGCGGAGAAACTGGAGGGACATGCGCGGCGTGAAGCCACGGTTCATGCCACAAATGGCTCCTTGGAAAACAGTAGGCTGTTGGTAACCAAAGAGTGTGATTTGGCTTTGCTGCAAGCGAGTGCAGTGATCAGCGAAGATATCTCGGTGGTCGCGCCACTTTATTATGAAGCCGTTCATTTACTGGTACCCGCAGATTCTCCAGCTGAGAGTCTGGAAGGCTTGTTGGGTGGAGGTGCCAAGTTAAGGATATGGCTGGGACTTCCACAATCTGGAAATCGTCAAGCGGCTGAGATGCTGTTAGCAACCTGTGGTTTAGATGAATCGAAATATGAAGCGATTAGTGAAGGCTGGGATGCGTTAAATGATCCCGAGAAGGTCGACTTAGCTTTTGTGGTGATTCGTGCAGGGCATCAGCGCGTTCGAGATTTGATCGAGAAGAAAGGTTATCGCTTGATTTCGATCGAGAAGGCGACCGACATTGCGTTGGATGAACCTACCTTTCGAAGTTTCGACATTGCTGCCGACACTTATTTTACCCACGAGGCCCCTCCGATCCGCACGCTCGCCACTACAGCATTTTTGGCGTGCCGTACGGACGCTCCCGACCGGTTAGTCCGCGAGGCGCTTTATGCTCTATATGACGGCGGAGAGCCGATCACCGATCTGATGTCCAAAGATCGGGCTCGCCATTGGCGTGGCCTGGCGTATCACCGAGCGGCGAAGGAGTACTTTGACGATTTGGAAAAATAAATGGCCCGGCAGTGTGAAATTGTTCACGCATCTTTCGTCCATTCCCCATTTTCCCAGGTAAAAAGCACTTCTCGAACTCGCCCAAGTCAGCTTTTCAAGATTTCACTCTCTGGTTATAATCCGTCTCACCAATGGGGGATTAGCTCAGTTGGGAGAGCGCTTGCATGGCATGCAAGAGGTCATCGGTTCAAGTCCGTTATCCTCCACTCATACAAACGAAAGCCGTCGGTCGAAAACGATCGACGGCTTTTTTTGTAGGCGTTTGCGAGAACAGCCAAGTTGTGGATTGGATTGAACCGCGAAAAGCACGAAAGCCGCGAAAAAGGAACTGGCGGGAGGTTCAGCGTCTGAGCGGCTATGACACGGTGCTCTCAATCAATCCCCCAGCATCGTCTAACGATTTAGCATCGGTTGGGTTGTTTAGCCCGTGTGCCGCAGGCTAGGCGTACTTCCGTTTGATCCTCAGTCTCCCTAGACCAATGCACGTCACGGGAAAACGGACTCACCATCGAAAGAGGTTTTCCTCAAGAAGCGTACTCTGGACTCTGCATCTTTACCGTTTCAGACCGATTTGAGTTTTGCAGTGGGACTTAGGGGATCGTTGAAACCACCGCCTACCAAATCAACGATTATCTCGGATGGACCTTTTTATTAGGCAGTGAGTTCAACTTCATCGGATTAGTTTCTCTTGACTTCCAGCTCAGAGAGCACTTGCCAGCCGTTGCTGGTAGGGATGTCGTTGGCAAGGCCAATCGATGGCTTATTTGTCCAAGGGTCGCGAATCCCGAGTGCTAAGCGATACTTGCCAGCCGGGACGTCAAAACGCAGCCGAGCTTCTTCAGTAAACTCACCGGGAAGCCATTGGCGAATATCCCATGAAGTCGGCTGCATAGCCACCGCTTTTCCTTGTGCGTCGAGCAACGCCCACTGGACCTCCCACGGATAATAGAAGGGAGCCACACCAAGGTTCTTTCCCTCTAAGCGAATCTTGAATGGTTGCTCTCGATTTACGACTGCGTCGTGACTTACTTGCGTGATCTGAAATTCATAACCCAACTTGCGAACCAATTCTTCACTGCGAGTCAAATAAGTTCGATTG
>Ga0075160_10002696_pt1 | contig 10472 bp, 9 predicted proteins | sample JI91814C2DNA_FD_70969 | JGI IMG/M metagenome (GOLD analysis project Ga0075160, IMG submission 70969) | Wastewater effluent complex algal communities from Wisconsin, to seasonally profile nutrient transformation and Carbon sequestration -... | ecosystem: Engineered > WWTP > Effluent > Algae...
GGCGCGTTGGTCGCGGCCCTGGATCGCCCGCAGGTGCAGTGGAAGGCGTGGGACAGCGAGTATCTCGCGCTCGCGGAAGCGATGCGGTTCCAAGGGGACGCATTGACGCGCGAGACGCCCGCGCGTGTTCTGGTCCTTGTCGAGCCGAGCAGATTGCATGGCGTGGACGAGGTGTTGATGGTCCTTGAACGTCTTCGGCCGCGGGCGCCGTTGTGGGTGTTTGAGGGCGGCCCAAAGCCCAGTTTGCAGGGAATGTCCGCGGCGGAAGCACGCGCGAGGCTCGCGGCATCCAAGGTGTCGGCGAACGGCGCGAGTTCAGAGACGCCTCGAACGGTGGCGGTCGAGGCCAAGCCGGTGGCACAGGTTGTCACGCGTCGCATCGGATTGGTCGTGCCGAGACCGTTGGGGCCACGAGCATCGCCCAAGCCGCCGCCACTGCGTCTGGCGGGCACGGCTGCTGAGTCGAGCACCGCGACTCCGACAGGTTCGCCCGAGCCCGCTCCCTTGCCCGTCAAGGACGACGCCCCGGTTGACGCCCACCCCGCTGGGACGCTCCTGACCGAGGAAGAGATCGAGATGCTCCTCTCGGATCGCCCCACCAACGGCAAGGCGCCCGGAAAGCCCGGCGGGAACGTCCGATAGCGATTATTCTGCATCGGAATCTTGTCGAACGTTGCCCTTTCGGGCCGCGTATCGGATGGAATACGGGACGAGGATCGTTCGGCCAAATGGTCGGCTCATCTCGTCGGTTGAGGGAATCGAGGGTGCCCTGGAAGGGTGAGCCCTGCGGAGGCGTGAAGCGTGTCGCGGAGCGACGTTCAAAGCGAGGTTCGGGTCATCCTGGTGGGACGCACCGGGCTCGATGCTGCCTTGCGCCTTGATGAGTCCTTCGAGTTGGCACGCGTGCGCACGCCACACGACGCGATCGGCGAACTGGCAAACCCGCTCGACGACGAAACACCCGAACCCACGGCGGTGGTCGTGGCTCCCGAGATCGAATCGGATCTGCTCGATCCGCCCGCGCTGCAATCCGGAACGGGCGCGCTGCCGGGGCGACAGCGCCTGGTGGATTTCATTCGTGCGCTCAGGTTGGTGCAACCCACGGTGCGCGTAGTGTGTGTTGAGAGCGGCTCGGAAGATGGAGCGCCGGCCCGGCGAGCGCGGGACCTGTTCGATGGCATCGTCCGCGTCGGCCAGCCCATCGCGGACATTCGCAGTGTCATGGGCCTGGCTCGTGAGGGGGTGGAAACGCCGCCGATGCCTCGCATGGACGCGGCTCCAACAACGCTTGCACGCGAAGAGGCGAGTGTTGCCCCGCAGGCCCGTCCAGCGGAACCTCGCGTGATCGTCCCAGACCCCGCGGCAGTTTCGCAGGATCCCTTTGGCGAGCAAGGCGACCCGGCCACGGGAGCCTGCCTGGGCGATCAGGCGCTGGTCGAGGTTGCGGTGAAGGGGCACGACATCACGAGTGTCGCGATGCGTGTGCTGCGTGATCGGATTGGCGATCCGGGGTTGGCGTTTGTGCCGCCGCCCGCGGGCAAGATGGGTGGTGCGCCGCAGGGCGTGCCGGTGGTCTGGTCGGATTCCGTGCTGGGCTATCTGGTGCCGACGCGGGCGATCACGACGGACCTGACGACGCACGCGCGGTGGCTGGCAGGGTGGCTGCGCTTGCGCGATCAGCAGAATCAACTGCGGCACGCCGCGTTCACGGATCCGTTGACGAGCGCTTGGAACCGGCGGTATCTGGATCGATTCCTTGCCGGCGCGATCGACGCGGCGCGCGGGCAGAGATGGAGCGTCACGGTCCTGATGTTCGACATCGACGACTTCAAGAAGTACAACGACGAGTACGGGCACGACGCGGGGGATGAGATCCTGTCCGAGGTCGTGCGCCTGTTGCGGAGCGTGACGAGGCCGACAGACAAGGTGTGCCGCATCGGTGGCGATGAGTTCGCCGTGGTCTTCCACGAGCCCGAGGGCCCGCGCTCGCCCGACAGCAAGCACCCGACGACTGTGCACGCGATCACGCGGAGGTTCCAACAGCAGGTGATCAGCCACAAGTTCCCGAAGTTGTCGGGATGCGCGCCGGGCACGCTCACGATCTCGGGTGGGCTCGCGACGTTCCCGTGGGATGGGCAGACGCCTGCGGAGTTGCTCGCACGCGCTGATGAGCGTGCGATGGAGAGTAAGCGTCAGGGGAAGAACGCGATCACGATCGGCCCGGGCGCAATCTTGAACTGCGCCGATGGACACTGTGATTGAGCGATGGCGCATTTGCTCATCAACAGTCGCGGACCTGTTCAATGCAAGAAAAACCCTACTCGGAGAGTGGGGTACGCAAGGCAAGGACCCTCGCTCGCGCTTCAGGCTCGTAAGTTCCGCGGATTTACTCCGCGTCGTCCTTCCAATCTTTAACCGCGTCCTTGTCAAAGTCAGGCTCGGTCAGGTCGTGGTCGTCGTTGACCTCGTCCTCGGGGCGGGCGGCGGGAAGGCGCTCATTCTGATCCTTGTTCAGCAACTGCTCGAGGCGCTCGAGGGTCTGCTTCTCGACCTCGCGGCGCTTGGTCTGCGCCTCCTCGGCCTTCTTGCTCGCGGCGGACTCGTCCATTTCAAACCGCTTGGCAAAGTTGCCACCAAAGTCGTCCTGCGCCGCCTCGACCGCTTCCGCCCATGACTTGTTCGCCGCCTCGGTGTCCCGTGTGTACGACGCGACCAGTGACTCGAGCGTGCCCTTCTGCGAATCGGTCAGGTCCTCGAACTTCTTCGCGGCGTCGAGTTTCTTGCCCGTCGCCGTCGTGCGGTAGATCTTCGGATGGCTGCGGCGGTTGATCTCGTCCTGGAAGCGCTTCTTGTCGGCCTCGGGGAGCAGTTCAACCACACGACGGGCCGTCTGCTTGTTGAGTTCACGGCCCGCCTTCGCCTTCTCGTAGATCTTGGGCAGGTGCTCGGTGGCGAGTTTCATCGTGTCTTCCCCCGACGCGTCTCCACCCGTCAGTTTGTTCACAAACTCTTTCAGAAGCGTCAGACGATCGCTCACAATCCGATCGAACGACATCTCGTACTCGTTCAGCAGGGTCTTCAGTTCCTCGTTGGAAGCGGTGTCGATTTTGAGGGAGCGCAGGATGTCGATCGAGTCTGCGGCTTCGCCCGCCATGAGTTGGATCAACCTTGCGTTCTCGCGCCGACGGGCCCGTTCATACGCCGGAAACTTCGCGGCCTGTTCTTCGCTGAGCACGGCCTTGAGATCTTCGTTGAACCGGTCCTCGAGTTTGCCGACGTTCTCGAACATCTCTTTGGCGAGAGCCATCTGTCCTTTGCGGATCGCTTCCCAGTCTCCGCTTTCGCGAGCCTTTTCCATGAGGGCCTTGCCCTTGGCTTCCATCTCGCGCATGCCCGTCTTCATCGCGGAGCGATAGCCGACGTAGAGGTCCTTCGCGACTTCTTGCTGGTCCTTGTCGAGGCCCAGCGCGAGCGTCGCCGAGTCGATGCTCCGCTTGGTCAGCGGGTTAAAGACGACGGCCATTTCTTCGAAGTCCTGCGCGCGAGCCAGACTCGTTGGCAGGAGCAGCGCGGCGATCGCGGCGACCAGCGTCAAGACCATGGAGGGGAGCCAGCGACCGGCCGAGGGTTCAAGAACCGAGACTCGAGCGGCGCACGACGGGGCAAGAGTGTTCATGCCCCTTTATACCACGAAGGGGGGCTCCAGTTTCGCGGGATTCTGCAGAAATGCGAGCGTCCTGAGAGGTTGGAACGGATGCTAGTTCTTGTCTTGCAACCACTTGCGCACAGAATCGCGGTCCCACTCGGGCATCACGTCGCCGCGCATGCGTGGCACCTCTCGCGTGGCGGCGGGGACGGCGGAAAGTTGGGCCTCGGTTAGGACCGCGTCGATCTTGTCGAGATACTTCTTGTCCAGTTGCACCCGTTCCGCGACGACTTCGCGCACGGTCTGTGCCTCGGTGCTGTTCCAGCCTTTGTTGGCGTCGGCCACGATCAGGTCCTGCACTCGATCGAGGGATGAACGCCAGCGGGCGTTGATCGTTTCCGCGTCGCGTTCGTACGCGCTCTCCACAATCTGGAGTTGATCCTTCTGGGAGTCGGACAATGCCTCGACATCGCGGGCAGCCTTGAGGCGCTTGGTGATGACACCCTCGCGGTAGATCGTGGGATAACTGCGGCGCCGGAACTCTTCTTCAAACTTGACGCGGTCCTCTTCCTTCAGCAACTCGCCGATCTGCCTGGCGTAGCGTCGGTTGATGTCGCGGATCTGCTTGGCGACCACGTACAACTTCGGATAGTCATCGCGCAGGCGCTTCCATTCGTCCCCCGCGAGGTACGCGTCGTAGCCCGACTTCCAGATTGTGGCACGCGCGACGATCTGGCGGTCCATGCTCTCGCCATATTCCGCCGCCATCGCTTCGTAGCCCGTAAGTGCTTTCGTGTCGATCTTGAGGTGCTGCAGGATGTCGATCGGGTCGGCGCCTTCGCCAGAGAGCATGGAACTGTGCCTGGTGGACTCGCGCCGCTTGGCCTGCTCGAACGCTTCGAACCGGACCATCTGATCGCCACTCAGGATTGCGCGAAGATCGTCGCTGAAAGTCGTGTCGAGTTGTGCGAGGTCGGCGAGGGCTCGCTTCATGTTTTCGCGGGCCTTGATCTCCGCCGCATCGCGATCGCCGTCGCGAGCCTTCTCCCAGATCTGCCTTCGTTTCGCGTCGGACTCTTCGACGATCTGGCGATACGCGGCTCGGTATCCCTGGTACAGGTCGACCACGATCTCGTACTGGTCATCATCGAGGGAGAGAATCGCCTTGGACTTGTCGATGAGGGACTTGGGCATGGGCGTGAGGGCCGAGCCCATCTCGCGCGCCAGTTCCTGTGCCTTTGCTTGGCTCGTCAAGCACGCACTCCCCGCGAGGGCGACCACCGCGATCGCGCACCGGAACCAGCCGAGCCGACGGGAAGCGATGAGTGGCGTGGAATGCATGTCCCCTTTATACCGACCAACGCACCTTCAGTTCACCACAATTCTGTAACTGCCCTCGCGAATACGATCCGCCCCTGTGCCCACCCCCAAGTACGACCTCATCGCCCTGGACCTCGACGGCACCCTCCTGGATTCCAAGGGGCACGTCTCGGCCGCCAATCGGGAGGCTGTGAAAGCCGCCCGTCAGGCGGGCGTTCGCATCACTGTCTGCACCGGGCGAGGCCTGATTGAGAGCCGCCGGGCGTTGGACCAGATCGAGCAGGTCGACCCGGTGGTGGTGGCGGGTGGGGCGATCGTGTCGTGCCCGAAGACGAGCCGGACGGAACATCGGTTTGCGGTGCCTGAGGACCTGGTCAAGGCCACGGTCCAGACGCTGATCTCCCACGACCACGCCGCCCTGATCCTGAAGGACCCCGTTGAGGCGGGGTACGACTACCTCGTTGTGACTGGTCCCAAGGGGCTGGACCTGGATCCGGTGACGAAGTGGTGGTTCAAGGAGATGAAGGTGGGCGTGAAGTACGCCACCAGCCTTGATGAGGACCCGCATCCCGAGCACACCGTCCGCGTCGGAGCCTGTGGCAGGGCGAAAGCATGCGAGGCGATGAGCCATGATGTGAAGCGTGTGGCGGCGGGGCAGGCGATCATCCATCATTTCCCGGCCGTGGTCGCGCCCGATTCCGCACGCAAGACCGATGAGGGGGACATCCTGCACGTCCTGGAGTTGTTCCACGCCGACGCGAACAAGTGGTCGGCAATCCAGGTCCTCGCGAAGCGTTGGGGCGTCGATCACGCGCGCATCGCCGCGATCGGCGACCAGATCAATGACGTGTCGATGCTGGAGGGTGCGGGCCTGGGCGTGGCGATGGGGAACGCGGTTGAACCGGCGCGAAAGGCCGCTTCTCGACACACCCGCCACCACGAGGACGATGGCGTCGCCCACGCGATCAACAACATCCTTGATGGGTTTTGGTAGATGCGTTCTCGGTGACTTTCGTATCTCTTCTGTCCTGATGCCTGATGCCTGATGCCCAGTGGCTTCTTCCCATGCAATCCCTTACCGAGATCAAGTCCCTTCTGGAAGCGAACGGCCTTTCACCCCGCAAGGTGTTTGGGCAGAACTTTCTCATTGACCACAACCTGATTCGCAAACTGGTGGACGCTTCGGGCGCGAAGGCCGGAGATGTGGTGCTCGAAGTCGGCCCTGGAACGGGGACGCTGACCGAGGAGTTGCTCGCGCGCGGGTGCTTTGTTGTGGCGGCCGAGATTGATCGGGGATTGGCGGAGTTGCTGCGCGGGAGGTTCGCGTCGTTTGGCGAGCGATTCGTCCTCGTCGAAGGCGATTGCCTCGATGGGAAGCGGACCTTGGCATCGGCGATACTGGACGCCGTTGATGCAAAGATCGCCATCGCGGCCGCAGTCGTCCCCAATCCGGGGAGGCTCTTCCGCCTCGTGAGCAACCTGCCGTACGGCGCGGGGACGAGCGTGATGGCGATTCTGCTCGCTGACCATCCGCGGTGCGTTTCTCAGGCGGTGACGATCCAGAAGGAAGTGGCGGAGCGGTTGATGGCCCCCGCAGGTTCGCGGGACTTTGGGCCCGTGAGCGTGCTGGCGCAGGCGATGGCCGACGTGAAGATGGTCGCGACGCTGCCACCGGAGTGTTTTTGGCCTCGCCCCGACGTGACGAGCGCGATGGTCTCGCTCACGCGCAAGAGCCAGCCCATGACCGACCACCCGCGGGCACTGCTCGACATCGCCCAGAAGGTCTTTGAGCGCCGTCGCAAGCAGTTGGGCGGGGTGATCTCAGGGCTCGTCGCGGACGGGTTCGAGTTTCCGGACGGCATCCAGCGAACGCAGCGGGCGGAAGAGTTATCGATCACGCAGTTCGTGGCGCTGGTCGAGGCGATTCGGCGCCAACCCGGACGTTGACCCCGGGAATTGATCTCGTTTGCGGAATTCCTGTGTCGGCACCTTCCCATCGCGGGGTCGCGGACGGTACATTGTGGGTGATGCCGGAGGCTCCTCCGCCACTGTCGTTCGACGCCAGCCATTTGGGTGAGGCTTTGCTGCCGGCGCTCCGTGACGCGTGTGGCGGGCGGCTTGGCCCGGTCGAGGTCTTCCGATCCCCTTTCCAGCATGGCGGCGCTATGACCGGGTTCTCGACGTGGGAACGCGACGATGGCTCGCGCACCAAGGTCATGGTGAAGTTGCCCGTCGGTGCCATCGAGCATCGCTGGGGCGTCGCGCTGGGCTCATACGAGCATGGGCGATTCGAGTGTGACGAGGCGATCTGTTGCCCGGTGCCTCGCGTGCTCGCGTCGGGGACGTCCGTCGGCGGGTACGACTTCGCGTGGATCGTGGTCGAGCGGCTCAGTTCCCCGGGCGTGATCTCAAGGCCTGAAGAGAAGCACGTCCATGAGATCCTCGAGACGCTCGTGGAGTTCCAGGCGCGAGCGGCAGCGGTGCCGTTGGAGGCGGCGAAGAAGTCCCCCGACTGGGAGAAACTGCTGGAACGCTCGCGAGACGCAGCCCGTAACGGCATCGTGGAGGACTCAAGGCACTGGAGCGAAGCCGTCCACAGGGTGCAAAGGGTGCTGCCACTGCTTCGAGCCAGGTGGGAAGGGCGCGCGGTGAACGCCTGGTGCCATGGCGATCTGCACCTTGGGAATCTGCTTCATCGTGCGACGTCGGACGGGCCCCAAAGCCAGAGCGTTCTCGTCGATCTCGCCCTCGTGCACTCGGGACACTGGGTCGAGGACGCGATCTACTTCGAGCGCCAGTATTGGGGGCACTCGGAACTCTTGAAAGGCGTGAAGCCGGCATCGGAGTTGGCAAGGCTGCGCCGAGAGCGTGGGCTCAACGCCAATGACAACTACCCCGAGTTGGCGAATGTGAGACGTGTTCTCATGGCGGCGTGTGTCCCGGCGGCCGCGGAGCGCGAGGGGAACGCCAAGTACGTGGCTGCCGCATTGGAACTGTTGGAGCGCCTCCTCCCGCAAGTCTCAAAATAGGTCCTATAACACGATTTTGGTTGATGCAGAGGCGGAGGCCCAAAGGGGTCTAGTATCTCCGCGTTGACGGGGTGGCCGGGGGCTCGGGCGAGCGCTCGGTGGCACGAACAAAGCCCTTGCGAAGACCGGTGCAACGGTTGAGCGGGGCATCCAGCAAAGGTGGCCAGTGATGGAAGCCTACGAGAAGATCAAGCGAATCTGGGAAGAAACCCTTGAGGACCTGCGCAAGGCCGAGGGCGGCAACAAGGCCGCGGGCACGCGTGTGCGCGGCGCGATGCAGGAGATCAAGAACGCCGCCCAGGAAGTGCGCGAGAAGATCTTGGAGATCCGCGACGTCGGCGAGCAGAAACCACAGTGAGTTGGTGATGACATCGACCGCACCAGAATCGTCGACGGGCGAGAGGGCAATCAGTGCCTCGCGTTTGTTGTTTGATGTCTCGGGGATCGACCTCTCCGCGACGCACGCGACCAAGCCGCAGTTCGAGAAGTGGATCCCCCATCGCGGGGTGATGTCGCTCATGGACCGGATTGTGTGGGTCAATCCGGAGATGACGCGTGGCATCGCGATGCGCAGCACGCGCAGCGACGAGTTCTGGGTCCCCGGTCACTTTCCCGAGCGCCCCATGTTCCCCGGCGTGCTCATGGTCGAGACGGCGGCGCAACTCGCGTGCTATCTGTGGGTCATCCGCAAGGGCGAACCTCAGTTGGCGGCGTTCCTCCGCATCGAGAACTGCGCCTTCCGAAGCATGGTCCAGCCGGGCGATGATTTCTACGTGATGTGCGAAGAGATCAAGTGGCAGAAGAAGCGGTTTATCTCGAAGGTCATGGGATTCGTGGGCGATCGCGTGACGTTCGAGGCCGAACTCAGCGGCCTGGCGATGGAAAAGTAGTTCGTCGACGGCACTCGTTGCAGCACCATTTGCGGCACCCATGACCACGCCCTATCCGATCGTCCTCGAGCCCGTCCTGATGCCCAAGGTCTGGGGCGGCGCCCGGCTGCGTGCCTTCGGCAAGAGGGTCAAGGACAACGACACGATCGGCGAGAGTTGGGAACTCGCCGACCTCGCGAGCACCAGTGCCTCGGGCGCTGGCGGCGGCGGTCAGCGATCCATCATCATCAACGGCGTGCTCAAGGGCAAGTCGATCCACGACGCGATCGCTGTGTGGGGCGAGGCGCTCCTTCCCGCGAAGCAGTTGGCGGGTGGTTCGTCGTTCCCGCTCCTGATCAAGTTTCTCGATGCCCGGGAGGACCTGTCCGTGCAGGTGCATCCGAGCCCGGCATATGCGAACACGCACGCGGATGCGTTCCTCAAGACCGAATGCTGGACGATCCTCGCGGCCGAGCCTGGCGCGAAGTTGTACAAGGGCGTGATGACCGGCGTGACTCGCGCGGCGTTCGAGGCCGAACTCCGCAAGGGTGATGGCGCGGGCGTGGTGGGGATGCTCGAAGCGGTGCCCGCGGTGGTGGGGGAGTGCCACAACCTGCCCAGCGGCACGGTGCACGCGCTGGGCGCGGGGGTGCTGGTTGCAGAGGTGCAGACGCCCAGCGACACAACGTATCGCGTGTACGACTGGGGGCGCAAGGGGCGCGAGTTGCACATCACGCAGGCGATGGAGTGCATCGCGTGGGGGCCCGCGCCAAGCCCGGTGAATCTCGCCGCGGGTGAGACCCTTTCAACGGAGTTCTTCGTCGTGTCGCAGAGACGGTTGAAGGCGGGCGAGATCATCGACGCGCCGAAGGGCGCGGTGCTGATGGTGCTGGAAGGCTCGGGCGCGATGATGAAGGTCGCCGAGGAAGCGGTGCCGATGGCGCTCGGGGCGACGGCCTTTGTGCCAGCTGGCGTGGCGAAGGGCTGGACGATGGTGGCGTGCGAGCGCGGAATGACGGTGCTGGTCGCGACGGTGCCGAAGTAGCAGCGAGTTCTGGCGAGGGCGGGCGAAGGCGTTACCAGGCATGGGTTCTACTTGGGCAGGAACAGGTTGGCCCGTCAGCAGCCGGCTTCGAAGGAGACCAGGAAGTAGAGCAGGTCATTGGCATCGGTCGCACCATCGGGCGTTCCGGTGTTGGTTCCGTTGTCCAAATCGCTTGAAGGGTCTCCGAGGTCGAAGGAGGTCAGAAAGTACGCGAGATCGTCGATGGTGATGGCCCAGTCACGGACGCCGCCATTGGTGAACACGCCATCACCATCAACGTCAGCGGGGCACGATCGTGGCAGCACGAGTTCCCACGTTTCGCCACTCCCGCCGCCGGTCGCGCCGCCATAGAGCATGGTCAGACCACGCTGTTCGTCGTAGATCATTGCTGGCGAGGACCTTGCCGAAGGCCCCGACACAAGGGTCGGCAGCCATCGCCCGGTTCCCGAACCGTCCCACTCCCACGTGTCGTTGCTGGTGCTCGTCGGGTAGCCGCCATAGAGGATTGTGACTCTCCTCACCGAGTTGTACGCCATGGCGTGATAGCCGCGGGCGGATGGGCC
>Ga0075160_10002702_pt1 | contig 10469 bp, 17 predicted proteins | sample JI91814C2DNA_FD_70969 | JGI IMG/M metagenome (GOLD analysis project Ga0075160, IMG submission 70969) | Wastewater effluent complex algal communities from Wisconsin, to seasonally profile nutrient transformation and Carbon sequestration -... | ecosystem: Engineered > WWTP > Effluent > Algae...
CTGCACAAGCAAGCAGATGTTTACAAACTCCAGCTAGTTGTGGTTTGTTTCTATTATGTAGGTTAGCTGCTTTCGCCTGAGGTCTCTTACCTGCTTTCGCACCTTTACTCCAATTTATTTCACTATAAGAATAGAAATAATCATTACAAGAGCAAGCAACTTTACAACTGTCTCTAGAAAGTGATGGTTTAAATTGCTTTTTATTTTCACTAAAGATATAATCTAACAATCTAGAACTGTTACCAGTGATTGCGTGATCAGGGTAGAAATGTATTACACATTTATAAGCTTTGTTGCCCTTAGTTCTATTAGATGAATTAGAGTAGAAATTATACGAAATTGAGCTCCCCCCAGTTGATCTACTAGATTTAATGATCTTAGCTCGCTCTTTACCAAGTCCTTTAGATACTATATTGTTTCCTTGAACAAGTGACTGAAAGCTGTACTCACTAGTTTTAACATAGTCTACTGCAATAGTCCCAGGTAGATACTTTTGGTTCTTAATAGATTCAAACAATTTCTTCTCATAAGAATCCATTAGTCTTTCCTTGTCTTTAGCTGGAATTAAAGGAAAAGCTTTATGTTGATCAGCTAAACTTAATTCTGAATATGATTCAATTCGTTTATTTAAGTCTAGTTTTAACCATTCTTTAAAATCTAGCTCCACTTCTTCTGCTTCAGGTTCCTCACCCTCCGTCTCGTCAAAAATTACTTCATTTTCCATGTGCCACCTAAAATTACTAAATTTATAATTGATAAAATAAGCCCTAACAAAGTTTCTATGTCTACGTTCTGTCCTCAACAATCTCGTTATCGTTATTCCGCCAATGCTCACAGCCATCATTCGGCAGCACAAAATCAGCACAATGAGGGCTTTTGTCATTCACGCACACGCTTGACATATCCGGATCACATAACCATTTACAGTTTTTACAATTCATTTCACTTCCTTTGTTAAAATTAACATTTCATATCTCTTTGTTGTTTACATATCATAAGACACTCGTATAAAATAAATAACTAACACTAATTACTGTATCTATCAAGAGAATATAGAGTAATTTTCTATCGCACATAATGCTATTAAAGTTATGGTCAAATCTTAATCCATATCCACAATCTATATCAAGAGCTGTAATAAAAAAACCCACAGAACCTTTGCATAATAAGGAAATTACAATAAATGCAAACCAAAACCATCTGCTCTAATTTGTAATAATAAACCATATGAGAGTATATTACAAATTAGAGCAATAACTAGTAAAAATAAATACTTCAATCCAGTAGTAAATAATATTCTTTGATAACATATTATACTGCTTTCCTTTTGAACTGATTAATAACTTTTATAAAACCTAGGTCACTTGAATTAGATAATTTAATCCTATTATTAAAATACTTGATAGCAATATCTCTATCCATATCAGCATAGTCATCGGCATCATCAGCTAACAGTATTAAACTTATTCTCTTCTCTGGGAACATTTCTAATAAAGTTCTTGCTAAAGAATATGACTGAGGATAGGTTTGCGCATCTAAAGCTACCACTAATTCTTTATAAGGTTCAGCAAGGCTCTCTAGCTGCATTCTTTGGTATACTGTGAGCGTCTTACCTAGCAAAGAGATACAATCATGCCCTAACTTCATCTTTGCCCCTATGGCTGTAAAAATACCCTCAGCAAGCATTAGTGTATCTGTGCCAGTTAAACCTTGAATTCCAAATAAAGGTTTTGTACTAGTTGCTGTATAATATCTGAATTCACCATTATCTATAAACCTTAATTGAAAGAAGTCAGTAATATTATTTTCTATTCTATTAGGGATAAATACACATGACTTACCCCAAATGAAATAGCTTTTAAAACCATATAGTTCTATTACTTCTCTAGTTAACCCTCGTTTAAGGAGGTACAGAGCACCTTCAGAATCTAAGTTAGGTATAAGGTCTAATGAGTATGACTTTGTTATCATTTCAGGATCAGGTCTGTTTTCAAACACAGAATTAAGTGCCATATCTGGATCTGAGCCAGAATAATTACAACGGAAACAAATAAACTTTCCATTATCCTTACTTAAATATAGTTTAGGTTCTTTTTTACCGTCAGAGCAGTTTGGACAATGTGCTATGTAATGGGTAGATGTCTCTTTTACTATATCAAAATCATGCATATCTACCTACTCCTTATTATTCCTCAGAAAAGAATACATCCGCTACAAAATCCATAGCAGCATCTCTAATTCTGTACCAACCGACTGCTACACCAATTACAATAAACATACGATATAATTTGTCTGAGTCTGGGAGAGTGGTTAATGGTAGTAAAGCAAAAGGTATTGCTGTTGCTATTAAAACAATTGGTGCAAACTCTAGTGCCACTACAGCTAGTAGCTTTTTAAAAGCTAATTTAGTTGTTGGTTTCATTGATTGCTACCTTACTCAATTCATTGATCTTAGCTAGTTTAACTTCTGCTGCTTTTAAAGATTTTTCTAATGCTTTATTAGTAGATCTTAAATCATCTAACTCTTTTTGAGAGATATTAGATGCAGTAGCTTGAGTTGCTGCTTTAGCACATTCAATAATTAGATCAGATAAATTAAATTCGCTCTCTGTTTCTTCTGAGATAACAAGTAAATTTCCTTTTGTAATATCTGGTGATAACTTATTTACTACTAAAGACATAACTTTAGCAGAAGTAACTACTTCAGGAAGGACTTTACTTTTACTATCAAAGACCATTTTTATTTCGTATTTCATAATATTTTTCCTTGTATTATTAAAAACTTAGATTCTTTTTCTTTTTAATATTCCACATTTCTTACATTTGTAAGTATGCACACAAAAGGCCATCATATCCTCAGTTATGAAAGTCTCTGAGTCACTGAATTTCATGTCATGAAAACAAAATAGAAAATTCCATATATACTTAATATACTCCATAATTTATTTTCCTTTTTAAGTTACTTATACCATTATTATAACATGGTCCAATACCATTTGTCAATAGGTAAATAATAAAAAAGCTAGTCAATTACGACTAGCTTGATACTTTCAAGAATAAGTTTTACATATATCATTCCATGCAGTAACCTTATGTGGTTCCTGCCAATATGGAAAACGTTCAGGTTGGTATACAGAATCCTCTTGTCTAGGGATCATTGGCTGTACAGGGTCTCCACCCCGATCAGTACAATATGGACAACTGATTGTTGTAGGGGATAGGGAAGCTCCACATTTAGAACACACCCATCCTAAGTTAAGTTTAGTTTCATTCATTATTTTCTAAGAAAGCAATTCTTGGGTTGAAACCCAAGTCATACTATGCAGAACACTTTTTTTCAACTTCTTAATGTTCTTTTTGGTTAATTCAATAAAATCGAAACTACTATCAAGATACTGTATAAAAATTTCAGGGATGCTGTCTCCTTCATTATCTGTATGATACTTTGTAATTACGCCATATTTACCCTTCCAGAAATAGGATTTTCCTAACCATTTAAATGCTTGTTTTAGTACAGGATTATCTCCTTGTTCTTGAACAACATAATCAGGCTCGGTCATTAAAGGATTATTCTCTGTGACAAAAAGTATGGTCTGATCATCGTATAGTGATACAATTTCACCAAGATATTTGTTAGTTAACTCAGTGGGTGATTTCTTATGGTCTCCTGTAGCAGCTTTTTTAGCCAACTCATTAACATAAAAAGCAACAGTGTCATTTGTACAAAATTCATTATAAGAGATTGGCTCTTCACTCTTGGTCAGACCTGGATCCTTCAAAAGGTCCCATTTCTCACAATGAGTAATACAAGATTGGACAGTATTATTCTTAATAAAATGAGAATAATACTCATGGCCAAAGCCATGAGGAAGATTACAGTCGATGAATTTACAACCCACAGGGATAACTTCTCCTGAATTATAAATGCAGCAACTTTGGAATGTGCAGTTGTACATATCTTTGATATTAGATAAGTCTAGAGACAAACCATTAAACTCACTACCGTGAAGTTCACCATTTTCTACGTTTAGTGTAATTGTTTTTGAATGTAATGTAAATGCTTTTGAATTCATATTATTTTTCTTCTTTCTTCTTTAAAACTGTATTTTCTAAAATTTTGCTGTATTGTACAAACCCTGGGTTTGAAAACCCACCCATCTCAGACCAAAATTCTGGTTGTTGTTTATGCAACTCAGGGTCTGCGGCTAAACATTGGTGCTGTGTTGGTGAAATATGTGGGGGAGCTTCGCTTCCACTTACTAGATTTAACATGTTATAAATTTTATCAGCCTTCTCCTGTGAATCATCTGCTTTACGATAACTAGTTTGAGCACACATACTTACTGATGTCTTAACATTAATCATACCTTCACCTGCCTCAACTGAATCAACAAATGGTAAATGCCACTGCCCCACTTTTAATTCTTGTGGAATAGATTCACTAATCGCTTTATCAATTAATTGAGCTAATAGTTGATATTCTGGTTGGGTGCTATGTTCCAGCCGTAATGCTAACAAATGTTCCCAAGATTCTTTAGTACCAGTAAGTACTGATTTAGTAAAAGAAAAAACTTCAAGAAGTCTATTCGTCGTCTGTTTGTGTACATTTAACTCATCTTGGATTTTTTGTACATCTTTAGCAACTTTGTTATAAACACCAACCCATAGCTTTTGGAAGCGTTTAAGCTCTTTACCAGTTAAGTATTCAGTAGCTTCCATACCTGGCTTATTCACTCCAACTTTCTCTGGAATAAAAATATCTTGCTCTAATAAAGACTTGGTTGTGCAAGCCCTAGAACTACTAGTATTCTTTGCGAGTTGCCTCGAAGTATTAATCTGAGCTAGAATGATCCGAGGATATTCCAGAGCCATTGTAATAATTTCTCTACCATTATAAGAACTATGGGCAATTACTTCTGCATTAAAGCCAACAGGTGTTTTACTCATTTATTTATCCTTTTAAATTAAATTCTTGTAATTGTTCTAAAAACCACTCTCTAGCAATCTTACTAATTTTAGAGTTTACTTCTTTTGGCTCAAGCCCCTTTTCAGCCATTGTATTACTCTCTTCTTTAAGAACGTCATTAATAACTGCTCGAATAAAATCAGCTGTAAACTTGATATTAGGAATGTTCTTCTCATTATCAATTCCAAAAATGTTCTGCCACATTTGTTCTAACCTCCAAGCAGGGCAAGCATTATTCGCGAACTCGATCTTTACTGATTCTTTTTCTTCATCTACAAGAGATAATGTTACAACCTTACTAGAGCTATGTTTATCCCCTTTTACCTTAAATCTATAAAGTTCTCCGTTATACATAAATGTACACACAATGCCTTCAGCAATATTGCCTTGAACACCAAAAGCTTGTCCTAATGGAGAATTCTCTTCAATCTTATTAACTAAATCAACAAATTGGTTTTGATGTAGTTTAGGATTATTAAAATCAACAGTAAAGGTATAAGTTGGGTAGTTCATTACATTAAATATATTATTATCAGGTAAGTGTGCCCAGTTTCCACTCAGCTTAGTTTCTAACCAATAAGACGGGCTAGTCATAGGTGAAACCATAAAATGCTGAAATAAAAATAACTTCTTATCAGTCCCTGAAACAGCTGAATTTTTCTGGATATTACCGCCTGCCCACTCACCATATAAAGTAATTAATGTAGTATCTAAATTCAGGTTATTTTCAGCAGCCAATTCTTTAATAAGGTTTGTTATAGCATCTTTATGAGAATTTACAAAAAATGCAAATCCTGCATTATCCTTGTGCATACTAATAATGCCACCACGAGATTGTGCAAATAAGCCATATGGATTACTAAATCCAATTCCAGCATTAGTCCCATGAATTTTCTCAGATGCTACTACTTCAACTATAGGTAAAGTCTTACTGTGGTCATAAACAGGATTACCTTGCTCGTCTACACCAGTAAGTCTGCTCTTGTGTGCAATAGTTTTACAGATATTACTATACTGCTCAATAGAGCTAAAATCTACAAAATTAGTTTCCATTACTATTTTTCTCCTTCTAAAAAAGATTCTATAATCCGTTTCTGTTTTTCTATATTCCAACTTACAGGAATGAATGCTAATCCATCTCCTGCATCATGCCAAGTAATGTCATTAGCCATATAGTTTAAAGCATAGTAACATGTACTGCATTTCTCTACTTCAAAGTTAGTATCTTTATAAGTTTGTTTGAACCATCTTACTAACTCGCAATCTAATAAACTTGCTTTATATTTAAAGTTAGCTAACTGATTCTGGATCTCCTCTTCCACTACATCATCAGGTGGTGGATCTTTATACCATACTTTAAGAACCCCTACTCCATCAACATCTGTATATAGCTCGTGATGGTCTAAGGTAAACTTGATTGTACTACCTTCAATAGAATATTCAATCGCCATTAGCTGCATCCATAAAGTTGTTTTCTAAAAAGTCAGCTGAGACCCAGTGATTACATGAATCATCATCCACAGTTAAAAAGTCTTCTTCACCATCAAATACATCTAAAGTAAAGCTATAAACTTTACCTTCTGTAAAATAAGTGTCTAATGAATTTGTACATTGTTTTAACATAATTATTTTTCCTTTCTAATTTCTAACAATTCTGGTGATTCAAAAATATTTCCAATAACCTCAATCCAACCATATTTACCTGGGTAAATAGGACTAAGACAATATTCCCCGTATTTCTTACTATAAATAGAAACCCAATATCTATCTTCCTCAAAGACAACTTTACCAATTGAATAATTAGATTGATCAACCCAATCAGTGTATAAGATTTTAACCACATCATTTTCGTAAATCTCTTTACCATTCTTGTCTAGTAGTCCAGTAAATTGCATTAATTTTACTGACCTACCAAAACTGTATAATAAGGCATGATTATTATTCTCTGGAATACCGTGAATGAAGATGTTAGGATAGCAACAGCCGCCATCTTTAAGACTTATGTCAAATGTATGTGATAACATTGTACCATTATAAAAAGCTCTGAATTTAATATCTCTCATTTATTTCTCCTTAACTTATACCATTATTATAACATGGTCTATTAGCAAATGTCAATAGGTAGACAATAAAAAGATAATTATATTAATAGAAGAAAGCATCCTGGAAGAAACTAACTATTCCGAAAGTGACAATTACAATCAGTATTGCTGCCACTTCGACTTTTAAAGCTAAAAGAACAATCCAGCTATGAGGATAAAAAATTGCCATGAAAACCATAAAGCCAAGATTAAAAAAAATTACTATTACCAGCACAGTGAACGCATATATACACAATTTCTCTAATTTACTCATCTTATTAACTCCTTCTTAATTACTTATACCATTATTATAACATAGACTAATACTAAAAGTCAATAGCTAGATAACAAAAAAAGCTAGGTAAATTATACCTAGCTTAAAGATCAAAGCTTATCCCTTAGCATAGCTGATGACAACCCCATAAAGATAAATCCAAACAATAAAGTTAAAAGAAGAAACTCATTTGTATAGACAATACTAAAGAATGGAACTTTATATACTAAATGTATTAATACTGTAGTTACAGATAGTAAACAAGCACCAGCAAAAGCTACAGAAAATAAATATAAAGCCATTATAAGTAATGGTGCCAGTAAATTAAGCATCTAGGCTCCTTGTAGAAAATATGGAATTGCTTTATCTGGAATCTTAGATACTTGAGAAATCAAACTACCAACCTTTCCTTGTTCTAAGTTTATCTTTAAATTAAATAGCAAATTACCACTTGGATAGAATGTTCTAAGAATATATCCAGATCCTTCTGTTTGAAGTAATTCATCTAGCTTTTCTAAGTCTATTTCTAAGTGATCTCTACCATCTAGTTCTCCAGCTAGAATAATAGCAGCTACTGTAGCTTTTAGAAAGATAAATAAACTACGATCTGCAGGAAGTTGCCCGAAGTCAATTGTACCATTAGCAATCTTTGCAACATGTTTACTAGCTGTATTTTGAGTTTTAACCATATTACAAGTAAATGTAACATTAGGCAAATAACTTGCAAGTAACTTTTCTAAGTCTGTAGATGACAAATTTAGATAACCTACTTTAGCTAGATTTTTAGAAGTAACTGGATTGACATAAGGAAAATCATTGACTTCATCTACATAACAGATTACTACATCAAGACCTTTAACAATTTCCAGTAAGTTACATTGATCACTTATATGATCTAACACAAGTAATGAATACACTTCAGGTTCCAAAAATAACTTACTAAATCTATAGTGCAAAGGTATTAATGAATTCGCAATATAGATTGGTGTTTCATTAAAGAATACTAAAGTGCAATCTTCTCTTCTGTGTAAGACTTCACTTAATAGTTGTTTCATAACTTGTAACTCTTAGTGAATAGATAAGTTCCCACAATCTCATTGACTTCAGGAGTAGTCATATCATTAAGATAAATCCTTAGATCATCTAATGTAAGTTGAGACTCTAAGTGTTTCTCTGATTTAATAATTTCCTTTAAAGGAATATTATGTAAAACAATTAGATCATAACAACTGGTCAGTAACAAATCTTTGTCAAGTCCCTTGCTATCTAAGAAGACTCTTAGACCTTCTTCAAAGTTCTTAATAGTTTTAGTATAGCTACCCGTAATGTTAAAAGTTTTATCTTCGTAATTACCTTTGTATAACTCTTTAAAAGTAGACTTACTAAGAATTGCTTTCTTTAGTGCCCTAACTTTAAATAACACCACAAGTTTCTGACTAAAAGGTGGGAGTAAAAAAAATAAAACAATAAGAACAATAAGAACAATAATAGCATAATAAGAATTATGATAAGTCATATTTAATTCCTTGTATAAATTTTACATACATGTTTACATTTAGGACATTTAGCTACCATATAACGAGGACCGTTGGGGTCTTTGGTAATAATATTTGGATTATCAATAAGAACCTCTGCCTCAAGACAATTACTACAGGCTAGGCCTGGCTTCAAACCTAAATTTTTCGAAGTAACGCGTTTGTTAAATTCTACCACGGTTAGCATCGGTAGAGTTACTTTTTCATATTCCATAAATTTTTCCTTTAATAATTTTTAATAAATATAATATTACCACAGTCAAATAATCTTGAGTAACCATTATTTTCCATATTATCTTTCTCAGATAATTCAGGATTAAATTTATCACCCAATAAATCTTTCAATTTGTGCTTTTGACATTGATATCTTGTTAGCGTCCTTGTGCTCTTTACCCACCAGTAATTAGGTATACTTACTTCCTTAAAAGTAAAACCTAATTGATTATACAAACCGCCATCAGACCACTGTAAGTTAGCATAGCTAACTAATGATTTTGGAGAATAATGTTTCTCAAAGTATTTTAAGAGCTTACTAGCTCCACCTACCACTGAGGTATTCAGCTTATTGCAAAATCTTATCAATTCATATTCATAAGATTTATTAAATCTAGGTTTACCAAAAGTCATAACTGAAACAAGCTCATCATTGTAAGTTAAACCAAGTTTAATGGAGCTAGGACAATTACCTTGTAAATGATTGGATTCCAGAAACTTTTTACAATCTTTCAACTCAACTACTCTACATTTTCTAGCATAAATCTTTTCCGATTTACCAAGTTTGTTGGCTATAACAGATTTAAATATTTCAGACTTATTATTCCATTGATGTTCAAAGATATGAAGTAACTTAATACCTTTTTCTTTGCACATATTAGTTTTCATGATATGGTAATCTTTAGACTTACCACTAGCTTCGCTATGCCAATAATTACCATTAAATTCAATAGCGAAATTATTATCTGGTAAGTGAATATCTAACTCAAGAGGGGATATAATTTTTCTAGAGTTTTCTTTAATATTATCGGTCAGAGGTTTAACAAAATCTAGCACCTCTTTTTCTTTACCAGATATACCTGAATTAGGATAGATTAGTTCCTTACCATCAAATATGCTCAGGTCTGTACACCAATGGTAGCCGTTAGAGGTCGCATAAGGATTATCCGCCGCCTGGGATATTGGCGTAGGATTAGAAAACCCACACCATTCCGCTGCAAGTGTCATAGTATCGAATTTTTCCTTAGTTTGATAACAAAACACAGGTGTCCCATTCCTAGCTTTTAGATTATGATTGTCGAAGACACTAAGGTCTGTACACCAATGAAATCCCCCTGCGGTACGAATAGGGTTGTCCACAACCTCACATAAAGTTGAATTGCTGTTATGACCTATAGAGTAAGAAGCGTTTGCCATTGACTCAAATTTTTGTTTAGTCTCATAACAATACACTGGTTTATTCCTGCTCCAAACTGTTAAATCTAGTTCATAAAATATACTTAAATCTGTACAAAAATGAAGGTCCTGCATTACTCTATCGTGTTTATCCAACACTGATCGGATATTCCATTCTCCACAGCCATAAAAAATAGCTGCATCCGTCATTGACTCAAATTTTT
>Ga0075160_10002705_pt1 | contig 10463 bp, 10 predicted proteins | sample JI91814C2DNA_FD_70969 | JGI IMG/M metagenome (GOLD analysis project Ga0075160, IMG submission 70969) | Wastewater effluent complex algal communities from Wisconsin, to seasonally profile nutrient transformation and Carbon sequestration -... | ecosystem: Engineered > WWTP > Effluent > Algae...
CCGGATTAATCTATGTTAAAGTTCCTTAACGTCTGTAAATCCGGTAGAACCAACCACTATCTTTGATACATCGTATCAGTGAAATGAGAAACTCGTTTATTAATCGGCCGCTCATTGGCATCTTCATCTGCCTCGCTATTTTACTGGCTGCACAGTGTTATCACCTGTATAGTTCTATTCAATTGCAGCGGATCGAGTTCAATAAGTCGATCAATGTTGTCCTGGAAAAGACCATTGCCGACAACCGCAAGCTTCGGGCCGATAGTCTCACCAACGCGATGTACCGGTGGCTGATGGATACTACATTAACAAGCATCTACAGTGAACCATGGTCAGGGAATCCGGACCAAACAAAATACTTCGTTAAAGATTTGGTTGCAACCGAGCATCCGCATACCGATTTCTCGCTTAGCTTTGAAAACCGTCCGATTGATCCGAATAATAATAGTGATTCGATAAAGTCGATTGTTGCCTGGCATATTGTGAAAGTTTTCAGAAACCAGTACGTGGATTATGAATCTATATTTTATTATACCCAAACCATCGGTGACAGTGCTACGCAATTATCCACGCGCATGCGCAACGACACATTGATGCTTCACAAAACGTATGCGGATAATATTCGTGCTGCCGGAATTTCTACTGACTTTAACCTCAAATTTATAGACGACAACGACAGTGCGCAGTTTAACGCACTTACCAGACAAGCGTATCATGCCCAAAGCCTGCAAACGCGTCCGTATAAAACAGGTGCTCACAACAAATCGCAACGGGTGTATGTTGTTGCCACGTTTGAAGATCCTGCGCAGTGGTTATTTGGTAAATTGCTGATCCCGATTCTTGTTTCGGTTGGCATTGTGCTGGGTGTGGCCATCGCGTTGGTTTATTTCTACCGCATCATCCGCAAACAAAAACAGCTGGCGCAGCTCAAAAACGATTTTATTGATAACATGACGCACGAGCTGAAAACCCCCATTGCTACCATTGCGGCTGCAGCCGAAGCACTTCAGCATTTTGGCGTCAGGGAAGATGAAGTTAAAACAAATAAGTATCTGAATAACGTTATCCACCAGGCCGACCGGTTGAATGCCATCGTGAACAAAGTGCTGGAGGTTTCATCGTTTGACCGGAATGATGTGCTCCTGCACAAGGCAACCTTCCAGCTCAACGATTTGATGCGTGAGGTACAGGAAATGCATAAAACAGTTCACCCGGAAGTTACGCTGAACATGGTTCTCGCGACTGATACAGAAATTACCGGTGACCGGTTTCATTTAAAGCACGTACTCTTTAACCTTGTGGATAATGCCGTGAAATATAATGCTTCGGAAAAATCTGTGATCACGATTTCCACCCATCGAGAACAGGATCATTCGGGAATCACCGTATATGATAATGGAGCGGGCATCCCGGCTGATCACTTGCCGAAAATATTTGAAAAGTTTTACCGCGTACCTACCGGAAATATTCACCGGATTAAGGGCTTCGGACTTGGTTTGTATTATGTAAAGAAGATTATTGACCTGCATCAGGGATTTGTAACCATCGAGAGTGGGCAAGGTAAAGGAACAAGTGTGCACATCAAGTTACCCGTTAACACATGACTGTAAAGCCAATCATTCTATTAATCGAAGACGAGTTTACGTTGGGTGAAATCGTTAAGGAGAGCCTGGAGAGCCGCCAGTTCATGGTGCAGCATTGTCAGTCGGGTAGGGAAGGCCTGCAGTTTTTCTTTGAGACAAAGCCTTCGCTGGTAATCCTCGATGTGATGTTGCCTGATGCCGATGGCTTTGAGCTGGCACGGCAAATACGACAGACGAACAAAGAAGTTCCGATATTGTTTTTAACCGCAAAGACGTTGCCGCATCATGTGGTGGAGGGATTCGAAAGTGGGGGCAATGATTATTTGAAAAAGCCTTTCAGCCTGGAAGAACTTGTCGTGCGGATTAAAGTGTTGCTCTCCCGTGACCGACTATTGGTTGATGAATCGGAAGTAGCGGATACATTTGAGTTGGGCGAATATCGTTTTTTCACCAACCGGCATGTACTGCAATACCATAGCGAAGCCAAAAAACTTTCATCTCGCGAAGCTGAGTTACTCAAGTTGCTTTACTTTTCCCGCAACCGCGTGATCGAGCGGAAAACCATATTGTTAAAGCTCTGGAACGATGATCACATCTTCAACAGCCGCAGCCTGGATGTTTACATTACCCGCTTACGAAAATACCTGGCACGTGATCAACAGGTACAGATTATTAACTACCGGGGCATGGGGTATAAGCTGATTTTATAAACGGACTAATTTTCATTCAACACTTTCTCTAGTTGCTTAACGAGCACCTCGCGCTTCATCGGATAGCCGGCTTCTGAGAGCTCGAACGTTCCGTCCTTTTTTATGATCACGTACGTTGGGAAACCTGTTCCTTTAACCTTCGTCATAATATCTTTTGTGAGATTTGCGCTCGCTAAAATGTGCGTGCCGGTTAGGTTATAGTATGAGATCAACTCTTTCCATTTGTCGTCTTTGCCGATATCGTGATTGGCAATATACAGGTAATCGAGGCCTTTGTTATTAAAGTAGTGTTTGATGGAGTCTGAATTCTGAAGCAGCTCAGACCGACATGGCCCGCACCACGTTCCCCACATGTCTAACAAAACTGTTTTGCCTTTTACAAGCTTTAATACATCGTCAAAGGTTTGATACGATTCGGAATTTTCAAGCTTCATGCTGCTGGTGAGCTTACGTTTTCTTCGCTCCTCTATTTTCCGGATATCGGGTTCGATGTAAGGCCGGTACTGACTTTCAGGATACTTCATCTTAAACCGGGCAAAGATTTCAGGAAGGTAATCTTCGGTTTCATTTATCGATCCTTTAAATATGTCTGCGTACAAAAATTCTGCAGCTTTACCCGTAAAATGTTTATCGACAATTTTTTCCCGCAGCAGATTTTCAGGATCCAATTTCATGATGTCAACGGTCGGCTGCTCCGGGCCGTTATACACTTTAGCCAGTTCCGGATTGCTCCAGATACGCTCTTTAAGACGGGTTAGATAAGTCGAAAGAAAATAAGCATGGCTGGGAATCTGCAATGCTACTGGGTTGCTAAGCGGTGTAACCCGCACAATTGAATCTTCGATTGCTTCCCAGGTCGCTTCGTTGCGATAGTAAGCCTTCCGGATGCTGAACTTCTGATTTCCTTTGAAGCGTAAATAACCCCAGACCGGGAAATACTGAACATATAAAGAATACATATCACTGAATTCCTTAGTGGGTTTATGATCGGCTGAATATTTTTTCAATACCTGGCGATTAAATTCAGCTTTTGCTTTTATGGCTTTTAACACATTGCCGGGCAGCGAATCTTTTTTGTAGGCATTGAGATCAAGGTTATTTAAATCGAGCTGCTGGATGGCGGGCTGATTGTTATTGCTTCCTTTTCCGGTTACGGCAATTGTGGTTTTCGGGTTCAGTGCATCCACTGAAAAATTCAGATTATCTCCAGGAGATAAAAAGAAAGAATAATAGTCGCCCATTTTGGTGGTATCACCCCGGTAATAGATAGATAAAAAAACCGGTCGTACTAAATTGGCGGTATAGATGGCCTTACCATTGGTGAGTGGCAGATCCGTATAGTATGGTCCGAACAACACCTCTGCATCGGCATGATTGCCTTTCATCAGCGAGATCTCCTTATCTGCTGAATTTTTAATATCAAAATGGATGACAGCTTCCTGTGCATACGTGAAAACCGGACACAACAACAATAGCAGAAATAGTTTTTTCATTGAGTGGGTTGGTTTTTTTGGGGTAATCAGATAGGTAACGAAGTTTTTAACGTGATATTACCTTGTTACGATGCCCGATACCGTAAAAAAGTTGGGGGAGACTGAGACAATAACCTGCTCACTTCAGTGCGTCCGCAGTAATTTCAAAATAAAATTTTGCCCGTACGGTGAAGGCTACAGGAATTTGTGAAAGCGTTCCCTCTGAATAGACCTTAATTTTGTGGTCGTCCAATAGCATTTCGGCAATGTCATTGAATTGATCGGCATCAAAATCCAGATCCGTTTCAGCCGTGGTTGTTTGCAGATTAACGCCTGCCGCACTCGCAGCAAAATTTCCGGTGATAGCTTTAATAACGGAATCAAACGTGCCAAACGATGCTGTGCCACTCGTTAACATAACTGCGCTGTGGTGCGGTGCTGCGTCATAATTCATAATTCTGTAGGTAATCCTTTCAATCTTGATATCCTTGATTTTATCGATGTGATCGTTGATTTCACTGTTTGTTGTGAGATCAAGAAGTTGAACATCACTGTAAGGTGCATCCGCGCCCTCTCCATTTTCATCAGCAACAAAATCGATTTCTATGTCCGCATGAAATGTAACATCGTCCGCTTTTTCCAGCGCATCGCACGTCATCAGGGTTGCTGAAACGAAAAGCAAGCCTAACATTTTCAGGGTCTTTTTCATAACAAGGGGGTTTATTGGAATTTAAGGTACCACTAAATACGATGAAATGAAGGTAGGTGACTGAAAATCAGAATTTTACGGTTGATCTAGCAAATTACTGAGTTTTTGCCGCTATCGGCCAGAGGCCAAGATGATATTGGTCACTCTGCACACTTGTTCACCGAAACAAAGTGAAGGTGAAGCCGAGCGACTGATGGGGCGATCATTTATTTTAAATCAACGTAATGTGCTCTTAAGAATGGATTGCATTATGATAACCGAGGTAATCTTACAAAATAGGCTAAAAGTCCAGCGATTAAGAACATGCCAGCTAAGAGATATTCTGTATTAGAATCATTGATCCTTTTCTCTCTACTAATCGTTTCATTTTGACTTAGGTATTTCGTTCCATTTACCTCAATTGAAGTCACAAAAATGTTCTCATTAGAACCTAGTTTATTTTCAAGTCTTTTAGGAATTGTGAATTCAATTTTGTCATCTACTCGTACAGTTGAAATAAATGCCGCGTCATTGAAGATGTCCAAATAATCAGCCTTAATTTGAAATGGGTTAGTGTATTGCTTAATCCAGATGTAATATTCGTGTCTATTTCTTCCATATCCGGTCTCATCTTTAAATGAATGTGTGATATAATTTCCTTTGACCGTAATGAGATCGCTGTGGAGCAGAATTTTTTCCCGGGTAATACCACTATATAAAAAGTAGAGCGATGCAATCAGGCATAAGTATAGCCGAATATGTTTGTCTTTAAAATATCTCTTCATAACAATTGACTACTCCTTCAGTTGCTTCAGTTCAACTTGCAGGTCGCGCACGAGTGCCTGGTTTGTTTCCCTGAACCCGGTCACCCAAACCAACGTTCCAATGTTATTATCCTTGAAGCCGTTGAGCTCATGGTATAATTCATTTTGAAACTGAAGGTCGTTTGGATTGGTAAGGGTGATGGACTCGTTCAGATTCAATGAGGTAATAAATCGCTTGATCCCACTGTTATTCATGAGGATGGGAAGAATGGCCTCCTCGATATCTTCAACGCTTCGTTGAGTCCGGTGTTGATCATAGTCATAATAGCGTGAGATGCGCGTGGTAAGGCTATTGTTGGAAAGCTTTAGCCCTTTTGATTTCAGCATTTCAAATGCGTTGTTGATGGGGAAGTAGCGTTCGAACGTGATGAACCGCATCAGATCAGACGACAGTGAATCGGCATTGACCGTATGTGTAGGTAAATAGGCGAGCATGTTCTCCACCGATTTTTTTGCCCGTGCGCGCTGACCGATGATATAATCAATCAGCACAGCATCTTCTTTAAGGTTGCTCAGCACTTCCCCGAGAACATAAATTTCATCCTGCCGTTCTTTCCGGTCTTCACTCCAGCTGGAAATAGATAACGCAATCAAAATCCCAATCACCACCAGGATGATCTCACCCAGGGCATATTTAAGGTATTGAACTGTTTTATTCTGACCGAGAAGTTCTTTCCGGTTTTTGTTGAAGAGTTTAGCCATAGAATTGGAAAGATAGCAAGTCTGCAGTTGAAAACTGAAGACATTTCAATCCGCCCGGATGAACTCGTTCGGACGGGGCCACAAGCTACAAGCTTGCGGCAGGTTAGGGGGCTTTTTTGCGCTAGAGTGATGGTTTAATTCTATTTCAGAGCAGGAATTTTATTCCTTAATCTCAAAACTCAGTTTATTACTTTCTGCTTTGACTTCAATTCTCCCCATTTCGATTTCGTGATAGAAGTATTGGACAGAATATTTTCCTGAGTTTTTGAAATCAAATATTTCTCTCAGATCATGCTTTTTGAATTGAGAATCTATTTCTTTAGGAGCAAGTCTTACAGGATAGTTCTTATCCCTTTGACCTCCAGGGTCAAAAGCCCCAATTGCAGACTTTCCATAGGAAGTTAAAGGAACGGCTATACCTTCATTGCTTGTTGCTTTGATTTTATAGTTACACCAAACACCACAATGCCAAATGTTAACAGCATGATCAGACGTATTTTTTATTGAATAAGAGATAATGATTGGTTCGTTGTTGAAGAAAGAAGTTTTATTGGATTGTATATCGCCACTGCAAATTATTGCGGATTTTAAGAGTCCCCCAGGGTAGCCTTTTGATTTTCCAGTTCCTTTGTCGTAAACGTGATATATTTCTAAACTAGGGACGAACTCAAATACACTTTCGGTTAGCATCAGAGCACCATAACCATTTTTAGCTCTGTATTTATGAACGACTATATAGGCTGCAGCAATATCCGGATTAGGCGAGGAAAGAAGTGAATCTTTTATCTTAGAAAAGTAATCTACCTGATCGAGATAATTTTCTCTAAACCCCTTGCCATATTTATCTTCGAATTGATCAGCAGCAGATTTACTAAACTCTAATTGCTTATTCAAATTCTCAAGGTGGGTAATAGTATCGATTATTGAAGTTTCAACCGATTCATAAGAGGATGGGTCATTTGCATTCTTTATTATATAAGCTTCTATAGAATCATTTATAATGCTAATTGAATCCCTTTTCTGTTTTGATGTGCAGTTAGTGAAAAGCACTATCAATGAAAGGATTTTGAAGATAATTTTCATTGTTTATTCAAGGTAGTTATTGCCCCATAATTCATCGATAATTAATCGTGAGAGAATGTACTAACCTAAACTGTATAGTTATTTGGATTAATTCTAAATAGTCCTTAAACTTGCGTTTCCTTTCATAAAAGCATGTTTTTAGTCCTTTTAACTTGGTAAAGCCCGCCACCATATTGCTCGCGGATAACCAGCCGCTCACCGCTGCCGGTATCCGGTTTTTGGTAGAGTCAGGCATGGAGGCTGAGATCATCGGCACGGTGGATGATGTTTCCAACATCGAAGCGATCACCCGCGTGCTCAAGCCCGATTTGTTAATTGCAGATTATAACATCCCGAACTACCTCTCGCTCGAGAAGCTTGAAAGCGTAATCACCGATACGCACGTGAATACGCTTGTTATTTCAGCTGATAACAATCACCAGAGCATCCGCAAATCATTGAAGATCGGCATCAAGGGCTACATTACTAAAGAGTGTAGTCGTGAAGAGATCAAGCTGGCGATCCGGTCAACGGCAAAAGGAGAGAAGTTCTTTTGTCATAAGATCCTGGATGTGATCATGGAGAAAAAATCACCGGCTACCGGGGCGTGTAAGCCAACCGTGCTTACGCTTCGTGAGTTAGAGATTCTGGAACTGCTCGCAAAAGGTTTTTCCACGCTACGCGCAGCGGATAGGCTCAACTTGAGCCCGCATACGATTCATACGCATAGGAAGAGTATTATTAAGAAGCTTGGCATTAAATCTCCTACGGAGTTTGTGCTGTATGCGATTGATTTTGGGTTGATTACGATTAATCGGTAAGATAGTCCCCGGCCTCCGTGCCGGGGCCCCCTGATAAATACCGAAGAGATTGGATAAGCGAAGACCTCGTGCGTTATCTTATTGCGTGCTATGAATCAGGGGATCGCGGGACAGGCCCGCGAACAACCTCGCAATACCGTTGTACCGCTACTCTAATTCTCTTCCGCATCAGAATAAAAAACAGAATAACCACCACTCCTGCGACTACAAGAGTTATGTTGTCGATCAGCAGCGTATCCTGTTCATAAGTCTTCATTTCGATCAGACCAAACTCATTTTCATTCTTCTCTAACGATGTAATAAAAAAATCCCAGAAGAAATGAAGTCCGATGGGTGCCCAGATGGAACGTGTTAAAATGTATGTGTACAACAAAACAACAGAAAGAAGAAATACGATGATCACCCAAAAAGGAGTGATGGTGGCCAAATCGAAGCTGAATACATGAAGGCCTGTAAAGAGCGCAGATGAGAGTATTGCCGTAGCGGTAAAACTTACATTTCTCCTGAGCAGTGTGTTCACAACAAGTCCGCGGAAATACATTTCTTCCCAGACACCTACAACCAGATGGATCATGAGGAACTCAATCAGCAGAAGCGGATAGCCATCCTTTAAACTGATAAACTCGGGCCTATTACCCCCAATAATGTATGTCGACAGAAATATCAGAAAGAGGATTGATGCGGCTATAAAAATTCCAGTCGCGAAATTTTTTACGAAGTGCTTATTGCCAAATCCGTAGTCGGAAGGTGACAACCCGTTTACTCTTTCATTAAACCACCTTACCAGGAAATAAATGATTACAGCAAGACTAGCATTCGAGATGATTGCCGGTACCACCAAATCTTCATCGTAGAAATAATCGGTAACAAGTTCTATCCCGAAATACAGGAGAGGGATAACGGTTAATGAGAGAATGATCAGCCCTGTTGTTTTAACGGCTTCTTTGTAGTGCATGGGGGTGGTTTCATGAAAGGATGAATGATTGTAGCATTTAGTTTGATTGTCCCCGGCCTCCTGTGCCGGGGCCCCCTGATAAATTCATTAAAGCTTGGATAACAGAAAAACTCGTGCGTTATCATTAGGGATGTGCTTTGTATGAGGGGATCGCGGCACAGGGGTCGCGAAGTGCTACCCTACACAGGGTACGAACATCCCAACCATTTCCGCCTTCCAAGGTTATTGTTAACGCTATACAAGCACTTTACCTTTGTTTAGAAATTTTCTAAATACTTTAATGAATTGATGAGCACTATCTCAATTATCATTTCTAATCACTATAAAATAAACGTATTGATATGAGTACAATAGCAGAACCAACATCGACCCTTCGGGATGCATGGCGTGGATTACAGGAAACAAAACCGGGTTTACGGATTCGCGATTGCGCAGAACAACTTGGCGTAAGCGAAGCCCAGTTACTGGCTACAACGGTAGGTGAGTATTCTACACGAGTTGAAGGCGACTGGACGGAATTGCTAAAACGTTTGCCGGAGCTTGGAAGAGTGATGTCGTTAACCCGTAACGACAGCTGTGTGCTGGAGCACAAAGGACCTTTTCAAAAAGTTGATATCATGGGTAGTGGCGCACGAGCCATGGCAACCGTTATCGGTCCGATTGAATCTCGCGTATTCTTTGCCGGCTGGAAATTTGGTTTCGCTGTTCGTCAGCAAACTCCACGCGGATTGCAGCAAAGCATTCAGATATTTGATCAGTCGGGAACAGCAGTAACCAAAGTTTTCCTGGTGGAGGAGCAAGGCAATAAAAAAGGAAGCGATCAGCAGGCATTTGATAAGCTTGTGAAAGATTTTCGTTCTGCTGACCAAGGTCCAGAAGTTCAGGTTGAGAAAACTGCAGAAGCCCCGACAAAACCAATCGCAGAAGTTGACGGAGCGGCATTGATCACAGACTGGTCGGGCATGAAAGACACGCACGATTTCTATGGAATCCTGCGCAAGCACAATGTAAATCGGTTGGATGCCTTGTACCTCGCAAAGGATTATGCGTATCAATTGAGAAAGGAAGCGCTGCAAACCATGCTTGAGACAGCAGCTGAAACAAAGTTGCCCATCATGATCTTTGCCGGAAATCGTGGCAATCTTCAAATCCACCAGGGTAAAGTTCAGACGATTCGGGTAATGGATCAGTGGCTGAATGTGCTTGATCCTGACTTTAACATGCACCTGCGTGCGGATCACATTGATACGCTTTGGGTTGTGAAGAAGCCTACGGAAGATGGTGTTGTAACAAGTCTAGAAGCGTTTGATAGTAAGAAAAATATGATCGCGCATTTCTTTGGTTTACGTAAGCCGGGTATTCCTGAACTGAAAGATTGGGCTGCGCTGGTGGAGACGTTGCCGAAAGTTTGAGCACAGGAAGAAGCACCAGTCCCCGGCCTCGTGCCGGGACCCCGTATTAAAAGCTGAAAGACTTGATAAGCGAAGAGTGTGTACGTTATCTGATGCCTTTGCTTTTAATATGGGGATCGCGGCACAGGGCCGCGAAGGATTGGATAAGCGAAAAGGGCATACGTTATCCAGTTACGTGCTTGTAGTATGGGGATCGCGGCACGGGGCCGCGAAGGATCGCTGCGTTATCTCATT
>Ga0075160_10002724_pt1 | contig 10410 bp, 12 predicted proteins | sample JI91814C2DNA_FD_70969 | JGI IMG/M metagenome (GOLD analysis project Ga0075160, IMG submission 70969) | Wastewater effluent complex algal communities from Wisconsin, to seasonally profile nutrient transformation and Carbon sequestration -... | ecosystem: Engineered > WWTP > Effluent > Algae...
CACCAGCAACACCTTCACCGACGACGCCGTCCCCGTCGGCGCCCGCGCCCTCTCGTACTCCGTCACGCCCATGCAGCACGGCGGCACCGGCCCCGCGGCGAGCGTCGGCGTGGTGTTTGGACGCGTGGCCAGCCCAACGACGCACACGGCACCGGCGAGAGTCGCGGCATGAACTCAGCGCCGTCGACGCACTGCCAGCAGGCCCGCGAGCAGAATCAAAGAGCCCGGTGCAGGCACGACTTGCACCTGAGCCGACTGCACCGGGTTGTTCGGCGGGGCAGTTGTCCGGCCCCCCGAACTGGCGGCCGACGAGTAGTACTGAACCGAACCAATTATGTTCCCGGATTGCACCAGCGTCCGATTCGACGTGTCCGCCGAGTCGAGCGTGATTGAATAGAGAAACACCACCAAGTTTGAAGTGCCTGTCCGAAAGAACGAACCCGCGGCATCTTGGTACTCCGTCCACAACCCAGAGCTGATCTCTTCGGCGGGCGGGTCCATCATCAGTTCGCCCGTCTCCGACGAAATGTACGTGTGGCCATCCCATGCCATCACGTTGCTCAGGCCTCCGGTCAGCTGTGCGAACGAAACCCCCCGGTAATCAGCAACGGGAGCAACCAACCGAAGACTCTGGTCTACGACTTGTGGAATGGGCACTCCGTTGCCGTTGGTACCGTTTGAACCGTATGGGGCCTGCCTCCCGTTGCCACTTCCCACCACACCCGGCCCGCGAAATGTGCCGGACGGCAATGGGTAAGGCCCGGGTATCACACTCGGCACTGGATTCGCCTCCGACCCTTCGCGATACTGCTCGGATGCAAACGGATCCAGCCGATCGCCACCCCCCCAGTTGGTCAAGTTGGGGAGAATCGTGAAGCCTGCCAACGCCCCAAAGGATGTGGGACTCGTTGCGCGATAGGTTGACAGTCGAAGCCGGAACGTCACCGTGTCGCCAGGCAGGGCGCTCACGCTCGAACTCCATGTCGCCCCGCCGTTCGTCGACACATCCCACGAGAACCGTGATTGGAAACTCAGCTGGGCATTCGCAGAGCCAGCCAAGAGGGCGAAAGCGCACGCCGCCACGAACACACACTTGTCCATCTCAAACCTCCTAGCGTCTTTCGACGGTTCAAATACCAGTACAGCGCACTGTCGGTTGCACAATTCGACCGTTCTCCAACCGCGTTGAACGAATCACGAGCCAACGCCCCACAGACACTCACCCCACCCCCTCCCTCCTACACTCCCCCATGGCAACGCCATACATCATCCTCTGCCCCGGCCAGGGTGCGCAAGGCCTTGGCATGGCCAAGGCCTGGTTCGACGCCTCCCCCGAGGCCCGCAAGGTCTTTGAGACCGCCGACAAGGTCCTTGGCAATCGCCTTGGCTCGCCCCTGACCAAACTGTGTTTCGAGGGGCCACTCGATCGCCTCAACCAGACCGACGCCGCCCAGCCCGCGATCTTCACCGCATCCATCGCCTGCTGGAAAGGGATGCTCGCGAAGAACGGCATGGGCAATGGCGAGCAACCCCTCGCCGCCACCGCCGGCCTCTCGCTCGGCGAATACTCCGCCCTGTGCGTCGCCGGCGCGATCTCCTTCGAGGACGGCCTCGAACTCGTCACACTCCGCGGCCGCGCGATGCAGGACGCCGCCGTCGCCACGCCCTCGAGCATGCTCGCCCTGATCGGCGCGGATGAAGAGCAAGCCGTTGCCGTGTGCGAGAAAGCCCGCGAGTCCGACATCCTCGTCTGCGCCAACTTCAACGCGCCGGGGCAGATCGTCCTCTCGGGTTCCAAGGTCGCCATCACGCGAGCCGTCGGCGTCGCGACGGGCATGGGCCTGCGAGCGACCGAACTGCAAGTCGCTGGCGCGTTCCACTCTCCGATCATGAAGCCCGCGGCCGAGGCACTCGCCACCGCCCTCGCCAAGACCACCATCAACAATCCGCGCTGCCCCGTCCTCTCCAACGTGACGGCCCTGCCCCACACCACCGACGGCACGCACTCGCTCGCCGAAGCCATCCGCCGCCGCCTCGTCGAGCAACTCGAAAAGCCGGTACGATGGGCCCAGTCCTGCACCTGGCTCGCCGCGAACGTCGCCGGCGACTACCACGAACTCGCTCCCGGCAAAACGCTCTCCGGCCTCATGCGTCGCATCGACAAGAACATCAAGGTAACCAGCGATGACCAGCCCCAATAAGTTCACCTCCAAGACCTCCGCCTCCCTCGCGATGGCGCTCACGATCCTCGCGATCGGCGCGCCCTCCTCCATGCTCGCGGGGTGCGAGAAGAAGAAGCCACCGCCAGTCGTCGAAGTGGCCCCGCCACCGCCGCCGCCAATCCCCGATCCCGTCGCCGTCGAGCCGATCATGACCGCGATGGCGCCCAGCGCGAAGGTCCAGTTCCCGCAGTCCGCGGCCCCGCACAGCGAGGGTCTCGCCAAGGCCGTCATCGCCTTCGCCGACGCGCTCGCCAAGGGCGATGCCGAGAAGTTCGGCGCGATGCTGAGCCCCGCGGCCAAGCCCCTCCTCGATCAACTCTCCGCCGACGGTGCGTGGGAAGAGACCACGAAGAAGATCGAAGCCGTGCGCATCGTCCTGACGGAAGACAACAAGGATCCGAACGCAGTCTCCGCTGCGGTGTACTTCGCGGTGCAAGATCCCACCGGTGCATCTGTCCTCGGCTGGGGCGCGATCAAGGTCGGCGACAACTGGACGTTCTCCGGTGCCGTCGCCACTGGAAATATCAAGAAGCGCGCCCAGGAATGGGACAACGTCGGCATGCTCGCCCTGATGAGCGACAACGCTCCCGAAGAAGCGCCGACGATCGCGGACGTTCCCGCCGACGCGCCAACGCCGCCCCCCGCCGATGGCACCACGCCGCCAGCCGAGACTCCAACCGCACCTTCTGGCGGCTGAGCCGGTTAGTCTCTCGCACACTCGCGTCCTTCATCCACTCTCGCTGAGGTTCTCACATGACTGAACTCGCTCCCATGCGCGTCGCCATCGTCACCGGCGCCAGCCGCGGCATCGGCAAGGCGATCGCCCTGCGCCTCGCCAGCGGCTGCTCCAAAGCCCCCGCGCGCCACGTCGTCCTCATGTCGCGGTCCGCGGCACCCCTCAACGACCTCAAGGCCGAGATCGAAGCCAAAGGCGGCAAGGCCACCGTTGTCGCGTGCGACGTCGCCGACTCCAAGGCCCTCGCCGAAGCGATCGACAAGGCCGCGACAGACTTGGGCCGCCTCGACATTCTCGTCAACAACGCCGGCATCACCAAGGACGGCCTCGCCCTCCGCATGAGCGATGAAGACTGGGACCTCGTCCTCGATACGAACCTCAAGTCCGCGTTCGTCGCGATCCGCGCCAGCGCCCGCCACATGATGCGCGGCAAGTTCGGGCGCATCGTCAACATCTCGAGCACCAGCGGCGTCGTCGGCAACGCGGGACAGGCCAACTACGCCGCCGCCAAGTCCGGCATGCTCGGGCTCACCAAAACAATCGCCCGCGAACTGGGCGGCAAGGGAATTACCTGCAACGCCGTCGCCCCCGGCTTCATCACCACCGACATGACCCACGACCTGCCCCAGCAGATCAAGGACCAGGTCACGGCCATGATCGCCGTCCGCCGCCTCGGCACGCCCGAAGACATCGCCTCCGCCGTCGCGTACCTCACGCACGATGAAGCGGGCTTTGTCACGGGCCAGACGCTGTGCGTTGATGGTGGGATGACAATGTGCTGAGTTGCCTTTGCGAGCCCAGTGCGTGAGCGATGGGCCAACCACGTGCAATCCAAGGTGTTCATGTGCCATTGACCGGTCCGCCGGTCAGTGTTCTTTTTGTGGTATCCTCTCACCATGCCGCACCCGCGAACAACCAAACCCGCGACAACCAGTCACCCTGCAACAAAGATTGACGCCAACCTCCGCCGCGTGCGCGCCATCTGCCTGGCACTGCCCGACACCAGCGAACGCCTCTCCCACGGCGAGCCAACCTTCTTCGCCGGCAAGCGAGTCCTCGCGATGATGAGCACCAACCACCACGACGACGGCCGCTACGCCGTCGTCTTTCCCGTGGAACCCGGCCTTCAGTCCATCATGCTCGCGCAATCGCCCGACCAGTTCTACTTCCCGCCCTACGTCGGCAAGGCAGGCTGGATCGGCGTCCACCTCAGCGGCGTCCGCAACCCCATCGGCGACAAAGAACTGGCAACACTCATCCACGGCGCATGGCGGCTCGTCGCGCCCAAGCGCGCGATCAAGGCTTTCGACGAGACCGATCCAATCGAGGCAACTCCAGGAAAGCCAGCGAGAGGTCGACGATGAAAGGGGTATCCAGACTCGTAGAAAGGCTCAAACGTGCCACGCCAAACAGTGAGGCATCGCTTCGAGTATCGCGCTCGGATATCGAGCGCGTCGCGATCTCGCTTCAAATGCAATGGCCGGCTTCGTACGTCGAGTTCATCGAGTCAATCAACGGCGTCGAGTTCCCGATGTGGGAGATCTATCGCATCTCTCCGCGAGATGCCACTCCCGAACAATCGGGGCCATTTGAGATCGTAGCCTGCAATCGGTGGCTCCACGAACAATGGCAGTTGCCTTCGAAACTGATCGCGTTCCATTCCGACGGCTTGGGCAACGCAACCTGCTTTGACGCGCATCACGGAGATTGCGCACAGAGTGCCATCGTGCGATTCGTGCATGATGGTGATGATCCACTCGAAGAGGGACCCGCAACATTCGAAGAGTGGCTCGTGGAGGAAATCGAACGACTCGAATGGCTGCGGGACAATCCGTAGTGAGCCGGGTGCCACCATGCGAGTCTTCGAAGCGTGGTGTCTTCCGGTCGTTCAATGACGAGAAGCCTCACCGCAGAGGCACAGGGAAGAGTTTCATCACGGAGGCCACCGAGGGCCACGGAGAAGAGGACTCGGGGAGAGGGCGAGGGGGTGAAGCATTTCGCCGCGTCGCTCCTGTTATGCTTCCAGCATGAAACCCGCCTCCCGCCGCCGATGGGCATGGACGCTGAAAATCACGGCGGCGCTGCTGACCGTGGCGTGGGTGTGGAGCATGCGCTTCGGGGTGGCCGTGGAGTGGCCGCCGAGGTACACGCTCGCCGTCGGTTCTGGCCAGATCATGTTCGCCCGCGACGACAAAGCGCGCCCATCGAAAGGCCCCTCCTTCGAACTCTCACGCGATCAGGGTTGGGGAGTGGAATGGTGGTTCGGGTGGGAGCGATTCGGCATACTCGGTCCGCCGACAATCACGGTTTGGCATGCTCCCCTCTGGCCATTCATTCTCATGGCCGGCGTTCCTGGGGTGTGGAAACTGGTCAGGACGCGCAAGCCCACAAACGCCTGCCCCGCCTGCGGCTACGACACAACGGGCCTTCCCACAAACAATGACCAGCCCGCCCCCTGCCCGGAGTGTGGACCGCACACTCGCTCGCAATCAGCGAAACCCTGAGTAGCGAGATCCCAGAAATGTTGACGCGTCTGCCCGCCCCGTGCCGCCGTCTGGAGAGAATCATGATGAGCCTGTCACAGGTACCCCGTCTGGTGGTGTGGGCACTCATCGCTGTGGCAGGTGCACTGACAGGATGCGTCTCTCCGGCACCAGTCCCGGACTCGACGCAATCCCCGCCTCGTGAGACTTCCATCTTCGTCGCGGGCGGGGGCGATCGACGCGCTCCGGCGATCGTGCATCGGTTGGAGTCATCTCCGGGATCAAAGGCGAACCTCCTTCATGTCGAGACGATCCAGTTGGACAGCCTCGGCATTGCGATGGACCTTGTCTCCTACAAGGGAAATCTCGTTGTGCTTGTGTCGCAGGGCGAGTCCGGAGAAACGATTAGGTCCCTCGTGTACTACCACGTTGGTGACCGTTGGAGCAGCGTTCTTTGGAGTTCCGCGCCGGGCGAGATTCACTATGTGGCGACCGCATTGTCGGCGGTCGGCAACCTCATGTTCATTCAATCCGGTCAGCAGGCGTTCTGCGTGGACCTGACAACCCATCAGGGCCGGTTTGTGGAGAAGGTCAATCTCCATCCAGACTTCAGAATCCAGTCCGATGGTCAGCGGCTCTACTACATAGATGCTCAGGGGCTGCTCGCGGCGTATTCGCCCGCCACCGACAGCGTGGTCACGCGAGCACTCGCGCGCCGGCCAGACGGGCTCCTTCGAGTCACGGATAAGGGGATCCTCGCTGCCTATTCCAACTCGCCACGCTGGGCGCTCTGGTCGGCGGGGACGTTCCGTGTGCTCCCCTTGCCCGACAGCACGGCTCCAGGCGACGGAGAGAAAGTGACGAACGCTCCAAGCGCAGAGTTTCCCGCCGATGCGTTTGAGGTGCATGGAAGGCTGTTTGTCGTAGAGTGCTTTGACAAGCCGTCGACCGCCACGTTTGTGAGCGGGACGAAAAACGTCTTGCGGCTGCGATCACCCTTCCGTTACTGCGGCCAGGCCTGTGTACTAGACATCGCGAACTGACGGGCCGTTTGGTGTCATCAAGGAGGGTCCCCGCAGTCAGACCCCATTTGCGAGTTGAACTGCTGACGATTCGTTCCAGTCTCCGTAAATTCCCTCCCCCACTTTCCTTGCACTTTCCCAATCCTGATGTACGTTTGAACAGGCTCACACCTCGCGGGGCCGCCTGTCTATTGGCAGGCTATCGGGATTCGCCATGCACCACATCTTCCACCACACACGCCGCGCTTTCATCCTCGCCGCCATTTCCCCAATGCTGGCATTGACCGCCCTCGCCGCGCCCGTCCCCATCATCAACCCCGGCTTCGAGGAACTCAACGTCACGCTCCGCCCCGGCGAACAAACTAGCGGCGCTGGCGGCGCGCCCATCGGCCTTCCCGAAACCCCTGTCACCACGCGCTGGCAGTTCCCTTTCACTCCCAACGGCAACACCGCGCAGTCCGGCGTCCTCGTTCCCGGCTGGCGAACCGCCAACCCCGGCTTGGGCAGCCTCGCGGGCGTCCTCAATCCCAACGTCCTCGTCAACCGCAACGGCGTCGACACGCCGTGGATGACCGGCTATTCGGGCAACCACATCGCCACCGCGCAAGCCGCGTTCATGCAGCAGACGCTCTCAACACAAGTCCAGCCCAACACCACCTACACGCTCACGTTCCTCGCTGGCATCGGCATCACCGACAGCGAGTACACGCCGCTCATCCAACTCTTGGCCGCGCCCGACCTCACCACGTTCGCCACGCCGAGCGTCCCCGGCGTCGAGTTTCTCGCACGCTACGAGGGCGGCCCGATCCGCCAACCCCAGTTCGGCGCGATGCACTCGTTCTCCATGACCATGACAACTCCCGCGACGCTTCCGCCCACACTCCAAGGCAAATACCTCGCGATCGCATTTCTTGGCAGCGACGGCATCCCGCGCACCAACTACGACGACTTCCACCTCGACGCAACGCCCGTCCCGACGCCGGGCACGTTCGCCCTGCTCGCGATCGGCGCGCCATGCACGCTGCGGCGACGGCGCTGAGTACCCACGCTCGAAAGCCACAACTCATTTCACCGCTGCGCCGAGCCGCGTGATGCTGGCATCGTCGCCGACGCACGCAACGCCGACAACGGCTTCACCACGATCGGTGCATCGACTTCCTCAGCGCCACGCTTGGCCATGCTTCCATTCTTCGTCACGTCGACATGCCGCCCGCCACCCTTGACCTCGATGGTCGTGATCGGCGTCGCGCGCCCGGGCACCTTCTTCGCCTCTTCCACACGCGGCGTGCCAGCGTTCTCCTCGCTTCGCTGATTGACGGCGGGCATCGCATCACGTCCCGCCGGTGCAGGGGCAGCATCCGGCCGACTGCCCTGAACTGGCGCATCATTCGTCAACGCCTCCGCCAACTTCTTCGTCCCAGGATTCATCGGATCCACACGCAGCGCCTCCGCCGACACCAACGCCGTCAGCCGTGCCGCACGGATCAACTTCGCCGCGATTCGCGCCGCGCCAAGATCCGTGATCACCTTCTTGCTGCGGGCGAGTGATGCCGCATCCTGCGCCTCTGCGGCACGGGCAACCTCGGGCGGAATCGGGAACTTCGACGGTGGAACGCGATCGGCATCGTTGCGCATGGCGTGGCTCTCTTGGCTGGTCGTGACACGAACACAATCTCGACACAACCAATCGTCACGCCGACGCGGCCACACGTATACAGCGGACCCGTCCCCGATTGTCGGATGCCAGTCGCCCATTTCCTGTACAATGCGCCGTTCCCATCACACAGGAGCCCCATCATGGCCTTCCTCACCAATCTCTGGCTTCCCATCCTCCTCTCCGGCGTCGCCGTCTGGTTCGCGAGCGCCCTCGCGTGGATGGCGATCGGGCACCACAAGAAAGACCGCGACCCGATCCCCGGTGCCTCTGGACCACACGGGGGCGAGCAGGAACTCATGGACACCATCACGCGTCTCAACCTCGCGCCGGGCAACTACGGCTTCCCCGACTTCAACCAACTCGACCACCTCCCGCGCAAGGAGCGGATGGAGAAACTCAAGGCCCTGTACGACCGCCGCCCCTACGGCACGCTGCGCGTCTGGGGCGAGATGAACATGGGCGTGAACATGCTCCTCACGTTCCTCTTCTACCTCTTCACGAGCGCGGTGATCGCGTACCTCGGCTGGGCGACGCTCCCGCACGGGGCGATGCACTACGACGCGGCGAAGAACGTGAGTGCGACGTATTTCCCCACCGCCAACGTCTTCCAGGTCATCGGCACCGCGAGCATCCTCGCCTACTGCTTCGCGAGTTTCCCCGGCGACGTCTGGTTCCAGAAGAAAAAGCGCGCGATGCTCATGGACGCCATCGACGGCCTCATCTTCGGCCTCATCACCGCCGCCATCTTCGCCTACTTCTGGCCGAGATAGGAAGGCGTGAGGGGCAAGGCGTGAGGCGTGAGTGAAGATCGAGGTGCCCGTGCCGTGCTACCGCTGTCTTCAGCGGAAGCACGCTCTTGTGTCTTCGTTCGCCCCGCAAAGAAAGCCCTCACAGCAGAGCCGCCGAGAACGCCGAGAGAAGAGGTTCACCACTGAGCACACGGAGGGCCACGGAGAACAGCCGCGCTCTTAGCACCCGGCTTCAAATCGGACGAGGAAGAAGAGTAGGTCGTTGATATCAACGGCGTTGTCGGGCGTGCCTGTGCTGGTGCCGTTGTCGAGGTCGACGTCCAACGAGCCCGCCTCGAAGGAAGAGAGGAAGAAGAGAAGGTCATTGATGTCGACGCTGCCGTTGCAGGTTCCAGTGCCGGAGCCGTCATCGATGTCGGCGGCGCAATCGGTGTGGCAAAAAAAGTAATCGAGTTCGATCGCGGGGCTGCCGTCGCCGCTCGAACCGGCGGCGGCCACGTTGAGCACGCGAACACGATCTACCAGCGTTCCCTCGAATAGGCCATACTGCAGGTGAGCGGTCTCCGTCGGGCCAGAAGGATTGGCGTTGTGATACGCGGCAAGGTACGTCGTGGTAGGGCTCGGGCCGCCCTGCCCGCTACAAGGCCCGGAGGGCCGGGATGCAGCGCTGTAGTCAATCAAGGCAGGGAACACCCTCGATCGACGTTCAATCCCGTCCACAAACACTCGCAGCGTTGTGCCATCGTAACTCCCAGCGATGTGGTGCCAACGATCCGGAGTCAGGGGCCCGTCGGACAGGACACCGACAGCGACTCCAAACGAGTAGTCCCCAACGCCAATGACGAAGGCTGCTCCAGACGGGCCTCCTGCTTGGAGTGACCACCCTCGGCCAACGCAGGCTGCTGCCGTGGGTACATGAGCCACGACTGTGCCGCCCCCCGTCGCAGATGGCGGCAGCTTGACCCACGCCTCGACGGTCAGGTTCTGTAACTCATGCTTGCGATTGGCTGCGTCGGCCGCATATCCCATCGACCAGGTCTGCCCAACTCGAAGCGACGAACCACCGAACACATGTCCGTCTCCACTGACCGGCGCATCGGGGGAATACGCGACGCTCGTCGCGCCCGCACTTGCGAACTTCATCATGGGCAGCGGCGAACCAAAGCCGGAGGAGTCCGCGAGCCAACCTTGAGGACCGGAGTTCTCCTCAAAGTCATACATAAGCACGCATGTCGGCTGCGCAACTGCCACGGATGCACGCCATCCAAATGCCAACGGCACGACCAGCCCCAACGGTAACATTCTCCCACGCATTGGACTGCTCCTTTGGAATCAAGACACAACGCCGCGGCTGGGACAAGGACTCATTCAGCATAACGATGACACAGGCTCTCCGCAAGGCCTCAAGGGCGGAGTACCGGCGGGTGGCACGAACAAACTCCCTCTTTCTGGGGCGGCACTGGCAAGTGTCTTCACTTGCCAGTGTTGGTGGGTCCGTGCTCTGGCAAGAGTGGCCCATTCTTAGTGGTGCGCGACGGAAA
>Ga0075160_10002725_pt1 | contig 10409 bp, 9 predicted proteins | sample JI91814C2DNA_FD_70969 | JGI IMG/M metagenome (GOLD analysis project Ga0075160, IMG submission 70969) | Wastewater effluent complex algal communities from Wisconsin, to seasonally profile nutrient transformation and Carbon sequestration -... | ecosystem: Engineered > WWTP > Effluent > Algae...
TTTGGCTAGAGTTACTTTGCCGTAACTTGGTTTAATTAAGCCTAAAATTATTTTGATTAAAGTCGATTTTCCAGCGCCATTAGGACCAATTAGCGTGACAGTTTCACCGGCACGAACTTGCAGATCAATTGCTTCTAATATAACCTTCTGGTCAATTTTCAGCGATACCTGTTGTAAATCGACTAATAAATGCTTATTTTGCTGCATATCTATGTATAATACCTAGTTTTTAACACGCTGCTTAATATATTTGGGGTACGAACCATGAGCCATATAATTAAATTAACGATACTGCTAGCCACGATTTTTCCGGTTAGTGCTACGGCCTCCAATCACCCCACCATTATGGTCAGCATCAAGCCATTTTACAACCTTTGCGCCAAAGTGATGCATACTGTTGGCAAACCACAGTTATTATTACAAAACAACGCTTCGCCCCATGACTATCATTTGAAGCCATCTGACCTAAAAATAATAAATAAAGCTGACTTAGTGATTTGGGGAGGGCCGGAACTAGAAGGCTTTTTACAGAAGCCCATTACCAATGTCGAAGCAGGGAAAAATTTAAATTTAGCAACCATACCAGGGTTAAAATTATTGCCATTACGTACCAGTACCAATTGGGAAGAACATGTTCATGATCACAACCATGATCACGATCACAATCACGAGCACGCCATTCATGATTCCCACTTTTGGTTAGATCCAGACAATGCCTTAGTAATCGTAAATGCAATCGCACAGCAACTCAGCGAACTAGATCCAGCACATGCAAAAACTTATGCCCATAATGCCACCGATTTTGCCCGCGAAATAAACGCTAAACAAAAAATTTGGCGTCAACAATTAAATAGCTTAAAACATAAACCATATATAGTATTCCATGATGCTTATCAGTATTTTGATCGTTATTTCGCATTAAACGGTGTAGGCTCTATTAGCTTAAACCCAGAAATTCCACCGAGTGCGCAACGTATTCAACAAATTCAACAATTGTTGAACCAAAAACAAGTGACCTGTATCTTTAGTGAACCACAGTTTAATAATAAAATTATTGAGACGCTAACTACCGGTCTAAAAATTCATCGTGGTGAATTAGATCCTTTGGGGCAAGATGCAGATCTAGGGCCGAACGGTTATCTAATATTGGTGGATAAACTAGTGTTGGGACTTAGGGCTTGTAATAATTAATTACTAGCCCAATAAAGATCACCATGCCAAAATAATTGTTATTTAAAAACGCTGCGTAACATAGTTTTGGATCGCGATCTTTGATTAGCCATTGTTGGTATAAAACCAAGCAAAATGCCAACGCTAAACCAAAATAATAATATATACCTAAACTTGTTAAGGCCCCTAAAGAGCTTAACCCTACGATTGCCAGTAATTGTAAGCCAAAAATAATTAGTTTATCGTTATCGCCAAAACTAATGGCTGTAGATTTAAGCCCAATTTTTAAATCATCCGCTTTATCAGCCATCGCGTATTGCGTATCATAGGCCACAACCCAACACATAATACTGACGTATAATAACCAAGTGATTACATTCAACTGTCCCAACACTTCTGCGTATACCATGGGCACACTCCAAGCAAAAGCTAAACTTAACACTAGCTGCGGGTAACCAGTAAACCGCTTAGTAAATGGATATAAAATTGCTAAGCCAGCCCCAACTATCGACAACAATATAGTATATAAACGCAATTGCAGAGCTAAAGCAAAAGCAATAGCCATTAATATTGCAAATAAAATCAGTGCTGCTTTAGGCGTTATTTGTCCATTTGCTAACGGCCTATTTTGTGTTCTGGTAACTTTAGAATCAAAACCTCGATCTACATAATCATTAATGACACAACCTGCAGCACGCATGATTATTACGCCTAAAACAAAAATTATTAGCGTTTTATAGTTGGGATGCCCTCGAGATGACAACCATAAACCAATTAACGTCGGCCACAATAACAACAATGTGCCAATCGGCCTGTCTAAACGCATTAAATATAAATATGGCTTAATTTGCATAATTATTTTTGAAAATCATAGATAGAACCCAACTTTAAAATTTGTGTTAGTTGATCTAGTGCCGTACAAACTTCTTGTGGTAAGTTTGGATCAAGCAAATCTTCTGGAGATAACCTGTCACGGTAATGTTTATCAATCCAAGCATCTAGAGCTTTATATAAATTCGCATCTAGCATAATTCCCTGATGACAAGCTTGTTGTTGCTCTGACGTGAGTACCACACGTAGCCGCAAACAAGCTGGCCCACCGCCATTACGCATACTCTCACGGCACTCAACATATTCAACACGCGAAATTGGGTTATCGCCGGCAATTAAATTGTTTAATACTTCACCAGCAGCACTAGAATTTTTGCATTCCATCGGAACAATTAACGTCATGTTATTTTTTGCACCTGGTACTGAAACGAGCTGGCTATTAAAAATATACGTGTCTACTGCTTGGGTTATACTTAATATGCGTGGTTCTATCTCGAGGAAATATACCTTGCCAGGGAAAAATTCAGTAATTTTTTGTTTAACTGGCAACCAATCTAAAAACGCTTGTGCATGATATAAAATTACATTTTTATTGGCGACACAGATCACATCATTATGAAATACGCCAGCATCAATCGCTGCAGGATTTTGCTGTACTAACAAAAAATTATTTTCTAATACGCCGTGTTTACGAATTATCGAACTACTAGCTAACCTTGTTTGCCGCGCCGGAAACTGTATTGGCTGTTGTGCATTATCTTGTAACCCCATTTTGCCATAAACAAATAATTCTAATCCTGGCATACCATATTCTGTACATAAAACATTATGGTTTGCCGCCCCCTCATCGCTTAAATCTCTATAAGACGGTAACGGATCATGTACTTTAAAATATTTTTGATCAGAGAAAATTTTATTTAATAAACTGTGGCTAAAATCAGCCTCTTGGGCACGATGTAAATTGTGTGCCAAATTTGCTGGCGTAATATGTAATTTACCGTCTAGTGTATTGCAACTTGGCGAAATTGTGGCCATATTTGCAGCCCACATGCTTGCCGCTGAAAAACAAGCATTAAATAATAGTGGTTGATAAGTATAAGCTTGCTGTAATATTTGCTGATCATTACCAGTAAAACCTAAAATACGTAATAAGCTTATATTCGGCCGTTGTTGTGGTGGCAATACTGCTTGCTTAATACCTAAATTCATTAATATTCGCATCTTTAACAAGCCTTGTTTAGCAGCTTGTTTGGGGCTTGATATTGAACCAGCATTAGATTTTGACGCTACGTTCCCATATGACAAACCAGCATAATTATGCGTTGGTCCTACAAGCCCATCAAAGTTGAACTCGTTCATAACTCTATACCTGGCGATAAAACTTTAGGTAACGTCATGTTTGCTTCTTCTAAGCTCGCAACTGGGTAAGCACAATAATCTGCGGCATAATACGCGCTCGGCCGATGATTGCCGCTTTGCCCAATACCACCAAATGGCGCGGCACTACTAGCGCCAGTTAGCGGCCGATTCCAATTTACTATCCCAGCACGAATATGTTTAAAAAATTCAGTATATAAGTCTGGTTCGGCACATAATAGGCCTGCAGATAAGCCATATTTAGTATTATTTGCTACGCGAATTGCACTAGCAAAATCTTTTACCCAAGTTAAACTCAACAACGGGCCAAATATTTCTACATCGAGCGGGTTTACTACGCTAGTTACATCTATAATCCCAGGCGTTAAAAAAGCTAAATTAGCATCTAGCCGTGTAAGTGGTACTAATACTTTGGCATCTAGATCTAGCCAAGCTTGATAGCTATTTAATACTTTTTCTGCTGCTGCATTAGAAATTACTGGACCAATAAATGGTTCTGGTTTATCGGTATATGCCCCGACTTTAATTTTCTTGGTTGCAACAATTAATTGCTGAACAAATGCTTCGCCTACCGAATCTTTTACTACGATTAATCTACGCGCACAGGTACAACGCTGTCCAGCAGTTATGAATGCTGATTGGATTGTGTTATACACCGCAGCCTTAATATCGCCTGGTTTATATACTACTAAAGGATTATTGCCACCCATTTCTAAAGCAATTATACGACTTGGATATTTTAAGATAGTTTCTTGGATTTTATTACCAGTAGCTGAGCTACCAGTAAAAAATATGCCATCGATCCCCGGGTGTTCCACTAACTGCTTGCCAACTGCGCCTGCACCTTGCAGCATGTTAATTACGCCTTTTGGCAAATCTGCTTGTTGCCAGCATTTCATAATTTTTTCGCTGATCGCTGGAGTTAATTCACTTGGTTTTAATACTACCGTGTTACCGGCCAATAATGCTGGCATAATATGGCCATTGGGTAAATGTGCGGGTAAATTAAATGGTCCCAAAACCAAAACTACACCATGCGGTTTATGCCGCACATAAGACGTTACGCCCTGCATATCTTTTTCAGTTTCTTTACAACGTTCGGTGAAAGCTTGTTTAGAAATATCTAGTTTGCCAATCATCGCGTTGATTTCGGTTTTAGCTTCCCATAATGGCTTGCCAGTTTCTTGCGCTAAAAGTTCAGTAAGGCTTTCTGCTTGCGCGGTTAATATTTGTACAAATTTTTGCAAGTAATTATATCTGGCTTCAAAACTTAAACTCATCCATGGTATAAAAGCTTGTCTTGCGGTATTTATCGTCGTGTCAATTTCTGCAGTACTGGCACTAATCCCTTGCCATATAGTTTGACCTGTGGCTGGATTTACTGAGCTAAACTTAGTGGCTTCTTGTGACATGCTATATTTCCTTATATCGGGCAATAACGTATTTGATCACCTGGCGCTAGCTCTAAAATTTTTGCCATATTATTGCTGATGGTAACATCGCCATTATCATCAATATCAATAATATTGGCAGTAATGCGTACATCTAATTGGTTATTACTGATCAAAACTAGAGATCCTTCTTGTAATCTATTTTCTATGGCTTTAATATTAGTAACTTTGCTATTGGCAATAGTTTTAATCTCGTTAGTATGTGCATGTAATAATGGCCCCGCGTCAAAGATATCTACATGCTTACTGAATTTGAAACCCTCTTCGTGCAAACGATGCGCTGCGGCACGGGCAGTAGGATGTGGTTCACCAATAACTTGCTGTGCTGCTTCAGATAATAACTGCACATAAATTGGCACGCGTGGCATTAAATCAGAAATATATTGCTTACCACTACTCATAGTCAAATAATCCGCTTCTGTAAAATCCATTGCAAAGAAATGTCTGCCCAGCGAATTCCAAAACGGCGAGTTGCCATTGCTATCACAAACGCCACGAATTTCAGCTATCACTTCATTACTAAAAAATCGTGAATATTGCGCCATGAATAAAAATCTAGCTAACGACAAACATTTACTTAAATCTTTTCCACGATAATCTGGATGTAACCATAACGAAATTAATTCTGAAGCTGCTTGAAAATTATTCACTACGGACAAAATATTATGTTCTAAATAAATTTCCAGTTTCTCGCATAATTGACTAACGGTAGAAATTTGAAAATTATAAAATGGCACTTGTGGGCCAGCAATAGCTTGAATCCCAGCAATGCCGACCAGCTTATTGCTCGTTAGTTCTTCACGCACGAACAGGAAAACTCGTTCCGCTATCGGTAGCTGTTCTTTGAAACTTTTATCCACGATATCGACACGATGACGTAAATATTCTTTATTGCTCGGTAACGAGGTAAGGCCAGGATCTAAGTTACGACTGGTCTCATATAACCAGTCAAAATCACTGCTCCGCAGTGGACGAATTACAAAGGCACCTTGATCCATAATGTGCTCCCCTTCCCATATTGTATAATCGTAGCTTAGTTAGTTCCTATTTGGAAGATATGTACTTCTCGCGCCGTATTTGTGCCCGATCTAACCCTAATTCTTGCAATAAGTTAAATGCCGCATCGACCATGTTTGGATTACCACACAAATAAGCAATGTCACTTGCTTGTGAAATATTTAACTCAGCCAAATGATTTTGCACATAACCAGCAACTTCATATGCTTGTGGCTGATCGGGAACACTACGGCTATAACAGGCTTTAAATACTGCATTTGGGTATTTAGCCGCAAACTCAGCAAATTCAGCACCATACAGTAAATCTTGCGCGGTACGCACACCTTGTAAGATCACTACTTGTAAATCTGTGGTTTGCAGTAAATGCTCTAACTGCGGCAACATTGATCGATATGGGGTAATACCTGTACCGGTACCAATTAAGATATAACGCTTGGGTAAAACTTCATCCTTTAAGACAAACTGCCCATACGGTCCACTAGCTTCGATTACACCGCCTACTGGTAAATTCAACAACAAGCTCGAAGCCAAGCCATTGGGTACTGCGGCCATAGCTAACTCAAGATGATTATTCGCATTTGGTGGATTAGCCACGCTATAATTACGCCGATGTTCTTTGCTTTCTTGCTGTATATGTAAGCTGATAAATTGCCCAGCCTTATATTCTAAACCCTCGGGATTATCAGTATTAAAATTAAAATGATAGGTATTATCAGATAAATTTATGCGTTGTTGTAAAATTAATTTAAATTTGTGTGCCATTATTTAAAACCATTATCGCTCAAATGCGTTAGAATATTTAATAATAATTGTGTACGTTCGACAAAACTTGCGATGATCAAATATTCATCGGCGCTGTGTGTATCCCCACCACGTACTCCTAGCGTATCAACATTCGGCAACCCTACCGCAGCTAAATTATTTCCATCACAACAACCACCAGATGGTTGCCAGCTAATCTTTTGCCCTAAACCAGTGCCGATGGTTTGGACTAATTTATATAGTTTTTCTATTTCTAGTGTTAGAACTTTGGGTTTACGCCCAAATTTACCATGCATTTCTAATTTATAATCCGGATCTTGGTTTGCCGCTTGCACGATACCAGTTAAATTATTTTGCACCCAGTCGGCATCATTATGATTCGGCACACGCACATCTAAACGACACATACATAAATCTGGCACCACGTTTACCGCTTCACCACCTTGCACAAAGCCGACGTTAATTGTTACACCATCGCGTTGATTATTAAGCACATTGATTTTGCCGATAACTTCAGCCATCTTACAAATCGCATTACGACCTTCGCTAATACTACGGCCAGCATGTGCAGCTTTACCATGCATAATCAAGGTAAACTTGCCACTACCCTTGCGTTCGCCAGCTAAAGTGCCTTGTTCATCCATTGACGGCTCAAAGACAAAACCTACTTGATGTTTTTTGGCGCGTGATTCAATAATTTCTGCCGAACCTGGTGAACCAATTTCTTCATCCGAATTTAAGATCACTTCCCAGCCTAACTGCGACGCTTGCGGTAATTGCTCGAAGGCTTTTAGCGCCCACAACATGACTACTAAGCCACCCTTCATGTCTGCTACACCTGGACCATTTAATTTATCAGCGCTAAGTTGTTGCGTAGTCTGAAATTTATGATCAGCAGCAAATACCGTGTCCATATGTCCAACCAATAGCACCTGTACTGGCGCTTCAGGCCGTTGCCAGCAACGCAGTACTGGGCCTAATGGTAATTCGACAGTTTCACCTTTGGTATTAATCATACGCATAGGCGCCACTGGCATACTAATTTGCTCACAATTAAGCTGTTTGAATTCCTGTTTAAGAATCTCGGCCACTTGTTGTAGCCCAGCAACGTTAAACGAACCTGAATTAATATTGGCGAGGCGTATGGTCAAATCTAGCATCGAGGCTTGGTTTTTAGCCAGGTAGTCAGTCGCTTCGCTTAAATCCATGGTTTTCCCGTCAGTTTGATTGCAATCAAGGTGGGATGATAACATTATAACGTTAAATACACCAAACTGAGGAAGCGCTAGACTACTGCGAATTGCACTTGCTCTCTTACCCAACGCTGTAACAGCCTAGGTATAACCTCACTATAATCTTGCAACAACTGCTCGGCTACAATACTTACTTTAGGCAGCAAATCTTGATCGCGAATTAAATCGGCAATCCGTAAATTGCTTAAACCGCTTTGGCGCGTACCAAACACTTCGCCGGGACCGCGTAATTTCAAATCAAACTCAGCTAAGGCAAAGCCATCTTGCGAATCACGCAAAAATTGTAAGCGTTGCGCAGCTTTTGCTCCTAACGGTTTTTTATATAACAAGACACAAAAACTTTGATTATTACCACGCCCAACTCGGCCGCGTAATTGATGCAGCTGCGCCAGCCCCAAACGCTCCGGGTTCTCGATCACCATTAGACTAGCATTTGGCACATCCACTCCTACTTCGATTACCGTGGTTGCTACCAACAAATTTATTGCGCCGCGTTTAAAATCTGCCATTATGTTTGCTTTGTCACTAGGCTTTAGTTTGCCATGAATTAACGCCAAGTTTAATTCTGGTAATTGCTGTTGTAAATCTAAACAAGCTTTCTCAGCGGCGGTACAATCAATAGCTTCTGATTCTTCGATTAACGTACATACCCAATATACTTGTTGGCCTTGAGTGCAAATATTATTAATCCTAGTTAAAATTTCTGTACGTCGCTCCGCACTAACCATGATGGTAGTAATTGGCTTACGTCCTGGAGGTAATTCGTCAATTATCGAATAATCTAAATCCGCATAAAAAGTCATGGCCAAAGTACGTGGAATTGGCGTAGCGGTGAGGATTAATTGATGAGGAAGCACATTATTAATATTGCCCTTTTTATTTAAAGCTAATCTTTGTGCTACACCAAAACGGTGTTGCTCATCTATAATAACTAAACCTAGATTATTAAAATTAACACTATCTTGAAATAACGCATGCGTACCAACTATTAATTTTATAACCCCTGCTTCTAGATTATTATTAATTTCAGTTTTATCTTTGGCTGTTAATTTGCCAGTTAAACATGCAACTGGTATATTTAAATTATCCAGCCAGTATTTAATATTCTGATAATGCTGTTCAGCTAAAATTTCGGTCGGTACCATAAAAGCTACTTGGAGCCCAGACTCGATAGCTACAAGTGCGGCAGCGATTGCTACTAGGGTTTTGCCAGAGCCAACGTCACCTTGCACTAAACGCAACATGGGCGTAGCTTTAGCTAAATCTTGTAGAATTACCTTAATAGTATTATGTTGCGCATTAGTTAATTCAAAGGGTAATTTAGCTAATAATTTTTTTAGTAACAAGTTATTATTATTTATAGCGCCTGCTAGTTGTTGATGCGAGCGTAAACGTTTCTGCCGCAAAATAACATGCTGCGCTAATAACTCTTCGAAGGCTAAACGCCGCTGTGCTGGGTGATAGCCAGTATTTAAAATATGCTTGTAACATTCTGGCGTTGGGAAATGTACTTGCTGTAAGCTATCAATTAATGGCATGAATGCTAAATCAGTACGAATTTTTTCTGGTAATATTTCTAAAGCATTTTGAATTGGAGATAACAAATTTAGCACTTGCTGTACTAAATTACGTAATAATTTCTGCGAAATGCCATCTGTTGCGGGATAAATTGGCGTTAAATATTCTTCAACCGGTAAAGTCACATCTGGTTCGATAATTTTATATTCTGGATGAATAAACTGCAGGCCGTGCTTGTTACGTCGCACCTGTCCAAAACAACGGATAGTTAAGCCTGGTTTTAATTGCGTTTGTTGATTATGGTTAAAATAAAAAAATCTAAGCTCCGCGCTGGCCGTGCTATCAGTAATTTTTATAATTAAACTACGTTTAGGTTTGGGTACCACAGATACTTTTTCTATCTGACCTTCAAATACTACTAGATCATCGATTCTAACCGTGCTTAATGGATGGATTCTGGTACGATCTACATATTTAACCGGTAAATGAAACAGAATATCTTGAAAAGTTTTGATTTGTAGATTAGCCAAACGCGCTGCTAGCTGCTGACCGACGCCTTTTAACTCTTGCACTGAATACTGCAAGATACTCATGAATTGCGTTCCTATCGTTTATAGGGCATATAGCCGAACTGTAGCATCATGTTCGGCTATATTGCAAGCTGGCCTTTAGAAAATTACATTCTAAATGCCTGATGATAAGACTGTCTGTTCTTTTCCATTACAGTACCTAAGTCAACGCCCATATCTAACGCTAATTGCAATGCTGTTTCACCAACTTTATTAGTTAAGTTAGCATTTGCACCAGCACTCACCAACCACAATACAATATTCTTGAAATCCTGATTTGATCGATAGTAATTTCTTAGAGCTATATGTAATGCAGTATCGCCATTGCGATCTTGACCATCAATATTGACTTTATGCTTAGTAACTAGGGTATAGCATGTAGCATAGCTACCATTACTGGATACGGAATTGAGCCACGATTAGCAATTTCACGTGTTAAAGTAAGCATCGTGCCATTAACA
>Ga0075160_10002727_pt1 | contig 10406 bp, 7 predicted proteins | sample JI91814C2DNA_FD_70969 | JGI IMG/M metagenome (GOLD analysis project Ga0075160, IMG submission 70969) | Wastewater effluent complex algal communities from Wisconsin, to seasonally profile nutrient transformation and Carbon sequestration -... | ecosystem: Engineered > WWTP > Effluent > Algae...
GGCTCTGGCGGTCAGGGCTTTGCCTATCTAGCTAGAGACAAAGACGGCAATGAAGTCGTCCTCAAAGAATTTGTGCTCCCTATCTATGTCGATATCCAGGCACGGCGCAGAGCGCTAGAGAGATTTGAAAACGAAGCCAGGCTGCTCAGTCGTCTTGATCATCCGCAAGTAGTAAAACTCAATTCCTTTTTTATCGAGGACCACAGAGCCTATCTAGTGCTCGAACACATCGACGGTCAAAACCTGCGCCAGCTCGTGGCTCAAAATGGACCACTAAGCCAAGAACAAGTCAAAGAGCTGCACACCAAGATGCAAGCAATACTCGACTATCTACACGGTCTATCACCGCCACTGGTGCACAGAGACTTTACTCCAGACAATCTAATACTGGACAAAGCTGGCAATTTAAAGCTCATTGACTTTAACGTCGCCCAAGAGATGCAGGACGGCACCACAGGTACAGTAGTAGGCAAACAGTCTTACCTCCCACCTGAGCAATTTAGAGGACAAGCAGAGCCCGCCAGCGACCTCTACGCCATGGGCGCGACCCTCTATTACCTTTTAACAGGCAAAGATCCCACGCCAATATCAACCATCTACGTCGCTCAAGAGCTCCCGGACATCGATGCATCTCTAGACAAGCTACTTACAAAATTGACAGCACTAGATCCCAACAACCGCACAGACGCCACTACCAGCAGTGACAACCAAACGAACAAATCGACCTAATAATCCGACAACTGCTCCATCCGTTTTGTATCCTTTGCAGCAAGGGCACTCTGCCCAAGCGCTTTGTAGCATTCAGCACGCTTCCGCAAATAGACAGGAGCTTCTAAGAGTTTGATAGCACCGGTATACGCAACTATTGCTTCCTGGTATCTACCAAGCGCAGTAAATGAGTCGCCGCGGAGTTCCAAAATCTTGCGCGTAAATGATCTGTCACCGTGCATTTTGTCTATATCTTTACTATCCTCAATTGCACCGACCCAATCCTTTGCTTTGCAGTCAGCCTCGATCAAATATCTGAGCACATAGCCTGTGCCAGCCGTGATGGCAGGATGCTTACGCAAGTGTTGTTGAGCCTCCTTATACCGCCCCACGTCGAGCAGACAAATGCCCCAGGCAAAGTGATTTTGTGCTGATGGATCCAACTGTGATGCTCGTTCGAGCATTTTGATAGCATCACTGGTGCAACCAATTGCTTGTAGACCAAGTGCACCATCACTCAGAGGACCGGGTCCATAGTATTTTTTTGCTTCGAGCGCCTTAAGAAAACAAACCTTTGCAACTTCTGGCTGGACCTTCTCTTGAGCCACCACCCCTTCCAGCACCGTAGCCTCAGCGCCACCTGGATATTTGAGCCTGACTCTGTCAATAAATTTGCGAGCAGCGGCATCCTGACAATTAGTAGTGAGCCTGCGCACCAGCTCCAGATTGGGGTAAAACAAAGTTGCAGGATTAAGGGTGCTTGCGTATAGCAAAAATTTCGATGACTTATCTTGAGGATTAGTACGACCAAGGTTGCTGTCCTTTTCCAGCCAGTATTGAATGAACTTTGGATTACTGGCGGCGGCATCATCGGCAGAGCTAGGACCAGAGGCTGGTCCCCGGGCCTCGGCGCTAGCCACTAACAAAGTGGTTAGGAACGACAAAGACACAAGACAAAGACTTAGAGCTTTCCAAAGCCTATTCACAACCAACTCCACCGCATCAGATATGGTGCTGATCTTACCTTAAAGCATAAAAGAAGGGCTGCCTCGAAAGACAGCCCTTGCAATTACTCTAAGTTTTGAAGCTTAGGCGATGATGGTAGCAACAACGCCTGCGCCGACGGTACGTCCGCCTTCGCGAATAGCGAATCTCATACCTTCTTCGATAGCTACTGGTTGAATCAGTTCTACTTCGATGGCGACGTTGTCGCCAGGCATAACCATTTCAACACCGGCTGGCAATGTTACCGAGCCAGTTACGTCAGTTGTACGGATGTAGAACTGAGGTCTGTAACCAGGGAAGAATGGAGTGTGACGTCCGCCTTCTTCTTTGGAGAGAACGTAGATCTCTGCTTTGAACTTGGTGTGTGGCTTGATTGAACCAGACTTAGCGAGAACTTGTCCGCGCTCGATCATGGTCTTGTCGACGCCTCTGAGGAGGATACCGACGTTATCGCCAGCCATACCGCTGTCGAGAGTCTTTTGATACATTTCAACGCCAGTTACGGTTGTCTTACGTGTATCGTGGAGACCAACGATTTCGACTTCTTCGCCGACTTTGATTTGTCCGCGCTCGATACGTCCTGTGGCAACGGTACCGCGACCGGTGATTGAGAACACATCTTCTACAGCGAGCAAGAACGGTTTATCGATTTCGCGCTCGGGGGTAGGGATGTAGTCATCAACAGCCTTCATCAATTCGATTACTTGAGCTTCGGCAGCGGCATCGCCTTCGAGAGTCTTCAAAGCAGATCCACGGATGAAAGGAATCTTGTCGCCGGGGAAGTTGTATTTGTCGAGCAATTCACGAGCTTCCATTTCGACCAGGTCGAGAAGCTCTGGATCGTCAACCATGTCGCACTTGTTGAGGAATACGACGATGTGGGGTACGCCTACCTGACGAGCAAGCAGGATGTGCTCACGTGTCTGGGGCATAGGACCATCGGAAGCGGAGATTACGAGAATCGCTCCGTCCATTTGGGCAGCACCGGTAATCATGTTTTTGATGTAGTCGGCGTGTCCTGGGCAGTCTACGTGAGAGTAGTGACGAGCATCGGTCTCGTACTCTACGTGTGCTGTATTGATTGTGATACCGCGAGCTTTCTCTTCGGGAGCAGCATCGATCTCATCGTATTTCTTGGCTTTAGCTTGACCTTTTTTGGAAAGGGTCAAAGTAATAGCGGCTGTTAGCGATGTTTTGCCATGATCAACGTGCCCGATCGTTCCAACGTTCACGTTTGGCTTGTTGCGTTCAAACTTTTGACGGGCCATCTTCCCTTACTCTCCTTACTTGTCTAATGACGGTTGCTTCTGAATGATTCTCTTGACTGAACAAGTATCAAAATTTTAAATGGAGCCCATGACCAGGTTCGAACTGGTGACCTCCCCCTTACCAAGGGGGTGCACTACCACTGTGCTACATGGGCGTAACCCAATTATCATTTTGCTTTGGCGAAAACGCCGAATCCTCCAGGATTTATTTAGTTAGTTGATTACCATTTCTGGTCTTGGTGGCAACTTCAGCCGAGTATTGAAGTTGCCGCTTCTTGCATTAAGCAAAAAATTTGGGCGGAGCTGGATTCGAACCAGCGTAAGCTTTCGCTAGCAAATTTACAGTCTGCCTCCTTTAGCCACTCGGACATCCGCCCATAAAAAGCCGGTGATGGGATTCGAACCCGCAACCTACGGTTTACAAAACCGTTGCTCTACCATTGAGCTACACCGGCAAACGCGCAAGTACTAACCTCTGAGAGATTAACCATGCACGGATAAGGAGTATTGATTTTACATATGTTTTTTTGATCGTGTCAAACAGACGCCCCTTCCCTGCTGGGTTTAGCTACAGGAACTTAATATAACTTTTGTAAAGGTCATCTCTTTGGAACCACAAACCAAGCCAAGTGGAAACGATCTACCGATCAATATGATCAATAGATCGTTCAATCAAGCATTAGCGCTTAAGTGCAAGAAGCCCTGCCCCGGCGCATGCGAACCGACTTTTAAGTCTACTTCTTACGGTTTTGTCTGATGATTTCGTAAAAGATAACGCCAGCAGCTACCGAAGCATTGAGAGATTGCACGACACCGTTCATAGGTATCTTCAATTGCAAATCGCAATTCTCGGAGACAAGACGACTTATACCTTCACCTTCCGAACCAATGACAAGTACAAGTTGTCTCTTTAGATCCGAATCATAGATTTCGGTGGCACCTTCAAGACTCATACCAGCAATCCAGAAGCCTCTTTCTTTTAGCTTCTCCATGGTGGCTACGATGTTTGTGATGCGCACTACTTTCATGTTAGCCAGTGCGCCTGCACTAACTTTAGCTACGGTTGCTGTAAGACCAGCAGAGCGTCTCTGCGGCAAAAGAATGGCTTTGATACCAGCAGCATCAGCAGAACGAATAATCGCTCCGATGTTGTGTGGATCTTCGATACCATCAAGAATGGCGACAGTGTAACCATCAAGACTTTCACCACGTTCTTTAAGAACAGCGAGATCGGCATCAAGATAATCCAAAAATTCGGATAGCTCCAAAAACTCACTCGCCGCAAGCTGGGCTACGACACCCTGGTGCTTATCGCGATCGCCTATAAGCGTACTGAGTTTGATTTTGTCGCAAACAACTGTAGGTATGCCGCGCTCTTTGGCGAGCTGCATAATTTTGTCGAGACGACGATCTGGATCGGTATCTTTTGCGATAAAAATTTTGTTTACCGGCGCGTCACTACGCTCCAAAAACGCTACCACTGAGTTACGTCCGTAGACAAACTCGTCTTCTACTTCTTGCTGATTGAGCACAGGCAATTCAGTGGTGGCATGTGTGCCATAACGACCGACGCGGGTGCGCTCTGGAGGTGCTTCTTCTTCCAATTCTTCGACACTGGGCTCATTGCGTCTGCCACCATAGCCACCAGTACGAGCGCCGCGCTCTGGGCGAGGACCTCTCTCTACGCTGCCGTAGACTGGACGTCCTTCAAAACGACCTTCCGGTCTTCTGCCATAAGCACCGCCACCTTCTGGTCTGGCTCTTTTACCAAAACCTGTTGATGCGCCGTTTTCACCAGCATCCTGTGCAGTGTCGCCGCCTTCTGGATTGGGCTTGCTTTCAAAATCGCCTTCGCTTGGACGTCTGCGTGGATAGTCTCCACCGGATCTGACGCCGTCTCCATAGGGTCGTCTAGGTGCACTACTGGAGCTACCACCTTCGGAGCGACCACGATAACCGCCCGAGCTGCCACCTTCAGAGCGACCGCGATAGCCACCGCCTTCCGATGAGCTGCTACGTCCCGCATAACCACCGGAGCTTCCGCCCTCTGATGATCTTGGGCGTCCCTGATAACCGCCTGAGCTGCCACCTTCGGAGCGACCGCGATAACCGCCGCCTTCTGATGAGCTGCTACGTCCCGCATAACCACCGGAGCTTCCGCCCTCTGATGATCTTGGGCGTCCTTGATATCCGCCTGAGCTGCCACCTTCGGAGCGACCGCGATAACCGCCGCCTTCCGATGAGCTGCTGCGACCGGCATAACCACCGGAGCTGCCGCCTTCTGATGATCTTGGGCGTCCTTGATATCCGCCTGAGCTGCCACCTTCGGAGCGACCGCGATAACCGCCGCCTTCTGATGAGCTGCTACGTCCCGCATAACCACCGGAGCTTCCGCCTTCCGATGATCTGGGGCGTCCCTGATATCCACCGGAGCTGCCGCCTTCGGAGCGACCGCGATAACCGCCGCCTTCTGATGAGCTGCTGCGACCGGCATATCCACCGGAGCTTCCACCTTCTGATGATCTTGAGCGTCCAGCATATCCGCCGGAGCTGCCGCCTTCTGATGATCTTGAGCGTCCAGCATATCCACCGGAGCTTCCACCTTCTGATGATCTTGAGCGTCCAGCATATCCACCGGAGCTTCCACCTTCTGATGATCTCGAGCGTCCAGCATATCCGCCGGAGCTGCTACCACTGCTACTGGAGCGACTGCGACCGCCGGAGCCGCCACCATATCCGCTACCACTTTGAGAGCCACTGCTATATGAGCGTTTTTTGTCGCCAAATCCACCGCTTGAGCCAGTGCGACTGCTGCTGCTACCGCCACTGCTACTACGGCCACGACCGGCACCAGCAGGACCTCTGCTAGATGAGGAGTTAGAAAACGATTTAGAGCCGCCGCCCTGACGTGGTCCTCGACCAGCTCCCTGACCGCCTCTCGGCTTGCCACCGCCACCTGGTCTCTTGTTTCCGCTCTTCATTTTCTGTCGTCCTTTTGCCGTTTTTCAATCATTCTTCATCCAGCCCGCCGCTTATTTTGCGGATTTCACCATAGACACAGGGCGTCAATAATGAATAATGTTGCTAGATGGGGTAACGCTATGCTTTTTGATGTAGTCTTTTTAGGTTTTCCAATAGCCCTGGCACTTTGCCTGGCTGCTCACGCTATTAGAGAAGCCGACAAAAGATTCTGGCTACCCGCCTTTTCGTTTGTCGCCTACAGCCTGTTTTACTTGACAGGCGGAAGGGACGTATTACTATATCTCACTTGCGCCCTCACGATGATGGGTGGGTGGGCAAGTTGCGGCATTGGTATATAAAAAAATACGACTTAACCGCTTCTTTTACGGTTATTTGTTGGCGGCACAACAGTTGAGTGTCTATTTTGCTGAGCTTCAGCTAATGATCGCATGCTGATGTCGTGTTTTTTGAGCCAGCGCGAGATGGTGTTAGGGTCACACCACTTGTTTTCGGTTTCTCTGTAGATTTTGGCGATTTCTACTGTGCTCAGCTTTTCTTTGACATACTTTTGCTGGAGCCATTCTTTATCCTGATAGAGGGTTTTGGTTCTTAAAGTCTTGCCCACAAATTAGCCTCGCAGTAAACGGCCCACATATACTACATACTCTAATTGTGGTTGTTCAAACCTATTCTGACAAGAGTACGAGAGTATTATTTAAGGGAAATTCCCCCCTGCCCTTGAGATTGCCACTTGGATAAAGACGTAAAAGCCAGACCACCGCAAGTGGATAAAATTCTGCGAGAACCCATTCTGGCGGAGATTTTGAGTACTTTCAGGCGCGATATTGTGCGCAAAGTACTCCACGACCTCTTAAACAAAACCAGAATTGATGGACCTTTTGATGCAGCCAGTCTGGCAAGGATGCTCAAAGAAGAATTTACTGAACTCACCGGTGCCGGTATACAGCCGGTTATTAATGGCACCGGAGTCATCTTGAGCACAAATTTGGGGCGAGCACCGCTGCCGGCTCGGGCAACCGAGAGCCTCTATCAAGCCATCAAAGGTTATTCAAATTTAGAATTTGATTTGGAAGAAGGCTCAAGAGGCGAACGCACCAGTCAAATTGCCAGACTATTGCGTCTGATAACTGGAGCTGAGTCAGCAATTGTAGTAAACAACTGCGCTTCGGCAGTGATGCTTGCTGTCCATGCCCTGGCCAACAAAAAGGAAGTGATCACTTCCCGCGGAGAGCTAATCGAGATAGGTGGGAGCTTCCGTTTACCAGATGTAATAGCCGCATCCGGCGGTACCTTAAAAGAAGTAGGCACCACCAATCGCACCAGAGCAAAAGACTATAAGGATGCACTCACAGCAAATACCGGCATGCTACTAAAGTGCCACCGCTCCAACTTTGAAATATCTGGATTTACAGAAGAAGCCGGCGTTGAACAACTCAAAGATATAGCGCAGCAAGCGGCAGTGCCACTGGTTTTTGACCTTGGTGGTGGCTGCTTTGTTGATCTATCCGCATACGACCTAAAAGTAGAGCCGACTGTACAGGACACCATAAGCAATGGTGCAGATCTAGTTTTATTTAGTGGTGACAAATTGCTGGGTGGGCCGCAAGCCGGTATCATTTGCGGTCGCGCCGAATACGTCTCAAAACTGCGCAAATGCCCTATTTATCGGGCGCTGCGCGCTGACAAAATAGTCATTGCCATGCTTGAAGCAGTCCTCGGTCAATACATATATGTAGATGGCGCAGAAGGACCAGACAGTTTGCCAGTATTTAAATTTGCTGCGCGCAAAGCAGCAGAGCTACAAGACAGAGCAAACAAATTGATAGATTGTCTGGCTCTAAAAAACCTCGCAATTGAGGTTGTGCCCCTAAAGAGCGCACTGGGCGGTGGCAGTTTACCGGGCGAGTTGCAAGATAGTTTTGGTATTGCGCTTGCGCCCAAATTATCAAAAGTCGATTGCTCCGAAAAAATCGCTGAGTTTTTGCGCAATCAAAAGCCAGCACTGATTTCGACTATTTCAAAAGGCAGAGTCATTATCGACTTGCGTGCAGTGTTTGAAGACCAGGACGCAATTATCAGAACTAGCCTCACCGCTCTTGACGATTACCTGTAGTCGATATGTGATATTTTGGTGCACTGAAAGTAATTGATCAAAGGCAATGGTGAAAAGTGGAAAGTAATCAACTGGAAGCTCAAATTGCACAGCTCAGCAAGCGCATCGACGAACAAATGCGCATTACTCGCAATCTGACAGCGCTTTGTACCACTGTCATTATTGGAGTCATGTTCTTTATTTTCACGCAGACGATTCAGCATCTGCCATCAATTATCATTTTCCACTACATGAGCAATCTTGATTCGATTGTCAAAGAGTGGAAAGAGACCGAAAAAGCTCTCAACGCACGCAATAAATAGAATACAAACAGTCAGAGCTGTTTATCAGTCTTTGAATTGGAATTACTTCTTCAAAAATTCCTGACGACGCTTGACCTCAACTTCGACCTCATCAGGTGAGATGTTGTTGACTTGCATCGGACCGGCACAGATTTCGCGCCAGGGAGCGCCAGCTAGCGCTTGCCTGACAATTACTTCGAAGACTTGTGCACGGACACCGCTGCCATAGCTACCACTGGTACCAGGGAAGGGCGTGGTCGGTGCAGCCACTTGTGGCCTGGGAATTGCCTGATTGCCACCACCAAGTGCACCGGGTTGGCCGCCTGCAGCCAGAGCTGGTGCACTGGACATGGCCCCGGTATTGAGTTGCTCTGCACCAGCTCCGAGAGTGCCTGAGGCATTGGAGACGAGATCATTAGCTAGAGATTGTACCGGTGCTGGTGCTGGCATCGGTGCTGGTACTGGGACCGGTGCTGGTTGTGGCACTGGATCTGGAATAGGATTGGGATTAAAGAGCTGCGGTTGCGCTGGTTGAGCGGCTTGCTGAGCGGCAGCAGCCTCAAAGAAACTGGTCTGCGGCTTGGGTACTTCGACTTTTACTTTGGCTGCTTCTTCTACAGCTTGTTTGGTGCTGGTCAATTGACGCTGCAGATCTGCCACCATGTCTTTGGTTTGATCACGCATTTCTTCCAGCTGAGTCTTGAGCTGACTGATTTCAGTTTCCTTTGTGGAGACTTCAGACTGCATGCGCAACAGTTCCATTTCGCGCTCTGATTGCAGGCGATTTAGCTCCATATCACGTTCTGATTGGAGGCGATTTAGCTCAGCTTCTTTTATCAGTAGCTGCTCGTTGCGCTCCCGCACTACTTCAGAGAGCTGCTCATAGCGAGAGCTAAACTCTTCCCAGCGGCTGTTGAGCATCTCTTGAGTCTCAGAGACCTCGGTCTCTTTAGACTGCAACAGCTCGGCAAACTCCATTTCGCGCTGATCCATGCGCTCTTTGAGTTGCTCGTTAGCAAGACGCAAAGCTTCTAATTGCTGCATCACAGCTTCGTCCTGGACAGTACGGTCGCCAGTGGGAGCTGCGGCAGCAAAATTATAAACAGGCTTGGGTGGCTCGGCTGCTTGCACGGCATCATAAGCTGCTCGGAAAAACTCTCCCGAAATCCGCTGTGTGCCGAGCAAATCGACTAACTTACGCAAAAGATCGGCAGGGTGCTCCGAGGGAAACACCGCCATGTAAGCGCATTTAAATGTCCATGGGTCAATGCGACCTGAAGAAAGCTGGTCGGCAAGGCTTGCTACTAACTGCTCAGGAGTAAGACCGTTGTCCTCTTTGGGGGTTTCGGGAGGACGCCCGCTCATCGCTAAAACAAGTGTATCGAGAGCTGGTACGAGCTCACCAACGGCCTTCATTGGTTCCAGAGCTGCAGACATTGATTCGCTGAGACTATTCAAACTCAAGCCGATCTCGCCAAAAGCCTGATTTTGCACCGTCTCAGCCAGATTACGCACTAACTCAAGCTGCTCGTTTGCTGCTTTGGAAATCTGCGAAAGGTTGACTGAACAAACACCTAGCTGCTGGTCGAGTGTATTGAGTAGCTCCACTACCTGAGCATTATTTTGTGCCAAAAGTTGCTCCAAACCAGTATTGCTGGACACAGGATCGGTAACCGAAGCTCGCATATCTATCTCGACTTTGCTTAATGGATCCTGGAAATTGGCCGGCACATCCGGCTCAATCTGAACGGGCGCGCTCTCGACCCTTGTCAAATCGGGCACTGCCGCCATAACTGCCGCCTCAATAGAAGAATCATGGGAATCCGCTGTAAATGCAGGCTTGGCATCCACATCAATGGCCGAATTAGCACTTATGGTAGCTTGCTCGCCAGTCTGACTGAGTGTATCAAGCTCTACAGTCTCGGATGGAGAAGGAATATAGGGGTCTGGAGGCACAGTCTGCTTGGCAAGACTGCCTCTAAGCCGCGCTCGTCTGGCAGCGAGGGAGCCATTGTCCTGATCGCCAGACTTGCCTGCACCTGGCTCCTG
>Ga0075160_10002730_pt1 | contig 10403 bp, 6 predicted proteins | sample JI91814C2DNA_FD_70969 | JGI IMG/M metagenome (GOLD analysis project Ga0075160, IMG submission 70969) | Wastewater effluent complex algal communities from Wisconsin, to seasonally profile nutrient transformation and Carbon sequestration -... | ecosystem: Engineered > WWTP > Effluent > Algae...
TCCACCCGAGAGAACCTGCATTTCTTGTTGCAATCTAGCTTTGCGATTAATTACCTGATCACCATAGAAAGCATTAGCTGGGTTACTGGCCCCACCCCATCCAGCGTAGTAACGCAGCGCTGCCAAGCGGTCACCAGCATAGGTACCATTAGCGCCATTATCGCGGAGAAGAAGCGCCGTCGCCAAGAAAGCGTCTTGGTTATTGAAAGGATTAGCCGGCGAACCACTGCCATTCATTCGCCTAATCGCATCGTTTGTCTCACTATAGACGAAGCCACTGCCAGTATTCACGATACCGCCATAGATAGCCCAGGTTGAAGGGATAAACTGAGACGGACCCATCGCACCACCCCACCCGTATCGTTCACCATTACTGGTGATCGGACAAGAAACTGAACGGGAACGCGGATCAAAGCCCAGCTCAGCGGCAATGGCCAAGAAGACTGGCGCATCACGGTCTGGATGCATAACGGCTTTGCCTCCCTTAAGATCATTATAAATACAACTACCTAGATTGGAACCAAGGTTCGTTTCCTGTTCTAGGATAGCGAGAACAAGCGCAGCGGCCACGCCCGTTTGCTTCTCAGCATATTTAGCAAGCTCGACCGCTTGTGGGAACGGTATCCCTCCCCCACCACCTAAGAGCTGGAAGAGAGCGTTACGCAACTGAGAAGCGGTCCGTTGCTGTGATTCAAGGAGTTGCTGGTAGGCCTTCTCCTCACCCTTTGTGACCGTCAGAATTTTTTCCTTCTCTCGTTCCTGGGCTTCAACTTCCTTTTTCTGCAGTTCTTGAATTCGTTTCATTTCAGCTTCGGTCTCCTGCTTTGATTCCAGTTGTGACTTTTGAAAATAGGTGTCCGCATGAATATCCTCTAAGACTCCGAGCGACTCGTTTAGTGACGCCTTCAGTGATTCATAGGCCGCGACGTCAGAGAAGAATTCTGAGAAACTTTGTCGACTGAGGAGAACCTCAACGAGCGAATAATCATCCATGAGAACTGACTTTCGAATAAGGTCAGCGAGTGACTCTTTCTGTTTCTTTAACTTATCTTCCAGGATGATGATAGTTTCTTCCTTGTCACCAATCTGGTCAGTGAGTTGCATGATGGCGACAGAACGTGCCTGAATACCGAGTTGGGCTTGTTTGATTTTACCTTCAATAAGAGCCACATCGCGCTCGAGCGACTGTCGTTCGATTTGTTTGTCTTCAACGATACGCTGCTGCGTGAGAATCTGTCGTTCCACATTCTGGAGCTCCGCCTCAAGACGAGCCCGTCTTTCAGCCTCGGTCTCGGCTTTCGCTGTAGGTACCATGAAGACACACAAGACCACGACCAAAATTACCTTTAGAAAAACTCTACTCATACCAGTTCTTACATTATACCAGAGGACCAACACAAACACAGGCACCTAGTCAAACGTGACCAGGTGCCTGTAGATTTGTCTAGAAGAAAGATACTAAGCAGCCGCTTCCTCGGTCTTTTCCTTGCCTTCAACCGGCACATCGGCCGCCGCCACAACTGGCTCGGCTTCGACTGGTTCTTCAACTACCGCTTCAGCGATAGCGATAACCTCTTCAGCGGAGTCAGTAATCTTAACTCCTTTCGGTACGACAATATCACTAATATGTAGCTTGGCCTCTACTTCCGTAAGTAAGCCCAAGTCTACTTCGAGATGGGCTGGCAAATCAGCCGCCTGACACGAAACGTTTACTTCATGAAGGACCTTATTGACGACCGCGCCCAGCTTAGCGACTGGCGACTCACCAATGAAGTGAAGTGGAACATGCGTTACTACTTCCTTACCCTTCTCTAGGGCGTAGAAATCCACGTGCACAATGCCGCCCTTAATCGGAGCAAAAGTTACTTCCTTCACGAGTACACTAACTGGACTCTTGAGTCCACTGAGTTCAATTACGGTTGATTCACCAGCCGTCTTGAAAAGCTTCTCAAATTCTTTACGGCCCACCACTACCGATACCGGAGTCTGCTTTGGACCATAGACTATAGCTGGGATTGATTCCTTGAGATCGATACCTTCCTTAGTCTTCATCTCTCTTTCTTTGATTGGCAATGTTACTGTCATATACCACCCATAATACCACCCTATTGGTATTCTGCACCACTCTCCCCATCGGCCAAAAATAGCTTGAAAGATAACCCGATTCAGAATGATACAATACATGCATATGTCAGAAAAATATGATTTCGTAGCCATTGGTGACATCGTCGTTGACGCCTTTATCGAGCTCAACAAGGATGCTGCCGATGTGAGTCAAGATATGGATACTGGGCGCTATACCCTCCATATGCCGTTTGGTCATAAGTTACCCTACAATAATGTTCAGGTTATCAACGCCGTTGGTAATTCACCTAATGCCGCTGTCTCAGCCCATCGCCTCGGCCTCAACACCGCCCTCATCACGAACCTCGGCCATGACCGTAACGGCAAGGACTGTCTCGAGGCGCTCCGCCAAGAAGGTGTCAACACTGAGTACGTGAAGCTGCACGAAGGTAAAGAGACCAACTATCACTACGTCCTTCGCTATGGCCCAGAGCGTACTATTCTTATTAAGCATGAGGTCTTCCCGTACACCCTACCTGACTTTACTGAAGCGCCACGTTATCTCTACTTCTCTTCGATTGGTGAACATGGTGTCCCCTACCACCACGAAATTGCTGACTATGTGAAGAATAACGACACCAAGCTAGTCTTCCAACCAGGCACCTTCCAGATTAAGTTAGGTTACGAAGCGCTCAAGGACCTCTATGAAGTAACGGAAATCTTCTTCTGTAATCTCGAAGAAGCACAAGAGATTCTGAAGACCACCGAACAACACGTCCCAACTCTCCTTCGCGAGTTCAAGAAGCTCGGACCGACCCTTCCAGTCATCACCGACGGACCAAACGGTGCCTACGTTGTTGATGAGCACGATCAAGCCTGGCACATGCCGATGTATCCAGACCCTAAGCCGCCAGTTGATCGTACTGGGGCTGGCGACTCTTTCGCCTCAACCTTCACAGCCGCTATCGCCCTCGGCAAATCTCCAGCTGAAGCCCTCACTTGGGGACCAGTCAACTCCATGTCGGTCGTTCAGTACATCGGAGCTCAGGCCGGTCTACTCACTCGCGAACAGCTTGAGGAACATCTCAAGAACCGACCAGTTGAATACGAAGCTCTGAAGATTTCTTAACCACACAGATGAGAAAACCGCTGGCGTAAGCCAGCGGTTTTCTTTATTTCTCATTCTTCCCTTTTCACTTATAATTTTTCCTTTGCTAGCTTCCTCTCATCGCCTGCAACCTCGCCATCAGTATTGCCACTTGTTGCAATAAGGATTGAATCAAAGCTTGGCGTGCTTCTGGAATAAGGGTGGTCGTGGTGGTTGGGGTAGAGACCGTGGTGGTCGTCCCCTTCACCTCCAAGTTGAGCTGTGCTCTCGTGGCGTTGCCAACTAGTCCATAGCCAGTATCAGCTCCGGTGCCACCACAGACGATGCTGCGGGCACACTGGTATCGCTTGACGGCCGCTTCGGTAGCGGGACCATAGAGGCCGGTCGCCGAGTCGGAGGCCAGGAAGCCCTGACTAATGAGGAAGGTCTGGAGCTTGAGGACCTCAGCGTTCTGTGAACCAAGGAAGAGTGGGGTCGTGAAAGCGGGCGTGGTCACTGTGCTTGGAGTGCTTGGCGTGACGGGAGGAGTGATGACCGGAGTACTCGGAAGGGTTGGGGTGGTTGGCGTAGTTGGGGTCGGAACTGGAGTTGGCTTCGGCTTTGGTTTGCCTCCTCCACCACCGCCACCACCACCTCCGCCACCAGAGCTAGTTGGGGCCTTCGGGGTGAAGGTGATCATAGCCGGGTCAGAGGCCGTACCCTCATCATCGATGGCATAGAGGGTGTATGAGTAGGTGGTGCCGTCTTTGGCGGTGGTATCACGATAGGTGCGGGTGGTCTTGTCGGAGAGAGTGATGAGACGAGTGTTCGTGTCCGTCACCGCCGGGAAGGTGCCGTTCTCTGTGCGGTGGATGGCCACTGTAGTGGCGAACGGATCTTCGAGGGCTCCTCAGGACAGGATGACTGAGCCATACACCGCGTTGAGGTTCTTGATCGGGGCGGTCTTGCCCTTCCCTGTGGTGAAGGAGCGGACGGTACTCTGCGTACTGTTGCCGGCCTGGTCGGTCACGGTGAGGCGGTAGTAATAGGTGGTGCGTCGGGTGAGGGATGGGAGCGTCAGGGTGTGGGCGGTCGTGAGGGTGGTGGTACTGACTGAGCTGGTGAGACTGGTTGCGGTGAGACCGTAGTCAACACGGAGACGAGCGGGTTCGTTCGTGGTACCGGTGACGGTGGCGGCGTCAGCACTACCACTTGCCTGGATGCTCGAGAGCGTTGGGGCGGTGGTATCCGTTGGCGTGACAGTGACCGTGGTCTGGGAAGCAGGTGTGCTGTATCCAGAGAGATTGCCGGCTTGGTCTTCCGCTCGGACACGGTATCGATATGCCGTGCCGGAGGTGAGGCCGGTGTTGACGAAGGCCGGGGTGGTTGGGGTGCCGACTTCGGTGTATGTGGTACAGGTACTGCCCTGGCAGCGTTCGACACGATACCGGGCGAGACCAGCCCCACTGTCGGTCGAAGCGGCCCAGGTGAGGGAGAGCGTGCCGGCGCTTGGAGCGGTGATGACTGGAGTGCCCGGTACCGTTGGGGCGGTCGTATCAAGGACACTGTTGGTGGTGCCAGAACCGATGGTGCTGTATGTACTGAGGTTGCCGGCCGCGTCAGTGGCGCGGACACGGTACCGGTATACCGTGGCGGCAGAAAGGCCAGTGTCAGTGTATGTGGTACCGGTTGGGGTGGCGATTTGGGTGAAGGTGGTACATGACGAACCTTGGCAGCGTTCGACGCGGTATCCGGTGACCAAGGTGGCGTCACTGGCAGCGGCCCAGGAGAGGCTGAGTGAGGAAGCTGAGAGTGGAGTGACGGCAGGGGTGCCGGGGGCGGTTGGTGCGGTGGTGTCTGGTGTTGGGGGTGGAGGTGTTGTCACCACATAGTCACTGAGGTAATCTTCCACACTCCAACCATCAACGCCAGAGTCGTAGTTCACTTGCCACCAGTTGAAACCACCTTGGGCGGTTGGTCCACCGATGATGGTACCAAGGGCAGCGGTTGACTGAGTACCCAGGAGCGTACCGGTAGTGTTGGCAGTACTGCGGACGTTGAGCGGACCTGAGTTCACTTGGACACGGTCAGAGAGTGAGAACTTGGTTGAAGCGGGTGCGGTGACCGTGAGGAAGACACTTTGGGTAGCGGTCCCCCCTGCTCCCGTACACGCTAGCGTATAGGTGGTGTTAGCGGTTGGTGTCACTAAGAAGGTACCACTCGTGGCTCGTGAGCCGGTCCAGCCACCACTACTTGTACAGCTTGTGGCGTTGGTAGCTGACCACGTGAGGGTGCTTGATTGTCCGGTCACGATGCTCGTTGGTGAGGCGGTGAGGGAGATGGCTGGGGTAGCAGGTGGAGGTGGTGTGGTGCCACCTGAAGACGTATACACCCATGATGGCAGACCAATCATGTATGAGCTTGGAGATCCACCATCGTTGAAGTTAGTCGCCCAGAGAATACGTGAACCATCTCGACTGATTGTAGCCTGGTGCTCACCGAAGTATCCACCATAATTGGCAGCCGCACGCACATGACCAACGTTGAGCTGCTTTCCATTTGGTTTCAATTCCGCGAGGATGAGCTTACGATACATCGGTTGGAGAGTTCCATCCGGGCAGGTGTTACCATAATTTGAACAATCACCATACGTACTAATAAGAACCCAACCTGGGCGACCATACGCTTTGCCAGAAATATGATTGGCGTATGAAGCGCCGGAGGCAGGATAGAGGGACATCATATTGAACGATGCTGCTGTTTCAACATTCACGGCACGAATGTATCCTGAATCATAGTCGGCAGTGACGTAGTAGTCCTCCCCGTTTGGTCCAATCGCGAGGTCAGAATGTTCGCTCATGTCATGCAATTGAATTGATGACGAGAAATTGAGTGGGTAGGCACGGGTACCAAGCGAGCGGTTGTACGCCCACGACGGAACGACATACTTACCACTTGGCGCCATACTGATATGGTCAGGAAAGGCGTTGCCGAAGGAGGAGGCTGGTAGTGTACCGAGGATAGTGTCGGTCTGTCGATCCCAGGTAACCAGTCCGTGAATCACGTTTGATTGTGTACCTGAGTTGTATGAGGTGGCCATGAAGGCAAAATAACGACCGTCAGCCGATGGCACGCCTTCGGCCTTCGTCCACATACCGGTCACTCCACTCCACGGAAGTCGTCCAGTGAAATTTACCAGGACTGAGTCGGTGTCAGTCTCAACATTCTTCTCATACCAAATGAGGCCACCGGCGTTACTCGTGTACCAAAGTTTAGTTGGATCAGTCGGATGCCAGAAGGCTTCAGCATCTCCAGCCATACTTCTGAGGGCACCGTTGGTGCCTCCGCGAGAGAGCCGCTGAAACGTATTGGCATCATAGAGGAGCCAAAAACCGTTACTTGCTACCCCGAGAAAACGGGTATTGTCGGCATTAAAGGCTTGGCGACGACTGTAGTCATGACGAACATGTCCAGCATTCGGAAAATCTGAGGCATCGGTCACTTTATATGCTCGTGTGTTGTATACCGGATCGATATAACTTGGTATCGAGAGACCCGTCGCCTTACTCGTTGGCTTGGTGACGTTCGGGATAGCATCAGCAGATAGGTTGGTGAGTGTAAAATTTGATGCATACAAACTATCAAATGGATTAGTACCGTTTGAGACCGGCGGAGGCGTCGTCACCACCGCACTCACACTCACCGTCACACTCTGAGTAGCCGTCCCTCCTGCTCCGGTACACGCCAAGGTGTAGGTCGTGTTCGTCGTTGGAGAGACGGAGAGTGTGCCAGTCGTGGCTCGTGAACCAGTCCAGCCACCGCTACTCGTACACGAGGTGGCGTTCGTCGAAGACCACGTAAGAGTACTAGATTGACCGGTTGTGATACTCGTTGGAGAAGCCGTGAGGGAGATGGTTGGAGTCGGGTTCGTTGGCGGGAGTGTCGTTGTGGTCCCTCCAGGGAGCGGAGTGTTCATGTCGCTTTGGATCTCTGCTTGTGAAAGCGTGCGGGTGTAGACACGAACTTCGTCGATTTGACCGCTCGTGTATGCGCCACCAAGAGAACCGATACCAAAAGGATTAGTTGCTGCTGTGGTTTGAGCAGGAACTGTACCATCATAGTTAAGGGTAACCTGTTGTCCGTCAACGTATCCCTTGAGACGATTCGCATTGCCGGTTTGGGTTCCGTCGAAGACCAGGGCGACGTGGTGCCAGGATGTATCATTCTGTTGAAACGATCCTCCTACATAATTACCACTACCACCGAGACCAAAGTAGAGGTTTCCATCAGTCCAATATCCGAGCGAAAGAGAATTGGAACCAGAACTATCCTCCTTGCCGACAAGGACTGCAGCATTCTGACTCGCCCGCTTCATCCAAGCTGAGAGGGTCATCCTCTGTATACCTTGAATCGAGGGGAGGCTGCCGAGATTCACATTGTCACCCGCACCGAAAGTGATCGCGTTGCCATATCGACCGGTACTCCAGTCAGGAGAACCGACCATGGTACCTGAAGGACCACTGCCGGAAGCGTCCGTGATGGTCGTACCACTACCTTCGTTCATGCCATAGGCGGCCACGAGATTAGTCGCGCCACTGACTTGGGCTTTCTGAGTACCTTGGAGCTTAACAAGGAGAGACTGGAGAGAAGAGACGAGGCTCGTCATTGTTGGAATGCTCACCTGGGCGTAGGTGGTGGGAGGAAGAGATGTAAAGAGCATTACTACAATGAGAACGAGACTACTGACGGTCTTGGCAACTGAAAACATAATAAGGGGTTATTTTTAAATAATAGAAAGCGGCACAAATCTCACTTAATTATAACAAACAGCCAAGTCTCGAATGGCTTTTATAAGCAAAACACCGAGCTTAAGCTCGGTGTTTTGCTTCATTTTGATTGTTTTAAAACAACTTCTTGGCCGTGTCTACAATAGATTGCACGCCCATTCCGTAATGCTCGATAAGTTCGTCTGGTTCGCCCGATTGGCCGAATTCATCATGAACACCAAGACGAATGATTTTGGTCGGATGTACTTCCGAAAGGTATTCAGCGACTGCCCCGCCCAGTCCTCCAGCTACTTGGTGCTCTTCAATCGTAACAATACCAGAATGCTCTTTAGCCACCTTAAGGAGGGCTTCGGTATCAAGCGGCTTAATAGTTGGCACATGGAGAACCGTGACCGCTATTCCCTCTTTCTCGATCTCCTGTGCCGCCTTGAGGGCGTTATAAAGAAGTGTGCCAGTGACGACGAGAGCTACGCTCTTTTCTGATTCGAAACTCCGCTCGTACATACGCTCTGCTTTACCGATCTCAAACGGTGATTCGGGAGTAGTGACGACTGGAGTGTTGCTGCGTCCGATGCGAATATAGACAGGTCCTTCATACTTGGCCGCGGCAAGCGTGGCCTTGCGCGCTTCGTGGACATCGGCTGGAGCAATGACCACCATGTTCGGCATGACGCGCATGATAGCGATATCTTCGATCGCTTGGTGCGTAGCGCCGTCCGGACCGACTGAAACACCAGCATGAGCACCAATCACCTTCACATTGCTGTTGTTGTAGGCAATGGTAGTCCGTACTTGTTCCCAGTTACGTCCCGGTGAGAACATGGCGTAGGAAGCAATGAACGGCACCTTCCCCATCGCCGCCATTCCAGCGGCTACAGAAGCCATGTTCTGCTCAGCTATACCAACTTGAATGAAGCGGTCAGGATAAGCTTCAGCAAAAGGCAGTGTACGCGTAGACTCGGTCAAATCAGCGGCGAGCGCCACAATCCGCGAGTCTCTTTTACCAGCTTCGACTAAACCGTCCCCGTAGCCATTACGGCTCGGCAACTCCTGCATGTCTTTGGTATCAAATTTTGGATCAAGATGTGAAGCAAGCATAGTAATAATTATGAGTGATTATCTTTACCAATAAGACCAGCGAGGGTTCGCAACTTCTCTAGGGCAACTTCGGCCTGCTTGTCTTTAGGGACTCGATCTTCCGGTCCTTTGCCGGGAGGATTACCATGCCAGCGGAAATCACGTTCGAAAACATCAACTCCTTTAGAGGCAATAGTATGAGCGATGATGAGTGACGGTTGACCATAAACAGCCTGGGCCTTTCCAATGGCGTCATTCATGGCTCGCATATTATGACCATCAACTTCCTGGACATCAAAGTTGAAGGCCTCAAACTTCTCAGCGAGTGGCTCCAGTGGCATCACATCCTTCGTATAACCATCAATCTGGATACCATTGCGGTCAACGATAACAATGAGGTTATGGAGCTTCTCCTTACCCGCCAGCATAGCAGCCTCCCAGATTTGACCCTCGTTGAGTTCACCGTCACCAGTGAGACAGTACATATACTTCGACGAGTACGGGTTGTCGATTCGTTCGGCTAGCGCCATACCCACCGCCTGAGACAAACCAGAACCGAGCGGTCCAGAACTAGTCTCCACTCCTGGCAAGGCTTCCCGATGCGGGTGACCCTGGAGACGTGAACCAAATTTACGCAAAGTGATTAGTTCCTCAACTGGAAAATATCCTGCGTGAGCGAGCGTCGCATAGAGAATCGGACAGATGTGACCGTTTGAGAGAACGAGACGATCACGTTCTTCCCAGAGAGGATTCTTCGGATCATGCTGGAGCACCTTGAAATATAGCAAGGTGAAAATGTCAGCCATACCAAGTGGACCGGCGGTGTGTCCACTTCCCGCCGCGACCAACATCTCAATAACACTCTGACGAATCTGGTTCGCTTTTAGTTCTAAATCTTTGACTTCAGATGAGGTTATATAATGCATAAAACTAACAGAAGTATACCAGGCCTAGTCACTACAATGTAGGCGAGGCTGTTGGTTAAGCGGTGATTAAAGCCTGGAGACGCTGGTGGGCCGCCGCTGGATCAGGGTCTTTCACGATGGCTGAGCCGCAGATGAAGCGGTCTGCTCCAGCGTGCTTGAGACGCACTATTGTCTCGCTGTTGACACTCCCGTCTACTGTAATTGGAGTGTACGGGTAGCGCTTCTTGATTGCCGCTATCCGCTCAAGAGTCCGCTCGTCAAAAGGTAGGCCTTGGGCTCCGATCTTCGCGATACCCATGCACTGTACTCCATCCGCATACTCCAAGTATGGGAGTAGTGTTTCAAGCGGCGTGTCATTAATGGCTGAGATAGATACCGAGACGCGGTGTCGTTCCATGAAATAAGCGAAGTTATCAACTGAAATAGTTTCCGTATGGAACACGAGCATATCTGCTCCAGCCT
>Ga0075160_10002733_pt1 | contig 10390 bp, 7 predicted proteins | sample JI91814C2DNA_FD_70969 | JGI IMG/M metagenome (GOLD analysis project Ga0075160, IMG submission 70969) | Wastewater effluent complex algal communities from Wisconsin, to seasonally profile nutrient transformation and Carbon sequestration -... | ecosystem: Engineered > WWTP > Effluent > Algae...
GTGGACATCGTGGCGCCCAGCGACATGATGGACGGCCGCATCGGGGCCATCCGCACGGCGCTGGAAGCCCATGGCCACATCCACACCCGCATCATGGCCTACAGCGCCAAATACGCGAGTGCCTTCTACGGTCCCTTCCGCGACGCCGTCGGCTCGGCCGCCAACCTCGGCAAGGCCGACAAAAAGACCTACCAGATGGACCCGGGCAACAGCGACGAGGCCTTGCGCGAAGTCGGCCTCGATCTGGCCGAGGGTGCCGATATGGTGATGGTCAAGCCCGGCATGCCTTACCTCGACATCGTGCGGCGTGTGAAGGACGAGTTCCGCGTGCCCACCTTCGCCTACCAGGTCAGCGGCGAGTACGCCATGATCAAGGCCGCCGCCGCCAACGGCTGGCTGGACCACGACGCGGTGATGATGGAATCGCTGCTGGCTTTCAAGCGGGCGGGTGCTGACGGCGTGCTGAGCTACTTTGCTCTTGAAGCGGCCCGCCTGTTGAAAAAGGCTGGCTGACCCGAGACATGCGGCTTTTCCACATCCACGGCGACCAGCTCACCGAGTTGGTCCAGCTACCAGCCGATCTGCCAAGCGAAGGCTTCCTTTGGCTGGGCTACGGCCGCCGTGAGTTCGAGCTGCAGTTGGGGGAGATCCAACACGGTCTTCTGCGTTGGGGCTGCGGCCAAGTGGTGGACTTGCATGTTTCCGACCTGCTCAACAACCAGCTGCCCTCGCATTTCGACTACACCAGCTGGTATGACCTGCTGGTATTTCGCCGACTGGCGGCAGCCCCCGGTCACGAGCATCTGCTCACCGATCCGGAACAGGGAACCTTGCGCAGCACCCACGAGGCACTCAAATCCATCGACACCAGCCCGGTGGGCTTTGCCATTTTCGACCGTGTGCTGCTGACCGTGCATCCGGCCGACTGCATGGTGCGCGACTACTTCGCCAGCAAGATGGGCGCGCTGGCCGAAGGCCGAGACCTGCGCGGCAGCGCCCGACTGCCCAACAGCCCGGCTGAACTGATGCTGCGTATGGTCAACCACATGGTGGACAGCTATCTGGAACTGCGACGCCTACTGACCCGTCAGATGACGGCGCTGCAGCGCACGCTGATGGACACCAACAGCCATTTCGATGATTGGCCCCTGCTGCTGGAGTCGCGCGACGCACTGCACCGACTCGAAGACACCTGCGAGGATCAGCGCAGCGCCATTCAGGAATGGATCGATGTGCTGGATGACTGGCCACAGGCTGAAGAGCCTGGGGCGCAGCGTGAGCGAGAGCTGCTGCGCGTGCGTTCGCGCGATGTGCACGAACACATTGAGCGGGTGCTGGCCCATGTGCGCCGCATGGAGTCGTCGAGCGAGTCGGCGGTGCAGATGCACTTCTCGGCCCTGGGCCACCGCACCAACTCCATCATGCGCACGCTGACGGTGCTGACCGCCATCTTCCTGCCCCTGAACCTGATCACCGGCATCTTCGGCATGAACTTCGACGGCCTGCCCCTGATCCACAAGGCCGCCGGCTTCTGGGTCGCCTTCGGCCTGATGCTGGCGGTGGGGCTGGGCTTGGGCCTGTTCTTCTGGCGCAAGCGCTATTTAGGCACGCGCCACGGCTGAAGCGTCGTTTCAGCGTGCAGCGTAAGGGTCGGCAAAACCCAAGGCCAGCATCAGCTCGGTTTCACGTGCCTCCATGCAGGCAGCCTCGTCGTCTTCCTCGTGGTCATAACCCTGAGCATGCAGGGTGCCGTGCACCAGCATGTGGGCGTAATGCGCGGCCAGGTCCAGGCCGGCCTCTTTCGCCTCACGCTCCACAACTTCGGCGCAGATGACCAGATCGGCCGTCACCACGGGTTCGTGGCTGTAGTCGAAGGTCAGCACATTGGTCGCGTAGTCCTTGCTGCGGAACTCGCGGTTGAGCTGCTGCCCCTCTTCGGCGTCGACGATGCGCACGGTGATCTCGCCCGGCAGCTCCAGGGCACTGCGGATCCAACGTGCCACTTTATGGCGTGCCAGGATGGCCTTGTGACGTGGGTCGGCGAATTGCAGAGACAGGCTCAATTCAGGCAGGCTCATGGCACGGCTTTCTTGATTTTGGCGGCCACAGGGCGCGCGTCATAGGCATCGACGATGCGGGCCACCAAAGGATGGCGCAGCACATCGGCGCTGCTGAAATGGGTCATGGCGACCCCATCGACCTGGGCGAGCACCTGCTCGGCATCAATCAAGCCGCTGCTCACGCCCTTGGGCAGATCGATCTGGCTGGTGTCGCCGGTGATGACGCAACGGCTGCCAAAGCCGATGCGGGTCAGAAACATTTTCATTTGCTCCGGCGTGGTGTTCTGTGCCTCGTCAAGGATGACAAAAGCGTGGTTCAAGGTACGGCCTCGCATGAAAGCCAAGGGCGCTATCTCCAGTTGTCCCTTCTCGAAGGCCTTGGTCACCTTGTCGAAACCCATCAACTCGTACAGCGCGTCGTAGAGCGGGCGCAAATAAGGGTCTACCTTTTGCGTCAGATCGCCGGGCAAAAAACCCAGCCGCTCACCGGCTTCGACCGCGGGGCGCGTCAGGATGATTCGCTGCACCGAGCTGCGCTCCAGCGCGTCCACGGCGCAGGCCACGGCAAGAAAAGTCTTGCCAGTACCGGCCGGCCCCAAACCGAGGGTGATGTCACGCGTGAGGATCTGGTGCAGGTATTCACGCTGACGGGGTGTACGCGCCGCCAGGTCGGCACGGCGGGTGCGCAAGACAAGATCCGCAGGCAAAGCAGGGGGCAGCGCTGCAGCGGCCGACTTGGCGCTGCTGCGCCTGGCCATGCGTGCAGGGCCCAGTTCGGCGGCAGCTTCCGCCAAAGCCATCTGCATCAGCTCAGGCGCAATTGCACGACGGCTTCGCTCGTAGAGTGCGAGCAGCAACTGCAAGGTTCGCTCGGCTGCCGCTTTCGGCCCCTCGATGCGCACGCGCTCGTTCTGACGGCTGATGCGAACGGCCAGAGCCACTTCGATCTGCCGCAAATGCTCGTCCAGGCTGCCGCACAAATGGGCCAGACGCTTGTTGTCGACCGGCGCAAACTCATGGCGAAGGATCACGGCTGCACTTTCTTCTAGGGATTTGGCAATAACAGCATTGTCGCCCGGCCTTGTTCACTGCTGCGAGGTCACCAGCCTCCTGCACAATCGACGTCCATGCACAGCCTGTTACAAGAAGATACTCCGCGCGGCCGACCAGGCCGTGCAGCATGGGCCTCGTCGGTCGCGATAGCCCTCTCATTGATCGGCAACGCCGCGCAGGCCTCGACTGGAACACCTTTGGGCGACGCTACGCTCGCTGCCGGCCTGGGCGGGATGCTGGTTGTGATGGGCCTGGCCGTGCTCAGCTTTGCCCAACGACATGGGCATGAGCGCGGCGCCGGCCTGAGCCTCGGCGCTTGGCTGCTGTGCCTGGCGCTGAATGCACTCTTGGCCGCTCGTGGCCAGGCTCTGGACCCCGGCTTGCGGCTGGGCCTGCATTTAAGCCTTGCCGCCCTGGCCAGTTGGTGCAGCATCAAGTTCTTCCTGCATCGGCCCGTGCCCATGCCGCTGTGGCAAGACCTGGCCCTGTTCGGACAGCTTTTGATCTTGCCGGCCTTGGCTGTGACGATGAGCAAAGGCGCTACCCCAGGCACGACCGACCTTCTGCAGGCGCTGCCTGTGCTGCTGACGTTCGAGTCCTTGCTGGCCTTGTGCTTTGGATGGAGCTTGCGCAGTGCCGGCTCGACAGGCAAGACTGAAGTGCCCGCGGGCAGTAGGCGCTCGGAAGCTCGTTTCACACCGGCACTGCTTGCACTGTGCGGCTTAGGCTTGCTGGCAGCGATGGCCGCAGACTTCCCGGAACAGGCTGGCTGGACCGTGCTGCAGGTCGCCGCCAGTTGGCTCGCCTTGCTGCTGCCCGCGTCTTTATTGGCCATGGGCCTTCAATACCTGCTCGGTTTTGCCCGTGACCGGGTAGAGGCGGAACAAGAGCATGCCCAGTTTGAGCAGCGCATGCAGGAGCGCGTCAGCGAGATGGAGCGCAACTTCGGGGTGATCGCCGAGCAGAGGCTGGAGCAGGTCACCGAACGCGAACGCAAGCGCATTGCCGCCGACCTGCACGACGACCTCGGCGCCAAGCTCTTGACCATTGTTCACACCAGCGAATCCGACCGAATTTCCAGCCTGGCACGCGAAGCCCTCGAAGAAATGCGCCTGTCGGTGCGTGGGCTGACCGGCAAGCCGGTCCAACTGCTGGACGCATTGGGGGACTGGCGCGCCGAGGTGGTGTCGCGCCTGGGCCAAGCCAATATCAATGCCGAATGGAAGTCACCCTCCGAAGACTTGGTGCACACGCTGCCAGCGCGCGCCTATGTGCAGACGACGCGCATTTTCCGCGAGGCGGTCAGCAACATCATCAAGCACAGCGGCGGCACCAACTGCATGATCAGCTGCTCGGTGCATGACGGCGATTTCGTGGTCGTGATCCAAGACAATGGGCAGGGCATACCCGCCGAACTGGACGGTCGCCTGGACCGCGGCCATGGCATGGCCAGCATGAAGTCGCGCGCCAAGCAGATGCACGGCCAATGCTTGGTGGAGTCAGGTCCGGGCTGGGGAACCGTGATCCGTCTCACGATTCCCCTCTGAGACCGTACCCCGACTCACGCCCGATCTATAGTTTGACGCTGCACCAACCGAATAGCCGTACTGCTGGAGCCACTTCCAGATCCCCCGACAGCCACCTTGCAGGCGTGCATTCCGCGCGACCACAGGGCCGACCGAGACCGCCATGGACCACATCCTTCTGCTTGAAGACATTCCCGAGATCCGCGCCTGGCTGAAGGCGCTGGTGAAACAGGTATTCGCCAATGCCCAGATCACCGAGTGTTCGCGCGTGCAGGATGCGCTCGCCCTGGTCAACAGCCAGCGCTTCAACCTGGCACTGCTGGACCTGGGGTTGCCCGATGGCTCCGGTGTGGACGTGATCGCCGCGCTTCGCGAGAAACAGCCTGAAGTGCAGTCCGTCATCGTCACCATCCACGACGACGACGAACACCTGTTTCCCGCCCTGCAGGCAGGTGCCTTCGGCTACCTGCTGAAAGAACAGTCGCGCGAACTGCTGGTGGAGCAGTTGCAGCGAATGAGCCAGGGGGAGCCGCCGCTGTCGCCCTCGATCGCGCGCAAGGTGATTTCGCACTTTGCGAACCAGAAGCGTCCGCAAGCGGCTGCCGTGCTGCACGAAGTCTCGTTGACCGACCGTGAGACCGAGGTGCTGTTGCGCGTGGCCAAGGGCTACACCCTGCCTGAGATTGGCGTTCAGCTGGGCCTGTCCCGCCACACCATCGCGGACTACGTCAAGCAGATCTACCGAAAGCTCAATGTCTCGTCGCGCGCCGAGGCCGCACTGGAAGCGCAGCGCCTGGGTCTGTTCGGAAGGAACTGAAGCTCAGCCGTCGGGGGCGCACGATAATGCGCCGATGATCGGCAGACTCACAGGCGTCATCGCGGAAAAATCGCCCCCGCAGCTCCTCATTGATGTGCAGGGCGTCGGCTATGAGGTCGACGTGCCCATGAGCACTTTCTACAACCTGCCGGGCCTGGGCGAGCGCGTCGCGCTGCTGACCCATTTCGTCGTGCGCGAGGATGCGCAAATCCTCTACGGCTTCCTCAGCAGCGAGGAGCGTGCCACCTTCCGCCAGCTGATCAAGATCAGCGGCGTGGGCCCCAAGATGGCGCTGTCCCTGCTGTCTGGCCTCTCGGTCGCCGAGCTGGCGCAGGCAGTCTCCAAGCAGGAAGCAGGCCGCTTGGTCAAAGTGCCGGGCATCGGCAAGAAGACGGCCGAGCGCCTGCTGCTGGAACTCAAAGGCAAGCTGGGCCCCGACCTGGCCCTACCGGCCAGCCTGGTGAACGACAACCAAGGCGACATCCTGCAGGCCCTGGTGGCCCTGGGCTACAGCGAGAAGGAAGCGGCAGCGGCGCTCAAGCTGCTGCCGCCGGACGTGGGCGTCAGCGAGGGCATCAAGCAAGCCCTGAAGTCGCTGTCGCGTTGATGATCTTGATGGACTGCTGCCGGAGCCTTTTCGCATGAGCATTCAAACCGACGACTTCGCCAGCCAGGTCAGCCGCGTCATCAGCGCCGCACCTGCTTCGCCGCGCGAAGAAGCGATCGTACGCGCCTTGCGGCCCAAGCTGCTGGATGAGTACGTGGGGCAAGCCAAGGCCCGGGAACAACTCGAGATCTTCATTGGCGCCGCGCGCAAACGCGACGAAGCCTTGGACCATGTGCTGCTGTTCGGGCCGCCGGGTCTGGGCAAGACGACGCTGTCTCACATCATTGCCGCTGAGCTCGGGGTGAACCTGCGCCAGACCTCCGGGCCGGTGCTGGAGAAGCCCAAGGACCTGGCCGCGATTCTGACCAATCTCGAGAAGAACGATGTGCTCTTCATCGACGAGATCCACCGGCTCTCGCCCGTGGTCGAGGAAATCCTCTACCCGGCGCTGGAGGACTACCAGATCGACATCATGATCGGCGAAGGCCCGGCCGCCCGCTCGATCAAACTCGATCTGCAGCCCTTCACCCTGGTCGGTGCCACCACTCGCGCCGGCATGCTGACCAACCCGCTGCGTGACCGCTTCGGCATCGTCGCGCGGCTGGAGTTCTACACCGCCGCCGAGCTGCAGCGCATTGTCACCCGATCGGCCGCCCTGCTGAACAGCCCGATCGACACTGAGGGCGCGCTGGAGATTGCCCGGCGCTCTCGCGGCACGCCGCGGATCGCGAACCGCCTGCTGCGCCGTGTGCGCGACTACGCTGAAGTGAAGGGCGACGGTCGCATCGGCAAGGACATCGCCGACAAAGCCCTGGCCATGCTGGACGTCGACCCGCAGGGCTTTGACCTGATGGACCGCAAGCTGCTCGAAGCCATCGTCCACCGCTTCGACGGTGGCCCGGTCGGCCTCGACAATGTCGCCGCCGCCATTGGCGAAGAAAGCGGAACGATCGAAGACGTGATCGAGCCCTACCTGATCCAGCAAGGCTTTCTCCAACGCACTCCGCGCGGCCGCATTGCCACGCTGGCGGCCTACCGCCACCTCGGCATGACTCCGCCGAAAGCTCACGGGCAGTTGTTCGGGGACGAGTGAGCGCTTTGAATTTCTGAGGCTGCCTCGGCAGGGATGTCGGTTCACGGCACGGAGCCGTCGTTCGCGAGGAAGTTTCAGCACGCAGAGCTCGCGGAGGACTGCAGAGGGCGCTGAGACTAGAAATCCTGCGCTCTTCTCCGCGATCTCTGCGGTCCTCCGCGCACTCTGCGTTCGAATTGAAACCTCAACGAACGACGGCTCCGTGCCGAGTACAGACTCCCACATGCCCTCCTGCCGAGCAATGAAAAGGCCGCCCGATCGCAAGATCGGGCGGCCTTTGTTTTGATCCGGAGCCCTTCTGGGCGCTCCGGGATCAAAGGGGCTGGGCTTGTGGCTGTTGCTTACTCGGCAGCCGGCTCGGCGCCTGCGTCGACGCTGGCCATCTGCGCAGAAGCCAGTTCCTCGGCTTCTTGCTGAGCGATGGCGCGGCGCTCGGCGTCGTCCATCTTCTCTTTGGCAAAGCGGGCGCGGTGGAAGGCCATGCCGGTACCTGCGGGGATCAGGCGGCCGACGATGACGTTTTCCTTCAGGCCACGCAGCTCGTCGCGCTTGCCCATGATGGCAGCCTCGGTCAGCACGCGGGTCGTTTCCTGGAAGGAAGCGGCCGAGATGAAGGAGTCGGTCGACAGCGAAGCCTTGGTGATACCCATCAGCACGTCGGAATAGGTGGCCGGAACCTTGCCTTCCTTGCGCAGACGATCGTTGGTATCGAACAGCTCCGAGCGTTCCACTTGCTCGTTGATGATGTAGCTGGAGTCGCCGGCATTGGTGATCTGCACACGACGCAGCATCTGGCGAACGATCACCTCGATGTGCTTGTCGTTGATCTTCACACCTTGCAAACGGTACACGTCCTGCACTTCGTCAACGATGTAGCGAGCCAGCTCTTCCATGCCCAAGAGGCGCAGGATGTCTTGCGGGTCGGCAGCGCCGTCCACAATCAATTCGCCGCGGTTGACCACCTGGCCTTCGTGCACCAGGATGTTCTTTTCCTTGGGCACCAGCTCTTCGTGCTTCTTGCCATCGGGGTCGGTGATTTCCAGGCGGTTCTTGCCCTTGGTCTCCTTACCGAAAGACACCGTACCGGTCAGCTCGGCCAGCACACCCACATCCTTTGGCGAACGGGCTTCGAACAGCTCGGCCACACGCGGCAGACCGCCGGTAATGTCTCGAGTCTTCTGACCTTCCATCGGGATACGTGCAAGCACTTCACCCGGGGCCAGGTCTTGACCGTCACGCACCTGCACCAGCGAGCCAACCGGGAAGCCGATCGTCACCGAGTGGTCGGTACCCGGAATCTTCACTTCCTGGCCGTTGGCATCCAGCAGCTTGACCTGCGGACGCACCACCTTGGCGGCGCCGCGACGCTTGGGATCGATCACCACCAGGGTGGACAGACCGGTCACTTCGTCGACCTGCTTGGCCACGGTCACGCCTTCTTCCACATTCTCGAAGCGCGCCTGACCGGCGAACTCGGTAATGATGGGGCGGGTCAGCGGGTCCCAATTGGCCAGGATGGTGCCAGCCTTGATGGCTTGATCCGGCTTGATGCTCAGGATCGCGCCGTAAGGCACCTTGTGGCGCTCGCGCTCGCGGCCATGTTGGTCGGCAATGATGATTTCGCCGGAACGCGAAATCACCACCAGCTCGCCCTTGCCGTTCGTCACATAGCGCATGGTGGCGTTGAAGCCGATCAAGCCGTCGGACTTGGCGTCCACGCTCGAAGCCACAGCTGCACGCGATGCCGCACCACCGATGTGGAAGGTACGCATGGTCAGCTGGGTACCCGGCTCACCGATGGACTGGGCGGCAATCACGCCGACCGCTTCACCGATATTGACCAAGCCACCCCGGCCCAGATCGCGGCCATAGCACTTGGCGCACAGGCCGAAGCGTGTGGCGCAAGTCAGCGGCGTGCGGACCTTGACCTCGTCGGCGCCGGCAGCTTCCAGCATGTCGAGGTTGTCCTCGTCCAGCATGGTGCCTGCGGCCAGCAGCACGTTCTGAGTCTCCGGGTGCAGCACATCGATGGCGGCCACACGACCCAGAATGCGGTCGCGCAGCGATTCGATCACTTCACCGCCTTCGACCAGGGCGCGCATGGCGATGCCGTTGTCGGTGCCGCAGTCTTCCTCGATCACCACCAGATCCTGCGTCACGTCAACCAGACGGCGGGTCAAGTAACCCGAGTTCGCGGTCTTCAACGCCGTATCCGCCAGGCCCTTACGAGCACCGTGGGTGGAGATGAAGTACTGCAACACGTTCAGGCCTTCGCGGAAGTTCGCGGTAATCGGCGTCTCAATGATGGAGCCATCAGGCTTGGCCATCAGACCCCGCATACCGGAGAGCTGGCGAATCTGAGCGGCAGAACCACGAGCGCCGGAGTCGGCCATCATGTAGATGGAGTTGAACGATTCTTCGTTCACTTCCTTGCCATGACGGTCGATGGTCTTCTGCTTGGACAGCTGGCTCATCATGACCTTGCCGACTTCGTCGCCGGTCTTGCCCCAGATGTCCACGACCTTGTTGTAGCGCTCGCCGGCAGTCACCAGACCGGAGACGTATTGCTGCTCGATCTCCTTGACTTCCTTCTCGGCGCGCGCGATCAGCACCGGCTTCTCAGGCGGCACCAGCATGTCGTCAACCGCGATCGAGATGCCCGCACGCGTGGCCAGCTTGAAACCGGACTGCAGCAGCTTGTCAGCCAGCACCACGGTTTCCTTCAGACCGCACTTGCGGAAGGAGGTGTTGATCAGGCGCGAGATTTCCTTCTTCTTCAGGGCCTTGTCGATGTTCGAGAACGGCAGGCCCTTGGGCAGGATTTCGCTCAGCAGCGCGCGACCGACGGTCGTGCTCACCAGCTTGGTCTCGGGGATCCACTCGCCCTCGGCCTCGCCCTTGGTGTACTGAACCATGCGGACATTGATCTTGGCCGTGATCTCGACGGCGCCGTTTTCCAGCGCGCGGATCATTTCCGAGATGTCCGAGAACACCATGCCCTCGCCCTTGCCGTTGATGCGTTCGCGGGTCGCGTAGTACAGACCCAGCACCACGTCTTGCGACGGCACGATCGACGGTTCACCGGAAGCCGGGAACAGCACGTTGTTGGACGCCAGCATCAGGGTGCGGGCTTCCATCTGCGCTTCAATCGACAGCGGCACGTGAACAGCCATCTGGTCACCGTCGAAGTCGGCGTTGAAGGCCGAGCAGACGAGCGGGTGCAGTTGGATGGCC
>Ga0075160_10002735_pt1 | contig 10387 bp, 10 predicted proteins | sample JI91814C2DNA_FD_70969 | JGI IMG/M metagenome (GOLD analysis project Ga0075160, IMG submission 70969) | Wastewater effluent complex algal communities from Wisconsin, to seasonally profile nutrient transformation and Carbon sequestration -... | ecosystem: Engineered > WWTP > Effluent > Algae...
CTGCAGCCCGGCTTCGCGCCCGCCTACGTCAGCCTGGCCGACCTGCTGCAGGAAACCGGGCGCGATGCCGAAGTGGAGGCCGAGCTCGAGGCCGGCCTGGCCCATGCCCCCGGCGACGCCGCACTGCTGCATGCGCAGGGCCTGCTGCGCGTGCGCGAAGGAAAGCTCGACGCGGCGCTGCCCCTGCTCCGGCGCGCCATGGCGGCGGCGCCCGACAATCCCCACTACGCCTTCGTGCATGCGGTGGCCCTGCACGACAGCGGTCGCCCGCGCGAAGCCATCGCCGCGCTGGAGGCCGCCCTGGTGCGCGCCCCCGGCGACCCCGCGCTGCGCACCACGCTGGACGGCTATCGCGCCCTGGCCGCCGCCGCATCGGCGAGTGCCGACCCGTCCCGGTAAGGCCAAGGTCCAATGGCGACCGCGCGGGTGGCTTCGCACCATCAACGCCACCGCCGCCCGTCGCGCCTTCCGGGCCGACAACGAACCGACACGAGGCTTCCCATGCGCATCCCGACCCTTGTCCTGAGCCTCCTGACCGTCGCTGCACTGGCCGCCGCACCTTCGCTGCCTGCCCAGGACGTCCCCGTGTCCAAGCGCGACGCGGCCAAGCAGTGGAGCGACGACGGGCTGGCGCGCGTCACCGTGAAGGGGCTCGACGCGGTGTATGCGCGGCCGGGCACGTCAGTGGGCCAGTACCCGAAGATCCGGCTGGCGCCGGTGTCGGTGTCGTTCCGCCGCGACTGGGGCCGCACGTCGGCGGGCTCCACCCGCGCCAGGGTCCGGCCCGAGGACGCGCAGCGCATCCGCGACGAGCTGGCCGCACTCGTGCGCGAACAGATGGTGTTGGAACTGGCCGCCGGCGGCTACCAGCTGGTGGACCAGCCGGGTGACGACGTGCTGGAGCTCGATGCCCGCATCGTCAACCTCTACATCCAGGCGCCGAAGCTGGAAACGAACCCGGCCGAGCGCACCTATGCCGTGTCGGCGGGCGAAATGAGCCTGGTGGCCGAGCTGCGCGATTCGTCCAGCGGCGAAACCGCCATGCGCATCTTCGACCGCACCGAGGCGCGCGAAACCCGCGGCATGCATTGGATCAGCTACACCGAGAACCGCGCCGAAGCCCGCCGTGCGGCATCCGACTGGGCCAGGCAGCTGCGCGGCCTGCTCGACCAGGCCAAGGTCGTCCCGGCCCAGTAAGCCGGTCGCCACTCCCGCCCAATCCGTGACCACACGGGCTGCGGACCCACCCTGCAAGGAATGAAGATGCAAGCTGCCGGCGCCATTGCCCGAGGCCTCCTGATGCTGACGCTGCTGTGCCTGTCCGGCCTCGTGCTGGCCGACACGCCCGACCAGCAGCGGGAAAAAATCCGCGCCCAGTCCGAACAGGTGCTGGCCAACCTCTACCGGGCCAAGCCCAGCGCCCGCCAGGACATCGCCGGTGCCGCCGGCTATGCCACGTTCCGCAGCCTGGGCATCAAGATCGGCGTGGCCGGCACCGGCCGCGGCCGTGGCCTGGCGGTGCTGCACTCGCCGCCGTCGCAAACCTTCATGCGCTTCGTCGAAGTGCAGGCCGGCGTGGGTGCGGGCATCAAGAAGTACGACCTGGTGTTCGTGTTCGCCACGCAGGAGGCGTTCCGCGCGTTCATCAACCAGGGCTGGGAGCCCAGCGGCCAGTCCACCCTGGCCCTGACCCACGGCGGCGACGGCAAGGCCTTCGATGGCGCGGTGTCGGTGTCGCCGGGCGTGTGGCTGTACCAGGTGACGTCTTCGGGGCTGGCGGCCGAGATCACCGTCAAAGGCAGCAAGTACTACCCCGACAAGTCGCTGAACTGACGCGGCATGACGGACGCCAGCCGCCAGGCACGCATGGACGCCGCGGGACCCCTGTCGCTGGTGGCCGATGGGCCACTGCAGCGGCTGCTGTGCCGGATGCACTGTTCGGACGCCGCGCTGGGCCGCCTGGGCCGGCGCGTGGCGCTGGCGATGGCTGTGCTGTGGCTGCCGCTGCTGGTGCTGTCGCTGATGGATGGCCGCGCCTGGGAAGGTGCCCAAGTGCCATTCCTCAAGGACGTGGACACCGCGCTGCGCTACCTGGTGGCGCTGCCGCTGATGCTGGCCGCCGAAGTGCTGGTGCACCGGCGCATGACCGTGGCCGTCGGCAAGTTCGTCGAGCGCGGCCTGGTGGAGCCCGCGCAGGACGAAGCCTTCCGGCGCATCCTGGGCGCGATGCGGCGCGCGGTGGCTTCTTCGCGGGTGGAAGCGCTGCTGCTGGCCTTCGTGTACGTGGTGGGCATCGGCGCCATCTGGCGGCAGGTGTCGGCGCTGGAGATTGACACCTGGTACGGCGTGGTCGAGAACGGCCAGCTGCAGCTGCGCCTGCCCGGCCTGTGGATGCAGTGGGTCAGCGTGCCCCTGTTCCAGTTCCTGATACTGCGCTGGTACTACCGGCTGCTGCTGTGGGCGGTGCTGCTGTGGCGCCTGTCCCGGCTGCCGCTGGCGCTGCAGCCGCTGCACCCGGACCAGGCCGGCGGCCTGGGCTTCCTGTCGCAGATGACGCTGGCGTTCGTGCCGCTGCTGGTGGCCCAGGGCACGATGGCCTCGGGCTGGATTGCCGGGCAGATCCTGTACTCGGATGCGCAGCTGTTGCACTTCAAGCTCGACCTGGCCGCGGCAACGGTGGTGAGCCTGTGCTTCGTGCTGGCGCCGCTGCTGCCGTTCGTGCCCGCGCTGGCGGATGCCAAGCGCCTGGGGCTGTCGGCCTACGGCGCGCTGGCCATGGACTATGCCGCCGATTTCCAGCGCAAGTGGCTCGGGCGCGGCGGGTCGCCCAGCCCCTTGGGTGACGCCGACTTCCAGTCCCTGGCGGACCTGGGCAACAGCTACCAGAGCCTGTCGAACATGCGCGTCTTTCCGGTCGGCCTGCGGCTGGTGGCGAAGCTGGCCGTCGCCTTCCTGGCGCCGGTGGCGCCGCTGGCCCTGACCATGGTGTCGGCCGACGAGCTGCTGGACCGCGTCGTGTCGCTGCTGCTGTAGCCCGCGGCGGCAGTTGCTTCGGCCATGTCGCGCTGGCATACAGTCATCCAGGCCATTCCCAGGGAGCACCGCGCCATGGCGGCAACCGGTGGTACCGGCGACATCGTCTTCATCGTGGACGACGAGGCCGACGTCCGCGACTCGCTGGCGCGCCTGCTGCGCTCCGAGGGCCTGGCGGTGGAAACCTTCGGTTCGGCCCAGGACTTCCTGGACCAGTCGCCGGAAGACCGCACGGGATGCCTGGTGCTGGACGTCCACATGCCGGGCCTGTCCGGGCCCGAGCTGCACGACCTGCTGATCGAGCGCGGCCTGCTGATGCCGGTGATCTACCTCACCGGCCGCTCGAACATCGCCACCGGCGTGCGCGCCATGAAGCAGGGCGCCCAGGACTTCCTTGAAAAACCCGTGGACGCCGACGACCTGCTGGCCGTCGTGCGCCAGGCGCTGCAGGCCAGCCGCACGGCGGCGGGCGCCCGCAAGGCCAGCGACGACATCCGCAGCCGGCAGGCGGCGCTGTCGGTGCGCGAGCGCGAAGTGATGGAACACGTGGTGCGCGGGCGCTTGAACAAGCAGATCGCCGGCGACCTGGGCATCGCCGAGAAAACGGTGAAGGTCCACCGCGGCCGGGTGATGGCCAAGATGAAGGTGCGCTCGGTGGCCGAACTGGTGCACCTGTGCGAACAGCTGGCGGCCGCCGACCGCTCCCGGTCCAGCCCGCGCTGATATCCCGCCGCGGCCGCCGCCGTAGGCTCAAGGTCCCATACCGCGCCGCGTTCGCCCGCCCTAGATTGGTGGCCAGGGGAAACGCATTCAGTGCGTGCCACGCGGCCCGCCCACGGCGGGCGCGACACCAGGGCACGCCGGTTCCGGGGACAAGGGATGACGAGGAAGGCCGTACCGCTTGTCGTGTACATCGTGGACGACGACGACGCCGTCCGTAACGGGTTCGCGCGCCTGATCCGTTCGGCGGGGCTGGACGCGCGCCCCTTCGGTTCGGCGCACGAGTTCCTGGCCGGCGTGCGCGACCAGCCGCTGGCGTGCATCCTGCTGGACATCAGCCTGCCGCAGCTGACCGGGCTGCAGATCCAGGAAGAGCTCAACCAGCGCGGCATCCAGCTGCCGGTGATCACCATTTCCGCGCGCGAAGACGACGAGACGCGACTGTGGGCCCGCGACCTGGGCGCCAAGCTTTTCCTGCGCAAGCCGGTGGACGACCAGGCGCTGCTGGACGCCATCAGCTGGGTGACCGGCACCGCGCAGGGACGATGAGCAGGCCCGTGCCGAACCGCGCGCCAGGCAAGCGCGTGCCCCGGTGGCTTCGGGCGGCCGGCGCGGCCGTGCTGTGGCTGGGCGTGGCGGCGCTGGCGCCGGCGGCCACGCTGGTGGCGGCCAACGGCGACACCCTCCGGGGCCGCTGGGTGGAAACGCGCGACGGCTACATCGTGTTCGACAGCGACGCCTTCGGCCGCATCCGCGTGGCGCAGGCCACCGCCACGGTGCGCGACGACGACGCCCCGGATCCCGCGGCGGTCACGCCGTCCGCTCCGGCGGCCGCGTCGGCCACGCCGGCCGCACCCGCACCTGCGGCCGCACCCGCACCTGCGGCCGAACCGGCCAGCCCGTGGCGCGTGGACGTGGGCCTGAAGCTGGGCGCCGACCGCGGCAGCCTGGAACAGCGCGAGGACGAAGTGGACGCCACCCTGCGCTTCGTGCGCGCGTCCGACCACGGCGAACTCAACGGCAACCTGTCCTACGGCTACACCCGCACCGAGGGCCGGCTCAAGGACGACGATGCCTCGGCCAGCCTGAGCTACGACCGCTGGCTGCCGTCGGACCGCTTCGTGTCCGGTCGCGTGATTGGTTCGTCCGACCTGATAGACGAGGGCTACGACCGCACCCGCACGCTCAGCGTGGCCTACGGCTGGCGGCTGTTCGAAGCGCCCGAACGCTACCTGCGCATCGGCCCGGCCGTGGGCTACCTGTGGCTGGACCGCGGCGCGCAGCACTACGACGGCACGGCCTACGGCCTGTACGCCCGCGCCAAGGGCCCGCTGCTCGGCAGCATCACCTACACGGGCGAACTGCAGCTGCTCGATTCCCTCGACGACGGCCGCTACGCCAACCTCGACTTCCGGCTGGAACACCCGATCACCGACCACGTCCGGCTGGCCCTGGCCTGGCGCTACGTCTGGAGCGACGTGAACATCGAGTCCGGCATCAGCTCGGAGTGGCGCTGGGAAATCGCCTGGCGCCCGCGCCTGGGCGGCGCCCCATGACCCGCGCACCCGTCGTATAGACTCGGCGTGGTTGCCACCGGGCAGGGACCGCAGGCATGAACTGGATAGACATCGCGTGGCCGGTGATGGGCGGCGCCTGCCTCATGCTGGGCCTGGTGCATGCGCTGGCGTGGATTCGCCGCCCCCAGGACCGCGTGCACCTGGTGTTCGCCATGGCCTGCCTGTCGGTGGCCACCATCTCGGCGATGGAACGCATGATGATGTACGTGCGCGACCCGCACGAGTACGCCGAGCTGCTGCGCTGGGCGCACGTGGCCGGCACGGTGATGTTCGTGTCGCTGGCGCTGTTCGTGCACCTGCGTTTCTCGTCCAGCCGGGCCTGGCTGTGCGCGGCGGCCTGCGGCATGCGCCTGGTCTCGCTGGTGATCAACTTCACCACCGGCGACAACATCAACTTCACCGAAGTGACGCGCCTGGAAGTGGCGCTGATCTTTGGTGGCGTCGAGACCGCCGTCCCGGTCGGCGTGGTGAACCCGTGGATGATCGTCGGCCAGCTGGGCATCGTGGTGTTCGTGGCCTACCTGGTGGACACCATGCTGCGCGAATGGCGCTTGCGCCCGCAGGCGGAACGCTGGCCGGCGCTGCGCGTGTGCGGCGGCATCGCCGGCTTCACCCTGCTGGTCAACAGCTGGCGGGTGGCCGTGGTGCTGGGCTTCATCCACGCGCCCGACGCGCTGGTGCCCGGCTTCCTGCTGGTGGTGTTCGTGATGAGCAACGAACTGGGCGCCGAGATCCTGCGCTCGGCCGACCTGTCCCGCACCCTGAGCCACACCCGCGAACAGCTGCGCGAAAGCGAGATCAAGGCCGAAGTGGCCGCCCGCGCCGGCGAACTGGGCCTGTGGGGCTGGGACGCCGCCACCGGCAAGCAATGGGTGACCGACCTGGGCCTGGGCCTGCTGGGGTTTTCGCCGGGGCAGCCGTTCCGCATGGCCACGCTGCTGCGGCGGATACAGCGCGAGGACCGCGCCGGGCTGCGCACCGCCATGGCGGCGGCGCGCGAGCAGGGCGGCGAGTTCCGGGTCGGGTTCCGCCTGCGCGCCGGTGACGGTTCGCTGCGCCATCTTTCGGTGCGCGGACAGGCCGAGGCCGGGCCAGGCGGCGTGCCGACGAAGCTGCACGGCATCATCGCCGACGTCACCGAACGGGTGCAGCAGGAAGAGCGGTTCCAGCTGGCCGTGGAGGCCTCGCCCACCGCAATGCTGATGACCCGCCGCGACGGTGCGATAACGCTGGCCAACCGCCAGGCCGAAGTGGTGTTCGGCTATTCGCGCAGCGAACTGCTGTCCCTGTCGGTGGACGACCTGGTGCCCGAACGCTTCCGCGCCAGGCACCGCGGCCATATCCCGGCCTACCTGGACGACCCGAGTGCGCGGCTGATGGGTTCGGGCCTGGACCTGCGGGGCCGCCGCAAGGACGGCACCGACGTGCCGATAGAAGTGGCGCTCAATCCGATCCGCGTGGGTTCCGGGCAGTTCGTGCTGGCCTCCATCGCCGACATCAGCGAGCGGCGGCGGCTGGAGTCCGAGGCGGCCCGGCACCGCGACGAACTGGCGCATCTGTCGCGCGTGGCGCTGCTGGCGGAGCTGTCGGGTTCGCTGGCGCATGAACTCAACCAGCCGCTCACCGCCATCCTGAGCAACGCGCAGGCCGCGCTGCGCTTCATGGCCATGGACCCGCCCAACCTGGGCGAAGTGTCGGAAAGCCTGGTCAACATCGTGGAAAGCGACAAGCGCGCCGGCGAAGTGATCCGTCGCCTGCGCGCCATGCTGCGCAAGGAAGCCGCCGACCACCGCGAGCTGGACATGAACGAAGTGGTGGCCGACGTGCTGCGCATCATCCGCAGCGACCTGCTGAACAAGAACACCGAAACCGTGCTGGAGCTCGACCCCCGCCTGCCGGTGGTGTGGGGCGACCGCATCCAGCTGCAGCAGGTGCTGCTGAACCTGATCACCAACGGCTGCGACGCGATGAAGGACGTCGCCAAGGGGCGTGCGCTGGTGATCCGCACGCGCGGCCTGCCCGACCGCAGCGTGGAGGTGTCGGTGCGCGACTACGGCCGCGGCATCGTGCAGGGCGACCTGGAAACGATCTTCCAGCCCTTCGTCAGCACCAAGGCCGACGGCATGGGCCTGGGCCTGGCGGTGTGCATGACCATCATCGAAAGCCACCACGGCAAGCTGTGGGCCGGGAACAACGACGGCCCCGGCGCCACCGTGCATTTCCGCCTGCCGGCGGCGGACGCGGCAACACCGCCGAGGCCGTAACGCCGCGGCGGCGGCCGATGCGACCAAGGCCCAATTGAGCGCCAGGCCGGGCCCGCCAACACTGCACGCCTCGCCACGCCCGGTGCATCGCCGGGTCTTTGGCCACGCAGGATTCCGGCCCGTGCCAACCATCGCGCCTCGCCCGCCACGAAAGGCCACGTCGCACGCTGCCAGGCGCCACGGGCTGGCGTGCCTGCTGTGGCTTGCGGCCGCGGGCCATGCCGCCGCGCAGGACAGCGCTGCAGAAGCTGAAAGCGCCGCACCCGCCGACGGCAAACGCACCCTGCTGATCGTTCCCTACCCGATCACCGAACCCGCCGTGGGCAACGGCGTGTTCGCCGGCCCGGTGTGGATGCGCGAAGGGCCCGCGCGCAACGACGGCCCGGCCAAGACCGAAGCGATGGGCTTTGGCGCGCTGTGGACCGACGGCGGATCGCGCGGCATGGCCGCGTTCGACCTGCGCGCCTGGGACGGCGGCCGCTGGTGGACCACGGCCGTGGCGGCCGATGCCCAGCTGCGGCTGCGCTACGACGGCCTCGCGCCCGGCGGCGAACTCGACGTGGGCTTCGGGCTGGACGTGGTGGGGCTGAGCCTGCAGGCCGACCGCAGCGTCGGTGACGGCGCGGCCACGCTGGGGCTGCGCCTGTTCGCCAGCGACGCGGACCTGTCGTTCGACCGCGGCCTGCCGGCGGAGCTCAGCGGGTCGGGCGTGCAGAGCCGCGCCAACGGCTTCGCGCTGTCCTACGCCAACGACACCCGCGACGACGTGTACTCGCCCACCACCGGCGTGCAGTGGAAGGCCACCGGCACCGTGTACGCGACATGGCTGGGCGGCAGCTTCAATGCCCAGGCGCTGGGCCTGCGCTGGCATCGCTACGGCCGCGGCCTGGGCGAGGGCGTGCTGGGCGTTCGCGCCGTGCTCGACGCCAGCCGCGGCGACCAGCCTTTCTACCTGCGCCCGTTCGTGGGCCTGCGCGGCGTGCCGGCCATGCGCTACGCCGGCGAAAGCGTGGTGTCCATGGAGCTTGAGCACCGCTGGCCCGTGGGCGAACGCTGGGACCTGATCGCCTTCGCCGGCGCCGGCCACGCGCAGGCCGACTATCGCGGCACGCAGGCCTCGGCGTCGGTGGCCGCGGGCGGCGTGGGCGTGCGCTTCAAGGCCCGGAAATATTTCGGCCTGACCTTCGGCGTTGACGTGGCCCAGGGCCCCGACGGCCTGGCCACCTACATCCAGATCGGCAATCCCTGGGCCCGATAAGCCCGGGCCACATCCATCATCCAAGAGGAACACCATGAAACCGATCCTGACCGCCGTCGTGCTGCTGGGCCTGCTGGCCGGCCCCGCCCATGCCCAGTCCGCGGGCGCCACGGGCCCCAGCGATGCCGAGATCACCGCGCAGCTGCAGCTGGCCCAGGCTTACGTGGGCGCCGGCAAGCGCACCTTCATTGACGAACAGCTGGCGCTGACCGCGGACGAAGCCAAGGCCTTCTGGCCGATCTACGACGCGTACCAGGAGGACTTGGCCGACTTCAACCGCCGCCGCCTGGACAACGTGATGGCCTATGCGCGCGCGTGGAATGCCGGCCAGGTGACCGAAGACGACGCCGCCAGCCTGGCCGCCGAAGCGGTGGCGATTGAAGTGGCCGAGGCCGACGCGCTCAAGCGCGTGCACCGCAAGCTCAAGCGCGCCGTGCCCATGCTCAAGGCCGCGCGCTACCTGCAGGTGGAATACAAGCTGCGCGCCATCGTGCGCTTCGAACAGGCGGCGCGCGTGCCGTTCATGCCGGCGGGCGGCTGACAGCGCGCGGGGATTTTCACGGAATGGCTCCAGGCATCGGATGGCGGGAAGTGTGGCAGGGCGGACGTGCGCGGCATCAGCCGCCGGCCGTGAACGCTGTGGCCCAGGCCGCGGCATACAGCCCCAGCCCGAACACCGCATGCGTGGCCAGGCTCTGCAGCCGCGCGAAGTTCGGCCGCGGGCTGCGGCGTGCGGCAAGGCCCGCGCCCATGCCCGGCTGCATCAGCAGGAACGGCGCCGCCACGGTGCCGATGCCCACGGCCAGGGCCGGCGCCAGCGTGGGGTTGTGCAGCCAGGCCGCGCCGAACAGCAGCGGCATCAGCGCCGCGAAGGCTGCGCCGATCAGGTAATGGGCCACCCAGCCAAGCATGCGTTCCCCGGCCACCGGCGCGGCCGCCGCGATGGACACATGCACGAAGCGGCCGCGCGGCATGTGCGCCAGCCAGCGGCCCACCAGCCCGAAGTCGGGCAGCGGCAGGCCGAACAGCGCGCGGCGCGCCAGCGACCACAGGTCGGTCAGGGCAGTGGCGCCGATGCCAATCAGCGCCGTGGCGATCCAGGCGTCCATGGTGTTTCCTTTTGCTTGCGAACCGAGGGCATGGGCGCCACGATGCCACTTCAAGTTCACTTGAGGTCAAGGGTTCGCACCCATGGATATCGCCGACGTGGTGAAACGCTCTGGCGTGCCGGCGTCAATGCTGCGCTTCTACGAGGAAAAGGGCCTGGTGGCCGCGACCGGCCGGCACGGCCTGCGCCGCCAGTACGACGCCGACGTGCTGGAGCGGCTGGCGCTGATTTCGCTGGGGCGCGTGGCCGGGTTTTCGCTGGACGAGATCGGCGGCATGTTCGCGCCCTCGGGCAAGCCGCGCATTGACCGCCGACGGCTGGCCGCCAAGGCCGCCGAAATAGACCGCAGCATCGCCCGGCTCACCGCCCTGCGCGACGGCCTGCAGCACGCCGCCGTGTGCCCGGCGCCCAGCCACCTGGAATGCCC
>Ga0075160_10002736_pt1 | contig 10384 bp, 7 predicted proteins | sample JI91814C2DNA_FD_70969 | JGI IMG/M metagenome (GOLD analysis project Ga0075160, IMG submission 70969) | Wastewater effluent complex algal communities from Wisconsin, to seasonally profile nutrient transformation and Carbon sequestration -... | ecosystem: Engineered > WWTP > Effluent > Algae...
TCGGGCGGCGGAGGCGGCGGGTTCATCGGGTCGGCCGGGATGTCGCCGCAGTAGCTCTGGACCTTGCTGAGGTAGGTGGCCCACGGCCAGTTGGGTCCGGGGTCGATGCGGTTGTTGGGCTGGAGCTGGCCGTGGCCGACGATGTGGTACTTGTCGCGGGCGATGCCGTTGCGCTTGGCGATGTCGCAGGACAGCTTGGCGGACTGCTCGATGAGGTTGGCGTGCCAGGAGTTTTGGTTGGCGAAGCCGGCGTGCTCGATGCCGACGGTGAAGCTGTTGCCCGAGACGTTCTGGAGGTCGGGCTCCTTGCCGGCGTTCAAGTTCTTGTTGTACTTGGCGGCGATGTGGAACGCGCGGTTGGCCTCCTTGACGAGCTGGGAGATCTCGGAGCCGTCCTCCTTGACGACGTAGTGGGCGCTGACGCCGGCCTGCGAGTTGACGAGCCAGCCCCAGCAGCCGGAGTAGGCGCCCTCGCACGAGTGGATGATGACCATCCGGACCTTGCCGGTGGCGCCGCCGGGGCGGGTGCCCTGGTTGGGCGAGTTGCGGTAGATGGCGCCGACGTAGTCGGGGTTGGTGGCGAGGATCGGGCCGTTCGGGGTGTCGTAGTTGGGGGTGACGGTCGGGTCGGGCTCGATCTCCGAGATGATGTTGCCGTCCTGGTCGGCGACGACGAGGCCGTTCTTGATCAGGCCGAAGACGTCGTTCCAGATGTAGCCGATCGAGGCGCCGTGGTCGGCGATGTCGGCGACCTCGGCGACGGCCGGGGCCCACGCGCCGAGGTCGGTGCGGTCGATGTCCTGCTGGTCGGCGAGGTCGCTGAGCAGCGCCGCGGCGCCGCGGATGTTGGTCTTGCGGTCGGTCTTGACGGCGTCGACGTCGACGCCGAGCAGCTCGGCGGCGCGGGCGAGGTGGGCGCCGCGCAGGGCCATCGCGCCGGCGGCGGGCTCCCAGCCGTCGAACTCCTCCTGACCGTCGATCATCTGCCACTGGGTCTCGGTGTAGGCGACGGCCTGGAGGATCTCGACCGGGACGTCGAACTCGTCGGACGCGCCGTGGAACTCGCCGTCGATGCCATCGAGGTACTCGGCCGGGTCGACGGCGGGCGGATCCTCGGGCTCGGGCGTGTCGGGGATCTCGATGCCGCCCTCTGGCGAGGAGTTGCTGTCCTCGCTGTCATCGGGGTCGGTACATCCCGGGAACAACAGGGCGACGCTGGCGAACAAGGACAGGCGATGGATCCGCATTGCAGCAGTGTTATGGGAAAGCACAACACCAGGGAAGTGGATCACACGACCCCGTGGCAACTCACGGTTGTACAGGCGGAGTTGCCCGGCTCACGGTCTGTACACGCGCCGACGGGAGGTTCGTTAGGCGGGGTGTTTCAAGTTTTGCGCGCGCGCTCGAGTTGCATGGCGCGCTGGCGTGCGCGGCCCTTGCGATCGAGGAGCGGGCGAAGCCAGATACCTGTCCTCGGGAACAGGTCGGCGAGGCGAGCCAGGAGCGCGCGTGAGCGCGGCAGGTGGAGCTCGAGCGGGCGACGCGGGAGGACGCGGCGCACGATCGCGTCGACGACCTCGTGTACCGTCAAGAAGCGCGAGCCGGAGAAGCTGATCGCGGCCTCGCGGTAGCCGATCTGCAGGTCGAGCATCGGGGTCTGTACGGCGTCGGGACAGACGACGGTGACGTCGACGCCGCGGGGCTGCAGCTCCTGGGCGGCGGCGAGGGAGAAGGCCCGGACAGCGTACTTGGAGGCCGAGTAGAGGCTGATGCCGGGGACCGGCGCGAGGGCGGCGAGCGAGGCGATGTTGACGATGTGGCCCTGGCCGCGCTCCAGCATGTGGCGGGCGGCGGTGTGGGTGCCGAAGATGACGCCCTTGGTGTTGACGTCGAGGTGGCGGTGGACGGCGGACGCGTCGAAGTCGCCGACGAAGCCGGGCAGCAGGTAGCCGGCGACATTAATTAAAACGTCGACGGCGCCCATGATGCGCACGGCCTCGGCGAACACGCGGGCCCACGCGACGTCGTCGCGGACGTCGAGGTGGCGGATGTACACGCGGTGCTCGGGCCAGCCCTCGGCGCCCTGCTCGCCGGACGCGGCGCGGCGGCCGAGCTCGTCGGCGTGGGCGCGCATCGCCGGCTCATCGAGGTCGGTGGCGAAGACGGTGTGGCCCTGGGCGATCAGCACGTCGGCCAGGTGACGGCCGATGCCGCTGGCGCACCCTGTCAGGAAAAAGCGCGTCGGGGTGGTCACAGGGGCGCCAGGCTAACACGGGCGGCGCGCGTGCGGGCTTGTGGCCGCGTGGGCGGGTGTGTAACGTTGCGGGCATGAAGCAATTCATCTGGTACCTCCTGTTCGGCGTCATGGTGTTCGTGAGCTACCAGGGTTGGGTCAACTCGAAGGACGACCCCGAGACGGAGGCGATGGCGCGTGACGCTGTGTGCGCGGTCGAGAAGGAGTGCAACCTGAAGTCGACGGACCTCGCGAGCGTGCGCACGACCGACATCACGTCGCGCAACTACCAGTTCAACACGGTGCCGAAGGGCAGCTACGTGGCGATCTGCAAGCGTGAGTACGTGTTCGTCGGCAACTGGAAGTGCGCCGCGCAGGGCGGGCAGATCGGGCGCAGCAGCTAGCGGTCAGCCGGCGGCGGGGATCGTCGGGTCGAGGCCGTCGATGCCCGCGTAGAGCTCGCGGACTGGGATCACCAGCGCGGGCTCGCTGAGCTCGAGGACGTCGTCCGGATCTCGATGACAGGTGTAGATCCACGACGAACCGTCACGGCGGTACACCTCGACCAGCACGTCGTGCTGAGCCAGGAACATGAAGGTCTGGAGGCTCGGCAGGCGCTGGTACAGGACCCACTTGCCGTGTTCGTTGCCCGGCTCGGCCAGGGGCGACAAGACTTCAGCGAGCAAGACCGGCTCTGTAAGGACCTGATCGCGCGGGGTGAAGGAGCGTCGGTGCACGATGACGTCGGGATAAAGGAAATTGGCCCCGACTCGGACCTTGACCTCGCTCTTGAATACGGCGTGACTGCGTGGGGCTCGCGACTTCAGGGCGTCCAGCAGGTTGCTGCCGATCTCGGAGTGCCAGAGGTTGCTGTCTGGCATCGGATGGATCTGGCCCTCGATGAATTCGTGGCGCGTGGACTGCTCGGTCTCCCAGGCGAGAAATTCCTCCGGGGTCATGGCCGCGGGAATAGCACGGGTGGGTGGTGGTGGGGTCAGTCGCGGAGCCAGATCTCGAGCTGGTGGGTTGCGAGGTCGTGGGTGGCGGCGAGGCCGTCGGCGAGCTTGTGGCGGTCGCTGAGGCCGGGCCACTCGCAGGTGGTCGCGCGGCGCAGCGGGGAGCCGACTGGTTTAATTATGCCGGCCCAGATCGGGACGTCGGCGCAGTCGAGCGTGGCGGGGGCGGTGCGGCGCAGGCGGACACACTTGCCGCGGCGGTACTGCAGGTCGACGTCGGCGTGACGGGTCCAGCCGTCGTGTTCGCTGTGTGGTTTGCCCAGGGGGGCCTCGATCGCGGCGCGCGGCTGGCCGAGCAGGTCGAGGGCGGGCGGGTCGGCGGGCGGTGGCGGGCTGGCCTCGGGGACAGGTGCGGGTGGTGGGGTGGGGCTGTCCGCGGGGACAGGTTGCGTGGAGCTGGCCCTTGGGACAGGTGACGGCGACGCCTGCGCCGGGCCGGCCGCGGGGGGCGGCTGGCTGGCGCAGGCGGCGAGCAGGAGGGCGAGCGCGGCGCGGGGTCGCATGGACGTGCGAGGGTACCGCGCGGCGGGGCGGGTCAGCGCATGCCCATGTAGATCGGCAGGCCGCCCTCGGCCTTGGCGGTCGCGCAGGTGTTGGGGGCGGTCCAGGAGCCGATGGCGAGGAAGGCGTCGTAGCCGGGGTCGTTGTCGAGGTCGGTGTCGGAGCGGCTGCCGAGGTACTGGCGCAGGCAGGTGCAGTTGAGCATGCGCATGGTGGTCGACTGGTGGTCGAAGCCGGTCATCTGCATGTTCTGGCCGCAGGTGATCGCGTCGGGAGACTGGGTGATGCCGAAGTCGCCGCCGCCGGTGATGTTGGCGCTGACCGTGCTGTAGCCCATGAAGGCGGGGACCACGACGCCGTTGCTGGTGGTCAGCGTGATCGGGTTCTTGATCGTCAGGCCGACGTCGAGGCCGGTGCCGTTGAGCACGTCGAAGGTCGGGCGGTTGGCCTTGAGCCAGATGCCGAGCGGGCGGACGTAGATGCTCTCTGTCGACACGAACGCGAGGGCGAGCTTCTTCTGCTTGCTCAGGTTGTAGGGCTGGAAGATCAGCGGGTTGCCGCCGACCTCGATGTTGCTGACCAGCTGCTTCTCGTTGTCGCCGCCGCCGGACGCGTAGAAGACGGTCCAGCCGCCGCCGTCGGTCGTCATGTCGCAGTACACGGAGATCGGGGCCTGGCCTTGCGGGCCGTCGGGGTCGATCGAGTACTGGCCGCTCGGCAGGGCGGGGTTGCCCTCGTGCAGCTGCTTGCAGGTCTGGGCCGGGAAGCAGAAGTTCTGGGTGCAGTTGCCGGTGATGCAGTCGGTGGGGGCGAGGCAGGCCTGGGCGAGCATGCACTTGCCGCACATGCCGCCGCCGCAGTCGACGTCGGTCTCGGCCTGGTTCTTGAAGCCGTCCATGCAGCCGGGCGGGACGCAGTTGGTCGTGCAGGTGTCGTTGTTGTTGACGTTGCCGTCGTCGCACTGCTCGACGCCCATGTGGACGATGTTGTCGCCGCACTTGGCGGTCTGGCAGGTGTTGATGCAGTTGTCCGTGGGGATCACGTTGCCGTCGTCGCACTGCTCGACGCCCATCTGGACGATGCTGTCGCCGCACTTGGCGGTCTGGCAGGTGTCGGTGCAGGCGTCGGTCGGGGTGATGTTGCCGTCGTCGCACTGCTCGACGCCCTGCTGGACGATGTTGTCGCCGCACTTGGCGGTCTGGCAGGTGTCGGTGCAGCTGTCGGTCGGGGTGACGTTGCCGTCGTCGCACTGCTCGACGCCCTGCTGGATGAAGGTGTCGCCGCACGCGGCGTCGAGGCAGGAGGCGGTGCAGGCGTCGGTGTCGCTCTGGTTGCCGTCGTCGCACTGCTCGCCGAGGCCGGGCTGGGCGAAGCCGTCGCCGCACACGGCGTTCATGCAGCCGAGGGTGCAGTCGCCGGCGTTGTCGTTGAGGGCGCCGAGGTCGCACTGCTCGCCGGGCTGGACGAACCCGTCGCCGCAGGTGGCCTGCTTGCAGACGTTGGTGCAGCCGTCGTTGTTGGACTGGTTGCCGTCGTCGCAGGCCTCGCCGGGGCCGACGTCGTTGTCGCCGCACACGTTGTCGGAGCAGTCGGCCTTGCAGGCCTTGCCGGGGCCGTTGTTGCCGGGGCCGTCGTCGCACTGCTCGTCGACCGCGTGGACGAAGCCGTCGCCGCACTGGGAGCTCTGGCAGGCGACCGTGCAGTCGCCGCTGTTGCTGTTGAGGCCGCCGAGGTCGCACTCCTCGCCGAGGCTCGGCTGGATGTGGTTGTCGCCGCAGGTCGGGAAGCCGCACTCCTGGGTGCAGCCGTCGTCGTTGTCGGGGTTGGCGCCGTCGTCGCAGTCCTCGCCGACGTCGACGATGAAGTTGCCGCAGCCCTCGAGCTGGCAGACGGGGGAGCAGCCGTCGGCGGGGGAGGTGTTGCCGTCGTCGCACTCCTCGTCGGGCGAGACGTCGGCGTCGCCGCAGATGTTGAGGACGCACGCGGCGTTGCACAGCTGGTTCGGGCCGTTCTCCGCGCCGTTGTCGCACTCCTCGGCGCCGCCGTTGTCGAAGGTGTGGCCGTCGCCGCAGGCCGCGGGCTGGCACTCGGTGGTGCAGGCGGAGTTGTCGGCGTTGGCGACGCCGTCGTCGCAGGCCTCGCCGGCGCCGGGCTGGACGAACCCGTCGGAGCAGACGGCGTTGGTGCAGGCGGAGGTGCAGGCGTCGGTGTCGTCGGCGTTGCCGTCGTCGCACTCCTCGGTGGGGGCGACCTCGCCGTCGCCGCAGGTGATGGGGACGCAGGCGTTGGAGCAGGCGTCGCCGTCGACCTGGTTGCCGTCGTCGCAGCCCTCGCCGGGGCCGACGGCTCCGTCGCCGCACACGTTGTCGGTGCAGTCGGCCTTGCAGGAGTTCATGTCGCTGTTGTCGGGGCCGTCGTCGCAGTCCTCGTCGGGGCCGACGTCGCCGTCGCCGCAGGCGTTGACCATGCACTGGTCGTTGCACGGCTGGCCGGGGCCGTTGGCGGGGCCGTCGTCACAGGCCTCGCCGGGGTCGATGGAGCCGTCGCCGCACTCGGCGGGCTCGCTGGTGGTGCTGGTCGGCGGGTCGACGGTGGTCGAGGTCGGTTCGAGGGTGGTCGACGTGGAGGTGTCGCCGGGGTCGGTCGGCGAGGGGCCGGTCGGGACGTCGACCGTGGCGTCGCCGGTGCTCGTGCCGGTGGCAGAGCTACTGTCGGTCCCCGTGGGCGGACCTTCGATGGGAGGATCGGCGCACGCGGTCAGCAGCAAGGCGAGCGCCAGAGAGCCAGTCACAACATGGTTAATCCGCATCACAACCTCCAAGTAGTTAGCGGATCCAGCGTACACCGAAGTCGTCGCGGCGTGCGGCTCGGAAGCGTGCGACGAGCGCATGTCACCAGCGGCCGGTCGTGGGCGCGCCCGTTGGAAGCGCCGCGGGTGCCCCGGTCTAAAGAAGACTTCATGTTGTTCTGGTACCGTCGGGCGGCGTGACAGAGAAAGCGGCCGAGGGTGGGCCTCACACGATCGAGGCGTTCCTGCACAGCGCCCAGCAGCGGGGCGAGCGGTCGGTCGCGCTGGCGAGGATCGCCGCGTGCGCGGCGTTCCTCGCGGTCCACCTGTCGACCCGCCTGACGCTGCTGGCGGGCGGGGATCCGAAGTCGTGGCTGATCGTGACGAGCCTGCTGGTCGGGCTCGGGTTCTCGTTCGTGGCGCTCGGGTGGACCCGCGCCGGCACGGCGACGCCGGCACGTCTGCACCTGTCGGTGGTGGTCGACGCGCTGGTGGTCTACGCGACGCTCGGCGCGGCGGTCGCCTGGCCGCACGCGAATTACGCGGGGATCATCCGCGAGCACGAGCTGGTGATCGTGCACCTCGCGGTGATCGCGGCGGGGATCCGGCTGTCGGAGCGCGGGGCGCTGCTCGGCGTGGGTCTTCATGCGGTGGGGCTCGCGGGGCTGCTGGTGGCGGATCGCATCAACGTCTCGCGGATCACCTACTCGCCGGCCGAGATGGTGTTCGCGGCGGCGTTCCTGGTCGGCGCGGCGATCATGGGGCGCAGCGTGGCGGTGCGGACGCGCCAGCTGGTGATCCAGGGGGCGACCGCGGCGGTCGCGGCGGAGCGAGCGCGGCAGCGGCTCGGGGTGTACGTGTCCGAGGAGGTGGCGTCGACGGCGATGGACAGCGGGGCGCTGCAGCTCGGCGGGTCGAACAAGAAGGCGGCGGTGCTGTTCTCCGACCTGCGAGGGTTCACCCGCTACAGCGAGAACCTGGCGCCGGAGCAATTGGTGGAGGAGCTCAACGCCTACTTGCACGACATGGTGGCGGAGATCCGGGCGGAGGGCGGGGTGGTCGACAAGTACATCGGCGACGCGATCATGGCGGTGTTCGGGGTGCCGACCGAGCGGCCGGACGACGCGGTGCGGGCGCTGCGGGCGGCGTCGCGGATGCGGGCGGCGCTGGTCCGGCACAACCGCGGGCGGGCGGACCGCGGGCTGGTCGCGCTGGCGCACGGGGTCGGGGTGCACTTCGGGCCGATGGTGGCGGGCAACATCGGCACGGCGGAGCGCATGCAATACACGGTGATCGGCGACGCGGTGAACCTGGCGAGCCGGCTCGAGACGGCGACGAAGGAGCACCACGTCGACGTGCTGATCTCGAGCGAGGCGGTGCGCGCGGCGGAGGCGACGGGGGGCGAGCTGCCGGCGCTGCGAATGTTCGCGACGATCGAGGTGCGGGGCCACGAGCGGCCGGTGACGGTCTACACGCTGGCGGAGCCGGAGGCGGCGGTCACGGCGGGAGCAGCGGGTCCGGCTGCAGCGGGCCGAACGGGGGCGTGACGGCGTCGCCGGTGTAGATGCCGGCGAAGTGGAGGGCGCGGGCGTCGAGCTCCTTGGCGTAGAACGGCGAGAAGGTGCGATTGGGCAGGGTCTGCACGAACTCGGCGTCGGTCGCGTGGCAGGCGGGGCAGCCGACGATCTCGAGGTTGCGGCGCAGGTCCGGGTGGGCGGCGTCGAGGGCCGGGGTGAGCTGCAGCGGGACCCACGGGGTGCCCTGGTTGGCGCGCGCGGACGCGGCGCGGAACTCCTCGGGAATTAATAATCGACGCTCGGTGAGGGCGTCGGCGTTGGCCTCGGCCCACGCGAGGAAGGCGTCGCGACCGGGGCCGGGGGTGTTGAGGCGGGGGATGTCGACGGTCTGGAACAGCGGGCGGTTGTCGAGGGTCTGCGGGTCGGTGAAGAACCACTGACGCCACTCCCACGGGGCGATCGTGAACTCGTTGGACTCGGCGGCGAGGAAGTTGGCGAGGGTGACGTGCTCGGCGACGAGGGCGTGGGCGGCGGCGATGAACTCGGGCTCCGGAAGCTGGCCGAGGCGAGCCCAGCGCAGGGCCGTGGCGGCGCAGTGCAGGGCGCCGTTCGGCGAGATGTCCTCGGGGACAGGTGGCTGGGCGAACAGGAAAATTAAATGAAAGGGGCGGAAGATCGGGTGGACGGAGGCGAAGGACAGGCGCAACTCGCCGCAGTGCTCGGCCGTGCGCAGGTCGAGGCGGTTGTGCACGGCGGTGACGATGAACGGGAGGGTGTCCAGGTCCCAGAGGGTCGGGTCGGGGCCGGCCTGGCCGGCGAACTCGTCGAGCAGGTTCTTGGGGCCGAGGCGCTCGGAGTGGATGGTGGTCGCGAAGCGGTCGAACCACTGGCGCACGAGGGCGCCGCCGTGGCCGTCGGCGGCGATGGCTTTAAGTACGCAGGCGAGGCGGCAGGAGTCCGGGGCCTCGACCAGCGCGGGCTGCGTCCACACGAGGCTGCGCTCGCGGAGCAGCGGGGGCGGGGTCTCGCCGTGGTCGAGGATTTTAAGGGTGATCGTGATCGGGGAAGGAGAGGGGTTGTCGAGCGAGATCGGGTGGACGCCGGGGGGCAGGGCGCGCGGGCGCTGCCAGCCGGGTTCGTCCTCGGGGCGGTCGTCGACGAGCAGGGCGGCGCCGGGGGCCGTGAGCTCGACGACGTGCGAAGAGGTGATGGTGAGCGAGGCCTCGCAGGCGGCGCCGGGGCCGATGGTGAGCGCGTGGGTGGAGGGGAGGGTGACGGCGAGCGCGGGCTCGCTGCAGCCGAGGTCGGCGGCGGTGGTCGACTCGGCGGAGGTTATTGAGGTCGTGGTGGTGGTCTCGGGGTCGCCGGTGGTCGGGGGCGGGGTCGATGTGGTGGAGGTCGTGGCGGTGGTTGTGTCGTCGCCGCCGCTGTCGCCGCAGGCTGGCGCGAGGGACAGGGCCAGAAGGACAGGTCCGATCGGACAGGTCAGGCGGAGGGGCATCGGCGGCGGCGGGAGAGGGCGAGCAGGGTCAGCAGGGCCAGCGAGAGCGGGGCGGGGGTGGTCTGGGTGCAGGCGCAGCCCTCGGCGTCGTCGGTCTGGTCGGGGGAGGTGGAGGGCTGGGTCGGGGCGGTGGTGTCCGGGTTCGAGTCGGCGGCGGTGGTCTCGACGCCGGAGGTCGGCTGCGGGGTCGAGGGGTCGTTCGGGTCGGTGATGGTGTCGTCGGCGGCGGTGGTCTCGGCCTCGGCGCCGGTGGTGCCGGGGTCGCCGGTCTCGTCGCCGGCGGTGGTGAGGGTGCCGGGCGGCACGACTTCAATTTGCAGCTCGATGCTCGGGTCGCCGAACCATTCGGCGCCGTCGTGCACGAGCTTCCACTGCATCGCGTAGACGCCGGTGGTGGCGGGGGCGGTCAGGTTGGCGGGGATCTCGAGGGTCTGGCCGGGGATGGTGCGGCCGGGGATCTCGAGGCGGCCGGTGCCCCACGTGCCGCTGTCCTGCGGGGCCTGCGAGCCGAGGCGGTGCTGCATGGCGCCGGCCCAGGCGGTGGTCCCGAGGTTGCGGAAGCGGAAGGTGGCGGCGAACATCGAGCCGGCCTCGACCTGGGCGGGCACGGTCTGGTCGACGAACCGCGCGACGTTGCCGGGGCTCTGGAAGAAGGTGAGGTCGCGGACGGTGCGCGACAGCTTGACCTCGTCGATCGCGCCGTGAAAGATGCCGTCGCCGAGCGGGCACGGGGCCCGGAAGTCGCCGGGGCCGCCGATCATCAGGGAGGCGCTGCTGGGGTCGAGCGGGGCGGGCGGGCCGTCGTGCGAGCCGGCGAGCGCGCCGTCG
>Ga0075160_10002737_pt1 | contig 10381 bp, 6 predicted proteins | sample JI91814C2DNA_FD_70969 | JGI IMG/M metagenome (GOLD analysis project Ga0075160, IMG submission 70969) | Wastewater effluent complex algal communities from Wisconsin, to seasonally profile nutrient transformation and Carbon sequestration -... | ecosystem: Engineered > WWTP > Effluent > Algae...
GGAATTGACAGTTGATATTGGCAATCCCTGTCCCCAGAGCATCGGAGACCCGGGAAAAAAAATCTGATGGACATACATACGCTCTACAACATTATGGTTAACAAAACAATTATAGCGGTTACGTCAATTATTTTTACTTAATGTGGCGAACACTCACAGAATTCGCCACATTTTATATTAATTTCGTGCGCGCTCATGTACCTTGTCAAATTATATTGCCTCTCGATCAAATTTTTGTGGTAATCTACAAATTATCACAATAATTTGGAGAGGTCTTAGTACCCTTTCCTTGTAGCAGGCACTACAATGCAGATTTCCATGATAATGTAACTGGTAAACTATTTCCTTTCCACATTATCACAATAATTCTTCCAGCTAATATTTCTCACATGATTGATACCTCAATAATTTCCTTCTCTAATTTAAAATGTTCTATAGCACATCATGCATGACACAAATTTTGTTGCTCATTCATGATTTCTTCCAAATCAACAGCTTTGCTCAGCTCATTCAGCATTTTGCTAGGCTCTTTCATCACTGGTTCTACCACCTTAGTCTTTTCCTTTACATGCTTGTTCATGATGTACTTGTAGACTCTTTCCCATGATGCAATGAATCCCTCTGATTCTTCCTTATCCAGCATTTCCTTGTTTTTTTGAAAACATTGGACTTTCAAATCCGAACACCTGCTTTTATGATCATTTATCGATTTTCTTCTCTTTCGCTCTGGTGGACGACACCCTTCTTCAGATTCATTCTCTGATCTCAATTGAATCATTTTCCTCTTCTCCCGTGCCACCACTTTCTTAATCTCATCATCTGACAAACTGTTGGTTCGTTTCATATGTCGTACATGTTCCACCTTTTCTCTCAGCAGACTAATCATTGTTTGATGTCCCTTCTTCACGCCATATATTAGTGCCTCCAATTCCTCTCGTTCCCTTTTGCGTATCATGTCCGTTTCCTCCGGATCATTTTCAACTTTAAATAATCGCCGTGTATCACTCTCTGTTTCGTCATAATATATCTCGATATCATGACGCAAGCGACTGTTTGGTTCGTGGTAATCAATGAGTTCTTCCGGCATCTCTCCCGTTTCAAGGTCTCCACACTCATACTCCATCCTGAATCGTTCCTCAAAATGGTCATTTTTTACCTCATCGATGTCCGACAACAGAAGGAACAACCACTTGTAATAATTCTCTTGCAATGTAGTCATGACATGTGCCTCAAAAATACATGACCCGTATGGGATCAGATTCTCTCCTCCGTTCAATTCTGTGACCACCTTCCATAATTGTTTGTTATGCCTTCCAGCTTGATACAGTACATCAAAAAAAACGAAATATCTCCTTGGCAACCTCTTTTTGTCAAAGAACGTCTCATACGCCGGTATTGGGATATCACTCTCTATACAATTCAAAACTAATTCTGATAAATTTTGTTAGACGATGGAAACAAACAATAATCAACATATTGCCCCTGCGACCACAACTTACTTCTAAACGCTTCATTTAGCGCTGCATATACAGCTGACTTTTCACTGCTTAATTCTCTGCGAATGTTTCCTCGTCCCTTTGCGTTCAATGCCGTAGTCCACAGATCTTTCAGATACATAGTCATCTCTTCATGTGTTGCCTTCTTCATATGAACATTTGTTACCTTTGCCGGGAACTTTTTTAGGAACAAGTTTTGGCATATAGCCCCATGATTGACATCGAGCGGGTCATCTGATTCATTCTTGAAGTCATGAACCACCACGTAAAACACCTGTTCCTTTACAAACTTACTCAGGGCCGTTAGGTCGCTATTCCAACCAAGTTTGTAGGTTTTGGCCTTGACCAATCTATTCGTACGATCAATACCGTCATCCGTACCGGAACTCGAACCTGCCATGATGAATTCATCGACCTTGATGAAATGAAAGTTTTGCTTGCGATGCGTTATGCGTTGTGAGTTTTCCGAATCCGTGCTGCTACGAACAATTTGTACGGTCACTTACATGTAGTCACGGCACACGCACACCGCTAATTTCCCTCCACGCTCATTTTGATTGAAAATATAATTAGGGAGAAATTCGCTAAATGACTCTAAGCATTGCTCAAACAAATGACTTCCATGTTTTATTCGAATCCACTTTTAGGCACGCCATGCGATCAGTAATAAATAAAAATTTCACTCCGACACCAATGACCTGTCTCAGTTTCCACGTCTATAATTAAAGCGTGCACGAGCACACTCATCTGTATTATAGGAAAAGACACTACACGATTCATCGCGTGAAATTTTCTGGCTAATTTACAAATTATCACAATAATTTGCACTGGCAAGAATTGCACATCCTCTCCTTCCATTTGCATTGTGGAGACGTATTTTCAATGGGTACGAATCGTCGTTCACGTCGCCGTTCAGCTGCAAGAATCCTGAATTCCACTAGTAATTCCAAACGCACTAGGTTATCCCCTGGTGACTCCACTGATGCTGACAGCTTTGAAAATCCATATCCGTCCGAGGATGATACACCACCCCAATCCCCTAGTAGACAAATCCAGTTAGACATTACTGGAACACATTCGGTACTAGATGATACTGGGACTACTTTATCACCTACAACTAATATTGTTCGGAACAACAATATCTCTCCAATAGTGGTGGGTAATTCCATCTCCCACCAAGATCCTCATCCAACCTTTACAACAGCTCATAGATGTTCCTATGAGCTCATGACACTTCTTGATAATGCTGGGTGTGCATTAAACACTTATGGCCGCCTTGTTACTTTGTTGAAGGAACATGAGAAACTCGGATTCTCTTACTCCCAGGCTTGTTCCCGCGACAAACTCCTAACTGATTTACGGAAAAAATTCCATTGTCCCACCCTGCAAACGTCTGTCATTAACAATTGTGACATATTCTCTTTCCCCTTCGTGGACATGTTACAAGATTTGGTCGACACGGCTGGTACTGCACTCCATATCATAACTCCAACTGGTAGTGATGATATCTTGAAGGACGAGTTGTGGAACACTGAATGGATGCAACAAACATTCCAAAGTCCTTCACATATACAATTCGATCCCAAAACCGACATCATGTTACCAATTATATTGTTTGTTGACAAAACCGGAACAGATGTCCTGCAGAGGTATAGCCTCGAGCCTCTCCTATTTACAGTTGCTGCACTCAGTCGTGAATCACGCGAGAATAGAAGGTTCTGGCGTCATCTTGGCTTTATACCATCCTCTAAGACCATTGAAGACAGTAGGGAGTCATTGGAATTCTACCACAAGTGTCTTGGGTACATCTTGACTGGACTCAAACAAGCCCAACAAACCAAACCGTTAATAAAGGTGAAGAAATCAGATGGATCATACTCGTTCTATCACGCTCATCTTCCATTGATGATCATCATGGGCGATCAATTGTCGCAAGACACTCTCTGTTGTCGTAAGAAATCCAATTCTGGTGGGGCAGGTAGAGTACATCGTTCATGCATGTGTTCGTATCTGGATACTGATAACCACAAATCCAAATGTAAGCCGCTTCCCAAGGATACCATACACGACATGATCATACGCAGTACCAGAACAGTTGAAGACATGGAGGCCATCATTGATATGGAAGAACTGATTGATAACAAAAGATCAGCCAAGACTCTTAACTCCAAAACAATGAAATACCTTCGTCGGCAGAGGCTAATGTTCAATACCATATTGGGCCGACCATTCACAATGCACCCCGTAATATCTGCCTTCCATGACGTGGACTTTGGCGCATGGAAAAACGGTGTTTATGATGCCACATTTGATGATTTCATGCACAGTTGCGAAGAGGGCATGATGGAAAATATCGGCGGGACGCTTTTCGATGGACTGGTACCAAGTGAATGTGAAAAGGTTGAGTCACTTATGATTCCGTTCTTAACGTTTCGATCATCGGCCAAGAGCACATTCCCAAGATGGCGAATATCGAAAGGATTCTCTAGACAGACATTGATGACAATGGCAGAAAGAGTTGGAAGTGTGTTCAGCATCGCCTTGGCTTTGCACATTCCAAGTATTGCGCAATTGTTTAACGGTGGACACGAGCGCCAACGAACCAAATATCAAACTTTCCACAAGGATGCCCCAAAAGAAGTTTGTAAGATGTATTATGCACAACACATGCATACAATGACACCAGAAGCCTGCCGCCACACTTTGACCCACCTTTACCGTCATGGGTTTGATATCACCCTGATAGAAACGTTAGACACGTTCCAAATCAATCAATTGATGTATGCTACATCCAGTATCTTGGAAAAGACATCATATCCAGACTCATATCCGTCAGTTCCAAGTATTGAAGATGTGTATTCAGATAAAGGAAAGACTCCGAGGATTAGCCAACATTTGATCAACAAAGTAGTAACAGCCATGGATGATCCAGCGTCGAAACAACTCCTCGAACCACACCGTCTGATACCTGTTGAACGAGTGATTCCAAAACATCATCTCTCTAAACCAAAACAGAAAGGTGACGGTAGCACTTGTGCCTTCCTAGGCACCAATCCCTTCTCAATGATAATGTTCTTGGAATACACCTTGTGTTATCACTCCTTCTGCAAGTATTCATCATCCCTCCCACCTAACATGCGCAGAAACCATGATCTCATTGACTTTGGTGGAAGAAGTCTCTTGACATACTTCAGTAAGATGATATACCGTGGAGATGGAACAATTGATTCACGAACTGCCAAGGTACATTCACAAAGAAGAGTTGGACATAACTTTCGTGCACTTGGTAACATCATGCACTCTTGTTGCGAAGTTGGTGAAAGACTTCTGAAGACCGAGGCCAAGAAGATATCCAAGACTGCTCAGAAGAGAGGAAGTGCAACATTCGAAAGACAAACATGCTCGCGGATAATTGATCGATACTTGTTCGAAAAGATGAGACTTGTTATCGAGAATGAAAGTAACAATGGGAACCAAAATCGTCCCGACAAAAAAGATCGTTTCTCCCGCAATGAACCTCATTTCATTTTGTCTCGATCCGACTCAAAGGTATGGGCATATGACCGCCACGGAGTACGGTCAACACCAGATGCAATCAGTGGAAATCTTCATCCATTAGTCGTCGAAAAGCTTCTGGAAGAATTGCCCGCGGTTGACAACATAAAAGTATTTAACGAAGTCATACTTCGTGATGGAGCATATGTGAGGGCATTTCCCAATTACCGCAATGAAACTCCATGGTATGACTTTGTAAATGTACAATGGCTTGACGAGGATGATGGTCACCCGTACATCTTGCCAGCTCAGTGCCTTGCATTTTATGAACATAAAGAGGAGTGCATGGCTGTAGTACAATGCGTTGACAGATGGTCAACAGGCCAAGTGACTGGGTACCGCGACACGGTTCTTGTCTCGCACTATGACATGGACTGTACAAGGTCAGGGGCCCCACTGTTATACACAATCAATTGCGGGACTATCGATTGTTGTGTCATCGGATTGAACCATAAGCCAGATTCTTGTATTCTTGATCGGAAACGACGATCTGTTTTGATCGTGCGCCCGAGAAATGAGTGGGCATATGCATGGTATGTATGGAATGAACTCCTCCAACGAAGAAACAACCCCAATGCCAAAACGAAACCATTCGTCGATCTGGGTACACAAGAAATGGTGAAGACTGTCAGAAAAATGTTACACGAATGCATTCAAGAGTACAACAGAACGCCTGACTCACCCTAAATATAATGTTAGGAATACATAGAAATCTTATTATATATGTTCATTGATGATCACCAAGAAGTTCCAAGGTCGATTTCCATCATTCCAAACTGATTGACAAAGCGAACTTCATTAGGGTCGAGTTCTCCTTCAACTTCCACGTCATATACCTTGTTCTTCAACTGTCGTTCAGGCATGTCAAGTGGCTCACGTTTCCAATGATAGACAACCGATCGAGTGTAGGTCTCCTTTGTTCCACGCTTTTTTACAGAGAACTTCTGTTGATACCTATGAGCAGTGTAAATGTCAACCTCTTCACCATCGAATATCCAGCTGACAGACTCCATCCTTAGTGGAAGAGCATATGGTGTACTTGAATCGAAAATGAGATCATCCACCACGCAGAATGCATGATTCATCCGGCCACTCTTGGTAACAGGAACTACCAACGTAGGATATGGGGTAATGTTGGTGAACAAGTCATTCCAATCCATTTTCCGTTTGCATCTATTATTTGCCGAAAGTCGTACATTATAGATCCATGGTTGACCAATTGGGCACACATTATGTTGAAAGAAATCATCCATTGATTTTAAGGCAGTGGTCATGTCGATTTTCGAAAAAGTCTGTGCCTGCTCTGCGAGAATCATAGCTTGCTCCTTAAATCCACAATAGAATAAGGCACTTGCAACAGAATATGAAATACAAAAACGACGTCCCAGTTGCTCATACAATGTTTTGACTTTGGTTGTTAAATGGGGTGGCGGCGGAAAGTCCCATGGGTCCCCAATAGGTGGTGAGATCCACGTATTGGGTTTCCTCTTGGCATCCTTCCTTTGGTCTTCATCAATCTGAGATAGGTCGCCCACCAGACATTTGTTGACGTAACGTCTTTTTTTGTTATCGAACTGTGCCTCAATGAATGTGTCCGAGAGAGGGTCATACATAATGGATTTGTTTTGGGAAACATTGTTCCCATCGTCGAGTTGTTCTGGGGGTGGTTCCATGGTCATTGTTGCCTCGCGTCGTGCAACTTTGGCCTGCCTCTTCTTTTTTGTAACTACTTTTTCCGTCTTCTTCTTGGATACTTGTTTGCCTTTGGACGGAATGAACTGCTTGCCTGTCCTAGGCGTAATAGAAGCACGAACCGGTTGTTCCTTGGCTGGTTGATCTACTTCCATTTCTGTGGGAATGTTCAGTCCAACATTGACAGCAGGAGGAGGTTCTACAGGCTGTGCTTCCAAAGTAGTTTGTTCACGTTCGGGTGGCGGTGGTACATTGGCATTGGTTGTCCCTGTACCGGGATGTTCCACAGGTTGTGCTTCCAAAGTAGTTTGTTCACGTTCGGGTGGCGGTGGTACATTGGCATTTGTTGTCCCTGTATCTGGCATCACAACTTCGTGGGGTTCATCCATAGGTTGCACTGGATCACAGTCCGATGGTGGCGGTACTTTTTTCTTTGTAGAAACAACAAGTCGACGCATTTTGAACAGAGTACCACCATATCCGATTTTTTTAGGGACTTTGTGACAAAGGATGCGTCGGAGGAACATAACATGATTATCTTCTGACACTAGCGGAGCTAAATTTCCTGTTGTAAAGAGTAATTCAATGGTCTGCTTTGAAATGAATTCCTCGTCGGGGATACGGAAAAGATTGGTATGTTCGGTGATTGGGTTGTATGTGTCCCTTTTCTTGTCAAAATCGTCCGGAAATTCAAATATCTTGGTGAAATGTTCGTATGTAACATTGTATGAGTTCCCTTTATGGCATTTAGCCACCACGACTTGATTTGCCGGTGTGTCCTCTCCTGCCGGTTTAGTGAAGCGAGTTACAACCACTACTCTGACTTTAAGAGTATATGCTACCACAACTGCTGTCCAGTATACGTCCATGTGATAATCTTTTAATGATTTTTTCTTGTCCTTGAACTTGGGGAAGAAGTCAATGACCTTCGAGTCCGCCTCCTCTGCGAACTCTTTTGAATAGTACACAGACTCCCTAACTTGTTTCGGCAACACAAACGGTTCGGAGAGTGCGTCGATCAAATCATCATTGTACGCTCCAACACACTCAATCCACCAACTGAGTTGCCTTCCCTTTGATCCTCTTGGGTATACTTTTTGGATAATTAGGTTGGATTGATTGAAGAGGAATTTGCGGAATTTGATGACTTGTGACTGCCAATCACGTTGACCTTGCAGTTTCGGGCGATTACTTATGTCAAGGTGCCAATCCTTTATCCCAACATTTTGAAGACCAAGGAAAAGAGAATAATAGCCGCAATGACCGTCACCTTCTACTTCTTGTATATACCATCCTTCCCTTGAAATGTCTTGAAACTGTTGTTGATCAATTGATTTGGCGAAGGGGAGTAACTCTTCCGTGACACTCGAAGGAAGTACATGTCCCAAGTAATAGTCATGATAATCAACGGATGTTCGAAGAATCCAAAGGTGAAATTGGTACAAGAGTTTCACATTGGCATCAAGGTATCTGTAGTGTCGATTGATGGCATAAGCAAGGAATAGACTCGACAACAAAGGATCTTTATGTAGATCAACCGGTATTTCCTTTAGTCGACGTTCAATTGAAAAATTATGATGGTACGTTTTGAATAGAAGACGTGAAAGTTTTTCAACTTGAGGTTGGATCACATTCAATCCGATTTCCGAAGAACAGAATGTCTCGACTGTGTGGTTATGGGTTTGAACAAAATATAGTACCACTGTCCCAGAAGCGGAGAAAGTTGAAAAGAGGATTTCGGCGTATCGGACCAACTCGGGTAACTCTTCAAATATGGTGTTCTCGTGTTGATTGATTATGTCAATGTGAAAGGCCGCAGTATGTTTCGCCCCAGGTAAAGGCACAACTTGTCTGAAAATATCGACATAGTCATCATTTGACATACTAGAGGAGCATACACGTTGTAATCGCTCGACATCTTTGACTGACAAGCGGTTGTCGGTGCCAAACCCAAACCTAAATTCGACGATCCCTTTGTTGATTTTAGTCTTTTTCAAGAGGCCATTTGCAAAAGCAGAAAATGACGAGAGTAGAGAGATTGGATTCCGTTCAAAAAAATCGGGACATTCAGGAATGTCAAGAGATCGGGGGTTGGCATAAGGATATTTGGTCGGGTCAAGGTCGAACCATTGGCCACCAGTTGATGGGTGCATGTTTGATGGTCAGGGATGATGACTTGTGGTCGAGATTCACCAGAAGGAACAACAACCAACGATTCTCGTTACTACCTTGTTGATTCACTTGCAAAGGTTACTATGTATGCTCAGGAATGTAAACAACTCCTGGTCAAAACAACAGACAACCTTGCAAAATGTACCATACAAAGTAGATTGAGTCTCAGATTGTTGTCCCAAGAGATGATACGACTTTGCTCGTTGTACGTCCGCCAAATATGATAGTCAATGTAGTAACCTTTGTGTAAGATGTCTCAATGTCGTTCACGTTCTTGGATCTAATCATCACCTGCTCTTTGTCGTACAATCGCATCAATGAGAGGAGATACCACCACCACGCAGCGTTTCTCGAGAAAAAGCTAAATATGTATGCACAGGAATGTAAACAACTCCTGGTCAAAACAACAGATAGCTCTTCAAGATGGGCGTTTTGTGGAAGTGGTTGACTCTTTCTTATTGAAACAAAAGTCGAGGAATGATTCAGTGATTGATATCGAGATCAGTGTCGTGGTCGTGGTCAGTGGGAGTGAGGAGTGATCCGTCGGAGCAACGATGGAGCCAAACGTCAAATGGGGATTTCCAGGTATTTGGCTGCGTTGCTGATGAGTGTTGGTAACAGTGGGCCTGCAGATGGTCTCTCTATCGTGTATCTGATGTGTTGATAATTGCGTTGAGGACAACGTAGTGAGAAGTAGGTTCATGTCATTGTGGAATACGTTTTCGTGGGAGACAAGCGTGTGAAATTGAAGGGTTTCACACGAAAACTACCGACTGGCGGAGAATGGAATGGCAGGTTGTTACTGAGGAATTTTGTTTGGCAAGATCGCTGAGACTTTGAGGAACCGTTGGTTCTCTTTTCGTGGTATCTGGATTGCGTTGAAATTCTACGAATGTTCCGTTGCAAGATATTGAAAAGTACGCATGCAACATATGCGTACGGTGACGGAATGATTTTGATTGGCGATGGGGAGTTTGTACGGGACACCTGCTGAGATGACAGCTGCCGGAGTGGAGAAATTTTTACAATGCGACCTCGCAGCATGACCGATCTTTGTTCTCCGTCGAGGGAGAACTTAATCTGGCAAGTACGTTTGCGTACGTGTAAGGGTATTTGATGATTTCTCTGGAGCACAAAAATTTGTGCGTATGCCATATAATTTGATTGGTTACATATTAATTCGACAGCGTACATAATAATTTCTGAATTTTGATGAAAATGCACACAGAGATGACATGCGCAGGATGTCTTTCGTTAAACAAGACTGGCAAAATTATTACTTAACAATGGAAGAAAACAAGCGAAGGACAGACGAACTTCACCCGAAAAAAATTTTTTGCCGGTTTCCAGGTCTCCGATGAACGACGCACAAACCAGATATACCGTGACTGAACGGGAACTTTTATCAATAGTGGAAACACTTAAGGAATTCAGAAACATTCTGCTTGGACAAAAGATTATAGTCT
>Ga0075160_10002738_pt1 | contig 10380 bp, 10 predicted proteins | sample JI91814C2DNA_FD_70969 | JGI IMG/M metagenome (GOLD analysis project Ga0075160, IMG submission 70969) | Wastewater effluent complex algal communities from Wisconsin, to seasonally profile nutrient transformation and Carbon sequestration -... | ecosystem: Engineered > WWTP > Effluent > Algae...
ATCTTTCAACAACCGGAACGTAAAAAGTTACAGCACCATTGACTGGATGACCCCTGCTTACCAAATTGATTCCACCATCAATACATGGGGTACCCGTTTACTTGATTTCAACCGCTCGGGAATTAATTTTAACCTGCGTCATGTTTTTCCTGGTAAAGATGAACTGACGGCGGATGTTGATTTGATCCGCTTCAATATTGAAGGAGGCCAGTTTTTCGAAACACAACTCAGTACGCCGGGTAGTCCTGTTCAGGCGACCAGGGGGAATACCCCATCTGACCTGGATATTTTTACCGCTAAAATTGATTATTCCCGGAAGCTGGGAAAAATTTCACTGGAAACAGGCGTGAAAACGGCCGGCACCAATACCGATAACCTGGCAGAGTATTTTTTTAATAACGGACAGCAATGGACAGCAGATCTCAGCCGCAGCAATCATTTTCTGTATAAGGAGAACATACATGCTGCTTATAGCAGCCTGAGTGGTGACAATGAGAAGTGGCAATGGCAGGCAGGTTTGCGATATGAGATCACCAGCTATAAAGCCAACCAGTTGGGCAATGCCCAGGTGAAGGATTCTGCATTCAGCAGAAATTACGGGAGTCTCTTCCCTTCCGTTTTTGCCACCTACAAAGCAGATTCCAATCACAGTCTGACCCTGCGTTTTGGCAGAAGAATTGATCGCCCGCCCTTTCAGAACCTGAATCCTTTTCTGATCACTATTAATAAATACACATTTGAAGGGGGGAACCCTTTTATCCGTCCCCAGTATACCTGGAATGTGGAGCTGGTACATCATTTCAAACAAAGGCTGTCGACCGGTATTGCATACAGCTATCTCAAAGATTATTTTTCACAGATATTCATCATTGATTCCAATAGCAGTAATGTCAATAAGAATACGATTATTTATACCCGGGGGAATGTGGGCAGTTTCCGGAGTCTGTCGCTGACCAGCACACTGCAATTGCCGTTGACTAAATGGTGGAACCTGACAGCTGTTGCGATCTATACGTATAAAAATATCCGCGGGGTGGTATGGACGCCGATTGAAGCGAAGGTTCACCAACTGAATATCAGTGCCAATAACCAGTTTCAGTTTAACAAGGGATGGGCAGCGGAGATCAGTGGCTATTACCAGACGAATAGCCAGATTGACCTGCAGGAGTCATTGACTCCGCAGGGAGAAATGGGCTTTGGTATTTCCAAACAGATCATGAAAAACAGGGCCACTTTGCGGATGAATGTGCGGGACCTGTTTTATACCCAGAATTATTCCGGCTATTCTAATTTTCAGAATTCGGATGAGCCTTTTGAGGTAAAATGGGACTCAAGGGTTGTCCGGTTTAGCTTTAGCTGGCGATTCGGAAAAGCGATGAAAGCCATCAAAAGATCGGCCGGCAGTGCCACAGAGGAAACCGAAAGGGTGGGTACCGGGAATTAAAGTGTTGAATTACAGTGCTAAACGGGAAGCCGGGTTTTACACAGGCTGGGTAAAAAAAACTTCAATTGGCGCATCTATATCAGTAGATTTTCCCTACCTTTGCCGTCCCAAAAATTGTATGAATCATGGCCAGAGTATGTCAGGTAACAGGTAAAGTTCCGGTACGTGGGAACAGGGTTTCTCACTCAAATATCAAGACCAAGCGCCGGTTTCTGCCCAATCTGCAGAAAAAACGCTTCTATCTTGCTGAAGAAGATAAATGGATTTCGCTGAAGTTAACCACTGATGCGATCCGTACGATCAATAAAAAAGGTCTTTATACTGTTGTAAAAGAGCTGAGGGCTCAGGGTCAACACATTTAATCCTTTGCCCGTTTTGGCGGGTTATGGATGACAATAAAAGGAAATAAAAATTATCACTCATGGCAAAGAAAGGCAACCGTGTACAGGTAATCCTGGAATGTACTGAACACAAAAACAGTGGTCAGCCCGGCACCAGCCGTTACATTACGAAAAAGAACAAAAAGAACAACCCCGAAAGGCTGGAACTGAAGAAATTCAATCCCATCCTGAAAAAAGTAACTGTTCACAAAGAAATTAAGTAATCAAGTGTGAAAATGTGAGTATGTGAGAATGTGAAAATCTGAGCGTTTGTATTTCATTTCCACATTCCCTCACTTCCAAATTTCCACATTCATAAACTAATATTATGGCAAAAGCAGCATCAAAGAACGCAAAGGTTAAAGACGTAAAGGCATCTGCCGAAGCGAAAAACTGGACAAAAGTGATTCGTGCTGTCCGCAGTCCGAAATCAGGCGCCTATACTTTCAAAGAGCAGATTGTGCACAAGGATAAGGTGAAGGATTTCCTGGCTCAGAAATAAACCATCATCCCCTGAAGGGGAGTGAAGATATTAAGCTGCTCCATTAAGGGCGGCTTTTTTCATTAAAGGTCATTTTTTGAAATGCCATCCCTGCTTGGCATATACAGATCATAAACGAAACTTTATACAGGGTAAGGTTTCATGATTCCCCCAGGGGAAACGGGTATGGGATTTTTTAATAAACTATTCGGTAAAAAAGAAAAAGAAACACTGGATGAGGGGTTGAAAAAAACCAAACAGGGTTTCTTTGAAAAAATCAGCCGGGTTTTTTCAGGAAAGAGCACCGTGGATGATGAAGTGCTGGATAACCTGGAAGAAGCCCTGGTGAGTGCCGATGTGGGAATCGAGACCACCGTTAAAATCATTGAACGAATTGAAAAAAGGGTCGCCAAAGAAAAATACCTGAACAGTACCGAACTCAACCGGATGCTGCAGGAAGAGATTGAAGGATTACTGGTAGACGCCCCGGGTTCCAATAGTTATGCATTTGATTCAGACCTGCCCACCAAACCCTATATCATCCTGGTAGTAGGCGTAAACGGTGTTGGAAAAACAACCACGATTGGTAAACTCGCTTATAATTTTAAAAAAGCCGGAAAGGAAGTTTTGCTCGGTGCGGCCGATACCTTTCGTGCTGCAGCCGTTGACCAGCTGACGATCTGGAGTGAAAGGGTAGGTGTTCCCATTGTGAAGCAGGCCATGGGCAGTGATCCGGCAGCTGTGGCATTCGATACGGTACAAAGTGCGGTCTCCAAGGGGGCGGATGTAGTACTGATTGATACAGCGGGAAGACTGCATAACAAAGCCCACCTGATGGATGAATTGGGTAAGATCAAACGAGTGATCCAGAAAACAATACCCGATGCGCCTCATGAAGTGTTACTGGTGCTGGATGGCAGTACCGGACAGAATGCATTGGAACAGGCAAGGCATTTCACCGCCACCACCGATGTAACGGCCCTGGCTATCACGAAGCTGGATGGAACGGCCAAGGGTGGTGTGGTATTGGCGATTGCCAATCAGTTTAAGATACCGGTGAAATTTATTGGTGTGGGTGAAAAAATGGAAGACCTGCTGGTATTTGATAAGCATGAATTTGTAGACAGTTTGTTTAGTCTTGAAAACAAATAACTAAAAAACCCCTGGAGGCCGTATTTGAATATTGCAGTTCCGTTCAACAGTTCAACCTGGTAGCATATGGCCATGTACGATAACGAAAATACGGTTAGAACTTCTTTTGATACTGATTATATCAGTGAATACCTGCAGCAGGCTCAATGGGCTGAACTGGTGGAATTGAAAAAGCTAATTGTGGAACTGGCTGCTGAGAGGGGGAGACCGATCAGTATGCTTGATATCGGGGTGGGTAACGCGAGGGTGCCGAAAAGGCTGAGCGGGATTCATGAAATATGGGAGATGGTTTCTTCCTATGATGGCACCGATAATGCAAAAGCCTGTATTGAATTGGCTGAGAAAGAAATTGCATCACTTGGGATCGGCAATAAAACCTTTATTCATTTCTTTGATGCCACCGCACTTGACCAGTGGCCCAAACAACATGATCTGGTGATTTGTACATGGTTCACGCCCGGTAATTTCTACCCTGATGGATTTTCATTTGAGCAGTATAACCAAAGTTTGGACAAACTGGATCTTTCTGTGAATACAAAATTTACCAGGATTTTCAGCAAGGCATATGATCTGTTGCATCCGGGAGGTGAAATCGTACTGGGCGCCTGTTATATTGACAACGATTCAACAAGGCAGAAACAGGAAGACTCCTACCTGAAAATGGGAATGACGGTGATTACAGATGAGAAAGATAGTTTTACAGCCACCAGGGAAGGATTCTGGAGCCAGCGGTTCACAAAGGAGAAGTTGTTTAGTTACCTTCCTTCTATACCGCCATCAGCTTTCCGGTTTACGAACCTGGATACTTATGAGTACGCCTGGCAGGTTCGAATAAAAAAACAACGATAACTTTAAGCTTTGAAAACAAAAAAACTTCATAAAGACAAAGTCAATATCATCACCCTCGGGTGCAGCAAGAACATGGTAGACAGTGAAGTGCTGAGCGGGCAATTACTGGCCAATGATATTGAGGTAATACATGAGAATAAAAAACTGGACCATAATATTGTGGTGGTCAATACCTGTGGCTTTATTGATAAAGCCAAGGAAGAAAGTATCAATACCATCCTGGATCAGGTGGAACTGAAGCGAAGGGGTAAACTGGACAAAGTTTATGTAACCGGATGCCTGAGTGAAAGATATAAGAACAACCTGGAAGCCGAAATCCCTGAAGTGGATGCTTTTTTCGGTACCATGGAACTCCCGTTGATCCTGAAACAGTTTGAAGCCGATTACAAGTCAGAACTCGTTGGGGAAAGACTGCTGTCTACTCCTCAGCATTACGCCTATATGAAGATATCTGAGGGTTGTAACCGCACCTGTTCGTTCTGTGCAATCCCTTTGATGCGGGGGCAGCATGTGAGCCGGAGTATGGAAGATCTGGTTAAAGAGGCAGAGGGGCTGGTAAGAAAAGGGGTGAAGGAAGTGATGCTGATTGCGCAGGAATTAACTTATTACGGACTGGATATTTATAAAAAAAGAATGCTGGGTGATTTATTACACCGGCTGGCAGATGTAAAAGGGTTGGAATGGATCCGTCTGCATTATGCCTATCCATCTAAATTCCCGTTGGAAGTGCTGGATGCGATGCGGGACCGGGAAAATATCTGCAATTACCTGGATATGCCATTGCAACATGCGGCCAATAATATGCTGAAGGCCATGAAGCGACAGATTACCAGGGAAGAAATGGAGGACCTCACTGCAGCCATCCGGGAAAAAGTGCCCGGTATTTGTCTGCGTACCACCTTGATCGCCGGATTCCCCGGAGAAACAAGAGATGATGTGGAAGAGTTGAAGGGCTTTTTGGAAAGACAAAGATTCGACCGGGTGGGGATCTTCACTTATTCTCATGAGGAAGGCACTTCGGCGCATGACCTGAAGGATGATGTACCGGCCGAAGAAAAGGAGTTAAGGGCACAGGAGATCATGGAAGTGCAGCAGGAAATTTCTTATGAACTGAATCAGGAAAAAATCGGAAAGACATTTAAAACAATCATCGATAAAAAAGAAGCCGGCCGTTATCTGGGCCGTACTGAATTTGATTCTGTGGAAGTGGATAATGAAGTAGTTATTCATACTGCCAAAAAACTGCCGATCGGTGAATTTGTGAATGTACGGATCAGCAAGGCATATGATTATGACCTCGAAGGGGAAGTGGTTGACTGAAGTGCAAAAAAAACCAGCCGGTAGAAACCGGGCCGGTTCAGTTAAACCAGAAACCTGAGATCTATTAATGCAGTGTGCAATCGGTCAGTTCAACACCACCTGATCCTTTTGCAATTTTACCAGTAACAGTTACCATAGCATCTTTGGCAATGGCCTTTACAGCCGCTGCTTTTTCTTTTTCAAATTTGCAGGAGAATGTAGTCTGCTGAAAACCTTCCAGTTTTTTATCTCCCAGATTCAAGCTGACCATTCCGCCCATCATATCATTACTGCCCCAGCTATAGGCAGATACTGTGACTTCTTTGCCGGAATTCGCTTCATTTTCGTCCAGGAATTTTTTGGCGTCTGCAATGGTCATTCCCTCTTTGCTTTCTTCTTTGGGAGGATCGGCAACAATTGTTTGGTCCTTGTCATTCTTTGTATCAGTTGTTTGATTCTTCCCTTTTTCATTGCAGGAAAGTAAAAACATTGAAAAGGTCATAAAAAATAAGAAACTGCGCTTGATGTGTAGCATGATATATGATTTTAGCCCCGAACATAGTTCCTTGTTCAAACAGATAACCTGTAATGTTGTAACTGAATTCTCCGGCTGTATAAGTGATGGGAAAAAGTTGTTATCCGAAATAGGGGACTGGATGAATTATCTGTTTTCCAGTAGTTGAAGAATATGATCTTTTTTACGGTGTGACACCGGCACAGTATGACCTGAATCAAGTACAAGGGTGCCCCCATCTGTTTTGTCATACATTTTGATATGCCGGGGATTGACCAGGTAGGAGTGATGGGTTCGGAGAAAACCGTGTGCGCCCAGCAGTTCCTCATAAGTACTGAGATTTTTAGAAATCACGATGGGCTTATCCAGGGCAAAATAGAATTTGGTATAAGATCCTTCTGCTTCACAGTAAAGGATATCAGCCACTTTTACAAAATAACTGGCTTCGCTGTCTTTTAGTACAATTTGTTTGCCGGTATTTTCACTGCTGTTCAGCTGTTGCATCAGCACTTCCATTTGCCGGCTGAGATTATTTTTGGAGATATGCCCCGCTGCTTTTCGGATGCAGGTTTCCAGCTCAGTAATGTCAATTGGTTTAAGCAGATAATCGATCGCACTGTATTTGAAAGCCTGAATGGCGTATTGGTTATGTGCGGTTGTAAAAACAAGCTGAAAGGCAGGATTGGGTATCTTTTGCATCAGGTCAAAACCAGTGCCGTCACCCATTTCTACATCCAGAAATACGAGGTCTGGTTGAAATGAATGTATTTTCTGAAAGGCAGTGCTAACGCCTTCTGCCTCTTCTATGGAGCAGGGTTCCTGGTAAATTGCCTGAATCATATCTTTCAGCAATTCCCTGATTTCTTTTTCATTATCAACCAGTAGTATTTTCATGCTGATAGAGGAGGGGGAGTTGAATCAGTACGGAAACTCCGGGTCCGTTTTTGTTATTGTCAATACTAAATGCAGCCTTGCTTTTCAGTTTAATATTCAGCAAATATATCCTGTCTTTTATGATCTGACTGGCACGACTGATATGTTCGTTTTGTCGGCTACCCGGACTGGAAAGTCCCTGGCCATTATCCGTGATTTCGATTTTGATCAGTTTGTTTTCCTGTTTAAAGTCTACCCGCAGCTCACCAGGATAGTTGATCGCTGCAAAACCATGTTCAATACTGTTTTCAATAAAGGGCTGTATAATCATGGAGGGTATCAGGGTATCTCCGGCGTCCAATTCACCGTCAATCATCAGAGAATAGTTAAAGGTACTGGGAAACCGCATTTTCTGGATTTCGAGGTATTCTTTCAGGAATTCCAGTTCCTGCCTTATCGTCACGTATTCTTTGTAACTGCTTTCAAGTGTTTCACGCATAATATGTGAGAATTTGGATAGACTGGAAGCCAGTGCCACCCCATTGTTTTCTTTCATGGCAAAGCGCTGTAAAGCAGTCAGCGCATTGAAAAAGAAATGGGGGTTCATGCGGGCGCGATTTAACCTTTGCTCGGTTTCCAGAATTTTTTGCCTGTTCTTCAGTGATTGCTGACGGAGGTAGAAAGCAATGATGCCGGCAGCCAGCAAACCAGCGATGGCCAGAAGTGCATAGATCTGTTTTTGCTGATTCAATTCACGGATGGTTTTTTCATTTTTTGCCTGGATATATTTTTTTTCCACTTCTGTAACAGCTTTGGCATTTTCTGCAGTATTCAGGCTGTCAGTGATTTTCTTTTCCAGATACAAAGCATGATAAGCACTCGCAAAATCGCCCAGGCTGTCAGCAATTTCAGCTACCAAACTATAGGCATTGGCAATCAGGGGTGGAAATTTTAGCTCCTGATTGTAGTAAAGACAGGAATCGGCCCATTTTTTGGCCTCCCTGAACCGGCCCAGTTTAAGAAGGATATTTCCTTTATCACCAAAACTGGTTGCAATTGTATTATTTATTTTTCCCGGCTCTGACAGCGCAATCGAAGAGTCGATATACCGAAGAGAGAGTTCGAAGTTCTTTTGCTGATAGGCCAGGCTATTCATTTTATTATAACTGACCTGCATTCCTTTTTTGTAATTAATTGTCTTGGCAATTTGCAGGGCAAGAGTAAAATATAATTTTGCAGAATCATACAGGGGCACTGATTTTGTGTCCTGAAAAAAGAAGTAAAAACGTGAACCGGCTTTATTGAGCAGGTCAACTTTGGAGGGGCCAGGTTGAAGTGTTTCAATCAAAGGAAGGGATTGACGGACATAAGTAAGTCCCTTTTCGAGCTGCTTTAGTCTGGCGAAGATCTGTGAGATGCCCAGGAGCAGTTCTGCCTCTTCTTCTTTGTTTCCTTTTTCCTGTGATAAGGCGAGCATTTTCAGGCTGTAGTCCAGGGCCTTTTCATATTCGGCCAATGAGAAATGCAGGGCTGAGCGCAATTTATAGATAGTGATCCATTGTGCTATTTTGCACGCTTCTTTTTGAAAAAGGGTTTCTGCCAATCCGAGATAGTGTGCTGCCGAATCCAGCTTTTTTTCATCCAAAAACTGAGAGGCCAGTTTTTCGAATCCTTTTGCGGTGCAAAAATCAGTTTTTGAATTCAACAGGGTAGCGATGCTGATTTCCTTGTCAGCTTCCAATTCCGTGCAGTGGCAGGTTTGTGCATTGGAGAATGAAACTTTCAGCAGCAGAAGAGGGAGAATGAACACGTGCAGTTTCATGGTGAGTTGGTTATCCGTTCAGGTTGCCGATAGCGGGTATTGTTAGCCCATTGATCATTGCCATTCCGCATACGGCACAATGCAATGCCTGTAAGATAAGAAAAGCTTCTGTTTCATTGCTGAACTCTTCATTTAACTGGATCGAAAAGTTACAGGTATTGAGTTCCCAGTTGATTGTTGGAATAAAGGCAGCTACTTCCTCTTGTTGACTGTTCAGGAGGCAGAAACGGGGTTTCCAGTTGATTGGTTTTACAAAGGAATACATTCCTGTTCCATATTGTATACTTATTTTTCCATCCAGTTCCACCCAGGAGGTTACCAGGATCATAGCTTCTCCAGTTTTCCGGGTGACCCAATTGCCAGCCCCGGATTTTTCAAGAATATAAGCTGAATCAGTAAAAATTTCTGCAGTATCAAAGCAGGCATCTTTATAGATAAGAGAGCCGGCAAAATGGCCATCATCCAGATAGAGCTGGTAGGCCATTTTACCGGTGGTGACTAATTTCATTTTTTCTATTTTACTATGATTGCAAACGCCCTGCTGTTGATGAAGCCGATGGTAGTGGGAACGCCATTTTTCCAGACGGTTGCATAATCTGAACTGTTGTTTGCTCCCTGCACTTCACCGGCTATATATATCACATTATTTTTGATCGCAATGGCATTTGCCCTTGCTGTCCTGATACCATCGCTGATAGTAACAGGAATTCCGTTTTTCCAGTACTTGGCGATTCCTACCGTTCCATTGTATTCCCAGCCACAGAGGTATATATCATTTCCATCAACGGCTATTCCGTTTACAAATCCATACCAACCCGGTGTGATATTAATATCGGTTGGCGTTTCATTTTTCCAGTAACGGATAAGCGAACCATTGGATGAGGCCGCATACACATTTCCATCTGCAATTGCCAGGCAGGAAAGCGGAAGACCGGCGGCATTATTGAGAGTAAGGGCAGTTCCGTTTTTCCAGATGGTTGCATTGTTATTGTCATCCCCGGCTACATATACATCTGTTCCTGAAATGGCAATTGCATTACCCACGGCTTCGCTACTATTGGAGGCAAGCGTGGTCGAAGCATCGGATTGATTTTTCCAAAGCATGGCTGAATAATTACGGGGGGAAGAAACATAGCCGCCACCGGTTACATATATATCGCTTCCGGATACTGCAATTCCATTACCATAACTATAGCCGCTTCCCAGTGAGTATTGGAAATTGCCGTTTTTCCAAACCTGACATTTCCACTGGCCGATCTGGTTTTCAAAACCGGTAGTATATACATCATTTCCGCTAACAGCAATAGCTTGGGCATAATGACTTCTGTTCCCGGAAAGCTGATTGGTGGCCGGCACACCGTTTTTCCATACTGTAGATTGGGATCTGCCCGAAACGGAGTCTGCCTGCTGTCCTGCTACATACACGATGGGATCATCTGCAACGATATCAGTGTTTTTTTTGCAGGAGATAAGAATAAGGGTCACCAAAAGTACAGGGGGGATGATTTTTTTCATTAAGGTTGATTTAAAGGGTAAAAGAAAAGCCAAATTATACCCGGATTTTCT
>Ga0075160_10002744_pt1 | contig 10362 bp, 8 predicted proteins | sample JI91814C2DNA_FD_70969 | JGI IMG/M metagenome (GOLD analysis project Ga0075160, IMG submission 70969) | Wastewater effluent complex algal communities from Wisconsin, to seasonally profile nutrient transformation and Carbon sequestration -... | ecosystem: Engineered > WWTP > Effluent > Algae...
GAAGACCTTGCTGCTGGGCCCCAACTGCCCCGGCCTGATCACGCCCGAAGAAATCAAGATCGGCATCATGCCCGGTCACATCCACCGCAAGGGCCGCATCGGCGTGGTTTCACGCTCGGGCACGCTGACGTACGAAGCCGTGGCTCAGCTGACCGAAATCGGCCTGGGTCAGTCCAGCGCCGTCGGTATCGGTGGCGACCCGATCAACGGTCTGAAGCACATCGATGTGATGCAAGCCTTCAACGACGATCCGGACACCGACGCCGTGATCATGATCGGCGAAATCGGTGGTCCCGATGAAGCTGAGGCCGCTCGCTGGTGCAAGCTGAACATGAAGAAGCCGGTGGTTGGCTTCATCGCCGGCGTGACCGCCCCTCCGGGCAAGCGCATGGGCCATGCTGGTGCACTGATCGCCGGTGGTGCCGACACGGCCGATGCCAAGCTCGCCATCATGGAAGAGTGCGGTTTCACCATCACTCGCAACCCTTCGGAAATGGCCAAGCTGCTGAAGGCCTTGCTCTGATGTAAGTGCTGCGCCAGCCGGGGAGGGGCGAATGCGTAATTTCACGCAGCGCGAAACGCCCCGGCTTGCCGCAGACTTCAGGCACGCCGTGCATCGATCGTGAAAAGGGGCATCTGCCCCTTTTTTCATGGGTGCATGCTTTGAACCATGCCTTCGCTATAGTGCGGCGTCTGCCTAGCCCGGCACCGTCCGCCCGCAGGCAGCAACTCTTGATACCCCCATGGACACTTTGACCAGTCCCGAATTCTGGTTGGCCGTCGGCCAGATCATCATGATCGACATCCTGCTGGGTGGCGACAACGCGGTGGTGATCGCCCTGGCTTGTCGCAAGCTGCCCGATGCCCAGCGCACCAAGGGCATCATCTGGGGCACGGCCGGCGCCATCATTCTTCGTGTGGTCCTGATCTTTTTTGCGCTGACCCTTTTGCAGGTGCCTTTCCTGAAGATCGTCGGTGCGGCGCTCCTGCTCTGGATTGGCATCAAGCTGCTGGTACCCGAAGACGAGGATGAGCATGGCAACATCCAGGCCAGCGACAAGCTTTGGGCGGCAGTCAAGACCGTGATCGTGGCTGATTTTGTGATGAGCCTGGACAACGTCATCGCCATCGCCGGCGCAGCGCAGAGCAGCGGCGGCGATCACCAGATGCCCTTGGTCATTTTTGGCCTCTTGGTGTCGATCCCCATCATCGTTTGGGGTAGCCAGTTGGTGATCAAGCTGATGGACCGCTTTCCGGCTGTCATCACGGTGGGTGCCATGCTGCTGGGCTGGATCGCTGGCACCATGATGGTCGGTGACCCGGCTTTGGCTGGCTGGGTGCCGACCGTCGAGGGCGGCAAGCCTGGCAGCGTGGCGGTGCTGCCGGCCTTGCATTACGGTGCCGGTGCAGCCGGCGCGTTGCTGGTCTTGTTGATCGGCAAATGGGTGGCCGGCCGTCAGGCTCGCAGCGACTGACCAGCGAGGCGCGCGGCGGCGCATTGATCGAGAAGAGGCGGGCAAGGCATGGCAAGTTTCTGGAAACGATGGCTGGGCAAGCCCGATGCGGTCGAGGGAGAACCTTCGACCGTGCCTGAGGCTTACCAGTCTTCAATGCCAGCCGGCCCGGGATTGCAGGCCTACGAACTGCAAGGTGAACTCGGGCGTGGCGCCATGGCGGTGGTGCATCTGGCCCGGGAGCGGGCGACAGATCGCATGGTCGCGATCAAGCGTCTGGCGCTTCAACGAGAGTTCGCGGCCGAAGACCTCGCCGATGTGCAACAACGATTCATGCGCGAGGCACGCGCTGCGGGACACTTGCACCACCCCGACATCCTGCAGGTGCTTGACGCTGGTGAGGCCGGCCCGGATGCCTGGATTGCGATGGAGTATGTCCAGGGCCAGGATCTCAGTCACCACACGCGCACGGCCCAGCTCCTGCCGGTGACCGAGGTCTTGCAGATTGCGCGGCGGCTCGCCCTGGCCTTGGACTACGCCCATGGCCAGGGGGTGGTTCACCGAGACATCAAGCCGGCCAATGTCATGCTGGACCGCGAGCGCGGCGTGCTCAAGCTGATGGACTTCGGCATCGCCCGCATCGCCGACGGCAGCCGCACCCGCACCGGCCTGGTTCTCGGCACGCCGTCTTTTATGTCGCCGGAGCAACTGGCCGGCCTCAAGGTTGATGGCCGCAGTGATCTCTACTCCCTGGGCGCCATGGTCTATCAGCTTCTGTCCGGTCATCTGCCTCATCAGTCCGACTCCATGGCCAAGCTGATGTACCAGATTGCCAATGAGCCGCCGGCCGATGTGCGCCACCACCGCCCCGAACTGCCCGAATCGCTGGCCCTGGTTCTGGCCCTGGCCCTGGAGAAGCGGCCCGAGCTGCGCTATGCCAGTGGCGCCCAGATGGCCCAAGACCTGGAGGCTGTGATCGTGCAATGGTCGAAGGCCGCTGAAAGGACAGCTGTCTCTGCTGGCGCCAGCACGCGAGCCACTGAGCTTTTGAGCCCGGCGACCGGTGTCGATCCTTTCGCACAAACAGTCCGCTTGAATACGACGGAAGCAGGGCAAAATCCCCTCGCATCGCAACCAGACACAAAGCCATGACCCTGGAGTTCTACAGCGCCACCGACGTCGGCCGCGCCCGCGACAACAACGAGGATTCGGTTGCTCTGGACGAGTCCGTGGGCTTGGCCGTTCTGGCCGATGGCATGGGCGGCTACAACGCCGGCGAGGTGGCCAGTCAGATGTTGACCGGTTTCATCCGTGCCGAGTTAGGCCGGTGGTTGAAGGAGTCGGGCGCCAGCGCCAGCGCCAGTGATGTGCGGCGCGCCATGGACATCTGCGTGGACAACGCCAACCGCGCCATCTTCAACGCCGCGAATACCAACCCGCGCTACGCCGGCATGGGCACAACCTTGGTTCTGGGGGTGTTCCGGCCCGAGGGCTTGTTGCTCGGCCATGTCGGCGACTCGCGCGCCTACCGCCTGCGTGGGGGGCAGCTGACCCAAATCAGCCGAGATCACTCCTTGCTACAGGAGCAGCTTGATGCCGGCCTTCTGACGCCTGAAGAGGCCGTGTTCTCCAGCAACAAGAACCTGGTCACGCGCGCGGTCGGTGTCGAGGACGCCGTCATGCTGGAGCTGCATCAGCATGAGATCCAAGCCGGCGATCTCTACCTGTTTTGCTCGGACGGGCTGTCCGATATGCTCGACGACGATGCCTTGCGCCAGTTGTTGATAAACCACCCTTCCTTGTCTGAAGCGGCACAAGCCCTGATAGATGGGGCCAATGACATGGGCGGCCGGGATAATATCGCGCTGGTGCTGGTTCGCGCCGAAGGCCGTGTGCGGTCTGAAGGTCGGGCCTGGTGGCCGTTTGGCAAACGCTGATGGGCTGGTTCTCGGCCGTGAGGCCTGTCGTGACCGGCCGCCGGCTCAAGCATCGTTAGAGCAGTCCAAACTCTTGCGGCGCATTGAGAGTTGCCGCCAACACAAGCAATAAGACAACAGGATCGAGGTCAAAGCATGGGCAAGCTGGTGGTGTCGCTCGACGGCGTGGTGATCAAAGACGTGCAGATCACGAAAGACAAGACCACGCTCGGGCGCCGGCCCTACAACGATATCGTGATCGACAACTTGGCGGTCAGCGGCGAGCATGCTGTGCTGCAGATGGTGGGCGCCGATGTCTTCATCGAAGATCTCAACTCGACCAACGGCACTTACATCAACGGCAAGGCGATCAAGAAGCAGCTGCTGGCCAACAACGATATCGTCGAGATTGGCAAGTACAAGATCAAATTCCTGCTGGAAGACAGCGGCGACTACGAGAAGACCATGATTCTCAAGCCCGGTTCGGGCGCGACCAGTGGCTTCGGTCTGCCTTCCTCGTTCGGCGCTTTGCCTTCTGCCTCCTCGGCCGCGCCAGCCACCATCCGGGTGTTGACCGGTGCTGCCGCCGGCCGCGAGGTCAGCCTGACCAAAGTGGTCACCACGGTCGGCAAGCCGGGCGTTCAGGTTGCCTCCATCACCAAGCGACCCAGCGGCTATGTGTTCGCACACGTCGAGGGCGCGGCACGGCCCAATGTCAATGGGGTACCTTTGACCGGTGAATCGGTCGCCTTGAAGAGTGGCGATGTGATTGAGTTGGCCGGCACGCAGATGCAGTTCATGCAGGGCTGAGGTCCTGCTGGAGCGAGGCCCGCCAGCGGCCTCAGTGAATACACCAGAACTGGGTTTACCCTGCTGTTGAGCGCACCCCGGTGCGCTTGCTGCCATGCACAATTGCTGCAGCAAGCCGCAGTGCGCACAAGTCGCTGCCGACGCGAGCTTGCCAGCAGCCGGCCGCACCATCGCAGACAAAGATGGCGAGACAAGGAGGTCTTTGAGAGGGACGGCTGCAGAGGCGTTCTTTGACGACCCACCCTCATCGAAAGGCCGCTGTGAGTCCTTCAATCTCGTCTGCTGCCTCTGTGCTGCCAGATCCATCGGCAACGTCCTTGCGGCGCCGTACGGCTTGGCTGCTGGTGTTGATCTGCGGTCTCCTCGTCGGTGTGACCGATGCGGTGCTTCTGCATCACCAATCGCAGCAACGCAGCGCCGCCTTCGAAGCCGAATTGCTGGCCTTGCCCCAGATTTACGGCGAGGCGCTGGCAGGCAGTCTCGATGCTGATCGCACCGTCAGCGAAGGCACCCGGCAATTGCTGCAGAAGCTGCAAGCGCGTCCAGGCGTGCTTGCGCTGGAGCTGAAGACCGCCCAAGGTTTGGCCATGTCCAGCGGCGATCAGGCTGCACGTACGCAGCCTGATGTGCGTCAGATCGAATTCGAACTGGGGCCACCGGCATCCGGCGGTGCTTTGCTTCAGGTGTTGGCGCAAGAGCAGGCCATGCAACAGGCCTTCTGGCGCGAGGCTTGGCCGGCCATCGTGCTGCGCGACCTGCTGCTGGTGTTGCTGCTCAGCTTGAGCGCGGTCGCCGTTCTGGACCGCATGATGCTGCGGCCGCTGCGCCGCTTGGCTGACCGTGCCGATGCATTGGACACTGATCAGAGCCCGCTCGAATTGTTGACAGGCACGCCGCCGGGGCAGCCGGCTGAACTGTCTCGGGTTTCTCGCTCCTTGATGCGAGCTCACCATGGCCTGTGGCAGCGCTGGCAGGAAGAAGTCCAGCAAGTGCAACAACTTCAGCAGCAGGTTCAAAGTCAGGCGGCGCAATTGCATGCAGCGGCCCAAAGCCTGGAGCAGAAAGAGCGTGAATTGGGTAGCCTCAGTCGCAGTGACGAACTGACTGGCTTGGCCAATCGCCGCGAGTTCGACGAGGCGCTGCGGCGGGAATTCAAGCGCGCGCAGCGCCAGCGCGGCCAGCTTGCATTGGCTGTGCTCGACCTCGATCATTTCAAACGCTACAACGAGCGGCATGGTGCTGCCGCCGGCGATCAGGCCTTGCAGCGCTTTGCCCAGTTGCTCAGCGAGCGCTTCAAGCGAGACACTGATTTTGTTGCCCGTTTGGGCGGCGAAGAATTCGTGGCATTGCTGCCCGGATTTGGTCTTGACGTGACCCAAGAGTTGATGGAGCAGTTGCGCGAAGAGCTGCGCAACTTGCACCTGCCGCAAGGCAGCGACGCGGCGAGCGAAGGCCCGGGGCTGACGGTCAGCATCGGCTTGGCAGCTTACTCACCGGCCCACCCTTACTTGAGCCCGCAGGCTCTGATGCAGGCGGCTGACGAAGCGCTCTACATCGCCAAGCATGCGGGACGAGACCGCCTCAGCCTGGCATCCTCCTTGAGCAGCCTGAGCGATCGCAGTTGAGCAAAGGGCTCAGCGCTCGTGCTCGCTGGCTTGCTGCAATTGTTCGGCCACGCGCCTGGCGGCGCGCAGCACCAAGGCTTCGTCAAGCGAGGCTTGCGGGGCAATCTCGTGTGCCACTTCTTCGAGACGTTCGGGGGCACTCATCAGCGTTCCGGCGACGGTTGAAATCGCACTGACCCCGCGGCGCTGCAAAGCTTCGGGCATTTTCAAGCTGCTCTGCACTTCCACATGGTGGCGCACGCTGGCCACTGCGGCCGGAGCCAGGCCCCAGCTCTCGCACAAGGCTGCGCCCAACGCATCGTGGCTGACGCCAAAAGCCGTGTGCTCCAGCTGCACCAGTTCGGTGTCGGAGCCTGCGGCTCGCAGCATGGCCGGGTAATGCGCCGGCGCATGGCGGTAAAGCACGGCCTTGCCGCACTCTTCGAACAAGCCTGCCGAATGCGCAGCCCAAGGGTCCACGCCCAGCATTTGGCCGATACGGCCCATCATGACGCCGCGTTGAGCCGCGCGTTGCCACACCGGCTCCAGCTCGGCGGCCGGAGGAAAGGCGGCGCGCAGACCCATCTCGAACGTGATGGCCGACACCTCGCGCATGCCCAAATACGTCAAGGCCTGTTGCACCGTCTGGACGCGACCACGCAGACCATAGAGCGATGAATTGACGGCCTTCAGCACGGCCGCAGCCAGAGCCATATCGGTCTCCACCAGCGCCGACATGGCCTGCAAATCGATGTCTTCGGCAGCCATCAGCAGCGACAGCTTGACGAGCACCTCGGGCTGGGTGGGAATCTCGATGTCGAGCGTGCGCAAATTTGGATCAACTGGCATGGTTTGGAGTCCTTCCCCTGGTTGCCGCAATGGTAGCGGGACTGGCGCGGGGCCTGGTTACAAAAAGCTCAGCGAAAGAAGGCGTCCCAGGCGGTTTTGAGGATCAGGGCCGAGACGACGGCAATGAACATGCGGCGGACAAAGCCCGCGCCGCGTGCCAGTGCCATGCGAGTGCCGAACAAGCTGCCGACGACATTGGCCACGGCCATGACCGCCGCCACCTGCCACCAAATGTGGCCGGTGCTGCCGAACAGCAGCAATGCGGCGGCATTGGTGGCGGTATTCATCAACTTGGCCGTGGCCGAGGCATGCAGGAAGTCGTAGCCCAGCAGGCGCACAAACAAGAAGACGAAAAAGCTGCCCGTGCCTGGCCCGAAGAAGCCGTCGTACAGGCCGATCAGTAAGGCGATCGCACCCGCCACCAGGGCTTCCTTCCTGCCTTGATAACGCGGTGCATGGTGGCGACCAAGGTCTTTGCGCATCAGGGTATAGGCCAGCACCGCCAGCAGTACCAAGGGCAGGGCGCGCCGGAGAAAGCCAGGGTCGACCTGGGTGACGGCCCAGGCGCCGCCAAAGCCACCGACCATGGCCAGGCCGGCCGCCGGCAGCAAGGCGCCCCAATTCAGCTGCACCTTCTTGGCGTACTGAAGCGTTGCCCAGGCCGTGCCCCAAATGGATGCGCCTTTGTTGGTGCCGAACAAGGTCGCCGGTGCGGTCTGTGGGTAGACACTGAACAGGGCCGGAACCAGCACCAGCCCCCCCCCGCCCACCACGGCATCGATGAATCCGGCCAACAAGGAGGCGAGGGCAACAGTCAGCAAATCCATGGGCGGGGATGTTTGTCGGTGAGAAGTGCGGTCCGTGAAAGCCGGCGCACAAGTAAAACGGGCACCTGAAACCAGTTCAGGTGCCCGTTCATTGTGACTGTGTCACTTTATGCGTCGTTCATTCACTACAACTTGAGTTTGTCTCCTCAGCCCCGCCTAGCACTTGCAGTTCTCACGGCTTGTGCATCGAGTGACGCAAATGTAGGCAGCCTGCGACGCGCACGCACTTGGGGTTTTTACGGGCGGGTCGCACCAAGATGGTGAAGTTTGCGAACGCACACTTTCTGTACTGGCATTGAAAATAGGGCCGATGCCTTCGGTTTGTAGGCCCGAACTTGGGCCTCCCGACCCGCACACATAGGGGGAGTTGGGTCAGATGCCGGCGTTCTGCTGTCTCATTTCTGCACAGCAGGGTCTGCCGGTTTGCCCCTGGCGCCTGCTTGCAAATCCTGACGCCTGGCGGGCCCTGCATGTGGAACCATTGGAACCATGAAGATGCTTGGTCCTGTCTTGTTTTTGACGCATTCAGTTTTCGGCTCACTGGGGCCTTGCTCCAAGGCTTGGCGGATAGGTGGCCCCATGCTCCTGCTGGGCTTGGCTGCCTGCGGTGGCGGCGGTGGTGGCAGCGATGACAGCCGCCCGCCCACGCCTGTCCCTCCTGCCACCAGCACCTATGGCCTGAGCTTGCCGCGTGCCGGCTTGGCGCCTGAAGAGCTGGCGGTGTTGGTGGTCGAGGGAGATTCACTCAGCGAAGCCATCGCGGCCTATTACCTGAGTGCGCGCAAGGTGCCGGCGGCCAATGTGATACGGGTCAAGCTGCCAACCAAGGCCGATGCCATATCGGCAGAGGATTTCGCCGCCCTCAAGGCTCAGATTGATGCCAAGTTGCCGGCCGGCACCCAGGCCCAGCTCCTGACCTGGACCGCCCCGTCGCGGGTGCAGGGCAGCTGCGCCATGGGCATCACCAGTGCCCTGGCCTTCGGCTATGACCCCAAGTACTGCGTACCCAAGGCCGAATGCGTCAACACCCAAGCCTCGCCTTTGTACGACTCGGAGTCACGTCGCCCCTGGAACGATCACCAGGTCCGGCCAGCCATGATGTTGGGAGCGCGCAGTCTTGATGCAGCCAAGGCTTTGATTGACCGCGGTGTGAAGTCAGACGGCAGCCTGCCTCTGGGCGATGGCTATCTGGTGCACACCAGCGACGGCTTCCGCAACACCCGAGCAGTCGACTTTCGGGTGCTGCCTGAGTCCTGGGCCGGGCGGCTCAAGCTCATTTACCAAGACAACTCAGCCGGCGCATCCAAAGACATCGTGGAAAACCAAACCGGGGTGCTCTTCTACTTCACCGGTTTGCCGACGACGCCAGGCTTGGGCAGCAACAGCTATCTGCCAGGCGCGGCCGGCGACTCGCTGACTTCGTTTGCAGCCCAGTTGCCAGACGCGCGCGGCCAAACACCCGTGCTCAACTGGTTGGAAGCCGGCTTGACCGGCAGCTACGGCACGGTTGAGGAGCCCTGCAATTTCAACCAAAAGTTCCCCAAGGCCTCGGTGTTGATCGACCAGTACTACCGCGGTGCCACGCTGATCGAAGCCTATTGGAAGTCTTTGCAGTCGCCGGGCCAGGGCTTGTTGGTCGGCGAGCCCTTGGCGCGACCGTTTGCCGACGCTCCCAGCTTCAAGCTTGAAGCGGGTCAGTACCTGATCAGCAGCCGCGCCTTGCGCCCCAATGCGAGCTACAGCTTGGACTACCAGATCGGCTCAGCCGGTGCCTGGGTCACTCTGGCCAGCTTCAAGCCCGCCAAGGCGGAGCTGCAAAACCTCACGGCGCCCTTGCCTCCCGCCACGGCCACGGCATTGCGGTGGCGGGGACCATGCCCTGGCCAGGCCAGCCAGCAATGCACACTGAGCAGCAGTCCCTGAGCGGCGCTGTGTTCCAGGCTGCCAGAGCGCCAGAGGAGCTCGGCTGGCAAAATGGAGCACCCTGCCGGCCTCGCATTCATGCTCTCGACGCTCCCCTCGCCCCCTCAGACCGCTGAACTGCGTGTGCTGTCGGTCATCCCGCCGATGACCCAGCTCAACACGCCCTATCCGTCTACAGCCTATCTCACCGGTTTTCTGCGTTCGCGCGGTTTCGATGCGGTGCAGGAAGACTTGGCTCTGGCCCTGATGCTGCAGCTGTTCTCGCGTGCAGGCCTTCTGGCTTTGCGTGAGCGCATCCAAGCTCTTGCGGCAGACAAGCGCACCCCCATGGTCCAGGGTTTTGACGTCTATTTTGAACGTTATCTCTCCACCATCGCACCGACCGTCGCTTTCCTGCAAGGGCGCGATCCGACCTTGGCTCATCGCATCAACAGCCGCACCTTCCTGCCCGAAGGGCCGCGCTTCGATTCGCTCGATGCCTATGTGGACGAAGACGGCGGCGACCCACTGGCCTGGGCCTTTGGTGCGCTCGGTCTGCAAGACCGAGCCCGCCATCTGGCCACGCTGTATCTGAACGACCTCGCCGATGTCTTGCGTGATGCCGTCGACCCGCGCTTTGAGTTTGTCCGTTATGCAGAGTCCTTGGCCACCAGCCAGCCGACCTTCGAGCCTCTGGCCGAGGCCTTGGCTGCGCCGCTGAATCTGGTCGACGAAACCTTGCGCGAGCTGGCGCTGGCGGCGGTCGCCAAGCACCAGCCGCAGCTGGTATTGATTTCGGTGCCCTTTCCTGGCGCTGTGTATGCTGCGTTCCGCATTGCGCAGGCCATCAAGGCCGAACATCCCGGCGTGGTGCTCGCCCTGGGGGGGGGCTTCGTCAACACCGAGCTGCGCGAGCTCAGCGAGCCGCGCGTGTTCGATTACTTCGACTACCTGACCCTGGACGCCGGTGAGCGCCCCTTGCTGGCGCTGCTGGAACATT
>Ga0075160_10002747_pt1 | contig 10356 bp, 10 predicted proteins | sample JI91814C2DNA_FD_70969 | JGI IMG/M metagenome (GOLD analysis project Ga0075160, IMG submission 70969) | Wastewater effluent complex algal communities from Wisconsin, to seasonally profile nutrient transformation and Carbon sequestration -... | ecosystem: Engineered > WWTP > Effluent > Algae...
CCACCGGCCAGGCCCGTCGCGCCGAAGCCATCCGCCAGGCGATGGTTCATTGGCGCCAATTCCGCCCGCTCCCCTACGACGCCAGCAAAGGCATACAGCTTGGCGCCCTGGTTTGCCTGGGCGATGCCGAAGACTCGCAGCAGCAGCAACAGCTGCTGCTCTTTCTCGGCCCGGCGGGCGGCAGCATGAAGTTGCACTGTGGCGATCAGTGGGTTCAGGTCATCAGCATCGAAGCCCCCTTGGGCCGGGCTGTGCTGGGCCGGTGCGAGGGCGATGAGGTGGCTCTACAGGTCGCGGCAAGCCGGCAGCGGTTTGAGCTCCTGCGGGTGTATTGAGCCGCACAGACACCGCAGCTTTGACGCGACCAGCCAGTTCCAGCAAGACGGCCGAGAGCCGGGGCGCTCAGTGTCCGCCCGGCATGCCGCACTGCAAGGTCCATCGGCCACACGCCGCTCCTCGCACACAAGCCCCATGCTTTCGATTCGGCTTTGGGGGAACAAGGTCCTGGGAAGCGCCGGTCGGCGGCAAGCATGGGCTTACGGCGATGGGCTCAGCAAGTCCTGAATCGCCTGCACCACAGCCTCCGGGTTGGCCTTTTGGATCTGGTGGTCTGAATCGAGCACCACGGTCTTGGCGCCCGGGTAGAGCACACGCACGCGGGCGATGGTGGCCTCGTCTGAATTGACGACGCCGAAGCCCACCGCGATGGCTCCTGGGGATTTGGGCGCGTTCACCAAGCGGGTCACGGGGATTCTCGAGTCCCAGGGCAGCGCGAGCACGGCCTCGCCAGTGGCATGGATGGCATCGATCTCGCGTGCCGCCATGGCATTGATAAACAGCGCCTTGCCCCAGCGCGTGTAGAAGGGAAAGTCCTGGGGCTTTTTGATCACACCGGGTAGAGCGCGTCGACCAGCAGCAGGCCCTTCACCTCACCGGGATGCTGGCGTGCAAACAACTGCATGTAGAGGCCGCCCAGCGAATGGCCGACCAGCAGGTAGGGCGGCTTGAGCCCCTGTTGCTGCAAGAGCTCGCGCAGATCGGCCACGATTTGTTGGCCGTCGCGTGGGCGCTCGGTGGCCTCGCTGCGGCCCACGCCGGGGCGATGGTAGGCGAACAAGGACCATGTCGATGCGGCAGCCGAGCTGGCTGCAGCGCCAGACGGCGCGAGCGATTGCAAGACCGCACGCCAGCCTTCCAGCTCCGCCCGAGATCCGTTTTCGAACACCACGGTTCCTCTGGCATCGGGGGCCTTGATGGACCACTGTTCGATCGTCTGGCCGCGCAGACGCGTCAACTCGGGCGAGGGCAATCTGTCCGCGGCAAGTGGCGCAGGGCTTGCGCTCAAGGCTGTTGAAGCAAGAGCCAGCCCGGCCAGAACCAAGGCGCTCAGGATTCGGCCGAATTTTGGCCGCGGTGCAGAAAAGAAGCTCATGAGGAAATACAGGCAAGAAACCAACAGAGCCTGCTTTGTAGTGGGCGCGACGCAGTTTGTCGCCCCGCTCCCGACAGACTGCAGCACGGTGCGACTCAAGCGCAAAAGCTTGCCGCAGTTGAAGCGTTCTGCAAGGGGTGAACGCGACAATCAAAAGGCTGCGGCCCGGCTTGGCAGGCGGCGCAGCAAGCGGTCATGCATCCCACTTTTCTTTTTAAAAGGGCGGAGCATGGTTCTCAAGCCGAGCCATTGGAGAACCGACATGAGCTACGTCGATGGATTCGTTGCTTCCGTTCCCAGCGCCCGGCGTGCGGACTTTGTTGCGCATTCCCAGACCATGGGGCAGATCTTCAAGGCGTACGGAGCGACCCGTGTCGTCGATTGCTGGGGCGCCGATGCGCCCGAGGGCAAGCTGACCTCGTTCCCGATGGCCGTCCAGTGCCAGCCCGAGGAGACGGTCGTGTCTTCCTGGATCACCTGGCCCTCGCGCGAGCTGCGCAATGCCGCCTGGGACAAGGTCATGGCCGATCCACGTATGGCCGCCGCTGGCGAGCCGCCCTTCGATGGCACAACGCGAGGCCTTGATGGCCCAGCGCGTGATGCTGATCAAGGCGCCCAGTGCCATCACACTCAGCGAAGGCGGGGCACTCCGCCCTATCGCCTTAGACCCGGCCGTCTACACACCGGTGATCGACAGCCTGGCCGATGGCCAGATCCGCAGCCTGGCCGAGCTCAGCGCTAGGTTGCTGACACTGAGCTTCGGTCAACTGCTTGAAGCGGTGATGGTGATGACTGGCCGCGGCGACTTGGTGCTGGCGCAGGACGATGCCACCATCGCCCAAGCCAAGCCCTGCACCACGCGCTTGAACCAGCACGTGATCGCGTCATCGGTCCAATCGAGCCAGCTGCATTGCTTGGCCAGCCCGGTTTCCGGCGGGTCCGTGCTGGTGCAACCCTTCCATCTGCAAATCCTTGCGGCACGCCGGCGCGGCTTGAGCACGGTGGCGCAGTGGGCCGCGTTCTTGCAAAACGACTTGGTGACCAAAGGCGCGGGCGTCACCAAGCCCGATGGCAGCCTGATGAGCAAGGAAGAAAGCCTGGCCGCCTTGACCGAGATGGCTCAAACCTTTGCGCATGCCCGCTTGCCCTGTCTGCAGGCTTTACAGACGGTGGAATGAAACCTCGCACTGGAGCGCAAAATGGGCGTGGTTTTTGTAGGCCGCAATGCCGACAGCAATGAACAGGAAGGGAGCGCGTCATGTTGCAACGTCGTCACTGCCTTCTTGCTGGCCTGGCCACTGGCGCCCTGGCCCTGTCTGAGGCACGCGCCTTGACCGCACCCAACACGGGTACAACGGTGCGCTTGGTTGTTGGGGAGTGGGCGCCCTACTTCAGCCCTGCCCTGCCACAGCTGGGCCTGTTTGCCCAAATCGTCAGCGAAGCATTTGGCCGTGTTGGTTTGGCGGTTGAATACGTGCAAGTGCCATGGAAACGCGCTTTGGTCGACGTCGAGGCTGGGCTGCTTCATGGCTCGCCAGGCTGGGCACTGAACGAAGAGCGGGCATTGAAGTTTCTCTACTCCGACCCCGTGATCATTTCGCGCGACGCCCTCTTCTTCTTGAAGCGCCGCCCCCTGGTCTACGAACGTGACGATGATCTTCGAGGCAAACAACTGGGCGCGACCGCCGGGTATCACTACGGTGCGGCGGTTCATCATATGGAAGCCGAACAGGCCCTGAAGCTGGACCGTGCCCCGACCGATGAAGCCAGCATGCGCAAGCTCCTGCTTGGCCGTGTTGACGCCGTTTTGATGAACCGCGTGGCGGGTCTGCACTTGCTGAGAAACAAGTTCACACCGGCCGAACGCGCCTTGATCAGCGTCAGCGACAAGTTCATCACCGCCAAGACCTCTCACCTGCTCATGACACGCAAACTTCCCGGGGGTGCGATCATGTTGCAAGCTTTTGACCGCGGCTTGGCGGCGCTCAGTCGTGAAGGCAGGGTGCAGCAAATTCTCCCTGCTGATGGGCCTGGCCATGCCGCAGCGATTCCAGCGCCTAAAACAAAAGGCGCTCACCGCGAACAGAGAGCGCCTTGATATGACCCGACCCTTACGGCCGGGTGCAATGAGCGATTGAAGCTCAGTCGCGGCGGCGACGCAGGCCAGCCAGACCGGCCACGCCAGCCAGCATCAGCAGGGCTGTGCTGGACTCGGGAACGGCGGAGATGGTGATGTCGTCGATGGCAAGCAACGAGGCGGCACCAGCGGTGAACACGAAGGACTTGGCGACGCCAGAGAAGCTGGGGTGGACTCGGAACCGCCACACATCACGCCGGCACGCGGACCACCGCTGTGGGAAGGCTGTGACGCGCCGGCCGATGATGGTGTGCAAGGCGAGCCAGATTGGGACCTGGCAGCTCAACCTACACCCGATTACGAGGGAGACCAGCGCGTGAATTGGTGACCCAGTGAAGCGGCGATATCCATCGCTGCGGGGAGCGGCTGGGTGCGCGCCACACCCAAATGCATACTGCTTCCCAAGCTCTCGCCATGGAGAGGCAAGCGAGCGCTCAAGCTGCCAGGGTAACTACTGTTTCGAGGTCCAAAACGCACGCCATACTTGGCCTCGTGCGGTTCGTGCGGTTCGTGCGGTTGAATTTCCTAACCTTAAGTCGCCCCCGATCCGCCCGGCCCTTTGCTTCGCAGCGGGCTGCCCTGCGGTACTCAAGCCTTGAGGCCTCGCGCGGAACTCACTTCGCTACGCCACAATGTCCAAGCTGTCTCGGCCGCGCCGAGATTCCAGTCCACTCACAAAGGTCCGCATGTTGACAAACCGTCCTCTGTTTCGAGTTGCAGCTTCCGCACTCGTTGTTGCCTTGCTGCCGGGCGTGTCCAGCGCACAGCAGGCGATCGGAACCGTCAGTGTTTCGCAGACCGATGTGATGAATGCGCGACATGTCGTCTTGAGCGACGCCCACAAATCGCTGGTGGAGATCGGCCCAAAGCGCTGGGGCAACAGCAGTTCTAGCTTCATCGAGGTCAAGCGCACGGAAACCGAGATCTACCTCGCGCCGGCCGATACAGGCGTCAACTCGATCGGCCCGGTGCTCGTCGATTTTGCTTCGGGGCAGGCCTATCTCGGCTTTGACAAGGCCAAGCCCTGGGATCGCATCACGGCGGTGTACCCGACGTCCGGCTACTCGATGAGTCGAGTCGAGATGTTGTGGGATGGGGCTATGGTCACGCTCGACCTCAATGGAACCGACAACCGAGGGTGGAAGCTGACGACCTATTCCCGTATCCGCACAACAGGCGATTTCGATCGCGACTATCGGGTCGTGAGCTCGAGCGAAATCCCGGCCTCCGCTGTTTCACGAAGCTTTGGGCACATCAAGGTGAAACTTGCCGGAGACGAACTCGCGATCTTCCCTGCGGCGAACACCTGCACTGTCAGCAGGACCAACTGCGGCATTTCCCGTGTCTTCCCGATCTCCGGCAGTGAGGCGGGCCAGATCAGGTACGGCACCTTGGACGGCAACAACCAGTGGGTGGGGCTGCGCAGCCTCACGCAGGTGTCGGCCACAACATGGCGGGAAGAGGCAGCCAATGGCGCCGTGGACTGGACGGAAACCTCCCGCAATCCGCGTCGCATCGTGCTGACGAGGGCCGACAAGCGTGCGACCCTCGCCTTCGACATGAGCATCGGCTCGCAATTGCGGGACAGCGCCGGCAATGCGACCAACTTCCGCGTGGCCCATGTGCAGCGCCGGTGGCCTGGGCAATTGGGCACTCAGTTCCAACCCGTGGCGCCAGGTCAATCGCCTGGCTTCCAGATCCAGAACAAGACTGACTACCCCGTACTGGTCACGCTGGAGCAGGTCGGTTGCCTCTACTACGGCATCGTCAAGCCCGGCGAAGTGTTTCAGCGCAACACGGGCGCGGTGTGGTTCACCATCAAGGCCTCGATGGCGCCGGACCTGAAGGAGCCCACGGTCGAGTCGTGCATCCGCAAACCGGCCATGTACGCGGCGACGATCGTGATCGCGGGCGCTTCGGCAGGCACGCTGGCCGTGCCTGCGATGCTTGCCACGGCGGCCGGCCAGGGCGCAGCGATCGCCACACAGCAATATGTACTTGCCAATAACGGCACGGCGACGGGAGCCATGGGTGCTCGCGTGGGCGTCTCCTCGCTGATGCAAGGCCCGTTGTTTGTGGGCCTCGTCATGGCCTCAGGCGGTTCGGTTCCGTCCGCCGTAGCGTCAGTCGTCAGTTCATTTTGGCCAAACCTGACCATCAATGGTGCTGCTGTCGGCGCCACCGAGCTGTACACCCGCTTTACCCAGCAGTCCGACGTCAACAGCCTCATGGGCCAGCTCACGCAGGAAGCCTCGGTCTTCGGCGCCTACGCGGGCTACCCATGGCCCTGGAAGGCCGAGGACCGCGTGATGCCGCGCTATGACATCACCGGCGGGCCGCGCGTCAAGACCTTGGCCGACGGCTCCACGATCCTGTTGTTGCAAGAACGCCCGCTCACCATCAGCAAGGTCAATTGATCCCCTCGCAATGACCCCAAAGCAGCAGCGCCCTCGGTGGCTTTCTTTCCTTGCCGCCGCGGGTGGCTGCAGCGTTCTCGCGGTCTCGCTGGCCCAGCCCGGGCCTTCACAGGCTCCGGGCTCCGCAGCGCCGCAGTCGCACCAACCGGCCGCGACACCCGCAAGGTTGTTGCCGTTCGGGCTGGGCTCCGTGCCCCTGCAGGGGCAGGGGCACCAATCGCCTGTGGATGCAGCGAACGGGGTGCAACCACCTTTACACCCCTCTGCCTTGGTGCCGGCGGCTCCATCGCTCGCGCCGCCAAAGACGGTGGCACAGGCGCCCAGTGGGCCCACGCAACTGATTGATCTGCCGCGCCTGGACAACCGCGCCATCGTGGAGCTTATCCAGTCGCTGGTGACGCAACTTGAAGTTGCGAACGACTACGCGCCGGCCAGTGAAGCGCAGCAAAAACTCATCGGGGTCCCCGCCGCCGTGGTGGCAGTCGGCCCCACGCTCGCGCGCACGGGCGCCCAGAAAAAGACCCTGCTCATGCGTTTCGGCTACCTGCGCCGCCCAGGCCAGCTGCCGCAGCTTTGGGTGCGCGGTGTGGTGGCACCCGACGCCGCCAGCATCAACCCCGATGGCGCATTGATCGAGCCTGCGGTTTCGGCCATCCTTGCCTCGCGCGACAAGAGCGAGACCGACATTCCGTACAGCGACCTGCGCGCCCAGATCATCAACCTGGCCTACATCGACGCAGACAGCGCCATGGGCATGCTCAAGGCGATGGGCTTCAACGTCAGCGTGGCGGAAAAGCCGCTGGCAGGCGCAGGGCAGGCGGCTGGTGGGTATCCGGGCCTAGGTGGGCTCGGTGGGCTCGGCGGGCTCGGGGGCAATGGCGCAGGCAATTTCTATTCAAACCCGCAGCTCGCCTTTCCAGGCAACAGCATGCCCGCCGGCGTAACGAGTCCTCGCAATGGGGACGCCAGCCCGGCGGCGCAGCGGCGCCTGCGCAACCACGAGTTGCCCATCGTGATCCGTCTGCCTGCACCCACGCCGCAAGACGTTGGGCTCGTCGGCGCGACACCAGACGGATCCAACGGACCGACCGGCACCGGTCAAAGCGGCGTCACGACCATCTTGGGTTCGAGCAGCCGCCTGTCGACCGAGACCTTGTCCTCGCCGACCTCGCAGCTCATGGTCTTGTACAACCCGGAGCGTCCCGAGCAACTCGGCCAGGTTCGACGGGTGATCCGTGAATCCATCGACACGCCGGCCCGTCAGATCGTGATTGAGGCCATGGTGCTCGAAGTCACCTCCACGGGCTTGCGTGATCTGGGCGTGCAGTGGAACTATCAGAAGGGCTTGAACACGCTTGCCATTGGCTCGCTGACTGCGGGGTCGGGCGGCAACACCCTGGCATTCCTGCGGGACACTTCCATCGCCGAAGCCGCGAAGAAGTTTTTTGTCAAAGTCGAGGCTCTTGTGCAGACCGGCAAGGCGGAGGTGCTGGCCCGGCCGAGCGTGCTCACATTGGACAACCGGCAGGCCAGCATCCGTGTGGGCACCGACATTCCGATTGCAACCAGCCGCGATGCATCCTCGGGCTCCGCCGAGGCCCGGGTGTCGTACAGCTTTTTCTATCTGCCCACGGGCATCCAGCTCAATGTGCGGCCGCGCATTGACAACGAAGGACGCGAGGTCAGCTTGCAGGTAGACGCAGCGGTCTCCACGACCGTGGCCAATCTGGGCACGCAGATCCGGAGCCCTGGGGATGTGGTTCTGGCTGCGGCGCCTGCCGTGTCAACACGCCGCGTTCAGACCTATGCGCGCATCCCGAACAGCACACCGCTCATCATCGGAGGCCTGATCAGTCGCACGCGCGACGAGGTGAAGGACGCGACGCCGTTGCTAGGAGAGTTGCCCTTCGTCGGCCATCTTTTCAGCGCGAAGAAGGAAACCTCCAACCGGGACGAGGTGATCATCGTTCTCACGCCCTATGTGTTGGAGTCGGGGCGCATGGGCATCGAAGCGGCCATGCCCAAGGACGCGCCAGCGTTCGAGTACAGCCGCAGCAACGCACTCTTTCGGAAAAACGTGAGGCTGCGTGCAGAAGACACGATCAACCTCGCCTACATCCGCGAGAACGCGCGCCTGCTGCGCTATCGCAGCATCGTGCAGCGTGTGGCCGCCGTCGACCCGACACGCATCGAGAGCTCTCCCCTCGCGCTGGTGGCAAACAATCGCACACCCGGCGAAGCGTCGCTGATGACCGGCCTGCTGTACGGCGTCATTGCCAATCACCATGCAGAAGCGCCGGTGCCGGCCGAACGCATGCACCTGTTCATGGAGCGCGACAAGGGTGAAGTCGTGGTGCGCAGCCTGGCCGAGGTGATGGCGCGCCTGGGCAACAGCCGGGACCCTGACAGCTTCTTCTCGATCAACCCGGCCAAGTGCCTGGCCATCACCTTCAGTGCCAGCCGACATGGGCTGGCCGCCGGCAATGTATTGACGGAGCCTGAACCGCACATTCGCATGGTCGATTGCAAGCCCGACCGCTCCGATTGGAGTCGCTTGCTCTATGAGTTGAATCACAACACCAGCGACACGGTCTATCACACGATTCTGCTCAAGGACCAGTCCGATCTGCAGCGCCTGTCGCACGCGATTGCAGTTCGGCGTCTTATCCAAATCAATGGCGGCAAGACGTTGGTGGACTTCGACCACTTGGGCATAGGCCGTGTGCTGTCGTTGCCGGAATTCGGCGAAGGCCAGAACCATTTGCTCGAGGCCGACGTCGCGGACTACTTCTACCTGTCGCAACATGCGCTGTTGCAGTTCGAACAGGAGTTCGAAAGCGGCATGGCGGAAGTCGACAAGGCCCTGCGCAGCGGCAGGTTCAGCGACATCGTTCCTGCATCCGACTTGCCGGCCAAAGGCCCTTGAGCCTTTCGAAGGCGAGAGGCGCTCAGACAACCGCGCGAAGTCAGAGCTCGAAACGCGCTGCGCGCGCGGCCTCAAGGCTTTCCGTTCCTCGGCGGGCTTAGAGGGGGAGTGAAGAACAGCCAGTGCCAGCTGGCTTTCGGGTTTGGCTTTGTTGGGTGCCCGCAGAGGGCAGAGGTACAGGCCCGAATCTAAAGGCATGACCTGACCCTCGTCAGTCCTCAGTTGGTTCGAAATCTGTACTCGCGCGGCGTCATCCCGGTGCTGGGGTTGCCTTTGAAATTCAATGCCGGACCTCGCGTCCGCGTGATCCCGCTTTTAAACACCACCAATGTGATGGAGATGGCCGAGCAGGACTACGCCACCATGTTCGACAAGCCCAAGGGCCTGGAGGTGGATTTCACCCTCGACCGTCCGCTCAAAAACGCCCGCCTGCGCTACATCAGCACTGGCCACGGCGGCTGGACGAATGGCGACGAGTTCGTGCCCAAAAAGAACACCATCCTGTTGAATGGCAAAGAGGTGTTCTCCTTCGTCCCCTGGCGCGAGGACAGCGGCGCTTCTCGCCTCTTCAACCCGGCCTCCGGCAACTTCAACGACGGCCTGTCCTCCTCCGACATCAGCCGCTCCAACTGGTGCCCCGGCACGGCCCCACCAACCCGATCTACATCGACCTCGGTAACCTCAAAGCCGGACGGCACCGCATGACGGTGCGGATTCCGCAAGGGCCGCGCGAGGTGGCGAGCTTCAGCTCCTGGAATGTGTCGGGGATGTTGGTGGGGGAGTGAGGTGAATCCTGGCCGGGGCCTGTCGTACGAAACTGGTCGGCTGGGGGGCAGGCGTTGCCTTGAAACTTAAGGTCTGACCCCGCGTCGCCCTTGACCCCGCGTCGCCCTGACCCCGCGTCGCCTAAGGTCTGACCCCGCGTCGCCCCGTGACCCCGCGTCGCCCCGTTTCGGCATGCCCGGCATTGAAGCCGCCATTGGCGGCCGTGCAGCAGCTTTGGGTGGGTTCTCCGACTTGATGGAAGAAACTGATCGGCACAGACCTGCATCCCAAGCCGGTCGAACGTCGAGGTGACAGAACGCCTTGATCCTCGCCTCAGGGGTGGTGCCCTTCATAATCAAGACCTGCCCCTCCGCTTGTTCGAGCCGTCTCCCTTTCATCATGGATAAATTCTTGTTGCAGCAGCAGGTGCTGGAACGGCTCGCCGAAGACCTGATGCAAGCCGAACAGGCAGCCCGAGCAGCCCACGAAACGGCGACGCACGAAGAGAACATCGCCGAGAACAAATACGACACCTTGGGTCTTGAGGCCGCCTATCTGGCCACCGGCCAGGCCCGTCGCGCCGAAGCCATCCGCCAGGCGATGGTTCATTGGCGCCAATTCCGCCCGCTCCCCTACGACGCCAGCAAAGGCATACAGCTTGGCGCCCTGGTTTGCCTGG
>Ga0075160_10002750_pt1 | contig 10346 bp, 5 predicted proteins | sample JI91814C2DNA_FD_70969 | JGI IMG/M metagenome (GOLD analysis project Ga0075160, IMG submission 70969) | Wastewater effluent complex algal communities from Wisconsin, to seasonally profile nutrient transformation and Carbon sequestration -... | ecosystem: Engineered > WWTP > Effluent > Algae...
ACTCACTTTGCTTCCATTGGTTGAATTAATCGAAGCTTTACCATAAAGGTCTGTATAATAGAAAGGAAGTCCATTACCATTGTCGGTGGCATAATTGTAAATAATTTTTGACGTTTGCGGGAGGTAGGAATGTTTAGCCGAAAGCAGGTAAGAAATGCTGGTATTACCACTTTCTTTTAATTTGATAAGAGGCCCTTCAAGAGTTGCTTTAGCTCCAAAGGTAGAGAACGAAACTTTTCCACTGGTGCGTTTTTTATTCCCGTCGCGCGTGGTTATGTCCATAATAGACGATGTTCTGGCGCCATACTCAGCGCCGAATCCGGCGCTGTATACATCCGCATTCTTCATAATGTCATTGTCAAACACCGAAAACAAACCAATGGAATGGAAGGGGTTATAAACAATTAATCCATCAAGTAATACCTTATTTTGCACTGGAAGTCCACCCCGAATGTAAAGCTGGCCGCCCTGGTCACCTGTAAATACAACACCTGGCAATACCTGCAAATATTGGGCAATATCGGGCTCTCCAATACTAGGGAGTTTACTGATAACAACCGGGTCAATTTTTTGAACGCCAACACTGGTATTTTCAACTTTTTCAGCTGCGGTGGTAGATACTTCAATTTCTTCGAGCTTGATACCGCCTTTATTGGCATAAAATTTCTTATTAACCATGCTGCCCGCTGTTACTGTAATTTTTTCGCGGATGGTATCATAGTCCAGGCTGGTAACTAATAATGTATAATCTCCTGGTGGGATACGATTGATGGAAAAGAAGCCATTGAGATCTGTATTGGCGCCAATGGTTGTGCCTTTAAAATAAACGTTGCTAAAGGGGACAGGTTCGCCAGAAGCTTTATCGTATAAAAAACCTTTTACAGTGCCGGTAGTTTGGGCAAGGCCTTTGATTGTTAGTATGGATAATAGAAGGGTAAAAGAAAATAAAATATGTTTCATTCCTTGAAATTTGCGACGCGTAAATGTAAAGAATTTAAGCGCAGGCGGTGGTATTTTTTACAAGTGGCTTAAAGTAAAGTTTAAATGGTTGTCAATGTGTTCGGAATTAGGATAAAGTATTATACTATGATTGAGCGGCCACCAATACTTCATCTAAATTTTACCGTCATTTAAAGGAGCTTATTAATATTTCGTCCCAGATCAATGAGATTTTGCAACCTTTTTCGTTAAATTCCCGTATATTTACTTAAGTTTTTATAATTTATATTACATGAAAAAAATTTTTATTTTATTATTGGTTTTTGTTGTTGGTAAAGGGGTTTCGCAAACAACCATTTACTCGGACGATTGTTCTCTGGTAACGACGTTTAGCGTTGTTTCAAGCGACTGGATTTTCGACAATTCCATCGTATATCCTACATGTACCGTAGTGGGTACCAGTGGTGCGGATAAGTTAATCGCTCAGCAGGCAAATAACGGATCATTTGAAAATGCTACGACTATCGCCATTAATACATCAACCTTCGTAAACATACAAGCAACGTGGAACATGATTATTGGCACCGCTATCAGTCCTGCATTAACTTTTCAATGGAGTAACGATGCCGGAGGAAGTTGGAATACGGTTTCATTTACAGCTCCCACGGTTGGGTCCTGGGGGGCGGTACCTTCTGTTTCTTTACCTGCCGCGGCCAGCGGAACAATTATATATGTGAGATGGACCTATACCAGTGTCGGTGATTTTGATGATTATGTGGGGCTGGATGATATCAAAATCTCCGGAACTCCCTCACCTTCGTATTATTGGAATGGTGTTGGCGCACTACAAGACCCTGCTCAATGGGGTGTAAATACAGATGGTAGCGGTGGTGGTTTGTCAGATTTTACTACTCCAAATACCAACCTGTTTATTCGCAATGCGGCGTCAGCTACTTTATCCGCTAACTGGACTATCAGCGGTTCGGGTTCTGTTCTTAATGTTGGGGACGGTACAGTTCCAAACAGTACAAATTTGGTAATACCATCCACTTTTGCTTTAACGATAAGTGGTGGCGCAAAATTAAACGTCAGCAATAACTCGACTTTAACCATACAAAATACCTCTTTCCCAGTTCTTGCAAATGTAGTTTTGGGATCCAGTTCAACTATTAATTTTGCACAATCTTCAGCAGTAACCATTTGGGCTACTACTTATGGGAATCTGATTTTTTCGGGTTCGGGAAACAGGAGTCAGGGTAGTGGTGTAACTTCGGTAACGGGAAGTTTAATTATTGGGGCGAGTAACAATTATGTCATGGTGAACTCTCCTGCTTCATCTACCCAGTTATCGGGCGCTATTACCTGCAACGGAGGCATCACAACAGCCCTTTCTAACCTTACCATCGATGGTTCGTCAAGTAATCCAATAGGTACACTCAATTTTAATGGAACCAATACGATAAACAACTTAGTTTTGAGCAGGGCGGGTCAAACCCTTACTCTTGGGTCTAACCTGGCTTTTAGCGGAGCTTTAGCGCAGGCCACACAATTTACAAATGGCAGTGTTAACCTCAATGGAAAGTTAATGGCAATTAACGGCCCGGTGGTGTTTCCGGCAAGCGCTTCTAATGGCGTGTTCATCGGTTCAACTTCTTCATCCTTAAGTATCGGCGGAAGCGGCAACGTAACCAACAGCCTTTTAATGGATCAAACTTCTTCCAGTTCTAAAACTTCCGCGTTTACACTCAGCAGGTCCGGATCGACGGTTACTTTAGGAAACGATCTGATTGCGCAGGCAGCGATTTTCACTGATGGTAATCTGGATCTTAATGGGAAATCATTGACACTTAATAGTACAATTACCTTCCCGGCAAGTACAAGTAACGGTGTATTTATTGGTTCAACGACCTCCTCTTTGGCAGTAGGCGGAACAGGATCTATCACCAATAGCATGTTAATGAGCCAAAGCAGCACGGGTTCAAGGTCGTTAGGCATGTTCAGCTTAACAAGAACAACATCCACACTTACACTTGGAAACAATTTGATTGTATCCGGAACTGCTGATTTACCTAACAGCATTATTGATATTAATGGAACGCTGTTAACACTTAGTGGTCCAATCAATTTTCCTACCACTTCTTCTTTCGGAAGAGGTATGAAAGGGTCTTTAACGTCTTCATTAACAATTAACGGTTCAGGGGCGATTACCAATTCGTTATTCATGAATTCCGGCATTCAATTGAGCGATCTTACCATGAACAGGTCAGGACAAACACTTACTTTAGGGAATACCCTTGAAGTGTATGGGGTCGTCAACCCTCTTGCTGGAACTGTGGCCTCGGGAGGAAATCTCTTCATTCGTTCCAATGCAACCAACAAAGGCCGCATTGCCGCCATTACCGGAGTTTTAACAGGCAATATCAAAGTTGAAACTTACGCTGCGGGCGGAGTAACCGACTGGACTAACCTGGGACCAAGCGGGGTGAACGGGTTAACAGTTGCCAACTGGGAAGGCCAAATTCCAATGACCTGCTTCAGTTGTCCCAATGATCAAGTTTCAGCCGGTGGTTATTTCGTGTCCATTCAAAGTTGGGACCCTACAAAACTTTCAACTGATCCAACAGCCTATGTGGAAATGTCGTATACAACGCCGTTAAATCCGGCTCAGGGATATTGGACCTATTTAGGCGACGCGCTGGGCACTACCTCTGCTTTGACATGGACCGTTACTGGTGCGCCAACCCAAGGCGCCATTAACATCCCTCTTACGACGCCAAGTCCTGGTAATTTTAGCGAAGGCTTTAATTTGATCTCCAATCCATACCCTTCTCCTATCTTATGGTCGAGTTTGTGGAATAGTAATGCCGATGTAGACAACGCTATTTACGTTTATAGTCCCGAAGCCGGTGGAACAACTTCCTATGCCGGAGGCGTTTCAAGTGATCCGGTAAATGGCATCACCAATGTAATTCCTATGGGGCAAGGATTTTACGTTCAGGCTGTTGCGAATACCACATTAGTTGCTCAAGAGTCAAATAAAACATCCAGCAACGCTCCTCTTCTGAAAACAACGGATGATCTTGGTTCTGTAATGAGATTAAGGGTTGATGGTGGTGGATTTTATGACATGACAGCTATCCGTTTTCATGGCGATGCAACCCCATCGTTTGACCGAACTCTGGATGCACGCAAATTATTCGCTTCTCCTGGTTACATAGGTTATTTAGGCACTTATACGCAAAGGACTTCCATCTCTACGAAAAGTGGAGACGAGGACTATTCCATTAACAGTTTACCTTATGCTCAGACTGCTGATGCTGTAATTCCTGTTTTAGTTAAAGTTTATGCTTCTGGTCAACATACCATTACTGGAACTGATTTAGAAAACCTCCCTAATTCGTGTGTGATTTTAAAAGATAAATTGACCAATACCACACAAGATCTCAAGATGGGCGGTTACGTTTGTACAATCAATGATACAACATCTACACCACGGTTTGAATTACGTGTGTGTATGGATATCAGTATGAGTGTTGATGAAACTAAGAACTGGGTGGATGACAAATCGATTGTGATTAACAATGATGCTAATGGGGTGTATGTGAAATTTGATTATGATAAAGCTACAAAATCCAGTATTTCAGTTACTAATATCTTGGGTCAAAAAGTGATAGAAGATAAATCCTTAACCACTGTGAATGATAAGGTCTATCTGAACCTGGATCCTAAACAACAACTTGTATTTATTACAGTGACTACTGACAACAAAAAGGTTACCAAGAAAGTAATCCGGTAAGAACACTTACCTCAATTGGGAAGCCCTTTACGTAATAGTAAGGGGCTTTTTTATTTTTGGATTTTACCCCCTCTTATCAAAAGCATTATTCCATAAAAAAGCCTTGATCCTCCGTTTATGTAGAAATAAACTTTGGGGGCTTTTATTTTACACATTACTCCGTTTTTATTAAAAAATGGCAACCGGGCTCAGGAGTTTTTTTTCAACTAATTTGCTTCTGAAAGTGGTTTTTATAACTACACCCCCTGTTTTTTGAACATAATTTTCAGAAAAGTTGATATTATTACTGTAGTACCCCCTTTAAATGTGTATATTTGTCAAATATTTTTAATATTTATCTCTAACCCCCTATAAAAAATGAACACAAGAAGAGTTTTAGCTTTACAGGATGTGGTAAACCGCGTTCCAGTAAAAATTGATAAACCATCTCAACCCGTATCCAGATATTATGGATCAGACGTGTTTGGATTAGATGCCATGCGTGAATTTCTATCGGAAGAAGCTTTTGAAAGCATTCAACGTTCAATGGAACAAGGATCCATTGTTGACCGTAAAATGGCTGATCAGGTTGCCGCATGCATGAAAGCCTGGGCTCAAAGTAAGGGTGTCACGCATTTTACGCATTGGTTTCAACCGCTTTCGGGCGCTACTGCCGAAAAGCACGACGGTTTTTTTGAGCCAATTGCGGGTGGTAGGGCTATCGAACGTTTCAGCGGAAACGCCCTTGTTCAGCAGGAACCCGATGCGTCTTCGTTCCCTAATGGAGGCATTCGTAATACCTTTGAGGCAAGAGGGTATACTGCGTGGGATCCTACATCCCCGGCATTTATTTGGGGCGAAACGCTCTGTATTCCTACTATTTTTATTTCTTACACCGGCGAATCGCTTGATTTTAAAACTCCGTTGTTAAAATCGTTGCATGCCATCGATAAAGCGGCTACCGATGTATGCCAGTATTTTGACAAAAATGTCACCAAAGTAATAGCCACGTTAGGTTGGGAACAGGAATACTTTTTAATAGATTCGGCGTTATACAATATCCGTTTTGATTTACAGCAAACGGGCCGCACTTTGTTTGGTCACGCACCTGCTAAAGGGCAGCAATTGGAAGATCACTACTGGGGGTCGATTCCAGAAAGAGTGGCGGCATTTATGCGCGATTTTGAATACGAATCTCATCTTTTGGGTATTCCGGTTCGTACACGGCATAACGAAGTGGCTCCAGCCCAGTTTGAATGCGCGCCTGTGTTTGAAGAAACCAATTTGGCAGTTGATCACAACCTGTTGTTGATGGATGTGATGGAAAAGGTTGCTATTCGCCATAACTTCAGAGTATTATTGCATGAAAAACCTTATGCCGGTGTAAATGGTAGTGGTAAACATAACAATTGGAGTCTTGCCACATCGGGTGGAAAAAATTTATTGTCGCCGGGTAAAACCCCTAAAACTAATTTGCAGTTTCTTACTTTTTTCGTTAACACCGTAAAAGCGGTATACGAACATGCGGATTTGTTGCGCGCATCGATTGCTTCAGCGAACAATGATCACCGTTTAGGCGCGAATGAAGCGCCGCCTGCTATTATGTCGGTGTTTTTAGGAGAACAACTTTCAAAAGTGCTGGACGACCTCGAAAAGGCGGTGCACAGCGGCAAAATGAGTCCTGAAGAAAAAACGGCGTTGAAAATGAACATCGGAAGAATCCCCGATATTTTATTGGATAATACGGATAGAAACAGGACATCCCCATTTGCTTTTACCGGAAATAAATTTGAGTTCAGGGCGGTAGGTTCATCTGCCAACTGCGGTGGGCCAATGACTGTGCTGAATGCGATTGTCGCTGAACAGCTAATTGCTTTTAAGAAAGAAGTAGATGGGTTGATGGATAACAAAGTCGAAAAAGATGAAGCCATTTTCCAAACACTTAAAAAATACATTATTGAAAGTAAACGTATCCGTTTCGAAGGAAATGGTTACGGGGATGAATGGAAAAAAGAAGCGGAAAAACGCGGCTTGAGTAATTTGCCTACTACTCCCGGCGCATTGGAAGCCATGATTTCTAAAAAAACGCTTAAGATGTTTGAATCGTTAGGCATCTTAAATCATCGCGAACAGGAAGCCCGTTACGAAATCAGTCTTGAAACCTATACAAAAAAAATTCAAATCGAATCCAGAATCATGGCCGACATGGTAAACAATCAGATTATTCCGGCGGCACTTACTTACCAAAAAACTCTCGTGGATACTGTTCGTGGACTGAAAGAGTTTATGAGTGAGGCGGAATTTAAAAAGGTAGCACAAACACAACTGGAATTGATTAAAGAAATCTCAGAACGTGTAACCAGCATTAAAAATGAAAGTTTTCTAATGACAGAAGAACGCAAAAAAGCAAATACCCTGGACTCCGCTAAAAAACAAGCGCACGCCTATTGTGATAAAGTAAAACCTTATTTCGAGTCCATCCGTTACAATGTTGATAAGTTGGAAGGAATTGTGGATGATGCCACCTGGCCATTGCCAAAATACAGGGAAATGTTGTATTTGCGATAATGAATTGATTTTTGAAAGAATGTTAGCCCCCGGCAGAGTAATTCTGTCGGGGGATTTTTTAATCGCTTAGTTGTATTCCTTAGTTATGTAAACCGGCAAATCATTTATAAAATCGTTTATCAAATTAGGTTTCATTGCTGCATTTTTGGTATACTTTACGTAACGGGTGTAGCCCTTCACGCTTTTCCACTTATCAATGTTCAGTTTTTCGACGATCTCCTGGTTGAGCGCTAAAAGCTGATAACCGAGCCCTATTTCGAGGGTTTTCTTTTCGGCGGTTGCTTCAATCCTGTTTCTTCCCCGTCGCGTTAAGTGCCGGAAATACCACGCCGTAAAATCCCAAAAACCGCTGGTGCTCAACTCATCTATCTTGGCAATTTGTTTCGCAATTAAGCCGAGTTGGGAATTAAAACTCAGGTTATCGATCAGTATGCTATCTAGTGTTGATTTGGTGGATTTGCTGAACGTAATTTTATAAACACGTTGCTCCGGCGATTTCAGAATAGTGGAAAAAACGGGTCTAGTTTTCACAACTTCGCGCGCTTCTTTTGTTTCAATAAGAATATTTTTTACCAACATGTTCGGGTAAAATTTCAGAATATAATTGAACTGATATTTGAGGAGTGAATTACTGTCGGTGTTTGACAGGGCGATTCTGTTCAGTGAATCCGTAAAATTCCGCATCAACGTACTATCTGGATTTCTATAGTACAATTGCTGAGCGTGGCTCTGCGATAGAATGAAGATCGATAAGAAGGTGATAAGTAACTGTTTTGACATGCTCCAAAATTAGAAATTAATTTTACTTTTATCCATCTATTTAATGAGTAGCAATTTAACAATGTTTCCCGCCCTTTCATATCACGCGATTGAAAAACCAGCTTCAGCGGTTTTAAAAGAGAGAGGTTCTAAATTCCTTGGTTTTGCCTACCCGGTTGAGTCAGAGAAGGAAATAAGGGAATGTTTAATACTACTTAAAAAAGAGCACCCCTCCGCAAGTCATCATTGTTATGCCTGGCGCCTGGGGGCTGATAAACGGATGTACAGGGCGAATGATGATGGCGAGCCAGCCAACAGCGCAGGTAAACCAATACTATCCGCCATTCAGGCCAATGATCTGAGCAACATACTCATAGTAGTAGTGAGGTACTTTGGAGGAACATTACTGGGGGTTAATGGTTTGATAAATGCTTACAAGGACGCTGCCAATAATGTGATTGATCACGCAATTGTTTTTGAGCGTTTTGTTTTGTCTGTGTATCGGGTGGAGTTTGGTATGGAGGATATGAATCATGTGATGCGGATTTTGAAGGAGAACGATGCCAAAATTATCACGAATAATTACGACGATGGAAATATAATTACCTTCCAGGTACAAAAACAAAAGGCAGCAACCATGGAAGCCAGATTTAATGAACTTTATGCTGTAGATTTAAAATTTTTGCAATTTAATTAAGTATGAAAAAAAACAAGAAATACGGTGAATATTCCATTTTAAAAACCATGTGCGGCATTCATGCTCCAAGTGGCAATGAAGTGGCAATGAAGGATTTTATTCTCGACTATTTGCGAACACATTCCAAAACCTGGAAACACGCCCCAAAAATCATTTCCGGAGAAGGGTTTCAGGATAACATCATCCTTGTATTTGGAAAACCACGCACCGCCATTTTTGCGCACACCGACAGCATAGGTTTTACGGTACGTTATGGTAGACAGCTGGTTAAAATAGGAGGCCCCGTCACAAAAAACGGATTTAAGTTGTTAGGACAGGACAGTATGGGTAAGCAGGAGGTGGAGCTGAAAGTAGTGGAGGACAAACGATCGGGATTAAAAAGTCTCGAATACAGGGGTAAACGCGATTTTGAACGGGGTACCGAATTGGTTTTTAAAGCGCAATGGCGCGAGGATGACAACTACCTGCAATGTTGTTACATGGACAATCGCCTTGGCGTTTACAATGCACTGAAAGTAGCCGAAACCCTTAAAAATGGGGCTATTGTATTTAGTACCTGGGAAGAGCACGGTGGCGGCAGCGTATCGTATTTGCAAAAGTTTCTTTATGAAAAATACAAAATTACTCAGGGGTTGATTTCAGATATTTCATGGATTTCGGACGGAGTGCACTATGCGAAAGGACCTGTTATAAGTATGCGCGATAGCCTGATCCCTAGAAGAAGTTTTATTAACCGCATTATTGATATAGCTGATAAAAACAAATGTGCCTATCAACTCGAAGTGGAAGGGAGCGGAGGGAGTGACGCCAAAGAACTACAAATGTCAGCCTATCCCTGGGATTGGTGTTTTATTGGGGCAGCGGAGGAAAATGTTCATACGCCCGATGAAAAAGTACATAAAAAAGACGTAGAGGGCATGATCCGATTGTACGAAGTACTGATGAAGGAGCTTTAAAACCCGTATTCACTGAAGTTTCGGCTAAATTCGTCAACCCTGAAATTTCGGTTAATTTCAACCCCCGAATAATCATAACACTCAAAAAGACCGGTATCATCATATAAAGTAATGGATACCGGAAGCATGAGTCTTTCATCGATGTAAAGAACCGCGCGCTTACAGTACAAGGTGGGGACAGAGAGAACGCGGCCTTTTTTTAAATAACCAAAGTCATTAAGCAGGTCGTTCTTGTTTCTTAGCAGGTAATCATTCACACAGAGTTTAGATGCTAGTGAACTTGCGGTTTCCTTATCCGTAACCGTATAGTTGGTGTATGTGTAAGATTTATTTTCATATTCGAGGAGGTGGCAGTTGTAACCATTTTTCAGGTGTTTTCCATGGTAGGTGAAATTATTTAGCCCGTCTTTGTCTTTGCTGAGGGTTAGCGCAATAGATTTTCCAATAAAACCAAAACCAAGTTCGTTCAACGTGTAATGCTGATTTTTACGCATGATGTTACCAGTCGGATCCAGATTCAGGGTCATATAAGGGAAAGAGTGCACTTTTACCAACGCTTTGTTTTTAGAAAGTTCGGAGTCGAATAAAATTTCAACTTTTTTTTCTTTGTTTAAAAAGTACACTTTACGTGGGTGAGTCTGCACTTTAATTT